>Ga0247842_10001998_pt1 | contig 31634 bp, 35 predicted proteins | sample LaCruzMarch2015__3_FD_192411 | JGI IMG/M metagenome (GOLD analysis project Ga0247842, IMG submission 192411) | Freshwater microbial communities from meromictic Lake La Cruz, Castile-La Mancha, Spain - LaCruzMarch2015_19m | ecosystem: Environmental > Aquatic > Freshwater > Lake | place: Spain...
CAGTTTCTTCCAATAAAATCTTTTCAATATTTTCTTTTTTCCAATCTTCATTTTTTATTTTAGATAATATTTTTTCTGATTCGCCGAGGCTTTGAGATATTTCTTTTTCAGTCATATCGTTCCATTTCAGTAAGCTTTTGTCGTAATTTAATTTTTCTTTAAAGAAAAAATCAGTTAACTCAGTAATTTCAGAAAGTTTTTTTAATCTTTCCTGATATATTAAAACAATTTTTTGTAAAAATTCAAAACTGACCGTTTCTCCGGTTTCTTTTATTTTATAGTTCGGTTTTTTTTCTTCTGTTTCGAATAATTTTAATTTTTCAGAAGTCATATTTTTTCAATTAATCCTGTTTCAATTAAATACGGCAAACATAACTCTGTTATTCTTTCGGCAGATTTTTGTCTGAGATAGAATCCGTTCAAATAATCCAGTCTTTTAATGTTGAAAATTGCAGCTCCTTTTTGAATTCCCGCTAAAGTAAATTCTTTTATTAAAGAAGGTATAGTGTAAATTTCTCTTTCTGTTCCTGGATTCCAACCTAAGAGAGCAATAAAATTAATAATTGTTTCGGGTAAATATCCCTGTTTTTTATATTCTGAAACCGATGTAGCCGCATGTCTTTTTGAAAGCTTAGCTCTGTCAGGTCCCACAATCAGGGGTAAATGACCATAGATAGGTTGAGAAAATCCTAAAGCTTCTTGTAAAAGAATTTGTTTTGGAGTGTTTGAAATATGATCTTCTCCTCTTATTACGTGACTAATCTTCATTTCGTAATCGTCTATAACTACGGCAAAATTATATAAAGGAGTATCAAGGTTTTTTGCAATAACTGTATCCCCCATTAATCCGGTATCAAATTCTATTTTTCCACGAATTAAATCATGAAAAATTAATTTTTTTGCCACTAATCTGAATCTGATTATGGAAGATTTACCTTCTTTTAAATATTTTTCAATTTCTTCTTTTGGCAGTTTCCCGCATTTACCGGAATATCGAGGATTTTCGCCTATGGATAATTGATATTGTCTTTGAGCTTCCAATTCATCTTCCGAACAGAAACAGTGATAGGCCTTATCTTCTTCAAGAAGTTTTTTTAAATATTTTACGTAAATATCAAGCCTTTCTCTTTGTCTGTAGGGGCCGTATTTCCCTCCTATATCAGGACCTTCCGACCATTCAATTCCTAACCATTTCAAACTATCAATAATATCTTTATCAAATTCAGGAGTTGATCTCTCAATATCAGTGTCTTCTATTCTTAATATAAAATCACCTTTGTATTTTTTTGCAAAAAGAAAATTAAACAGAGCGGCTCTGGCTAAACCAATATGTAAAAATCCCGTCGGAGAAGGAGCTATCCTTAATCTGACCTCACCTGTTTTAAATAATTTTGATTCTTCAATACTCATATTTATTTAGTAGTCAGGTAATCAATAAAATATTGGGCAATAGTTTTTGCGGCTTCGGGTTTTGCAAATTCAAGAGCGCCTTTTTTCATTTGTTCCAATTCGTTAGGATGCATAAAAAGAAATTTCAATTTTTGAACAAAAAAATGAGAAGTGAAATTTATTTCTTCCATTACTATTGTAGCTCCATTTTCGGTATAAATATAGGCATTTTTAACCTGGTGGTTTTGGGCAGATTCTGGTAAAGGAATAAGAATACTTGGTTTGCCGACGGCGGCGATCTCAAATATACTACCTGATCCCGCTCTGCTGATTACTATATTACAAACGGCATAAGCGTGCTTTATCAGTTCTTCTTTTAAAATTGGATATAAATGATAATATTTTTCCAGTTCTTCGGGGATTGTTGCTTTTGATTCAGCTTTGACTTGTTTATAATTTTTTTCTCCACATTGATGAATAACTTCAAATGTTTTTAATAAATCTGCCAAATCTTCCAGAATTTTATCGTTAATTCTTTGAGCGCCTTGAGAACCTCCTAATATTAAAATGACGGGTTTTTCAGATTCTATTTTGAATAATTTTTTTGCTTCTTCTACTGAGCCTTCTAGTATTTCTCTTCTTATTGGATTTCCTATCAGTATCATTTTCCTTGGAGAAAAATATTCTGTTCTTGGAAAAGATACAAAAACTCTAATGGCAAATCTGCTTAAAAAACGGTTTGACATACCTGGAGCTACGTCTGATTCATGTAAAAATATGGGAACTCCTAACATCCAGCCGGAAATTACTCCGGGGAGCGAACCATATCCTCCTTTTGAGAAAAGCAGATCAGGATTTGTAAATAAGATGATAAAAAATGATTGTAAAACTCCTATTGGTATTTTAAATAATACATCAACGGTATTTTTTAAAAAAGTTTTCCAATCAGAATATCTTCTTATTTTCCCAGATAAGACGTGTTTTATTTTTATTCCTTCGTGAGAAAAGAAAATTTCTCCGAATTCGTCTTTCGGGCCGATATATAAAAATTCCAGATTCTTATTTGAGTATATTCTCCTTATTTCTCGGCAAACGGCGATTATGGGCAATATATGTCCTCCTGTGCCACCGCCGGCAAATACTATTTTCATACGCTATTTTTTGAAATATTTAAAAGTATTCCCATTCCGACCAGTTCTGTTATTAAAGCAGATCCTCCATAACTGATAAAAGGTAAAGGAATTCCGGTTAAAGGTAAAATTCCTATCATTGCTCCGATATTAACAAATGTCTGTATAATAATCCAGGAAGTAATTCCTAAAGCCAGAAGTTTGGAAAAATTATCTTGGCTGTTTTTTACCGTACTTAGTCCTCTCCATAAAAATATCAGAAAGATAAAGATTAAGAAGGTAGCCCCTATAAAGCCTGTTTCTTCGGCAAAGACGGCAAAAATAGAATCAGAAATTGTTTGAGGGAGGAATCCGAATTTTTGAGCTGACATACCAAGGCCCGCTCCTCCTAATCCACCCGAGCCTACAGCAATTAAGGATTGTTGTAATTGATATCCTTTTCCCATAGGATCCAGATCCTGATTAAGAAAAACCAGTAAGCGGTTAACTCGATAAGGAGCGGCTTTTATTATTAAAAAGAATCCTCCGCTTCCTAATAAAATTGTTATAACAGTATGAATTATAGGAGCATTGGTTGAAAAATACATTATGAGGCCGACTGCAGCAATAACGCCCAAAGTACTGGCATTTGATTGGCAGAATAATAATACGATTATTACTATCATTACCGTCAAAAAAGATATAAATGTCCCCCAAAAATTAGATTCTTTATTCTTTTTTTCCATTCGGTTACCTAACCAAGCAGCTAAATAAATCATAAAAGCTAATTTTAAAGCTTCAGAGGGTTGATAAGTGGAAGAACCGATTTTTATCCATCTTGCTGCATCTCCTGAGCTGCTTCCTAATCCCGGTAAAAACACAAGCAACATCATTATTAAAGCGAATAAAAGAAATGGACCGCTCCATTTTTTAAAAAGAGACAGTTTAATTTTATAAGCCAGAAAACCAAGGAGTAACCCTGGGAGTAAGCCGAAAAGAATTTGATGCTTTAAAAAATAGTATGTGTCCCCGTATTGCTTAAAAGCAAAAGCTGCTGAGACGCTGGATAAAATTACTATTCCTGCAATTACTATAATCGCGATAATAGTAAATAAAGAATAATCTAAATTTTTATTTCTTGCCAAACTTTTTGACATATTTTTTAAATAGATTTCCTTTCTCTTCGTAATCTTTGAAAACGCTGAAACTTGAGGATGCACAAGATAAAAGGCAGATCTTTTCTTTTCTGGTATGTTTATATGCTAATTTTACGGCGTTTTCCATATTGTCTGTAAAAAACGGTCTGAATTTATTTTTTGTTAAAATAATAACTTCTTTCCATATTTTTTCTCCGGTAGTTGGGAATAAAATAAGGTTTTTAATATTGCTTTTTACGATTCTTTTAGCTAAATTTTTAAAATCAATATTTCTGTCAAAGCCGCCCAGAAGAATGGTTTCGACATTTTTTCCTAAATAATCTAAAGCAAAAATAGCGGTTTCGGGAATGGTGGACAAAGAATCGTTGTAGAAAGTAATTCCTTTTAATTTTCCGACTAATTCTAAACGGTGCGGTAGAGGTTTAAAATTTTTAATAGCTTTTTCAATTTTCGTTTTTGAAATTTTGAATATCTCCCCTACTCTTTTAGCAGCTATTTTATCCAATTCGTAATATTTTCCTTTAATAGGAATTTGTTTAGATTTTGATTTTTTGGCAAACGAGCTTACTATTTTATCTTCTGAGTTATAAATTAAATAATCGTTTTTATTCTGATGTAACGTTATGTTAGCCTTGGCTCGGCTGTATTCTTTAATATCTTTATAATAATCTAAGTGTTCTGGGAAAACATTCAGAAAGACGGCTATTTGGGGAGATTTATCAAGATTATATAATTGGTGTGATGACAGCTCATAAACATAAATATCTTTCGAAGTGGCTGAAGATAAAAGGTTTAAAACAGGTTTTCCTATATTTCCGACTAAATGAGCCTTTAATCCATCTTCTTTTAAAATATCGTAAATTAAAGCAGTTGTTGTGCTTTTACCTTTAGTGCCCGTTATCCCTATAATTTTCCCAGGACAATTATCAAAAAAAATCTTTGTTTGAGAAGTAAGTTTATTTAGAAATAATTTAGGAATAATTTTAAAAGGAATCCCGGGAGATTTTATTACTACGTCATATTTTTTAATCGCTTCCAGGTATTTTTTTCCCAAATACAGCATAGTTTGTATGTCAGGTTTTTTTATTTTTTCTGATTTATCTGCTATTCCGAAAACTTTATTAGGAAAAATCTTTCTCAGGAATAAAAAAGTATCTATCCCCTCTCTGCCAAAACCTAATATTAATATTTTTTTGTTTTTTAATTCGTTTAATTTCATACTGACTTAAAAATAACATAAATTTAACATTTTTTAAACAAAAAATCTTGTATAAAAAAATAACTCCGGCAAAAGATGCAGGAGTTATAAATAGAATCGGATTTCTACGAAAGGGATTTCGTAGGAAATCACGCTGGTGGGATCAATATATTTTGAGGGGGTAGAGAGAGGAGATTTAGGCCTCTCTCTACTACCCGTTATCTTTAATTAAAGAACTAATTTCTTGTTAGAAAGGATAATATTCATCCTTTCTACCTGTATTATATCAGATTATTTTGATTTTGTCAATAGATAAGGAATTTTTCCTGTCTTTGTAGCTTTTTTGAGACATAAGTTAAAAGCTAATTTACTTTCTTTTTTAGTTCCTACGCATTCAAAAGGCTTTATTGTATTTTTACCCAATAAGTTATTCATGACTGGCAGCAGTTCTTTGTTTTCAAATATATCTTTATTAAATGTTTTTAAGAGGTCTTTTTCAGTTAAAAAAGGATAAAGTGTCATATAAACAAACAGGCACTTGGGGCAGTTTCCACACCATCTTTCTTTTGCATGTAAAGTACCCTTTGCATTCATTCTCATACCTGCATTACAACTGGAAAATACAGGAAAATACTTTTTGTATTTTGAAAGTTTTTTTGAAATTTCTAACTCACCATGTCCTCTTATATAGCTGAAATAATTAATATTTTTTGCCAGATATTTATTGCAGTAATCTTTAAACATCTTTTCAAATTCAGAACTTTTTGCCCATTGGTGATTAATCATTTTTCCAAGATATTTCACATTTCCTTCGTTAGAACTTTTTTCATTGGAAAAAGCGATATTTTTGTAATCGAATATTACGGCGCATAAAACTGATATAAAAGATAAAATACCGGTAAACGGAGTATGGCCGTTGAGATAACCTTTTTTATTAAGATCAAGTAATTTTTTATCTATTATTCTTCTGGCAATAATTTGTTTTTTTATTCCGGAAACTTTTACAGTTTCTTGAATTTTTTTTATCGGGTTAACCGTAAATAAAGAGATATCTGATTTTTTATTTTTTAAACCCTCTAATGTGACAATAGAATCTCTTCCGCCGGCAAAAGGAACCAAGTATCTGTTTTTAAGATTTTTTAAATATAATTCGGATGATTTATTATTAACAGAAATAATTTTTAAAAAATTAAGAGAACGCCAATCAATTTTATTTTTGTAATAAAATTGTCCCAATCCTTTTATTATTAGATCCTTCCACCATTTAATTTGTTTTTTATCTAAATAACCCGCTCTTACTTCAATTGTCGGGGAACAGGTTGCTTTCCAGTAACTGGGAAGTTCCATTAAGCCAATATTAAAAATTAAATTATTTAATACCTTGTCCCCTATCCGCTTTAAAGATTTTATATCAATATTCTCTATAATAATTTTTGGTTTGAATTTTATATTACCAACAGAAAAATTAAAAAAAATCTCTAAATTCTTACCAGAGATTTTATACGAATAACTTTCGTAGATAAATTTAGGATATTTATTTTTTAGTTCTGCGTATTTCATTTTTATCCCATTAAACGTATGGCTGTTCCCAGAATAGCTAAAGCTATTCCTATTATCCAAAACCTCATAGTTACCTGTTGAGGAAGCCAGCCTTTAGCTTCAAGATGGTGATGAATAGGAGTAGAAAGCCAGATTTTTTTATGACGAAATTTTTTAGAGAAAAGTTGTATTAATATAGAGCCGACTTCAATTACCAGGAGTCCGGCGATTATCGGTAAAACTGCTAAAGAGTCAGTTAAAAAAGCGACTACCGACATAGTTGAAGTTAAACCAAGAACGCCTGTTTCTCCCATATAAAATTTGGCAGGAGGAATATTAAACCATAAAAAGGCAAATAAAGTCCCACATATTACAGCGCAAAAAGTAGCCAGATCTTCTTTTCCTTGGGAAAAAGCAATAATTGCAAAAGCGGCAAAAATAGAAGAAAAGACTCCACCTGATAATCCGTCTATTCCATCTATTACTCCTCCTGACCAACTGGCCACCATAACCATAATAAAAAGAGGAATTATCCAAAAGCCTAAAGTAATGGTTATACCTTCGGGGAAATTAAAGAGTAAGGGAATATGGATAGAAACCCAACCGAGTTTAAAATAAAACCAAAGTCCTCCGATTAGTCCTATTAGAATAACAATAAGAAGTCTTCTTTTGAATCCCATTCCTCCTCCGACATATTTTCCTTTCCCATGTACGGTAAGAGTATCATCAATTAATCCTACTATAGAGCCGGCAATTAAAGCGAAGAGAGGTAGCCAAGTCTCAGGTCTAGTCAAAAAATTTAAATTTTTCATCCACCAGGGATCTTTCAACAAAGAAAGAATAAAAAATAAAAAGATGACGATTATGGCAGAAACCCAAATTATTATTCCCCCGCCCCGAGGTACAGAAGTTTCCCGTTCCTTATGAAGAGAATTAAAAACATCTGCTTTTTCTCCTGTAATTGTTTTTTCTCTGGCTGTTTTTTTCCAAAATTGGAATTTGTTTAAAAGTTTTATTGTGATAGGTGCCAATAAAAAGGAAACTACGCCAGCTAAAGTGGATATTATTAAAAGCCGTATTATTTCAAAAGTAAAAAATGTCATTTATATGTTTATCCAATTTACTAATTTTTGTATTTCAACAACTCTTTCTTTAGAAGAAGTGGCGCTCAAAATTACACTAATAAAGTAATTTCCATTTTTATCGTAAAAACAGGAAAGAATACATCCGCCGGCTTCATCTGTATAACCGGTTTTTCCTCCTAGCATTGTTTTATCTTCAGGCAATATTATTTCTGAAACACCGTTTTCAAATTTATAACCGTTTTCTTCTAGAGAGGTTATGAATATTGAAGGATGATTATTTAAAATAAATTTAGCCAGATTATAAATATCTTCGGCCGTGGAATAATTAAATGAATTTTGGCTGGTTGTTCCATAATATAAACCATCCGGATCTAATCCTGTGGGGTTAGCAAAATGAGTATTATTTAAATTAAGCTCAACAGATTTTTGGTTCATTTTTTCAACAAAATTTTCTACACCGATATTTTCAGCTAAGGCAAAAGCAGCATCATTGCTTGAATAAGCAAGAGTCAGATTTATAAGTTTTTCTACGCTGTATTTATCCCCTGCTTTTAAATTTCCGTAGTTTGGTACGTTATCCTGAGATTCTGCATATCTTGAAATAGTCAGAATTTTGGAAAAATCATAATCTGAATAATTTTCTAAAACAATTACAGCTGTCATTAATTTTGTCAGAGAAGCAATTGGTAATACTTGAGCACTGTTTTTATTAAAAAGAATTCTTTCTTTTCCGGCCGGAGTTATTTTTACGGAGATTGCCGATTTCGATTCAATATTTAAATCAGGTTTAGGAGTTTTTTTTGGAATTTTCACAAAAGTCATCGTTTGAACGGAATCTGAAATTTGGGCATAAAAAAACTTTTCCAGATTGCCCTGGAAATTATTTACTCCCCACCAGAAAGGCAGGCTTAAAACAAATGATAGCAAAGCTATTTTGAATCCTCGGCTCATAATAGAAATTATTTTTTTTTAGATTCTTCTTCTTTTTTAGGTTTTGAAAGTGACAGTCTTTGATCGATTCTTTCCATGTCTCTCGGAAAAGCGGAAGCTTCTCTGAGGTTTTCTAATCCTAATATCTGTTTTACAACTCTTTCTAATCCGAAAGCAAATCCTCCTTCCGGGGGCATACCGTATTTGAATGCCTGGAGATAAAAAGAAAAGTCTTCGGGCTTATTCCCCCACTTTTTAATATTTTCTGAAAGTTTTTCGTACAAATGAACTCTTTGGCCTCCGGTGACTATTTCCAGTCCCCTACAAAGAAGATCAAAACTTAAAGTATAATTTTCATCTTCAGGATCTTGGTAGGTATAAAAAGGTCTTTTCTTTGTCGGGTAGTGAGTAATAAATATCAGTTCTGAACCGTACATTTCTTTTGCAAATTTACAGATTTCTTTTTCGTCTTCGGGATCCAGATCAGGTTCTTTTCTGTTGTCTCTTTTTGTTCTTTCAAAAATAATCTGTTGAGCTTCTCTCATTTTTATTCTGGGGATTTTTTCATCAAGTTGCGGAATAACAATATTAATGGTTTTAATTTCTTTTTGGCGGTTTTTTTGAATATCAGAAAATATATTACGGATTATAATTTCACAAGTATCCATTAAATCAGTCCAGGAGTTTATAAATCCCATTTCCGCATCTAAACTGGTATATTCTGAAAGGTGTCGGGTAGTAACGCTGGGTTCGGCCCGATAAACATGAGCTATTGTGAATACTCTTTCAAAGATTCCAACCATGATTTGTTTATAAAGCTGCGGACTTTGAGCTAAGTAGGCGTCTCCGTCGTAATAATCAATATGAAAAACCTCGGCTCCTCCTTCGGCGTTAGCCGGTACAATTGTCGGGGCATGAAATTCAGTAAAATCCATTCCCTTTAAAGTTTCTCGAAAACTGTTTAACACTTCTTCTTCAATTTTAAAAATTGCTTTAACTTGAGAATTTTTTAAAGTTAAGGGGCGGTTGTCTAAAAGAGTGGGCAAGGTTACTTTCAGATCTCTAATATCAAAAGGCAGAGGTTCTGCCGGAGATAAAATTTTTATATTTTCAGCATTTAATTCTATTCTTCCTGTTTCAATATCGGGATTAATCATTCTCTCCGGTCTTTCTTTTATTTCTCCTTTTATTTCTACCGCACTTTCTTCTTGAACTCCTTTTGCTAATTCAGAATCAGAAACAATTGTTTGGATAATTCCGGACCTGTCTCTTAAATCAAGGAAAACTATTTTCCCGTGATCTCTTCTGATATTAACCCAGCCGCAAACTTTAATTTTCTGTCCGATATAATTTATTGTATCCTTGATTAAAATTCTTTCCATAATCTATAAAATTATTGTTTACATATTTTATCAATTTAATATTTATTTAGCAAATTTTAAAAGCGCTCCGATAAAGAGCGCTTTTTGTTTATAAACCTGTCGGTAAATTTGGCGGAGGCGGAGGTGGAGTAATTGGCGGACGAGAAGGTGAAGGTGGAGTTTGAGAAGGAGGAGGAATTATCGGAGAAGCTGGAGGATGATATGGAGGAAAAATTTGAGTAGGACGGCTAGTTGTAGGAGTTGGCGTTGTAATTGGCGGATGAAGAGGTGAAGGTGGAGTTTGAGAAGGAGGAGGATTTATTGTAGGCGTAGAATTTTTGATCGGAGGAGTTGGCGTTGTAATTGGCGGACGAGAAGGTGAAGGTGGAGTTTGAGAAGGAGGAGGATTTATTGTGGGAGTTGAAATTTTAATAGGAGAGGTTGGCGTTACGATTGGTGGACGAGGCGGAGAAAATATAAATGGTGCTCTAATTGTTGGTTTTGGTGAAACGTCTTGTGTATCAGGTGTTTGTGAAGATAATTTAACTTGAACTGATGTTGTTGTTTTTGGTGGAATATTTTGTGAAACAGGTGTTTGTGTTGGTAACTTAACTTCAATTGGCGTTATTGGTTTCGGCGGAATATTTTGTGAAATTGGTAACTTAACTTCAATTGGCGTTACAGGTATTTGTGTTGGTTTTAGTGGGATATTTTGCGAAAGAGGTGTTTGTATTGGTGGTTTAGTTTGGACCGGTATTATTGGTTCTGGTGAAATATATCGCGGAACAGGTATTTCTTGCGGCTTGACTTGAATCGGTGTTATTTTTTTTAGTGGAATATATTGAGAATCATCAGATGTTTCTATCGATGGCTTAGTTTGAGCCGGTGCTATTGTTTGATGTGAAACAATAACAGGTTTTGATGAAGTTGGTTTTTTACCGCTTATTTTTAATCCGACCAGTATTCCGATAAATATAAATAAAATAATTATTAATAAAAGAGTCATAAGAGTTTTCTATATATATTTTCCTTTCATTTTAAGGATGTGTCAAGTTGAGAGTTAAGTCATATATATCCCCTGCTCCCATAATAATCAGAACTTCTCCGTCTTTCATATTTTCTTTTAAATAATCTAAAACTTTTTCTTTCTGAAGGTAAATAACATTTTTTTTATTTGTTTCTTTAACTAATTTCTCTGAAGAAACTTTCTTTTTTAATTCGGGTGTTTCTCGTCCGGCAACATCATATATGTCTGTGATAATAAGATTATCAATAGGAGCTTCTTTGAAAACTTTAATGAAGTTTTTAAATAAGTAATACGTTCTTTGATATTGATGAGGCTGAAATACGCACCATATTTTTTTATTAAGATATTTTTCCCTTGTTGCTTTCAAAGTAACTCTGACTTCGGTCGGATGATGACCGTAGTCGCTTATTAATTTTAAATCTTTATCCCAAATTTTTATTGTTTTCTCATCAAATCTGCGCCAACTTCCTTTATATTCAGAAAGCGCTTTAAAAGAAATATCGTCAGTTATTTTTAAAATTTTAGCAATTTTTAGAGCCGCTAAAGCATTGGAAATATTATGTTCTCCAGGGACATTTAAATATCTTTTTAATTTTTTCGCTTCGGGTTGTTTGAGAGAATATTTATGAGTTTCAAATTTTGGTAATGAATTAAGTATTTTCCGGATATTATTATCGTCATTATTAGGTACTAATATGCCGTCTTTTGGCAGGTTAGAAATAAACCTTTTAAATCCTCTTAAAACATTATTAAGATTTTTATAGTAATCTAAGTGGTCTTCCTCAATCGATGTCAGAACTATTATTTTCGGCCAGTAGTTTAAAAATGATTCAAAATGTTCGCAGGCTTCAATAACCAGATATTGTGACTTTCCTCCTCTGTAATTAGAGTTTCCGAATTCTTTTAATTTAGTGCCGACAATTACTGTAGGATCTAATCCTGCTTTATCTAATAACAGCCCTACCATACAGGTTGTGGTGCTTTTTCCATGAGTACCGGTAATTGCGATTGTATAATGATTTTTAGTCAGTTCTCCAAGAGCCTCAGGATAACTTTGCATTTTTATATTTCTTTTTTTAGCTTCTCCGAATTCCGGATTTATAGATTGGACTGCCGGACTGTAAATAACTGAATCAATATTTTTTTGTATATTTTTTGAGTTGTGAGGGCCGATAAAAATTTTAACTCCCCTATCTTTCAGTTCTTTGGTAATTTCTGAAGATGTTAAATCAGAACCTGTAATTTTGTGGCCTTTTTCTAAATAATATTTTGCCAGAGCGGAAACTCCTATTCCGCCGATTCCGATAAAATGTATTTTCATTTATTTTTTAATCTTTGTTGGACAGCCACGCTTTCCAATTCTTTAATAGCGTCGTAAGCTATCCATTTTGCAGTTTTCGAATTAATTTTTTGAATTTCTTTAGCTACTTTAATTGCTTCTTTATTTAATTTTATATTTCTTTTTCCTATTTGGCGCAAGGCCCAATTAACTGCTTTCCTGACAAAATTTCTTTCATCAGTGGAATATTTTTTGATTACAGGAAAAAATTTAATAAAATCACTGTCTTTAACATCTTTTCTTTTAACAGCAAAGCAGGCCATAAGGGTAAATCCTGTTCTTCTGACAAATTCTTCTTTTCTCTTTGAAAATTCAAAGCATTTTTTATAGGCTGATTTGGTAAAAACAAAAAGATTCATACAGGTTTGATCACAGACATCCCAGGAATCAAAATCACAGGCCCATTTGTTCATTTGTTTTTCCGTTACTAGTTTAGATTCGTCAATCATACTGGCCAATATTCTGGCTTCATGAATTTTTGAATTCCATAACTTTTCTGCTAATTTATGGTTCTTTCCTATTTTTTTGGCTAAATCTCTCAGTTTAGGGACAGGTACTCCTAAAGTGTTTTTAGAACTAATACCAAATCTCGCCATGCCGGCAACGTTTTTAGGATTAGCTGAAGATTTTAATTCTTGTATAATTTCTTCGTAGTTCATATGTTTTTAGGTTCTTATCTTCCCAGCTCGTGAGATTCCAGAACAATATATTCCGGTCCTCCCTTTTTTAAATTACTTTCCATTACTTCAATTGAATTAACTTCAAAGCTTAAATCAATATCTTCGTTTACTTCAGGTCTTTCTTCAAGCTCTATCTTTCTGAATTCCCATTGTCTGAGACGGCCTAATGTGATGTGGGGAGTAAATCCATCTTTTCTTTTATTTTCTGTTTCCGGAGATAATCCGACTAAGGAATTTTCTAAATCTTTTTGTAATTTTTTTAAATTTTCATTTTTTTCGCCTTCTACCCAAACCATGCGAGGAGCTTCGCTGGTGGGGCCATATGCAATTTTATTAAGATCAATTGAAAAAGGTTTATTTCTTAAAGCCGATTCTTTTGTTATTTCACAGATATCCAAAAGCTCTTCATCTGTTAAATATCCTAAAAAAGCCAGAGTAATATGTATATTGTCTTTATCTGTCCATTTGCAGGGCAGTTCCAGCCACTTATCTTCATATTCTGAAAATTTTTCTTTAATATTGTCCGGTAAATTTATGGCGATAAAAATTCTGTGTTGCATGTATAAATTTTAGCAGAATTATGGTAAAATATGAAATATGAAAGAGGCATATTTATATAAAAAACTGCCCAGCAATAAAGTTCAGTGTCAAAGTTGTGCTCATTATTGCAGTATTCCTGTAGGAAACTTAGGAACCTGCGGAGTGAGATCAAATATTAAAGGCAAACTTTATGCTTTAAACTATGGGAAAGCTATTGCCTGTCATATTGATCCTATTGAGAAAAAACCTTTTTTTCATTTTTTACCTAATACTTATTCTTTATCTGTTGCTACGGTAGGATGTAATTTCAGATGTTTAAATTGTCAGAATTGGGATATTTCGCAGAGCTTCAGAGGTATAAACAGAGTTCCGGGAGAAGATATGTCTCCTAAAGAAATTATTAAAAAAGCTTTAGCAAATAAATTGCCCAGCATTTCTTATACTTATACTGAGCCTGCTGTTTTTCCTGAGTACGCTTTAGAGACCATGTATTTGGCAAAGAAAAAAAAGATAAAGAATGCCTGGGTTACAAACGGATTTTGGTCAAAGGAATTATTTAACGAGGCTTGGCCATATTTGGATGCGGCTAATGTTGATATAAAAGGATTCTCAGAAGATTTTTATCAAAAAGTTTGCGGTGCCAAATTAAAACCAGTTTTAGAAAATTTGATAAAACTAAAAGAGAAGAAGGTTTGGATTGAAATTACAACTTTAATTATTCCTACATTAAACGATTCAGATGCGACTTTAAAAAGTATAGCTAGATTTATAAAGGAAGCGTTGGGAGTTGAAACTCCTTGGCATCTTACTCGATTTTCCAGTGCAATTTCTTGGAAATTGAAAGATATTCCTGATACAACAGTTGAAACTTTAAAAAGAGCCTGGGAAATAGGTAAAAAGATGGGTTTAAAACATGTCTATACCGGAAACGCTCCCGGTTTGCCTTCCGAAGATACTTTTTGTCCTAAATGCAAAGCTCTTTGTATAGACAGAACGGGGTATGTTGTTAATAGGCATGATAAAAATGGTAAATGTCAAAAATGCGGGGAAGATTTAAATTTAATTCTTTCATGAAAAATATTGTTTTTGCTGCTATTTCTCCCCATCCTCCGATAATTCTTCCTTCCGTCGGCTCAAAAGAAGACAGAAACAAAGTAAAAAAAACTATTGATGAATTGGAAAAATTAGGCGAAGAATTTGTAAAAGTCAGCCCGGACTCAATAATAATTTCTTCGCCTCACTTAGAATGGGGGTTTAATGTTCCCCTATTCTTTCTTGCTAAGGATTTTAAGGGAGAGAGAATTGATTATTTAACTAATCTGGAAGAACCAGAATTCTATTTTGAAAAAGGCAGAGAAATATATAAGGAAAAGATTGAAAATCAAAACTTAAAATTTGCCGTAATTGCTTCAGGAGATCTGTCTCATTGCTTAAAAGAAGACGGTCCTTACGGTTTTCATCCTGAAGGTCCTAAATTTGACGAAGACCTTATAGATGCGTTAAAAGATAAAGACACAGATAAAATTTTAAAATTAAATAATACATATCCTGAAGCGGGAGAATGTGGATTGAGGTCAATATGTTTTCTTTTGGGAATCTTGGAAGAATCGGGATTAAATTGGAAGCCGGAAATTTTATCATATGAAGGACCGTTCGGCGTCGGTTATTTAGTCGCAGATTTTAAAATTATAAAATAGGACTTATGAACGTAAACAAGATTGAAGAAATATTAAAAGAAGAACCGAAGTATCGATTAAAGCAGATTAAAAAATTATTATTTCAGGATTTAATTGAAAGCTGGGACGAAGCTACTGTTTTATCAAAAGGATTAAGACAGAAATTATCGGAAGATTGTCCAATGAGTGAATTAGAGCCGGAAAAAGTTTTAAGTTCTGATGGTGACAACACAATTAAAGCTCTTTTTATATTGAAGGACGGTTTAAAAATAGAATCTGTTTTAATGAAACACGAAGACAAACGAAAGACGGTATGTGTTTCTTCTCAAGTGGGTTGTTCTATGGATTGTAATTTTTGCGCTACAGGCCAGCAAGGATTTAAAAGAAATTTGACGGTCGGTGAAATTATAGAACAGGTTTTATTTTTTGCCAGAATTTCAAAAAAAGAAAGAATTTCAAATGTTGTTTTTATGGGTATGGGAGAGCCGTTCTTGAATTATGATAATGTTTTGGAAGCGATAAAAATTTTAAACGATAAAGACGGTTTAAATATCGGCATCAGACATATATCAATATCAACGGTCGGTATTATAGAAGGTATTAATAAGTTAGCAGATGAAAAGTTGCAGATAAATTTGGCTATATCTCTACATGCTCCAAATAATGATTTACGTGTGAAATTAATGCCGATAAATAAAAAATATCCTATTGAGGATGTAATTACGGCGGTAAGCAGTTATATTAAAAAAACAAAAAGAAGGGTAATGTTTGAATACTTAATGATAGATGAGGTTAACGACTCTCCTGATCAAGCAAAAGAATTATCCAAGCTTATAAAAAAACTTGTATGTTTTGTTAATCTTATTTCTTTCAATCCCGTCGGCCATTCTGATTTTAAATCTTCGCCGGGGTGGAAGATAAAGAAATTCAAGGATATACTAGAAAAAAACAATATTTCAGTCACTCAACGTTATCGTTTCGGTCAGGAAATTAAAGCCGCCTGCGGTCAATTAGCAGGAGAAAATTTATGAAATTTATTTTAAAATCATCAGAAATTAAAGATAATGTTTCAAATGTAATGAGAAAGATTTCATATATTTCTCAGGGCAGAAGCGATGATGGGGAATATAATCTTGTTCGTCCTTTCAGTAGAGACGGCTATCCAAGATTTCATTTATATTTAAAAATAGAAGGAGAAGATTTTATTTTTAATTTACATTTAGATCAAAAAAGGCCTATTTATTCGGGCGTATCAGCTCACAGTGGTGAGTATGAAAGTGAAACGGTAAAAAAAGAAGGAGAAAGAATTAAACAAATTTTAAATATTTAAAAAAATGAATAAATATACTTTACTTGCAAAACAAGCAATTGAATCATACATAAAGGAAGGAATAATTATTGAGCCGCCAAAAGATTTGCCGGAAGAATTTTTTAAAAGAATGGCCGGGACTTTTGTGACTCTTGAAAAAAATAATGAATTAATGGGTTGTATAGGTACTTATTTACCTACTAAAATTAATATTGCCGAAGAAATCATTCATAACGCCGTTTCAGCTTCAACTGAAGATTATAGATTTGAATCTATTAAAAAAGAGGATCTCCCTCATCTTTCTCATACGGTTTATGTTTTAAATTATCCTGAACCTGTAAAAGATATAAAAGAATTAGATCCTAAAAAGTATGGAGTAATTGTAAGAACAGGACCTCTTACTTTCCCAAATGAAAAAGAAATAGACTTTGACGGAGAACTTCCTTATAAAACAGGTCTTTTGCTTCCCGGTTTGGATGGAATAAACACAATTGAAGAACAAATATATGTCGCCTGTCAAAAAGGAGGGATTAATCATGAAAGTGAAAAAATATTCATCTATAAGTTCTCAGCAGAAAAATATGAAGAAAGACAAACCGAAGAAGCCTAAAAAAACGGAAAAACAAGTTAATCAGGAAACAGATATTCAGCAGATTGTGAATCACTATTTTTATACTAAAGGTTTTAATTTAGAACAGATTAAAAAAGACGCAAAAAAGAAAAAGATAATTTATTCCAGATTTACCAGGCCAGCGAAACAATTGTTAGTTCTTTCGGGTTCAGTAAAGAAAGCTAAAGCTGCAATAAGTAAAGTGGCTGAATGGGCCAGCTCTCGAGGACTAGATTATACTATTGAAACAGTTTTTAAAAAATGGTTAGAATTAGACAGATTAAAGCCGAAAGAAATTGTTAAAAAGCCATATTATCAGAATGATCCTATGGTTTGGTCAAAATCTAAAAGAAAATGGTATGTTGTGACTCAAGAAGCCGAATGGCTTGAGTATGCCGGCAGAGAAGAAGAAATAGATTGGAGAATAGCTGAATAAATTATGAAAATTGTTTTTATCGGTACTCCGGAATTCGGGGCAATAATATTAGAAGGATTAATAAAGAGTATTTATAAGCCGGTTTTAGTAATAACTCCAACAGATAAGCCGGCTGGCCGAAAACAAGTTATCACTCCCCCGCCGGTGAAAGTTTTAGCCGGAAAATACGGCATTAAAGTTGAGCAACCGGAAAAAATATCAGATTTTAAATCAGAACTTTCCTTATTAAAACCGGATATGATTATTGTGGCAGCTTACGGTCAAATAATTCCAAAAGAAATTCTGGATATTCCAAAATACGGCTGTTTGAATATTCATCCTTCTCTTTTGCCTAAATACCGCGGAGCATCCCCTATTCAGGCTGCAATTCTTAATAATGATAAAAGAACAGGAGTAACAATAATATTAATGGATGAGAAAATAGATCACGGTCAGATTATTGCTCAGAGATCAATGATGCTTGAAGAAAAAGAAAGAGCAAGAAATCTTCATGATAAATTGGCGCAGCTTAGCTTAAATTTACTTTTGGAAACTATATCTAATTTAGAGAAAGGTTTGACTAAATTAACCATTCAAGATGATAGTCAAGCTACGTTTACCAAAACTTTAAATAAAGGAGAAGGCGTAATTAATTGGAAAAAACCCGCAGATATGATAGAAAGAGAAATTAGAGCTTTTGAATATTGGCCGGGAAGCTTCACTTTTTGGACAAAGCTTAATGTTCCTTTAAGGATAAAAATCACTAAAGCGAGGGTGTTAAAATCAATGAAAGGTATTGATTATTCAATAGGTCAGACCTTTGTTGTTCTTAAAAATGAAATTGGAGTTCAGTGCGGGGAAGATTTCTTTGTAATAGAAAGACTACAATTAGAAGGGAAAGAAGAAGTAAGCTCAGAAGAGTTTTTAAGGGGTTATCCTAATTTTATCGGAGCAATATTGAAATAATTTTAAAAATATATTATACTTTCAACAGTCTATTGGCTTTAATCCCAATAGATTTTTATAAAAAATGCTTAGTCATATAGAATTAAAAAAAGGATTAATAGTTGTTGTAGACGGATCTCCTTATCAGATTATTGAATCTGCTCCTCAGAGGTGTGCTCAAAGGAGGCTTATGGTTCAGACAAAGATGAAAAATCTTATCAATGGGAACGTTTTGGAGAAAACAGTCCATCAGGGAGAAACTTTTGAAGAAGCGGATGTTTTAAAGCTTAAAGCAAAATTTATTTATTCTAATAAAGGTAAGTTTTTGTTTTGTGAAGAAAAAGATCCTTCCAAAAGATTTGAATTGAGCCAAGAGCAAATTGGAGATACGGCTATGTATTTAAAACCTAATACTATTTTAGAAGCTTTAATCTTTAAGGATAAAGTTATTAATGTCTTAATGCCGATAAAAGCTCAATTAAAAGTAAAAGAAGCGCCTCCTGGAGTTAGAGGTGACAGAGCTCAGGGCGGAACAAAATTAGTGGTACTAGAAACGGGTGTTCAGATGAATGTTCCTTTATTTATTGAAACAGATGATATTATAGAAATTAATACGGAAAATGGAGAATACGTCAGAAGAGTAGAATAAGTAATAAAAAAGCGGTCGTAAGACCGTTTTTTAATTTGATTAATTGCTAATCGTTAATTATTATTGTTGTGTTTTATTTGCGTTTTCTCCTGCAATATACCCGGTACTCCAACAGATTTGAAGATTATATCCCCCGGTTGGTCCGTCTAAATCAATAATTTCTCCGGCAAAAAATAAATTTTTTATTATTTTAGATTTCATGGTTTTAGAATCTATTTTTTTCAGATCAATTCCTCCGCTTGTAATCATTGCTTGGCTGAAATTAGCTGAACCCTCAGGGGTTAATTTAAGACCTTTTATTATTTCAATGATTTTTTTTCGTTCTTCTTTTGTGATGGAATTTAATTTTTTATCGGGGGTTATACCGGAAAGTTTTACAATTAACTCACTTAATCTTTTTGGAAGAATTTTTGATAAATAATTTTTTAATATTTTATTTCGTTTGAAATCTTCTTGTATTTTTTTATCCAACATTGAAATATCTAAAGTCGGTATAAGATCAATTTTTAAAATTACTTCTCCGTTGACCAATAACTCTTCTATTTTTTTGCTTAAATCAAGAATAACTGGCCCACTTAAGCCAAAATGAGTAAATATCATCTCCCCTATTCTTTGATCTTGTTTTTTATTATTTTGGAAAAGTGTAATGCTGACATTTTTTAAACTTAATCCTTGAAGATCTTTAACCCAATTTTCTTTTGTTTTAATCGGGACTAAAGCTGGTTTAGGGTTTATAATTTTATGTCCCATTTTTTGAGCAAAAGCGTATCCGTCACCTGTTGAACCTGTCTCAGGATATGATTTTCCGCCCGTGCATAAAATGAATGATTGGGCGAATATCTTTCCTTTTGATAATTTTACGCTTTCAATATTTTCTTTTTTTATTTCAAAATCAACAATTTTTTGATCTAGTAACAGTTTAACTTTATTTTTATTTAAATATTTTATTAAAATATTAAGGACATCCTGTGCTTTATTTGAAGTGGGAAAAATTCGTCCGTCTTTTTCAATTTTTGTTTTTAATCCCCTATTTTCAAAAAAATTTATAACTTCTTTTGGTCTAAAAACAGAAAGAGCAGATAAAAGAAATTGTCCTTTTTTTCCTAATTTCTCAACGAATTTTTTATCATTAAATTCAGCATGAGAAATATTACAACGACCATTCCCGGTCATTAAAAGTTTTTTCCCAAGGTTTTGATTTTTTTCAATTAAAACAACTTTAGAGCCAAGTTCAGCTGCTCTAATGGCGGCCATTATGCCGGCTGGTCCGCCACCAATAATTGCTACATCAAATTTTTCTTGAATTTTTTCCTTATTCATAACAATCTTTTTTAATCAATACTATAATATTTCTTTTAATAATTCCTCTATACCAATCTTGTTCTTTGCTGAATAAGGAATAACCTGATGGACTCCGATAACATCTTTAATTTTTTTAAATTGTTCTTCATATTCTGTCTGCTTTATTTTATCTATCTTATTTGCCACAACAATAATCTCTTTCCTGTGGTCTTCTAAGCTACAAAGCAGGTCTAAATCATCTTTAGTGGGACCAATATTTGCATCAATTATTAAAACTATTTTTTTTTGTTCGTAATTAGAAACGAAAAAATACCAATTTACCATAGCTCTAAGGCTGTCTCTTAATTTAGCCGGAACTTTGGCATATCCATATCCTGGTAAATCAATAAAATATAGAGAATTATTGATTAAAAACAGGTTTATTTTTTGAGTACGTCCCGGGAAAGAACTTGTCTTAGCTAAATCATTCTGATTAACCAAGGAGTTTATAACGCTAGATTTCCCTACATTTGAGCGACCGATAAAAGCAACCTGGGGAATGCCATTCTCAAAGATGCTATCACTGCCAATTACGCTTTTTATATATCGAGCTGATTCTATTTTCATATTTTACCTTTAATTTCTTTTTTTAATCTGTCAAAAAATGATTTCATATAATATACTCTTTCTTTGGCTATTCTTTTTGCTACTTGAGAGTGTAATTTTTTGGGAATTTGCTTTGATTTCAGTTCAAATTCAAAGAAAGGGTTATGTTTTGTTTTGTCCTTAATCCTGCCGTTTACCTCTCCACCATGCAAATTTTCTTTAATATATTCCTTTAAATTTGTTTCGGCATACATTCCGGCATTATTCTTTCCAACCCAAATAAAATCTCTGGCTACACCAAGAGCGCCTATGCTTTCTAACTTATCAGCATCAAATAATATTTTAGCCTCTTTTGTTTTTGGTTTTACTCCCGTTTTATATCTATGACTTAATATACAATGGATAATTTCGTTTATTTCATTTTGAGGATAATTGAATTTTTTGAGGATTTTTTGTGCCATTTTTGCAGATTCTTCAGCGTGGCAAGTTTTTCCAAATTTATCTTTTTGTTCTTTGGCTCTTCCGATGTCGTGAAGTAAAGCAGAAAGTTTTAACACTTCAAAATCAACGTTTTCTATATTTTTTGCTAATTTAAGACATAAATCATAAACTCTTATTACATGATTTATATCGTGACCGGCATCAGTCCAAGCAGACTCTTTTTCAACAATCTTTTTTATTTTTTGATATTTTTCTTCCATGTTTAAATCCTACCAAAAAATCGCCAGATTGGCGATTTTCTGTTAGCTACGAGGGTTGTCGGCTGTTTAAACTTATTTTAATTAAAAATTGAAAATCTTGGCCAGTTATTTAATGCTAATATTAGGAAATATTTTTTCTTCAATTATTTGAGCAAAATTATTTGCTCCATCTTGAGAAAATCCATAAGAATATGAATATTCGGTTCCTAATATGACATGATATGGATTCCAGACAACTCCAAGTTTTTCTTCGTCCCAACTTTCTCCTTTGTTTAAGGCAAAAATCGATTTACCTCCAATTTGACCTTCTTTGGTCACAATTAGACCATCTTTGAAATCGGATAAATGTTTATCTATCCATTTATCAATATCTGTCTCTGGGTTATAAAATTTTATATAAAAAACTCCCCAACCCATATAGCTATAGCTGTAATTTGCAGAAGACCATTCGGGTGGCGCAAAATCAAAACCTACTCCCGATAATTCACCAGGAAGAATATATTTTCCCTTACTAAAATTAACCGTCCATCCTGTTGGAATATTTAATGAAAATCCCATTATATCTTGACCACTATTATAAGTTTTCCATTCTGTGATTTCTTCTATTGCTTCACTGGCAGAAAATAATGTATTTGATTTATCAGATACTTCTTGTTGATTATTTATATTTATAAAGGGAATAAGTAAAACGGTAAAAATATATATAATAAAAAAAATAACAATTACCAATATGCGCTGCCATTGATTCATTTTATGAGAGGGAGTAATTCCTATTGCTTCTTTTTTCCATTTAGTTTCTTTTAATATAAGAAAGATGGGAAATGTGATTATGAATAAAAAATAAACTAAAATTGCCCACAAAAATGGAGAAAGTTTTGCTTCTCTTTCTTTTAATGCTTTTCCTTTAAAATAAACCCAGAAAGCAGAAAAAGTAAGAAAGAGAGGTCCTATTAAAGATATTATTCTAGTCCAATTCATATCAGACATATTTTTTAAGCTAATTTAATTATTATTTATTTATCCTACCAAAAAATCGCCAGATTGGCGATTCTTATCGTTAAATATTATAATTATTTTTTAATTAAATTTTTAGATTTGTTTAGAATTAGAGTTATTTTCTTTTTTCTGCGCCAACTTTTAATTTTTGCTTCACGTTTTAGTGCAGTGCTTCGATTTTTACATTTTTCGGCATACAGAAGTTTTTTTACCTTTCTTGATCGAGTATATGCTCCTCCCTTTCCTAAAAGGTGTTCTTTGAATCTACGCTGTATATCAGTTGTAATGCCGGTATATAAGGTATTGTCTTTGCATTCTATCAAATACACATAATAATTGAGGTTTTTATATTTATACATTATTTTTTGTTGTTTATTAATTAATTTGTAATACTTGACAATTTGCTATAAATCATTTATAATAATTAATAGAACAAAAATAAGGAGGGATATTAAAAGTGAAGGTAAAAGTTTTTTTCACCATTATCTCAGCAGCATTCGATCGCACTAATGAATTCGAGGGAAATGTTAATAGATTCCTCGAAGAACATCCTGGAGCTACTGTCCAGTGGTTACAAAGTTCTGCGGGGTGCGGCACAGGAACTGGTGGTATGCATGTTTCGACAACTATTACTGCAGTTGTCATTTACGACTTCACTTACGACTAGAAAGGTTCCTTCGTAAAAGGCCTGTCTTACAAGATAGGCCTTTTTACTTAAAGACTTAGTCTAACCGAATGGATTGTTTTTCTTAAAATCTGGCAAGAGATATGAATGGCTTTCTAAGTCTTGTACCCATCCGTTTTCAAAACCTAGTTTTATCAGGTAATCAAAAACCTTTTCAAGTTCTTTTTTGGTTATATTCCTGTTTATTTCCGGAAAATCTTTTACTTTATAAACCGGCTCATATTGACTCATTAAATTGATATAGATATCTTTATCTATTTCTTTAATATATTTTAATACTTTAAAGCTATTTTCAAGATTATTCGGTAAAATTAAATGTCTGACGATAACTCCCTTTTTCGCAACGCCATCTTGGGATATTGTTAAATTTCCAACTTGCCTATGCATTTCTTTAATAGATTCTTTAGCTATTTGAACATAGTTTTTAATGCCTGAATATTTAAATGCTAAATTATCGTCACCATATTTAAAATCAGGAAGATAAATATCTACTAATCCTTCAATTTCCTTTAGAAATTTTTTACCATCGTAAGCGTTAGTATTCCAGACAATGGGAATTTTTAACCCCTGTTTCTTTGCTTCTATGACAGCTTCTTTTATCTGTTTAAACCATATTGTCGGGGTGACTAAATCAATGTTCAAAGCGCCTTCTTTTTGAAGATTAAGCATTATTTTTACAAGTTCGGCAATACTGTAATCTTTTCCGTTAATATTTTCTTGAGATATTTGGTAATTTTGGCAGTAAGCGCAACGTAAATTACAACCGGTAAAAAATATCGTTCCGGCTCCTTTGTTTTTTACTAGTGGGGGCTCTTCACCGAAATGTTTTCCAAACCAAGAAATTTTTACGAAATTATTATTTATCATTTATCTTATAATTTACTTATCTTTCTTTGGAATTATCTTATCAAAAAACCGCCTTTTAGGCGATTTTTCATAGCTTAATTTATGGGGCGATGTCGAAATCTTTTTGGAATTAAAAAAAAAGGAAGGCGTAACAATCATGTGTACGCCTTCTTAATCTTTATACGAGATCCCTTACTTCTTACAGCACGAAAGATAAGAAAAGCCATCTCGAGTAGTAAATTCTCTAGCCCCTCCAAACATATGAATACATAGTGGTTCCCATCCAGCACTTCTTAGTGCTTCGACATATTTTTTGTCTCCGTGCGGAAATGGCGATAATAAGTGTAAAGATATTTCTATCGAACAATGTCGGCATTCACCAATAAAAGATATCCAATACTTATCAATAACCAATATTGGTTGAGACTTTATTATTGATATAGGTCGATAATAGCTATCTTTGCAACGGTGATATACCCTCTTTTTTCCATCGAGTAAATCAAGACATAACCTGTAGCAATATTCCGCGGAGTACAATCCTGGGTTTGGAAGACCACAGCCTGGACAACGATTAGAATCGCTACTAATATTTCTATTACATTCTGGGCAAGGAACTAACATATTTCACCTCCTTTCTATATTTAATTGTTAATATAAAATAATACTATATTTTTATAGTATTGTCAATTTATTTGCTGTGTCTCTTGAACAAAATCTGAATCCTTTTTTTTAGAATTTTGAATCAGGATTTTGGCGAAAAAACGAATTTTGAAACTTGGCTGCGGGACTTGGATTCGAACCAAGATTGATGGCTTCAAAGGCCACTGTCCTGCCATTAGACGATCCCGCAAAAATCAATAATTGCTAATTCAAGAGGTAATTGAGGTATAGGAGAATACTTTATTTTATTTCCTGCTTCCAGGAATAAATCTATAACCTTATGTAAATCAGCTTCTTTTAAATTAACTGTTTGTTTTTTAAGTTTTTCAAATTCTTCTTTGGTTAACCCGGTAATAATTTGATTAGCTGCTGTCTCTCCTGTTATCTTTAATATCAATCCATGCCTAAGATAATTCATAAGGGCTTTACTGAATTCCTGCAAGTCAAAACCTTTATCTACCAGATCATTTAAATAATTAACAGCTTCCAAGGCTTTTTTCTGAAAAAGGAATTCGCAGAAATTACTGATCAATTCCACCTCTACTAATCCGAGAATATTCTTAATATCTTCAGTTTTTAATTCTCTGTTGAGATTGCCGGCAAAAGTTAAGGCTTGGTCTAGCAAGCTTTCAGCATCTCTTATAGCTCCGGCTGCATTAATAGCTATCAACTCTAAAGCCGTTCTTTCAATTTTAACTTTTTCTTTCTGACAAAGAATTTCCAATCTCTTTATTATTTCAGGTACAGTTAATCTCCTGAAATCAAATCTTTGGCATCTTGAGATTATGGTGGCTATCATCTTATGAATTTCGGTGGTGGCCAGAATGAATATAGCATGACTTGGCGGCTCTTCCAAGGTTTTTAAAAGAGCGTTGGCAGCCTCTTTAGTAAGTTGATGACTTTCGTCAATAATAAACACTTTGTATTTAGACTTTACCGGAGAAAACTTAATTCCCTCTTTTAATTCTCTTATTTCATCTATTCCTCGGTGAGAAGCGGCATCAATTTCAATAAGATCCATTGAGCGGTTGTCCGTAATTTCCGTACAAGAAGCACATTTGTTGCATGGTTCAAATTGTCCCTCTTTTCTGTTCTCGCAGTTTGCAGCCTTAGCTAAAAGTCTGGCTAAAGTAGTTTTGCCTGAACCTCTAGGCCCTGAAAACAAATAAGCATGGGAAATCATTCCGGCCGAAATAGCGTTGGTTAAAGTTTGGACAACATGCTCTTGTCCGATGATATCGGAAAAAGTTTGAGGTCTGTATTTTCGGTATAAAACTAGTGACATGCTAAACTTTGAAAACTATGAATTTATAGCCGACAAAATTCCAAGCAGAAGCTACAATAATTCCTCCTATTTTTCCGACATTAGCCCATATTAAAGAAGAAACGCCGAGTTGGGGGCCGAGAGTATTTACAATTAAAGAAGCTATTGCTGTTTGAATTACTCCGCTTATTAAGGTTATAACAAAAAACTTGCTGAATTCACTACCTATCTTTTCTTTGTTGGATTTTTCAAAAGCCCAATACTTATCCCCTACGTATTTAAAGCAAGTAACAATAATAAATGAAGTTGCTACAAAAGCTGTATAAACCGTTCCTGCGGTTATTTTGAATATATTTAACATGATATCCAAAACTCCCAAATCTATTAAGGCAAAGAATATACCTATTAAAAGGAACTTTCCTAATTGAAAGACAAATAAATACTTTTTACCGATTAAATAACATAACCAAATAGCAAAAACAGCAAAAAGAGGCAGAAGAATAAATAAAGCCCATTTTAAAATACCTAGCTCCACTCCAAAACCGCTTAAAAGCCAGGGAAGTAAGAAAGCGAGACCCAAGCCCGAAGCTATGGCTAAAATAATATCTATTTTCTTCATATTTCTGTTATTTTTATTAGTTATTTTTTTACCCTATCATAAATTTTCAAAAAAATCAAAAGATGATAGTATAAGATAATATGGCTTTAAATATTTACAACACATTAACCAGGAAGAAAGAAGAATTCAAATCTATAAAGAATAAACAAGTCGGATTATATACTTGTGGACCGACTGTTTATTGGTTTGCTCATATAGGTAATTTGAGAACATATCTTTTTGAAGATATTTTAAAGAGAGTTTTAAAATATGACGGTTATAAAATAAAGCATGTGATGAATATTACCGATGTTGGTCATTTAACTTCTGACGCGGACATAGGTGAAGATAAAATGGAAAAAGGAGCAAAGAGAGAAGGAAAAACCGCTTGGCAGATAGCAAAATTTTATACAAATGCTTTTAAAAAAGATATTAAAAATTTAAATATTGAATCCCCTACTCTTTGGACAAAAGCTACAGATTATATCAAAGAACAAATTGATTTAATAAAAAAACTTGAAAAGAAAGGTTTTACTTATAAAACTTTAGACGGAATATATTTTAATACTTCAAAGATAAAAGATTACGGGAAACTGTCGGGTGTTAAAAAAAGAAAATTAAAAGCCGGAGCAAGAGTAAAAATGGTTATGGGTAAGAAAAATCCGACAGATTTTGCTTTATGGAAATTTACTCAAAAAGGAATAAAAAGACAGATGGAATGGGTTTCTCCTTGGGGTAAGGGATTTCCAGGTTGGCATACTGAATGTGTGGTTATGTCGGCTAAACATCTAGGTGTACCCTTTGATATTCATTGTGGTGGAATTGATCATATACCAATTCATCATACAAACGAGATAGCTCAAGCAGAAGCAGCTTTTAATAAAAACCTGGCTAATTTCTGGCTTCACGGAGAATTCTTAACTTTAGAGGGCGGGAAAATGGCTAAATCTGAAGGAAATATTATAACTTTAGAAAGCCTGATAAAAAAAGAGTTCAATCCCCTTTCTTATAGATATTTATGTTTATCTGGTCATTACAGATCAAAAATAAGTTTTTCCTGGGAAGCTTTAAAATCTGCTCAAAATGCTTTAGATAATTTATATGAAAAGATCCGCGGACTAAATAAGTCTGAGAATAAAAAAAGCGGATTATTGAAAGATTATATAAAGAAATTTTCAGAATACATTAATGATGATTTGAATACTCCAAAAGCCATAGCTTTGATGTGGGAAACAATTAAATCAAAAGAATTATTAGGTCTGGAAAAATATAATATATTAATTAATTTTGATAAAGTGTTGGGGTTAGGATTATCTAAAATAAAAAAATCAGAAATTCCTCAAGAAATTATAAAAATAGTTGAGGAGCGGGAAAAATATCGAAAAGAAAATAATTGGAAGAAATCAGACGAATTGAGAGAAAAAATTAAATCTTTAGGATTTATAGTAGAAGATACCGCAAAAGGACCTAAGATTAAAAAATAATATAATAAAAAAGAGCTCCTCAATAAGGCGCTCTTTAAATTTCTCCTATTACTTCCAAAGCTTCTTTGGCTAATTTTTTTTCTTCTATACTGAGTTGGTAGGTTTTATCAAAATTATTTTCTTTAAGGATTGATTTAAGCTGTGGTGCGGTGAATGCTCCGGTAGCTGATTTTATTTTTAAAAATAATATAACTCCGGATAGAAAGTTGTTGTTGTCGAATCCGTATTTTAAAACAACTGCTAAACCGAACGCAATTGATAAAAGATGCTCTCCTTCACCGACTTCCTTAATCCTTTTTTCATAATCTTTAAAGCAATAATTTCTTAATCCAAGTGTTTCAGCTTTTTCTGTCAGCTTTTTCTTGTAACCTTCAATAGTTTCTCTTAATTGTTCAATCTCATCCATTTTTCCTCCTATTTTAGAAAAAAAGACGTAAAACGCATTGGAAAAGGTCCGTGCTTTCTTTTCCTACATTCTCTATATAGTCACATTTTAAACAAATAAAGGTGCTAACCAGAAAAGTCCCATCATATGCAGGAACCCATTCTTTCCAAGATTTTTTCTTGGTGAGTCCGTTACCGCATTTAGGACAAGGTCTTTTGAACAGATTTAAATTAATTTTCAATTTATCCTCCTTAATTTAAATTGGAACTATTTTCTTATACCATTTTTCGATCAATTTATCAATGGTTCCGTTCTTGTTTTTAAGCCTCTCACTTTTTTTATCCAGACAAGTTTTATAAAAATTTAAGACTTTTTTACTGACTTTGGGCCAGGAATATTTTTGAACTTCTTTTTGTCCCCATTTCCCCATCTCTTCTCTTAAAAGAGGTTTCTTTATTAATAATTCTATTTTTTCAGCTAAAGCTTTAAAATTTTTAGGTTTTATTAAAAATTTAGATCCTTTTCCTTTTAAAACTGCCTTATATCCTTCGTTAGCAAAAGCTACTACCGGTTTTCCTAAAGCCATGGCTTCCAATAGTACTATGCCAAAACTTTCTCCAAATATTGCCGGACTGACATAAATATCGCAAGTTTTATAATAAGAAGGTATTTTCTCTTCTTCAATTTCACCTTCAAATATAACATTCTTTAAATTATTATCTTTTACCCATTTTTCTAATTCCTCTTTAAGAGGACCGTTTCCTGCAACAATCAGCCTTATGTCGGAAAGTTTTCTTTCTAAAATCTTATAAGCTTTAAGAAGATAAATTAATCCTTTTCTTTCCTCTATACGTCCCAGAAATAAGATATTTATTTTTCCGTCCTGATATTTTTTAATTAGAGGAACATTAGTATTGAATTTTTCCAAATCAATACCGTTAGGAATAACAGCTTTAGGTCCTTTGTATTTTTTAAAAATCTTAAGGCATAAAGGAGATACTCCTATTATCCCGTCTATTTTCCATTGGGCTATTTTATTAAAAAAATATAGAAGAGTCGGGACATTATTTAAAAACCTACTTCCCTTCATATCAGAATGAAGAGTCAAAATATTTAAAGTATTAGAGGTTGAGGGGCTGGTTAAAATTTGTAAAGCCGAAGGAAAACCGAAGTTATGAAGATGAAGAACATCGAATCTTTCTTCGTTAATTACTTCTTCTATAGCCAAAGGATTAAAGTTTATATTTAAATCTGCTTGGCTTCCGTTGAAGTTCATAGGAATAGAAGTGCCTAACAAAAGAACATCTTGACCGTAATTTTCAGGTATTTTGCGTCTGGGGGCGATAATCTTTGACTTTACTCCTTTTTTTAAAAACTCATTATGCAACCCGAAAATATGCCTTTTGACTCCGCCAGGTTTTGAAAAAGAGTGAAATGAAATTAAGCCGATTCTCATAGTGTAACAGTATGAGCTATTTTAGCAGAATTTTTTCAAACTTGCCAACTCCCCTTGCCCGTGATAAATTATAATATTATGCCCGAAAAATTACCGGACAAATTACCTCCTCAATCAATAGAAGCGGAACAATCGGTTTTGGGCAGTTTGTTTATTGATAAAAATGCCATTACTAAAGTGGCTGATTTTTTAACGCCTAAAGATTTTTATAAATCTTCTCATCAGGAAATTTATCAAGTTTGTCAGGAGCTCTTTGAAAAAGGAGAACCAATAGATCTTTTGTCTGTTTCTAACAGATTAAAAGATCAGGGAAAACTAGATGAGTTAGGCGGAAGCGGATACCTTTCAGAATTGGTTAATTCTGTGCCTACAGCCAGTCATGTTGCAACTTATGCAAAAATAGTTCAAAGGAAAAGAATTTTAAGGGATATAATTGATGCCAGTCATGAAATAGGGGTTTTGGGATATAACGAAACGGAAGATACGGATGTTTTATTGGATCAGGCCGAAAGAAGAATTTTCAGTATTGCTCAAAAAGCTCTCAGTCAAAACTTTACACCGGTAAAGTCCATGTTAGAAGAAGCTTTTGATAGAATTGATAAATTATCCAAACATGAAGGAGGGTTTAGAGGGTTGCCGACAGGATTCGTTGCTTTAGATAATATGTTGGCCGGACTTCAAAAATCGGATTTAGTAATATTGGCTTCCCGTCCTTCAATGGGTAAAAGTGCTTTGTCTTTAAATATGGCTTTGAATATTGCCATTTCTGAAAAAGTGCCTGTGGGAATATTCTCTTTGGAAATGTCTAAAGATCAATTAGTAGACAGATTACTTTCTGCTATTTCAGGTGTTGATTTATGGAGATTGAGAACAGGCCGTTTATCTGCCGAAGGAGATGATAATGATTTTGCTAGAATTCAAAACGCTATGGGTATTTTAGCTGAAACCCCTATTTATATTGATGACGCTGCTTTAACAAATATTCTTCAAATGAGAGCTATGGCTCGAAGACTCCAGGCAGAAAAAGGCTTAGGTCTGCTTATTGTTGACTACTTGCAGCTAATGGACCCAAGAAACCCCATGGACCCCATTGTGAGGCAAATAAGCGAGATATCCAGGTCTTTAAAGGGATTAGCCAGGGAGCTTAACATCCCTGTTTTAGCCTTATCTCAGTTATCAAGAGCGGTTGAACAAAGAACCCCTCAAATACCAAGATTGGCCGATCTTCGTGAATCGGGGTCGTTAGAGCAGGATGCGGACGTTGTTTTATTCATTTATCGTGAAGATAGGTATAGGCCGGAAAGCGCAAGAAAGAATATAGCGGATATTCTTGTGGCCAAACATCGTAATGGTCCTGTAGGAAAAGTTGAATTATATTTTGATGAAGGCCGAGTTTCTTTTCGTAATCTTGAAAAAGGATATTCTGAAGAATAATGTATTCTCCGTCAATTAAAAAACTAATAGATATATTCTCTAAGTTTCCAACTATCGGGCCAAGAACTGCCGCCCGGTTTGTTTTTTATTTAATACAGAAACCCAGAGAAGAAGTCCAAGAAATAATAGACTCCATATCTCAAATTAAAAAAAACGTAAAAAATTGTTCTCTCTGTTTTAATGCTTTTGAATCTGAAGGAGTTTTATGCCCGATTTGTCTAAATAATTCAAGGAATAAAAAATTACTTTGTGTTATTTCCAGTGAAACGGATTTGTTGGC
>Ga0247842_10002004_pt1 | contig 31573 bp, 23 predicted proteins | sample LaCruzMarch2015__3_FD_192411 | JGI IMG/M metagenome (GOLD analysis project Ga0247842, IMG submission 192411) | Freshwater microbial communities from meromictic Lake La Cruz, Castile-La Mancha, Spain - LaCruzMarch2015_19m | ecosystem: Environmental > Aquatic > Freshwater > Lake | place: Spain...
TTTCCGATGAAGAGATGCGTGGAGTTCACATCGAACGGCATAAGTTTCATGGAGAATGGAACTATGCAATCATGCCTCAGCCTAAACCATGACTTGCTACCTTTATTTATTGACGCCGCCTAAGCCGGTGCCTGACTTGGTAATGGTGCCAGAGCCGGAAAAAACGCCCTGAGTGAAGAGCAAGACCGAGTTGGAAATCGCCAGATCGTTTGTCACAAGCACGTTGTTTGTGATGGTCATCGTCGGCTTCAGCGTTCCGGTCGGAGCAAGCGTGAACGTCGGGGTGGTGCCGCCGTTGCTGATGAACTCCAATTGATTTCCTTGGATCAGCAAGCTCGGGGCGATCCCGGATCCAGGGCCGGCGTAGGTGAAATTCAAGGCGTTGAGTCGGAACGGCGGGCTCGTGATGTTGTTGTTGCTTGTGAGCGATACGGCTGATGCGAGTGAAGTTCCGTTTCCGAAGGTCAGAGTCGTTGTGGATGCACTGACAGGAACCGCACTCCAATTGGTGCCGGACGACCAATTGACCGTGCCAGCAGTGGTGCCCGTGTAGGTGTATTCCGTCGCCTGCGCCACTGGCGAAAGGGCGAGCAGCGCAGCGGAAACATATCCGGCAAGGGTGCGGAGGTTTGATCGGGTGGGATGGTTCATAATAGTTGGGAGAATTGGGTTGGACTGCCTGCGATATGGAAGATGATGTCCACGACTGTATGTTCATCCATACGGATACGTTTTGTCAATGGTTATTTTCGATTTTTTGAAGAAAACGATTGAGAGAATTCCGGATCCGGCGATTCCACACAAGGAGACGCAAAGCACACGGAGAAAAACCGTTTTCGGGTTTATCTAAAGAACTGTCTTCGCCGTGCGTCCGGGGAAGTCGTCCGTGCGGAAGGGCGAGGCGGGGAGACCGGCAGCGTTGTAGAGGTTGCAAGTGGGGTTGTCCGCCCACGCATAGCGGACGGCGGCGGGATTCTTCACTTTGTCCGACCAGACAAGCACTGAGTCGCCGTCGATTTTGGCATCGGCCCAGACCCAGTTGCGGTCCCCGCCGCAGATGGCAAACCCTTCCAAGTCGCTGCCCGGGCTGTTGGGAACCAAGGGTGCGGTCTGGGAGAGCAGGGTTCTGATGGGATAGGTTGGCGGGAGCGGCCTTGCGACCAACCCGCCTTCCAGATGGGTGAACTTCAGCCGGATCTTTCCCGCCTCGACGGCCATCGAGCTGTAAACCGGCCCGGAGAACGCGATGGCTTTGCCGTAATCCTTTGCCAGGGCGATGCGCGCGAGCCGCTCGCCAACGTCCGCCTTGTTCCGCGGATGGATATCGTCGGCTTCACCCACGTCAATGAGCACCGCCTGCCCGGTCTTGGGCAAGGAGAGCGTCATCGATTGGGCTTCGCGGAGTTCGCTCCAGTCGCTCTCGGCGGGGAGATGGGTTTTCGCGCCGTAATTGGCGAGCTGACAGAAATAGAACGGCAGGTCGGCATTCCATTTCTTGCGCCAATCATTGATGAGCATCGGGAAGGCCACGCGGTAGCCGTAGGCGCGCCCCGAGTTGGCCTCGCCCTGATACCAGATCACGCCGGAGAGCGCATACGAAGTCAGCGGGGCGATCATGCCGTTATACATCGCGGAGGCGAGGATGTCCCGGGCAGGGACCGGTGCTTGGGGAGCCGGGGCGTCGGGCGGGGGCAGCTCATATTCGCGCTTGAGCAACCACTCCCCCGCCAGATTGATCGCACCAAGGTAAAACTGGGCCGGTGCCGACAGCAGAGCCGCACCTTCCGCGGGTGCATAGATCCGGATATCGATCGAGTTGGCTCCCTCCTTCTGACGTTCCATCGGGATCGGGTAATAACGCCGGAATCCGAAACCGGGGTAAGTCTCGTAGGAAGTCCCGGCGATTTTCTCGCCGTTCAGATACACGGAGTCGAATCCGCGGACGTCCCCCAGATTGATGCGGAATGGTTGGCCCACAGCACTGGCAGGCAAATTGACCTCCTTGTGAATCCAGAACGCCCCGCAGCCGAGCGTCTCTTTTCCGGGCTTCGAGGGAAGCATGACGGGGCTCCACCCATTCTCCGTGGTGAAGGGACCTTTCGGCACTCCGGCCGATGGCTTGTCCTCGCGGCCGTGCGCCTTCAGCCATTCCGCGAAGGCCGAGACAAACGCCTGCTTTTTTGCCGGATAGTCGGCTTGGGCTTTCCGGTCGGCTTCGTTTTCCAGCCTGAGCTTCTCGACACTCCCGATCGCCTCGGGGCTGGCCCAAAGCTCCAAGCGTGTCCCGCCCTGGGACGAATGGATGATCCCGACCGGAACCCGCAATTCCTTCTGGAGAGCTTTCCCGAAGTAATACCCGACCCCGCTGAACGTTCCGGATGCCTCCGGACCCGCAACCGTCCATTGACCGGCGCATTCCTCCGCCGGTGCCGGGAGAAATTTCTTCGCGACCAGGAACTGGCGCAGGAGCGGGTTGGCGGAGCCGGCAATCTCGGCCTGTGAATCGATTGTCCCTTTGAGCGGAAACTCCATGTTCGACTGACCCGACGCCAGCCAGACTTCGCCCACAACCACATCGCGGATCACGACGCGGTTTTTGCCGCTGAGCGCCACCTCGAACGGCCCCGGGGGTGAGTTCGAAAGATCCAGTTCGACTCTCCACTTCCCATCCTCACCCGCCGTGGCCTGACAACTCTTTCCTCCCACTTCCACAGTGACCGTTTCCCCCGGCGCGGCCTTCCCCCAGACCGGCGTTTTGGCCGACCGCTTGAGCACCATGTGATCGGAAAAAATCGCCGGCAGTTTGATGTCGGCGAGCGCCGAACCGGCAAGGACCAGCAACGTCAGGAGGCAGCAAAAGTGTCTGTTCATCATCGTAGCAGTTTGATTCTTTGCAGCCGTTCCTGGAATTTTTCCGGCAATTGGAGGGTGGCAACGGGAGCCTGCTTGAATGTGAAGGAGGCCTTTTCCGTTCCCCTCCAAAGCGCAACAGGCAGGAGTGTCTGCGCATCAATCAGAGCCTCGGCCGTGCCGGGGTTTGCCGAAGGTTCGTTCTCCGATGGGGCCCCGGTTGGTGCGGAGGGGCTTTGCTTGACATACTTGAAGCACTGGAGGCCAAGGTGGGTCACGCGGCCCGCGAAGGTTTCCGCCGAGAGCCATCGAAAATCCGATGCCGTGAAACGCGATCCTTCTCCCGGCTGCGCGGATTTTTCACTTGTCGCAAAAATGGAGCCGTCCCCCACATTCTGAATCAGGAAAACCCCGTCAACCGACCACCGCTCGGAGGTCCGCCCGTCACTCCAGAAATCCATTTCCCGACGGGCCTTCCCGGTATCGGTCACTTCGATTTTCACCAGGCTCGCCACCGCACTTCCGTCCGGCGACACCCTGTCCTTTTCGGGTTTCGCAAAATCGATGGTGTAGGCCGCCACCTTGGGAAACACCACAAAGGGTGGAGGCGGGCCTTTGTCATCCAGGGAAACCGGGGTCTGCACCTTGATTCTTTGGAGCCGGTCCTGGAACTTTTCCGGCAACTGGAGGGGGCCAACCGGAGCCTGCTTGAATGTGAAGGCTGCCTTTTCTGTTCCATTCCAGAGCGCAACAGGCAGGAGCGTCTGCACATCTATCAGAGCCTCCACCGGGCCGGGGTTTGCCGAAGGTTCGTTCTCCGATGGGACCCCGTTTGGAGCGGAGGGGATTTGCCTGACAAACTTGTTGCACTTGCGGCCATTGTAAGTCACGCGACCCGCGAAGGTTTCCGCCGAGAGCCATCGGAAATCCGATGCCGTGAAACGCGATCCTTCTCCCGGCTGCGCGGATTTTTCACTTGTCGCAAACAACGAGCCGTCCCCCACGTTCTGAATCAGGAACATCCCGTCAACTGACCACCGCTCGGAGGTCCGCCCGTCACTCCAGAAATCCATTTCCCGACGGGCCTTCCCGGTATCGGTCACTTCAATTTTCACCAGGCTCGCCGCCGCCTTCCCGCCCGGCGATGCCTTGGCCTTTTCGGGTTTCGCAAAATCGACGGTGTAGGCCGCCACCTTGGGAAACACCACAAATGGCGGAGCGGGAGGTGGGCTGTCCGACGACGAAACCGTGTTCTGGGCAAGCGCGCCCGCTCCTGTTCCAAGAACCGCCGCGATAAAAAGAACCCGCTTATTCATAAATTTTTTTCAGCATGCCCGCACTGTTTACTGCGTCACGGTCTCCAACTGTTTGTCAACAATCTCTCCGGTGAACCGGTCGATGGCGAGGTGCAGCCAATACCGTCGCTCGCCTTCGACCACAAACTTATCCAGCGCCGTGGCCGAAGCGGGGAAGCGCCCGGTCTGGGCGATCACATCAATCAATAAATTCCATGTCCTGGTGTTTGACACGTCCGCCAGCGCCCGCACCGCCGCCTCGCGGTGGGTCTTGTTCTTTTTGTCGGCAATTGCTGTCGGGGCATTGCCGAGCTCGTCCGCCAGTTTGGTGACCAACTCGGCCCGGTTCAGCAGCGGGCCTTTGGTGGGATCGCTCGTCCACGCGACGATCTTTTCCGCAAGGGCGGCGCTATCGTCATCGGAAATCACAACCGCCGGATCCGCCTCTCTTTTGATCCCACTTGAGAGCATCGCCTGAATGACCTCCTTGTTTCTGGTGTTGATATTGATTCGCCCGGCCGTGACCTCGGCATCATCCACGGAAAAGACATCCAGCAAGGCGGCGTCTCCGCTGCTTGTGCTGAAAAAGTCGAGCGTTTTGCCGGGGAGATCCCGGAAGGCATAGCCCAGCTCACCCACAGAACGGAATGGCCGGTTGAGCACCAGCGGCCTGCGGCTCTCGGTTCCCGTCGTCGGTGTCGCAAACGCACAGCCATCCAGCCCCGCCGTCGGGGCGTCCGTTGAGAAGATGGTATCGCCCGGACGCACGATTCCATCCTTGTCGCTGTAATAGGCGGCCGCGCCACCGAGCGGAGTCGCTGTGTTTGAACTCAAGAGCCCGAGATACAACGAGCGTTTGGCGTTTGTTGCGCCAGCGGGGATGAACGTGCAGGTGCTCGGAGCACCCCACAGCGCCGCCTGGCCAGCTCCAGCATTGGGACGCAGACTGGTGCCCGGATAGCCGGCCCAATCGGGATTGGTTCCTTGAACGGCCAGACGCCGTGTGCGGGGATCGGCCACCATGAAGCAATCTCCCACGGCCGTGCAGGCCGAAGTTCCCGCGCCATCGTTGATTTTGTAAATGAAGGAATACGGATGCCAGTCCTTGTCCTCGCCTTTGTAAAGAACGGCAAAGCTGACGCTTGTAGCGCGGAGCGCGCCCCCCACACAAAACGGATTGCTGGTATTGGCAGGAGTTGTGTTGCCTATCATGGCGGTGCCGCAGTTAAAGCCCACCATGTCCTTCCCCTCGTATTGACGTCCGTTGGACTGGGACATCTTCGCGCTGCCTTTGTAGAGGAAACCTGGATTTCCGAGGCCTGACAGGACGTTCGCGGGATTCGGGGACGACGCACCCGTTTCGACAAAGAGCGGAGTGGGATTGAGGAATGTCTGACTCGCGGTGGAGAAATCGACTTTCCCCACATCATATGCAGTGCCTTGGATAGGATCTAAAATGTCGGTGGTGGTGCTAAAATCCACCGGAGGTCCTTTGTCTTCGGCAATCGGTGCGCCAGAGGAAACCGTTGAAGATTTGATCGCTGCCGTCGCGGTCCCGAGAGCCTGGATCCGAAATTCCGTTGGTTTGTCCGGGTTGGTCCCGGTGGACTGGTGCAGATTCCAAAGTTCGGGTTGAATGAACACGGTGACCGAGCGGTTGGTGAGACCGGTCCACAAGGTCCCGGCAACCGGGTCCGCGACGCCTACCCCGACGACATTGAGCCGATAGATGTAAGGCAGGTTTTCCACCCCGTAGTGGTAATGGCGGGGCTCGTATCCTGAAAGCGCATTGGCAAGGCCGGGCACCGCGAAGTAGATCGCCGTCGGGTAACTGTCCGCGTCGTATTGATCGAGGATGTTGGCGCCGATCTGAATGATTTGCGCATCGGTGTTGAGCTTGGAGTCGTCCTCCACACAGACCGTTCCGGAATTTACCGCGGAGCCGCTTGCTTGGGGCCCGGCACTCAGTCCGAGCGAGCCTTTGAGAATCGCCGCTTTCAGGAGCTCAAAGAAGTCGGGTTCGCGGCCAAGAGTTTTCACCTCGTCGAGGGTTTTGATCGTCGAGGGGCTGCCGTGGTCATACTCCCACACCGTCGAGTATCCCGTGCCCGATTTGACCCTGAGCCCGAAGTATTTCAAAATGTCGTCGTCCGAGCCCCTGGAATCCTTCGAGAGGAGTGCGATGCGGCTCAGGGGAAAGCGCTGCTTGATGAGAGGCTTGCCGGCGGAGTCGCGGACATTGGCGAGGTTCCGGTTCGCTGCGGCGCTGCTGTTCGCGTTGGCCGCATAATCAATTGTGCTTCCGGCGGGAGTGGACGGACTCCAGCTTGGCGCGTTGAGCTCGCGGCTGAAATGGGTGAGGTAGCGGAGTGCCGTTTGGAGGTTGCTGGTGTCGCTTGCGGAGCTGGCAACGCTCTGGAGAAAAAAGCGGATCAGCTCCTGGCGGCTCAAAAACATTCTGTCACTCTGACCGTTGAACAATGCGCGATTGCTTGTTTTGAGGAAACCGTTTGTGCTGCTGAGGACGGCGTCGGTGAATCCCGTTCCCGAAGCAAAAGTGAATCCATCCGCCAGCGTGCCGGCAGGCTGCGCGGATGCGTAGTTCCGCCAGCCGGCGAGGCTGTTGATCACCGTTTTCTGCTTGGCAGCGGTCATGGCGCTGATGCCGGGCAGTCGGGTCAGGTCGGCAAACGCCAGCTTCCCCTTGTAGCCCGACTGCGGATCACTATTGCTGCTCGAATACGGCGGATTCCCCGTCAGGGGATACCCTGCGACATTGACGTCGATCAGCCCCCCTTCATCATAAACCGTGTAGGCATAGCGGCCCACCACTGAGTTCGGACTGGTTGGCGAAGTGACCAGATTGGGGTTCCATGCGGTGGGGTTCGACCCGTCCCGGGCCACGAGAATCCAATCGGGCACTGGGAACGCGCCACTTGTAAGGAGCGGGGTGTAGTCGGTGGCGCTGGTCGGCGGCATGAGCAACGGCTTATTCCAACTGGCCGCGGTAACGAAGCGTCCGTTTTGCGATGGGGTCAGAGTTGAGAGCCCCGACGCGCGCGGGTTCGCTCCTTTGGAAAACGCGAGTCCGGTCGCGCTGCGTTTGACGAGATTTTCCAAACCGCCGGCTCCGGTCGATCCCACCAACTGCGGCACGGCATTTGTGGAGGAAAGGGGCAGATAGATGGTGGTGGTGCCCACGGTTGTTGCCGTCGAGCCATCAGCGATCTCCTGCTTCAAGTCGCCGACGATGGCATCCATCGCCCCCTGCGCAAAAAAATCGGCCTTTGCCTGGTTGGCGCTGCTGTTGGAAACCTGCCGCTGGCTCATCGTGGCCGAGAAGAAAGCAACAACCAAACCCGTGATGAGAACGATGAAGGCCAGAATGATCACAAGGGCAACTCCGTTCCGATTGCGGAGTGCGGATTGCGGAACGCGGATTGCGGAGCGCGGATTGCGGAGTGCGGAAAATCTCTGGACGTTCATGCTGTCGCCTTGGTTCATTTTGCGACCGGGTTAAGGTAAAAAAAACGCTGATAAACCCTGACCTGCGAGGCCGCTGGTTGAGGGATCCCGCCAGTGGCTGCGAACGAGGGGCTGTTGATCGCGTTCTTCCACGCCTCTGCCATGAGAGTCGGCGGGCTGGCTGAGAGATTGGCGGCTGTGACATCGGGAAGTGAGGAGGGCAAACCTGTCAGATCCGATGTGATCTTGCGGCTGGTGGAATCGAGAATGGCAATCGCCACCACGATCGCCGAGACGTCCTGCAAACCATTGGCGCTCGTATGCGGGGCGATGAAGGGAGTGAGCGAGAAGTCGCCATTTTTAAGAAGGTAGCAATACTCGAAACGAAACACTTGCTCTCCGATGGGTTGAAAGTCGTCGCTGGTGCCATCCGTGTAGTTCGGGCTGTTTCCAACACTGACGCCCCATTTTGTTCCGATGCTGCTTCCCGCGACAGGGATGGTGCTTCCGGCGGCATAGGTGAGGAAGGTCATCGACTTGGCATCGGGAGCAGCCACGTTTTCCCAGCCCAGAGCCTGCCCCAGGCGTTCCAACGCATGGGCGTTGACTCGGTAGCCAGCCAGAGTGACCGGGCTTCTCTGTTTGGACGTTAAGTCGGGAGAGTAGCCCGGCGCCTCGCTGAAGAAGAAAATGGCGTCGTTGCCCGGCATGGTTGCCGGTATCGCGGGATCGTCCGTGTTCGCTCCCTTCACGATGCAGTCCACATCGCTCCGCTTCACCATTCGTCCGATATCAATGGCCATGCGGTCCAGCACCGTGCGCGCCTGGCTGTCCGCATCCATGTGTTTGCGGTTGCCGGTAATTGTCAGCGTGGCACCGTTGGTCAGTTGCGCCACAAGCACGACGAGCAGAGCAAGCACGGCCATCGCAACGAGCATTTCAAGAATTGTAAAACCGCCGGGGCGGGCAAAGCTCCGCGCATGCGAGTTGCTGCCAGATGGCGTCCGGGTGCTGGCGGGATTTCTTTTCATGCTATTTCCGGTCAATCGCAGTTGAAACTTCGAAGGCACCGGAAGCCGAAGACGCCGGAACCGCCGCAGGCCAGGTGATCCGGATGTTCACGAGAGCCATGGGGGAGGCCGTGATGGTGATGGTCACAAGATACCGGGCGGTGGCCGCCGTGGCCTGCTTGGTGCCATCCTCGGACATATAAAAGGTCTGTGCGGCTGCGGGAAACGTGATGGCGTATTGGGGAGATGATGTGGCGGCATTGGGCGTGGCGCGCAAATCCGCCAAAATGCCGGAGGCGATCCCTGTCGCAGTCGTCTGTTCGATGGCAGACTTGTTGCTGATCATGCCCACTGAGAGCAACCCGAAAATGGAAAGCAGGCAAAATGCGGTGATGCCAAGAGCCATTGTGACTTCAACCAGTGAAAAGGCTTTCAGAATGGATAAAGCCGACATTTCCCATTTCAGGTTTCCGATTTCCGATTTTCGATTTTCCCTCCTCATGGCCGATAAATCCGGGTTGCACCGGTCATGCCGTTGACCTGAATGGCGGCGACGTTGGGGGGCGTGGTTGAAGGAATGACATTTCCGCGTGTGGGAATCAAGCCGATCTCCATGTATGTCACAATAGTATCCGCATTGTCCGAAGTCTGAATTCTCGGGACGCCTTGCGGGTCAAAATTGATGACCTTGGAGAAGGAGTATTGACCTGAGCCTATCGCTTTCCCGAGAGGCCAATCAAAGGGCGTGATGGATTTGCAATCGGCACTTCCCAATATGTAACCAGTCCCGCCGGTTCCGCCGGTGACCGTCGGCCGCGACATCCCCCCTTGGTTTGGCAGCGTCGAAAATTTTGGAGACAAGTGCAGGTTTTCAAACCGTTGCAACTTGGCAATCGCCACAAGGTTTGCGCCATTATTGTAATTTGCCCAAGCGGGGCTGGTCAGGCTGGCGCCTGTCGTCACATCGTAGCCGCGTGTGCCGTCTTTTGAAGCCACGGCGGCGACCACGATCCGGCCAGTTCCAGCGGCGGCAGGGGTTGTTGAGGGAGCGGAGGAATCCTCCTCATAAAAACCCACCCAGACAAAGGTGTTGTTGGCCATCGCATAAGCCCGCGCCTGATCCAAAATGCCCGCGATGTCGTAAGCCGCTTTGGTGACATCGCCTGCGCCTTTGATGCCGGCCAACGACGGCACGAGCACCGCAAGCATGACCCCCATGATCGCCATCACCACCAGAAGCTCGATCAGAGAAAATCCGCGTTCTCCCGGAAACGCCGGCCGCCCGAACCATGTGACTCGAGAAAGAAGTCGGAAGGTCTCGGCGTGGAATGGCGCCAACTTAAGAACGGTTTGGGATGGGGAAGCGGCATCTTGCCGCTTGCTTTTTCCTGGAGAAAGCGGCGAGACGCCGCTTCTACGCGCGCTTAAGTTGGTGGCATTCGGGTCGGCGTGCATGTGCTCGAAGGGAATTGGGCGGGTCAGGAAGGCAATGTCCACCTTTTGTGTGTATTATCCATATGGATATGGAGAAGTCAACTTTTTGCTGTAAAGAAAACCTTCCCGTGGCATGGGCAGAATATATCCATGTCATGGGAACTATTCAAAAAAACGCCTGGGAAACGATGGTCTCTACCGAGCAAAATATTTTCTCCTCCCCACGCACGGAGCGCGTCACCCATTTGAAAAGCGGGCATTCCCCAACGATCCCCCGAAGCCAGTGGCTAGGAGTGGATGAGATGCGGTTTGATATAGACCTTTTTGATCTGTTTGGAACCTCCGCGGATCATCGATTCAAGCAGTTTCAGCATGGCGTCGATCACCTCGACCGGATCGACCTCCAGCAAAATGAGATCCTTTGCGTAGCCACTCAGGGCCGGGGAGTCCCTGTTGGCATGCGTTGCGATAAGAAGGCCGTTTTTGAAACTGATCGAGTGCTGGTGGAGGGCCGTCAACGCGCCCCGGGTGAACATGTCGTCCGCGCTCACCAGCCCGTCAAAAGGAAGCTTCCCATGGCGGATCGCGGGTTCGGGACAGGTTGCCAGAAAATCGGAGGCCACTTCGAAGCCAAGCTCTTCATTGCTGAGTTTTCCGCCGGCATTGGTCGCCCGCCCCTGACGGTCTTCCAAAATCCAATCCCGATTGAACGGCAACCCGTGTTTTGTCAGCACCGATTGGAACACTTGAACATCCTGCTTGTACGCTGACTCCCGGAGATAACCAAATGGCGTCAGCAGAGCGATGCGCCGGCACTTGGCGGCAATCAAAGCCTCGGTTGCAGCGCGGATGAGCTCGGTGTAGTCAATGATCGCCGAATGCATGTCGATATCCCCTTCCTGCCCAACAGAGACGATCGGGACGCCGAATGATCGGAGCCAGCGTGTTTCGTCAGGCCCGTGGCTCCAGACAAGAATAACGCCATCAAGCCGCTTGGCTTGAAGGTCGGCGGAAAGCTCCTCCTGGTGAAGGCTCATCATGACATCCGTGGTCGCCGCCTGGGGAACATCGAGGTAGAATTTGAAATTCTCCGTTCCGTCCTTTTCCCTCTTCTGGCAGTAATCCATCAGGATCGAGCAAATCGGAGAATGCCCCCGGCGAAAAGCGTCCCGCCCAAGCACAAACCCGATCCTCTTTTGAACGGCTCGCGGCGATACGAAAATCCCCTTCCCGGCTTTTCGAACGATCAGCCCCTCGGTGTCAAATTCCCGGAGAACACGGTCAATCGTCGCCTGGCCCACGCCGTACTTTCGGATCATTTCCGTGTAGCTGGGAATTCGTGCCCCCGGCTGGCTCGATCCGACGAACTCTTCCAATTCGCGCTTCAAGGCAATGTGCTTCAATTCCTTGGAGGAAGATAAATCGGGATTTTTCAGGGTTTTCAATTTATCGGATTTCGCATGCCGAAATGGCTTTAGCTCTAGTGATATTGAGGCGGCTCCTGTCCGCCACGTCAATCAAAAAGACGGAACGCGCGCCACGCCGCCGGGTGCGAGTCCCGCAGATGGTGAATCCTACAGCGCCGGGCACTGCGGCGAAGGCGCAATGCAGGCGGCGCGCCTGTTTTCGATCCGGGCTAATTTCCGCCCCCCGCAGGGCTGCCCGCCTTCTCAAAGCCAGTCCCCTGCACCAGCCATGGATAATTGAAGGCATAATAGTTGCGGCTTGAGACCAGATGGATCTTTCCGTCCAGGGCTTGATCGACGGACAAATACCCGCTCGCCTCGGCGAAGGTGGAGTTGATCTTTTGCGTCAGCCCGTTTGCCCCTCCCTCTGAAACGCCCTCTTCCGGAACCAGCAACCGCCGGACCGGCCAGGTTTTTCCATCGTCCCAGGAGAGGGCCGCAAAGAGACCAAACCCTTTCTTCTGACCTCCCTTGCCATCGGAGACCATCATTCCGTCCCGCTCACTCTCCGGGCGCACTTTGGATTTCGTCACGTTGAGACCCACGTTCGCGTTTTCCTCCGCTTTCTCCGCCAGGAGCCTGTCGGTGAAAGCGCAAAGAAGAATCGGCCCCTCCCGCAGCCGCCTCATCGTGATGCGCTGGCCCGCAGTCACCACTCCAAACTCGCTCGCGCTGTAGGACCACGTCTTTCCTCCGTCGGAAGAAACGCTCATGGGCAGTTTGAAGTTATAGGCTGTTGTCCGCTTGATGTTATCCATGCGCCCCAAGGCCAGGAGCCTGCCGTCGTTGAGCTCCACCAAACCCGCGTGGATTCCTGCGATTGCTTTCCCCGTTCCTCCCGGGGCGTCGTGATCGGCGATGCCAGGGGCTGAAAGCAACTTCCAATTGTTCCCGTGGTCGCTGCTCTCGATAACCATGCAGGTCTCCCGCGGACCGTCCACGGTGGCCAGAAGCCGGCCGTCGCGCGTTTTAAGCGCTGCAATATTAACAAGGTTGCCCCTGAGCTGGGGGCACAACAGCTTGAAGGGCAGCCAGGTCTTGCCGCTGTCCTTCGAGGTGCGGATGAAGTCACCGCCCCCGGATTTGTTGATGTGATAAACCGTATCGCCATCAACGAGAAGGGCGGGAACCGGGTCGTTCATGTCGGCTGCATCGAAGAACATCTCTGCCGGCGACCATTTCTTCTCGCCCGCACGCAGACGGCTGCACGCCACCGCCACCTCGGTCCCGTTCTCCATGACGGTGGTGAACCATGCGACGAAAATGTCGCCGTTGGGCATGCACGCAACAGACGGCCCATGATTGTGTGCCGAAAAAACCGGCCCGGCCGATCCCTGCGGGATATCGACGAAACCGATCGGCCCCTCAAAGGCAGGCTTTGCGGGATCATAGAGCGGATTAGCCGGCGGCGGCACGGGCTTGGCCTCTGTAAAGAGAGGCGGTGCCGATGACTTTCCGACCTCGCCCAAGCTCATTGCCCGGACCACCCGGAACCCGGTGAGTTCGTTCTTGAAGATGGGGACCATCGACGATCGGTTCGCGGAGCGAAGAATCCGGGCGTAGCAGGAGAACGCCCCTCCCCGGACGACACGCGTGTTTCCCTCGGTTCCAACGGGGTTTTTCAGATTGGCCGGATCATAGGCACCATACCAATCGATGCACCACTCCTGCACATTTCCGTGCATGTCATACAAACCAAAAGCATTGGGCGCATGCCGTTTCGGGAGCAGTGAGATGCTGTCCACGAAGTCGTAATAGGCCAGCGATGTCTTCGCATCAATGTAGAGCCCCATGGGCGGATTGAACTCCTGCAACATGGGTTGGAACTTGTCCGGAAGAGCGTCACCATAGTGAAAAATGGTCCCGGTCCCGGCCCGGCAGGCGTATTCCCACTCCGCCTCGGTCGGCAGACGGTAATGCGTTTTTTCCTTCTCCGAGAGCCAGGCGCAAAAGCTCATCGCATCATCCCAACTCACGTTGACGACCGCAGCATCGTCCTCCTGCGAAATCTTTTTGCTGGTCTTCGCGCCGGCGCGGTGGCCGGCAGCGAATGCCTCATACTGGGCGTTCGTGACCTCGGTGGCTGAGATCTCGAACGGTTCCGTCATCTCGACCTCCCTCGCGGGAACCTCATCCCAGTCTCCACTCTGGTCGATCTCCGCGTTCAGCCGGCTTTTGTAATCCTTGTTCAGCTTCTCCTGCCCCATTTTGAAGCGGCCCGCCGGGATCGTGACCATGGTCATGCCAAGGCTGTTTGTGGACTCCTGGCTTCTGAGGAACTCTCCCGCTGAGAGCAGGATCAGAAGGGTCATCAGGGCTCTGGTCATGGATTTGATCTTCATAATTTCCGATTGGCGTATGCTGTTCCCTGCGTCAGCCACGCGAGGTTGAACTGGTAGTGGTTTCTGCTGGAGATCAGGTTGATTCGTCCATCCGCATCTTGCGCCATCGCAAGGTAGCCATTTGGTTCGGCATGAGTGGCATCGAATTTTCTGGATCCACCATCGGTGCCCACCGGGTTGGCTGGAGGTTTTTCGGGGGTGATGAGCCGCCGGACCGGCCAAGTTTTCCCATCGTCCCACGAGAGCGCCGCATAGAGCCCGAACCCTTTGATTTGCCCGCCCTTGCCATCCGATACCATGATCCCGTCCAACTCGTCTTGCGCCCGCGATCTTCCCTTGTAAACATTCATCCCCAAGCGGGCCGCTTCCTCGGCGTTCTCAGCCAGCAGGCGGTCTGAAAAGCCGCAAAGCAAAAGGGGGCCCTCCTTGAGGCGCTTCATCGAGATGCGCTGGCCGCTGGTCACGGCAGGAAACTCACTGATGCTGTAGGTCCACGTCTTGCCTCCGTCCGCCGACAAACTCATCGGAAGCTTGCAATCGTAGTTTTTCAGAAATTGGGCTTTGTCAAAGCGGCCGAAGGCCAGAAGATTTCCATTGGTCAATTCCACCATCCCCGTATGGATCCCGGCGATGGCTTTGCCTGTATTGCCGGGAGTCTCGTGTTCTCTTCCTTCGTGGCTGGTTACCATTGTCCAGGAGTTTCCGTGATCTTTGCTTTCCATGACAATGGATGTCCACCTTGGACCATCCAGCGTCCCCAGAAGCCTTCCGTCACGCGTCTGAATGTTGGATTCGTTGGGCCCCGTCTGAAACATTTCGCAATAGGGGCGGAACGGCGTCCATGTGTAACCATTATCCGTCGAAGTGCGGACGAAGGAACCCTGCCCCGCCTTGTTGAAATGAAAGACCGTGTTCCCATCGACCAGAAGCGCGGGAGCATGGTCGTTCATGTCTGCGGTATCAAAAAAAAGCTCGGCTGGCGTCCACTCCTTCGATCCCGCTTTGCGACGGCTGCATGCCACTGCCATCTCCGGGCCGTTTTCCTGCACGCAAGTATACCAGACGGCAAAAACATCTCCGTTGGGCAGACACGCGACCGCGGGGTCATGGTTGTGCGCCGAGAAGAGCGGCCCCATCAAGCCGGGAGGGATTTTCACATACTCATCCGGTCCGCCAAACAAAGGGGCTTTCGGATCATACGAGGAATCCAGATGTGGCTTCGCCGCCAAAGGGACAAGAGGAGCCGGTGCTGGTGCCGGTTTTTCAACCTCTCCCATGTCGTCTCCAGCGACAACCCGAAAACCGGTTGTCACCGAGCGAATGCCCGGGATCATCGAGGAGCGGTTGGCCGACCGGAGCAGCCTGGCGAATTTCGAAAATGATCCGCCCCGGACAACGCGCGAATCGCCGGAAACTCCCAACGGATCCTTTGTCACTTCCGGGTTGTAGGGAGCATACCAATCCAGACACCACTCCTGGGCGTTTCCATGCATGTCGTAAATCCCCCATGCGTTGGGAGCGTGTTGCTTTTCCTGCAATGAGATCGTCTTCGGGAACGAGTAGTAAGGCGGAGCCTTCTGCTCGTCCGGGAAATAGATCTCCATGTGAAGCAAAAAATCCGCCGACATTTGCTGGTATTTGTCCGGCAGGGAATCTCCGCAATGGAACAGCGTGGTGGTGCCGGCCCGGCATGCGTATTCCCACTCGGCTTCGGTCGGCAGGCGGTAATGCTTCTTCTCTTTCTCCGAGAGCCATTGGCAGTAGCGCATCGCATCCTCCCAACTGACATTCACCGCTGCCGCGTCGTCCTCCCTCGATATCTTCCGACTCACATCCTTCATCGTCACGGCCCTGTGGTCGGGTTTGAAAAGCTCAAACTGCGCGTTGGTCACTTCGGTGGCGGACATTTCAAACGGTTTGCTGATCTCAACCTCCCGTATCGGAAGCTCGTCCCAATCCGCGCCCTGATCGTTTTCAACGGTGATGGGATTCCGATAATCCGTATTGCGGATCGCCTGCCCCATTTGGAATTTTCCCGCAGGAATCGTCAACATCTTCATGCCAACGCTGTTTGTGGACTCCTGGCTTCTGAGGAGCCCTCCTGGCAAAAGGAGAAACACAAGGGTTATCGCGACTCGTTTCATGGTTTTCATAGGCATCAAAGTCATTCTTTTCTTACCAGTCGTCGGTTCGGAAAGGCGAGGCAGGAAGTCCCCCGTCACTGTACAGATTGCAGGTCGGGTTATCCGCCCATCCGTAGCGGACTGCCACTGGCGCGGCGACCTCGGGGCTGGACACCTCGACGGTCTCCCCGACCAGCTTCGCATCGCCCCAGACAAAGCGCCGGTCGGTGCCCGCGATGGCAAAGCCCTCGAGCTTGGCGCCTTTGACAACCAGTCCGGCCTTGTCAAACTTCAGACGAATGATGTTCCCATCGGTGCTCATGGACTCGTAGAGCGGGGAGGAATACGCCACATCCTTGCCATAGACCCCGCCCAGCGCGATCAGAGCAAGGCGCAAACCGACGTCCTGCTTGTTCGTCGGGTGAGTCATCTCAACTCCGCCCAGATCGATTGCAACAGCCATCCCGGTATGGGGAACCGAGAGCGCCATTCGTTGCGCCTCGCGCAGAAGCGCCCAATTGGAGTCCTTCGGTTGTGCAAGCAAGGGCCCGATGTTTGCGAGCTGAACGAAGAGAAACGGCATGTCGTTCCTGTCCCATACCCGGCGCCAATCGTGTATCAGCGAGGGAAAGAGCGTGCGATAGGCGACCGCTCTCCCCCGGTTTGCCTCGCCCTGATACCAGAGCACACCGCGGATCGAGAAGGGAATCAGCGGCGAAATCATCCCGTTGAAAAGGCCTGCCGGAGAATGCTGGCTCTCCCTGCCGATGGGGAGGGCGGGCGGGGCGCCGGCCTTGTTGCTGGCAGTCCACCGCCCCAGCTTCTCCTCATACTCCTTCTGCGCACGGGGATAGTCGGCAATCTTTTTGGCGAAGTCCTCAAGAATCGGCTTGAACTCAGCCTCCTTTTCCAAGGCCGCGCCACTGATCCAGGCCTCCGCCTCGGTCCCGCCCCACGCGGCATGGATCAGGCCCACGGGCACGTCGAGTTTCGCGCTGATCTCGCGCGCGAAAAAATACCCGACCCCGGTATAGGTTCTCACCGTCAATGGGCTGCAAACCGTCCAGGCGCCGGGGCCGTCAGTTTGAGGCGTCTGCGCGACGCGATGATCGACCTTGAAGTGGCGAATGTTGGGGTAGTTGGCTTTGGCGATCTCCTCAGGGGCATTCTTGGATCCTGCGACAGACCATTCCATGTTCGATTGCCCGGAACAGAGCCAGACTTCTCCGACCAAAACGTTCTGGATCAGAACCTGCCCCGAACCGCGAACGGCGAGCACGCCGGGGGTGCTGCTCTTGGCCAGGGGATCCAGGACAACTTTCCACCGGCCATCCTGATCCGCTGTTGCCGTTTTCTCCTGACCGGCAAACGCAACAGTTACCTTCTCCCCGGAATCCGCCCAGCCCCAGACGGGGACAGGTTCCTCCCGCTGCAGGACCATGTTATCCGAAAAAACCCGGGGAAGATGGGGCGCCGCACTGCAGATTTCGCAGCAACAGAGGATGGAGAACAAAGCGAGTTGCCGGAGAAAGAAGTTCATTTTCGGGAAGGATCTTGACTATTCGATTACCTGCTTAAAAAGAGCCTCCACAACGGCGTTTATTGCCACCGGGCCCAGGAGCCCTGACAGCAGCAGCGGGTCGTTGCCGTTGCACCAGTGCCACCATGTGTGCGGTTTCGCCTCCTCAGGGGGCTTGGAGAAGCCTGTTTCCAAATCGTTCGCGCCGTTGTGAAGGGCACCAAGGCAAAGGCTCACAACAACGGCGAGGCGGGCGAGGCGGAATCGTTCGGGTGGGTTCATGGTTGGATTTTGTCCCGCTGCCGCATCGCACGCACTTCGCTCCACCTACTGGGTCACCTGCATTCTCATGAAGCGCTTCTGATGCAGCGGGTCGGTGATGCTGACCAGGTCGGATACCGTTGTGTCGCGCAGGATCCCGGTCCCGGTTTCCGTCAGGTTGGCGCCCTCGGCGAGGAGTGTGAAGGCGGCCCCGTTGACCGAACGCCCCAGATCCGTCCACGGTCCGGCGGGAGAATCCGCGGCTTGTATTGTGAGCGTGACATCGCTGCAGTCCGTGCTCCGGGTGAAAGCCAGGCGCAGGCGATTGCTCTCCGGATCGACCGAGGGTGCCGGCAGATACTCGGGGCCTTGGGAGAGCCCCTTGGGAACGCCGTTGAGGACATATTCCAGAAGATTCGATAGCGCGTTCCCGTTGGGGTCCCTTCCATCCCCGCTGATGTTCGAATCAGCCAGCTCCTCGACGCTGAAGTGGCGGCTTTTCCACAGCATGTAGGCGTTCTGCTGCAGAATCGTCACCATGGCCTCGGCAAAGCGTTCCCCGAGGGTGATTTGGCTGTCGGCATCGAAGTGGGTGTTGACGTCGTAACAGACCAGCCCCGCGGAAGTGGCAAACCCCGCGTAAGGATAGGTGTTGCTCGTATTCAACTGAGCCGCGCGGATTTGTGAGCGGAAGATGTAGGTATCGGTAAATATCTCGCCGATCACAAAAGGCATGTTCGGCAGGGCCAGATCCAAACGGAGCCTGCCGATGAAGTTCTTGAGCTGGGCTTCGTAATCCGCCGTGGAGGTCGGGAATTTCGAGTCGGCCTCGCCCTGCATCCAGATCATTCCGCGGACCGCGCATGTGTCCCCCCGCGCGGTCAGGGCGGCGAGGGCTGCGGCTACGGTGGTTTTAAACGTCGTGTATTGAGTGCCCGGAATGTCGGGGTTCCAATGATCCCGGAGGCTGGTGCCGCTCACGGAGTATTTGATCAATGCCACATTGTGGCCGGGGGTGGCATCGGCCATCTTCCGGCCAAAGGCGAGCTCGGGGCCGAATTTGTAATAACCGTTGATCAGGTCGCTCCCGGACCCAAATCCAGGCTTCAGGCTCAGCCATTGGTTCTTCCAAGTGCCTGCAAGCGAATTGGCGGCGTAGATGGTAACGTCGGGATGTTCTTTGCTATACGCGGCGCTGTTCGCCGCATTCAGGAAATTCCCACGGCCCGGACTCTCCCATTCCTGGGTCCTCGCATCCGCGCGCCCGTCCATGTTGGACTGGCCGCCGAGAAGATAGACGTCGTAATGAACCCCCGCAGCCTGGGCGGGAAGCGAGAGCAGGCAGAGGCCGAAAAAGGCACAAAGAAGGGAGGAGGGTGATGTCAACTTCATGTGGAGGTGAGATGAGTTAATTAAATCCATATGGATATGCACAGCAAGCGAAATCCGCGCCTTCTTCAACGCGTTCGTGTGGGGGCACACGACGCCAAAGTCACGAAGGATCAGCGATCCCCTCTCCCACCACTTCAGCCATCCGGGGAATAGAGCTGGCCGCGCCGGGCCTCGACACGCAGAGGGCTGCGGCCAAACAGGCGTCTTCCAAGCTTTGCCGAACCGCTTCTCCGCGCATCGTCGCAGCCATGAAAAAACCGATGAAGGTATCCGCCGCCGTGGTGTCCGAATGATCGCGTGTTCGGTGGCATGTGCTCGGTCTCCCGTATTCCCGACACATCCACGCCCTCCTTCGCCAGCAGCTCACTCAACCATCGGCCGTCACCTCCGATGGCGCCGATATGGACAACCGCAGCCCCGGCCCGAGCCGCAGCGATGGACTGGTTGAATCCCTTCCCCCCGGCGCCTCGATCGTAAGCCTGCGAGGACAAGGTTTCGCCGGCACAAACCAGATGCGGCACACGATAGACATGATCGATGTTGATCGAACCGAGGTTGAAGAGGCGGCGCATCGGGGTGTGGGGAATGCAATATTGATCGTCAGGGGATCTGACCGGGAGTTAATGCGGCCACGGCGCTGTCGGCCATCCCGCTTTTGAAGGCGACGGCATTGACCTGAATCCCCGGTTGCACCGTGATCACCCCGCAATAGAGATAGCCGTTGCCGCGCGTCGGAGTGCTCCCATCCAGCGTGTATCGGAACCATGAGCCGGAAGTCCCCGAACTGAGGGTCACGATTTTTCCATTGTTCTTGATCTCCGGTTTCATGCAGGGCTCCGAGCCGGCTTCATACCATCCGCAGTCGGGATAGTTTTTGATGACATCCCAAGCGAGCCGCTGGAGAATGCGAGCCTGCTCGGCAGTCAGTGTCGTGCGAATCGGAAGCAGCTTGCCCTCGGGCGATTCGCCGTGGAGGGCTGCATACCACGTCAGAGCGACAAGGTAACAGCCGTTCATGTTGAAATGCACATGGTCCTCAAAGAAGGTGCGAAAGAAGTTGGTTTCACCCGGAGCCACGCCCGGGAATTTCCCTTCCTGGATGAGGTTGTGCGCACGGCCGAGAGCGACCGCAGTCGGCAGAATTCGGACCGGCTTGCCTGCGCGATCACTGGCCTTGATGCCATGTTGGACTTCTTCGTTATAGAGAAGCATGGCGGCCATTGATTCCTCCCAACTCACGGCGGGAAATGTCTGCTTCATCTGAAAACTTGGCACTTGGCCTTTGTCGGTCGGGCGTGAACGATCGACCTCGCCCCATTCGACATAAAGCCACGGCTGCACATCCGGGGATTGCACGCGCACCAGATCGAGGAAGCGCAAACAATGGACAACCTCCTCCTCAACATTGAAGTCTCGGGGTTGCAGGGTGAAGTAATCCAGGGGATGCACGGCCTTGGAATAGGCCTCCAGCCAGCGGGCGTTGTCGCTCCCTTGGGAATCGTCCCAAAGGCGTTTGGTCACGGAGCCTCCGATGATGTAAGCGGGGAAGCTGTCCTGCCCGCCAGCCGTCCGGATAAAAGTGGAGAACCGGCTCGCGTTGACCGTGAGGCTGTTGCCGACATGAAACGAGTTCAGCCCACTGCGCGCAAGTTTGCCGATCCAGATCGTGGACACGCTCACAGGACTCTCCGCGAGCCCCTCGTGGAAGGCCACGGCTGCAATCGTGGTGTCTTTTTCAATGGTAAACGGTGCGCCGTAGAGTTGCCCATCCCTCTCGCCCGGGGTCGTTCCATCGAGCGTGTATCGAATCGTGGCACCCGGGGTCGGGCTCATCATCGTGACGCGTTGCGGCTGATCCCAATCGCCTCCATCCGGAGTGATGATCGGCTGGCGGACCGCCGCGAGATTGCCCAAGTCCAACCCGACGTATTGGCCGTCGGCATAGTTGGAGTTGAACCACGTTTCCCTCTTTCCATCAAACGCCGTTTTCCAATGTCCACCCGGCTTGAGCGATCCCGCCGTGCCGAAGCCACCGGCGCGAAGGGGTTCAGCTCCTGCGAAGAATTCCAATTCTGCGACGTTCCCCCGCGAACCTTCCGGGGCTTCATAACGAACCCAGCGATACGGCGTGGTGTTGGGGAACCGGATCTCGCTCCATTCGCCGGGAGGCGGCACTGTCCCAATTTCCGCAAGGAGGGTGAACCCTTCGTATGGCGACACATTCGAACCGGTGAATTTCCCTCCAACCATTGCATTCTCACGATCAGGCGCGGGGAAGAATCTCACCCGGTCGACAGCCAACGGTGCGCCGATCTTTGAGGATTCGGCCAAAGCAGGCGGCTGCCAACCGGCCAGGACCGTCAGCCAGAGCAGCACAAGATGGCGCAAGGAAAGGACGTTCGGGATTTTCGTGGGGAGCATAAGGTCAGCGGCCGGGCAGAACAGCGGCATCCTCCGGTTTTGGACTAACAGATTTCGACACGGCCGGTTCAAGGGATGGGGAGCGCCAGAGCAGAAATGCCGAAAGGAGCAGAATGATCGAAGTCATGAAGAGGCCCCACGCTTGATTGCCGGTGGCCCGTGTGATTTGGCCGATGACAGTCGGGCTGACAAAGCCACCCAGATTTCCGAAGGAATTTACAAGGGCGATTCCGGCCGCAGCGGCGGATCCGCTTAATAAGTTGCTCGGCAAAGACCACTGCACCGCCACCATTCCCATCACTCCGGCAGCGGCAAGCGAAATGGCAAGCAGTCCGACCACGCCGCCGGGGACGAGTCCGCAGATGGCGAATCCCACTGCGCCGAGCACGGCGGCGAAGGCGCAATGCAGGCGGCGCTCCTGTTTACGATCCGACCTCGTTCCCCAAAAAAGCATGAAAACAACGGCGGCCAGCCAGGGGACTGCGCTCAGGACTCCAATTTCGAACATTCCCTTCCAACCCATCGCTGTGATGATTTGCGGCAACCAAAACGACAGACCATAGAGCCCCATCATGGTGCAGAAATAGAGGAGGCAAAGTTTCCAAACCAGGGGATGCCGGAATGCCTTTGCCGCGGAGTCAGCAGAAGATCCCAGGGCGGATCGCCGGCGGGTTTCCTCCTGGAGAACGGCGTCAAGTTTTTGGCGGTCTTCCGCTGACAGCCATGTCGCATCCCGGGGATGATCCGGCAAACAACGGAACACCCAAACGGCCATGAGCAGGCAGGGCGCGCCCTCAAGAATAAACAACCACTGCCAGTCAAGGAGCCCTCCCCACTTCGCATTTTCCAGAATCCATCCGGACAAAGGCCCGCCGATCAGCCCTGCCACGGGAATCGCCGTGAGAAAGATCGCCAACACCCGGACGCGGAGCGTGGCGGGAAACCACCAGGTGAGATAGAGAATGACTCCGGGGAAAAATCCCGCCTCGGAAGCCCCGAGCAGGAAACGAACTATGTAAAACTGCCACTCTGTCTGAATAAACGCCGTGCCTGCCGAGATCGCTCCCCAGACGAGCATGATCAGGGAAATGCATTTCTTGGCGCCGATGCGATGAAGAAGCAGGTTGCTCGGAACTTGAAGAAAGAAGTAGCCGATGAAAAACAAACCCGCGCCGAATCCGTAAGCTGCCGGACCGATTCCCAAAGATGTCGAGATGTGGAGCTGCGCGAAGCTGACGTTCACCCGGTCGATGTAGTTGAGCAGATAGCTGCAAAACAGGATGGGGAGAATGCGGATGCTGACGCGGCGGTAGATGGAGGGCATAAGTGTTTCAGGGACTACTTCCATATGTTCGTGACAGGATAGACCACCAGTTCCTCAACGACGGCATCTCCGCCCAGAGCGAACGCAGGACCGTCTCCAGTGAGGAGCGAGCCCGCCGAGTAGGCGGCCTCTCCGCCGTTCCAAAAGCTTTCGACAATCCCGCGGTCAATCAGGATTCGGGCTTCCACGGTCTTGCCGGAATGGATGACGCTGCGGGTGATCCCGACAGGAGCGTCAGCGGCTTGCGCCACAACAGCAAAAAGGCCGCAGAGTGTCATGGAGAAAGAACAGGGGATGGGGTTCATCTGCTTGAGTTGAGATGATTGTTTGGCCGGTGACTCCGTTTCCTCGACCCACGCCAGGTTGAACGCATAGTGGTTCATGCTCGAGATGAGGTGAATCATCCCGTCCGGGCTCACGCACGCCGCCAGATAGCCGGTCGGCTCCGCTTCGGTGGCCGAGTATTTGCAAATCCCGTTGTCGATGCTGGCGAGGTTTCCCTTCTTTTCCTTCGACCCGGACACGAGCCTGGCGACCGGCCATGTCTTGCCTTCGTCGTAGGAGACCGCGACCACCATTCCGTGACCGGTGAATTCCCTGCCCTCCTCATCGCGCAGCTTCCATCCGGTCCTCTCTTCGGCTTTCTTGACGCCCAGAATGTTTCCGTAGTCATCCTTCTTCATCATCTGCTCCGTGAATGTGGCCGCGAGGATCGGCCCTTCTTTGAGCCGCACCAGAGCCATCCGCTGAGCGGAGGAAATCACAGGGAAAGGCCCGACCGAGTAGGTCCAGGTCCGTCCGCCATCTGTGGAGATGCTTTGGGGGGGTTTGAACTCGAAGGCCTTCTGTCGGTCGAAGCCGTCATGGCGGCCAAGACCGAGAAGGCGGCCATCCTTGAGTTCGATGGCGACGGCATGACCACCGGCGATGCCGGTCCCTGTCTCTCCAGGAGCCGGTGGAGTCTTGGTTGCGGCCGTGCTGAGCTCCTTCCACGTCTTGCCGCCGTCGGCACTGGCAATAAGCAAGCCGGAGGCAGCCCGCCAATCCGAGGAGACCATGATTGTCCCATCTTTGGTCCTGAACATGGAATGGCCCACCTGAACCTGGGAGCAGAACGGTTTGGCGGGCGACCAGGTCGCTCCGTTGTCGAGCGAGGTTCGCACGATGGCACCCCGCAGGCTGTAGTCGCCGTTGAAATGATAGAGGGTCTTCTCCCCGTCCCACCAGACGCCCGTCCCGTGATCATTGCGGTCCGCCGTGTCCCAGAAGGGAGAGGCCATGTCCCATTCCTCGGCGCCGGCTCTGAGCCGGCTCGCCAACACAGCAAGCTCGGCACCGGGTTCTTTAACGCAGCTATACCATGCCGCGAAGAGATCCCCGTTGGCCAGCGGTGTGATCGAGGGGTAATGGTTGTGCTTCGAAAACATCGGCCCCACGCTGCCGGGCGGAACTTTCACGAACGGTCGGGGCCCGTTGAAGTAAGGCTTTGCCATGTCCACCTTAGGTTTCCACGGGCTCGGCTCCTGACCGACATTGCGGGCGTTCAGGGGCGGCTCCACTTTGCCCGAAGACGCTTGGGACGGTTCGGTCTGCACGACGCGGAAACCAATAGTGGCCACTTTGGCCCAGGGAAGCATGTTCGAACGATTGGCCGAGCGGGCAAGCTGCCCGAAGAGCGAATGCGCCCCTCCGCGGGTCACGCGAAAATCACCTGCGAGCGGTCCAGCGGGATCCGAGGCTGGCTGGCCCGGATAGGGCCCATACCAATCCGAACACCATTCCTCGACATTGCCATGCATGTCGTAGAGGCCCCAGGGATTCGGCTTGCCAGCAGCCACTTTGAGCGAAATGGGATCCTCATAACGATAGGCTGGCGGAGTGGTCTCCTTGCCCGGGAACCAAAATCCCATTTGGAATGTGTATTGCCCTTTGCCCAAGGCGAGGGTTCCGGGCGGAAGCGAATCACCGGTGTTGAACGGCGTTGTCGTCCCTGCCCGGCATGCGTATTCCCACTCCGCCTCGGTGGGCAGCCGATAGGGTTTGCCTTCCTTTTTCGAAAGCCACTCGCAGAATTCCACCGCCTCCTCCCAACTCACTCCGAGGGCCGCATCGTCATCTCCCCGGGTCAGCTCCCCGAATCCTTTGGATTTTTCCCGGCGACCAGGGAAGCACTCCTCGAGTTGTTTGTTCGTCACCTCAGTGGCACCCATGTGGAAAGGGCGGGTGATCGTCACGGGATGGACCCGCTTTTCGTCCCAGTCTGACGTCCTGTCGGATTCTTCGGTAATTGGTGGCAAATAGGTCGCTGCGGGCCCATCCTGGCCCATCTGGAACGAACCCGGCGCGATGGGAACCAGCTTCATGCCAATCGAATTGGTGAAGGGATCCCCGGCCCGGCTCCAGCCCACGGTGAGCAGCACCGAAGCGAGTGCGGCAGACAAGACGAAGCGGAATTTCGGATTTTGAGCATTCATGAATCAGAGGAAATTGTCAGGCTTGGTTCGTTGCGAGTTGGCGGAGGCTATGGCGGGATGGGGAGATTGCACGACTGCCACGGATGTTCTCTTCACGCCAGACCGCCAGAAAACTCTTGTTCAGGCATACCCATATGGATACCGTTGTGTCAATCTCAATTTCCCTCCGCTGCTTGATCCCATGAGAAAAAAATCCGACACTGATTGGTTCGATTTGCGGAAGGCTCTCCCCTGTTCGGAAAAGTGGGTATAGCAAACCAAATCATGCAACTCATCAGCTATATTGCGCCAGCAGCGCCAGCGACACGTCGGCCTGCAATGGGAAATGAACCGTTTGTTCGCCCAGAGATCGGTTTCACGCCGGCATGGTATCGATCTGCGCTGGGGATCGATTTTGGAAAGCGCTGGCACACCGACGTTTCTTACCGTCGCGAAACCGTCTTGGCCATGCGCGAGGAATTGCGGCGACGATTTCCTGGCACCGCCATCGGCGGTATCGACCGGGCCGATCAACCTCTTGATCTGCTCACCGGGCTGAACGGAGGAAACACGGTGGCAGCGATCTTTGGTTTGCCCATCGTATATGCCTCCGATAACTGGCCCAATGCGCCTCACCATTACTTTTCTCTGGAAGAAATGGCGGGGATTGAAACGCCGGATTTGGATGCCAACCCGGTCTTTCTGCAGCTAATGGGTCAGGTGGAACAGATCATAGGACTGGAGGGATGCGCCACAGGTTTCATCAATTGGCAGGGAATCATTAATACGGCGATGCGTCTGCGGGGCCAAGATCTGCTCATGGATTTGTATGATAAACCTGATGTCTGCCATCGCCTGTTCGATGCGATCTCCACCACGATGATCGATGGCCTTCAGCGGTTACAGCGACGCCAGCGGGACAGCGGCGCGGATTACAATTTCGTGACGGTCAGCAACTGCTCGGTCAACATGGTTTCTCCCGAGCAGTATGAGGAGTTTCTGCTGCCTTATGATCGTCGGATGGCGGAAGCTTTTGGGACAATCGGAATCCATAACTGCGCGTGGAGCGCAGACCCTTACTTGGAGTTATACTCTGCCATCCCCGGATTGGCTTACATTGATATGGGACTGCACTCTGATTTCGCGAGAGCCCGTTGCCTGATACCACATGCGCGTCGCTCTGTTATGTATACCCCAATGGACCTTGCCAACAAGACAGAGCAGGCAATCCGCGCCGACTTTGAACGGATCGCCCGCGATTATGCACCCTGCGATATTGTTCTTGCTGACATCGAAGTTGGCACACCGGATGAGCGAGTGCGCTTCGTCGTCGAACTCTGCTGCGAACTCAGTGCCTCTGCAGAAAAGGTGTCGGCATGAATCAGGATCGCCTACAAAACCGGAACCATGGTGATGCCTGTTGAATTGGAATATTTCTAAAACGCCCCGGCCTACTGTTGCAGCGTGCTCCCCTCGGTCTTCGTGGCAGCCCCGGACGGGGGGAGAGTCCCGACAAACTTCTCGACGGCCGCGTTGCGGAAAGCCGGCTCGACCTTCCTGCCTTCCACTTCATCCCGCCAATCGCCGATCTGGATCAAGAAAACTGTGATCAGGCCGCTCTTGGGATCAATGGTCATGTTTGTCTTCCATGCCCCCCCATGGGCGATCAACCCGCCCCCGGTGGACCAGCCGAAACCGTAGCTTTCGGGGATCCCCTCCCCTGTCTGCCTGGTTGTCATTTGCTTGAGGCGCTCGGGGGACAAATACCGGCGTCCATCCAGCGTGCCGTTATTGAGGATCATCCGGCAAAATTTCACAAGGTCGTCGGCCGTGGAGAAAAGTCCTCCGGCCGGGAATGCGGACCGCTTGCGGTCGCTCAGCGGCCGACGGCGGAACGGATCGGTTTCGGCGGCCGGGGTCAGATCCGACTTGTCCTTTGATGCCCGGTAGCACGTTGCGAGCCGGGCGACCTGTTCGTCGCTTGGCCAGAACGTGGTATCCTTCATCCCGAGGGGATCGAACAGACGCGTCTGCAGGAACGTCTCATAGGGCATTCCGGAGACTTTCTCGACGAGCCTTCCCACGGTGTTCATGCCGGGATTCGAGTAGACGTAGGTGGTTCCCGGCTCCGATTCGAGCGACCGGGTGGAATACGCGGCCACTTTTACCGCCAGGGACAGATCCTCGTCCTTCAGCAGGCCCGGCACCGATTCTCCTTTTGCAAGGCCGCTCGTGTGATTCATCACATCCCTCACCAGCATCGGGCGATTCGGCCTTTTCAGGACAATCCTGTCGTCGCTCTTCTCTGCGATCACCATCTGGTCCTTGAATTCCGGCAAATACTTCGAGACCGGGGAATCCACGTCGATCTTGCCCTCATCCACCAGCATCATGAGTGCCGTGCAGGTGATGGGCTTGGTCATCGAAGCGATCCAGAACATGGTGTCGGGCCGCATCGGCTTCGTGTCGGCAATGTTACTCCATCCCACGGTTTCCACACCGAGGGTCTTGTCCTTGCCCGCCACAGCCAGAACAGCACCCGCCACGATTTTGTTGTCCACATACGGCTGCACCACCGGAGCAAGTTTCAGCGTTTCGGTTGCGCGGGCTGATGGCGTGGCGAGGAATCCCGCAGCGAGCAGGAAATGAATGGCGAAAAACGAATGGATGGCGTGAGTTCTCATGAAATGTTCGGTCAATTCGAATGGTTTCAAAAGGCGGTCAAAGGTGGTGGCGATAAATCTTCCAAGAGTGTGTATTGGTCTCTAAGCGGCAGAGTGCAATCCAAGTTCCCCGAGGACATCCCGAACCTTTTTCCGCTCCGGTTCGCTGAAGCGATGAAACGGCTCCGCCATGAAATCATCGCAGATGCCCAGCAACGAAAGCGCGCACTTCAACCCTTTGACAATAGCCGATGCGTGCCGGCCAATCCGGTAGAGCTTGTCCACTTGGCGGATTTTCGCCTGCAACTCGCGCACGCGGGCGGAGTCGCCGCGGCTCGCCGCCTCGAATTGGTCAACGAACAGCCGCGGGCACACGTTCGCCCCGCCGTTGACTCCGCCATGGCCGCCCATCCGCACGGTTTCGGCTGTGTGCTCCTCCGGGCCCACGAACACCCGCCAGTCGGACCGCTCGCGGGCGATTTCCAGCACACGCTGGAAGTATTTGAGATCGCCGCCGCTGTCTTTCACTCCGATGATGTTTGCGATGCCCCGGCACGCGCGCACCGTGTCGGGCTCTATGACCAGCTTTGTCATCGCCGGCATGTTGTAAAGAAACATCGGAAGGGGCAGCTCGGCGGCGAGGTGCTGGAAATATTCCAACAACTCGGGCTGTCCGGCGGGAAAATAATACGGCGGCGCGACGACGAGGGCCTGCGCTCCGGAGGCGGCGGCATGGCGGGCGAGCTCGACGGATTCCACGAACGCCGTGTCCGTGATGCCAACCAGCACGGGCACGCGTCCGCCCACCTGACGGCACACACGGTCAATCAAATCGCGCCGGAGCCGGTAACTCAAGCTCGGCGCTTCGCCGGTCGTGCCGAGGATGAACAGGCTGTGCACTCCTCCGTCGAGGATGTGTTCGACGAGACGTTCGAGTCCGGGAACGTCCAGCGCATCGCGGTCGCGCAGCGGGGTGACCATGGGAGGGATGATGCCGTGATAGTCGGGTATGGTCATAAATCAGAAAGTCCGATCAAATATCCTATCCGTATGGATAATGTTGAGTCAAGTGGTTTGCAGTTTGCCCCCATAAACGGTCAAAACCGTGTTCCTTCCTGCGCGAACCAGTTCGGCGGATACCGCAAACATCCCGGGATGTCAGAGCGCGGGGGCGGCTGACTTCAGTTTGACACCGTTGAAATACGCGGTCTTGTCATCCTCCCCGATTCCGAACACACCGTCCTGCCTGATCCGCAGTGGTGGCTTGCTTTTGGTCCGCAATACTCACGGTTACCGCCTCTCCCGCATCTGCCCAACCCCACACCGGCACAATGGCATCCCGCTGAAGGACCATGTGATCGGAAAAAATCGCGGGCAGCTTTACGTCGGCAAACAAAGACGGGGCGAGGGCCGTGAGAAAAAAGCAAACGGCGGTTGCCAAAGGTTCTCACCAGTTCATTCCGCCCGCAATTCCTGGACCGGAATCACCGCCAACTCGGCACCGGCGTTGGTATAACCGACATAGAGAAACCCGTCGTGCTCGACGGCATACGGATAGGACAAATTGGCCGCGGGATCCGAACGGCCGGGACTTTCCGAGCACACGGCATCGCGGATGCGGAAGATTTTTCGGAAGCCGTATTCGCCAGGACGACCCACGGAGATGGTTAGGGGCGCGCGCTGGTTGACTTTTGTGTCCGCCGCCTCCTTCGTCGTCGTGCAGATGAGGTAGTGCTGGCCGGTGCTGAGGGTACCCGCGCATGGCTTGGCGCGTGTCATCGGCAGGTTGCCGGGGAGCGATTCCGTCCACGTGCGTCCGAAGTCCTCGCTGACGGCGGTCAAAACCATCGCCTGGCTTTGGAAACGGGCAAAATTCTGCACGCGCTTCCCATCCACGATCACACCGGATTCACCCCACATGAGGAGACCGGCAGGTTTGGGGATCGGAATCAGGTCCCACTTCGTGAGATCGTCGCCGTGGCTGATCGCGACGGCGGCAGGATGGCCAGCGCCGACGCGGAGGCCGGACATGATCCAGTTGCCGTCCTCCATCTTTTGAGGTTCTTGCATCGGCCAGAAACCTCCTTCGATGACGGCACCCCTGCTCTCCCACACGCCAGTGGTCTCGTTGAGTCTGTAGGCGCGGGTGTGAACTTTGGAATTCGCAATGTCCGTCAGCTTGTTACCGTAGAAAGCTCCTTGAAAGGCCCACAACTCTCCACCACGGGAAAGGAACACGCCGTGGCTGATGCCGAGATCCGGCTCGTCCGGCAAGGCGATCGCGAAGGTCTCCCCCCATGTTTTCCCGCCATCCTCGCTCACGCGTCCGCGGGCTTCCTCGCCGATGGTGTTTTCCGCACCTTTGTTGTTGCCGAAGGAGGCGTAGAGTTTGCCCTTGTGCCAGGCGAGGGCCACGCCGTGCAGCCACTTGTTGCCGTCTTTGGCGGGCTCAATGGCTTTTATGACGTAAAACTTCACGCCATTCAGTTCGTTGAGTTCAGCGGCTTTCGGGACGGGTTGATCCGCAAGCCAGAGCGGTTGGGCAGCATGCGAGATCACAGAGCTGGCACCCAACGCAAACAGGAGAGGAACCAGAATTTTCATTGTGGGTTTGTCGTGTCCGGCGGCAAAGCCCGGCGACTGTTACCGACCGCCGGGGACGCTTGATTTGCTCGCGAACCACTGAACCGGTTCCCAACCGCCCTGTCCGGTTCGCGCATGTCCGCGATTTTCGGTAAGATGGAGTTCAGAAGACACCATGCGACACCCAGAGGTGTATCAGGAGCGTCTTCATGACCGACAACGCCTGGATAGTTCTTCGGCGGATCCGCCTCGTAATTTTCCGAGACGATGATGGTTGGCAAAGCGCCATGCTTTTCCAGATACCGAAGGAACCTTTCGGTGTCGTCGCGAAAACTGTGAGGAAAGGTGTGCGGGGAAGTAATCCAAACCACCTCGAGCCCCTGATTGCTGGTCCAGCGCATGGCATCGATGACCCAGACCCGATAATTTTCCTCGCGCCCAAAAGCGTAGCCGGGAGGGGCGTCGAGGACAATCCCTCCCGCCGTCTTTATAATATCCTGAAAATCCCTGCGCTTGCTCACGGTATTCTCAACAAGCGTGTCCATGTTGGGGGCGAAGTTGGCGTATTCGAATGTGGGAAGGATCAGCGTCGAAGCGGGCAGGCCCGAGTCACGGAGAGCTCTTGAAAACGCATCCCATTGTTCGGGGGTGGGCTTGTTGTTGCCGTCAAAGGCATTGGCCGTGATGAAGACTGGCTTGATCCCGAAAGCAAGATAACCGCTGCCGAGGCGCTTGGCCCATGCTGCCTCGCCTTCCTTGAAACCGAGTTCGAGTGCGACGGGGAGATCTTGAAAGTGGACCAGCACCTGCCGCTGTTGGACCGGCGTCAAAGCTGCCCAACCGTTGTTGAACTAAGCCGCTCCGCGGAGGGGGTTTGCGACGAAAGCTTGCTGTGAAAGATAAAATGGTGGTGCCATGTCACCACTACGCCAGCAATATATTAGGCTGCTCACCCTTCGCGGGTATGCGCAG
>Ga0247842_10002006_pt1 | contig 31539 bp, 25 predicted proteins | sample LaCruzMarch2015__3_FD_192411 | JGI IMG/M metagenome (GOLD analysis project Ga0247842, IMG submission 192411) | Freshwater microbial communities from meromictic Lake La Cruz, Castile-La Mancha, Spain - LaCruzMarch2015_19m | ecosystem: Environmental > Aquatic > Freshwater > Lake | place: Spain...
ACCTCCAACCGTGGCATGCCCGACCTGAGGGACGCCATCGCCGGGTACCACCGCAAATTCTATAACCTCGATTACAACCCCAGGGCGGAGATACTGGTGACCACCGGCAGCAGCGAGGGACTCGACCTGGCCTTCAGGGCCATTATCGACCCCGGGGACGAGGTCATCATGTCCGACCCGCATTACGTGGCCTACCCGGTTTGCGTGTCCCTGGCAGGCGGCGTGCCGGTGCCCGTGCCCACCTACGAAAAAAACAACTTTGAACTCATGCCGGCGGATGTGAAGAAAAAGCTGACGTCCAAAACCAAGGCCATACTGCTGAGCTTCCCCTCCAACCCGACCGGGGCCGTAATGCCCAGGAAGCTGTTGCTGGAGATCGCCAAAATAGCCGTTGAGCACGACCTGCTGGTTGTTTCCGACGAGATATACGCCCGCCTGACCTACGACTCCGAGCACACCTGTATGGCCAGCCTGCCCGGTATGCAGGAAAGGACGGTATTGATAGGCGGGTTCTCCAAGGCCTTCGCCATGACCGGCTGGCGCGTGGGGTTCACACTGGCCAACGCCGAAATCACCGAGGCCATGCTCAAGGTGCACCAGTACACCATGATGTGCGCACCCATCATGGGCCAGCTGGCCGCCATCGAAGCGCTCAAAGACAGCAACAACAAGGAAGTCGAGGCCATGCTGGCCGAGTACGACAGTCGCCGGCGCGTCATCGTCAAGGGGTTCAGGAACCTGGGCCTCTCCTGCTTCGAGCCCAAGGGTGCCTTCTACGCCTTCCCCAACATAACCTCCACGGGCATGACGTCCGAGGAGTTTGCCGAGGGACTGCTGACGGAGGAGAAGGTGGCCGTGGTACCCGGCTCGGTGTTCGGAAAATGCGGGCAGGGCTATGTACGCTGCTGCTACGCCACCTCCATGCCGGAGATCGAGGAGGCACTCAAGAGGATCAAGAAATTCCTGGCGCGGAACCGCAAGAAGAAGAAGTAGTAGTAGCTTCTACTGCTTGAGCCAGCCGCGGAACACTCGGGCAAGGCCGGGATTGGCGGCCACGATCTCCCTGTCATCGATGGTGGCCCTGCGGCCTGTAAAATCAGTCACCTCGCCGCCTGCTTCCATGGTGAGTAGCAGACCGCTGGCAGAATCCCACGGGTAGAGGCTCTTGTGGAAGTAAAGCCCCAGCCGCCCGCAGGCCACGTAGGCCATACCCAGGCTGGAGGAACCAATCAGCCGCATGCAATGGACCTTGGGCCACAGCCTCGTTGCCATATCCAGTAGTTCAGCGCTCCTGCCCGGGTCATAACCCAGGTCAACCCCGATCGCGGCATCCCTCAGGTCCGCCGTTTCCGCCACGCTCATCCTCCTGTTATTCAGGTAGGCGCCTTTGCCTTTGACGGCCCGGAATATCTCGTTGCGCATGGGGTCTAGGGTCACCCCCAGCACCACCTCGCCACGCCTGGCCAGCGCGATATTTACACAAAATAAAGGTAAGCCGAAATGGAAATTGTTGGTGCCGTCAAGCGGATCGATGATCCAGGTGTACTCGCCGTCCCCCTTCCTGGTCCCATCCTCCTCGGACATCGTCCCGTGTCCCGGGAAGGCGGCATTGATGATCCGCAGAATAGTTTTTTCGGACTGAAGGTCGGCCTCGGTGACCAGGTCGCGCCTGCCCTTGACCCTTGTAACATTGTGATGGCCGAAGCGCTTCCGCAGTATCTGACCTGCCTCGGCGGCGGCCTGCCTGGCCACCTGGTAGGCGGACTGTCCCCCGGCGGACACGGGCAGTGAGGCGGCTGGCTTATCAGACATTACGGCTGAGGCCCATCTTGAGCTTTACTTCGCCGATGGTCTGGCGCGCTATGGCCTGGGCGCGCTGCGCCCCGTCCGCAAGGATATCGTAAATATGCCCGGGGTCTTTCTCGAGCGCCGATCTCCTCTCGCGGAAATCCAGCAGGCTGCTGTTGATGCCGGCGGCCAGCAGCTTTTTACAGTCCACGCAGCCTATCCCCGCCACCCTGCACTGCGCCTCGATCTCCGCGGTACGCGGCTCATTAAAATATTTTTGCAGGCTGAACACGTTGCAGACCTCTGGGTGGCCGGGGTCGTTGCGGCGCTGCCTGGCAGGGTCGGTCACTGCCGTCTTGACCCGTTCCAGAGTCTCCTCCGGTGTGGCTGCCAGCTCGATGTGGTTATTGTATGACTTGCCCATTTTCTGGCCGCCGTCAAGGCCGCGCACCAGGGCGTAATTGGTCAGTTTAGCCTGCGGCTCGGGGAAGGTGTCGCCAAAGATGAAGTTGAAGCGCCGCACTATCTCGCGTGTCATCTCCAGGTGGGGCAACTGGTCCTCGCCGACCGGGACGGCGTCCGATTTATACAGCATGATGTCGGCGGCCATCAGCACCGGGTATCCGACCAGGCCATAGTTTACGTTCTGCGGCTGCAGCCTGGCCTTCTCCTTGAAGGTGGGTACGCGCAGCAGCCAGCCCAGCGGGGTGAGCATGCCCAGGATAGTGAACAGCTCGGTCACCTCGGGGACGTGAGACTGCACGAAAACGATGGACTTCTTGGGGTCGATGCCGGCGGCCAGCCAGTCGAGAGTCATCTCGAAGATATTCTGCTGAAGTTCGGAGGTGCTCTCAAGCGTGGTGAGCGCGTGAAGGTCCACTATGCAGTAAACGCAATCGTATTCTTGCTGCAGCCTGACATAGTTCTGGATGGCGCCGATGTAATTGCCGATATGCTGCCGCCCGGTGGGGCGTGCGCCTGAGAATACCCGTTTCATCATAACAGGTCAAGAGTTTAACACAAAAATAATGTCATTGCGAGGAGCGCAGTGCCCCTTGCGTTGTCAATATCAAAGTCCCCTTGTATAATTTGCTAACCTTTACGAAGGAGTAGATATATGCCGACAACAGATACTGCATGGACATGGGCATGGCCCTGGTGGGGAACCCTGGTCGCAATTAACGTAATCAACGTGATCATTTGCATTGTTCTCTTTATTCGTTCCAAGAAAGATCATGATCCTGCTGCTGCAAATTACCTGATGATGATGAGGACGATGGGCTTGATCTTTGTTGCCGTGGCTTTTTACCGTTCCATTTTTGTAAGCGGTTATATGAGGCAATTGGCCTGGTTCGATTCCGTGCTGAACAGCTCACTTTTAATCCGCGGCTTTGCCATTTTCGCCGAGCTCTGCTTCGCCGGCCTGATCGCGAAGGGCTTGTTACGTATGAATGAAGATATCCCAGAACTGATCGATAAAAAGAACAAATTTCAAACTTTCTTGCAGACCAAGACCCCCATCATCCTCTTTGTATGCATATTCATTGCCAATATATTTGTTACCGCCGCTACGATCACAAAGATTGACCTCCTCTTTGCTCTGGAAGAGACTTTCTGGGGGATCGGGTTTATATGCATTATACCCATGCTCATCATTAGTCTGCGCAAGCTACTTAAGTACCGAAACACGCCCGCGTGGGTCAATACGCGGCAGGTCAGGATTATGGTCATTCTCATTACCATATATTGCATCGCATATAGCCTCATACAGTTCGTCTTTTTCTTACCCTTTGTGTATTGGCCAAGTGCAATTGCCCAACTACAGATGCCAAACCCTGATCCCGCATTCAGGTTCGGCTTTCAAGCCATTCTTGATGCGCTTCTAATTGTCCATGAGACAAAGGATCTGAATGCCTGGGGAGGGATGGGCTTTATCATCTGGCATACGACTTACTTTAGCATCCTGGTCTGGTTCGTCCTGTATCTTATGACCGGTCCACGCATGTTAAACATTGCCAAAACCGACACCAAGAAATGAGTTTTGACTAAATATGTTATGAGCTTTTTGATAATAATCGAATTCTTCGGCAGCAAAGACAGATTGAATATCATTTTTTAATATGGCCTTCCCCGTGCTCTTTAGCATGACAGTCAATACACAGGGCAACCAGGTTGTCGTAGTCATTGTTCTTTGGGTTCCGGTCATTATGATGCACCAGCTTTGCTGCCTGGACTCTCTTAGATTGCATGCACACAACACATAAGGGATTGCCTCTTAGAAAGAGATCACGTATTCTGCGCCAGGTGTTATCATAACCTCGTTGATGGGCATTATCCCTGTAGGCATCGGCTGACTGGATGCGGGCATTGCAGTAGCCGACCTGGTTATCAGTGAGATTTGGGCAGCCGGGTTGGCGGCATGGGCGCTTTGGTTTGTAGGGCATGGCGTTTTTAATGATATGATGGACAATATATGAAACTGGTTATACACAGCTAAAACATTAATTTTTAAAGTACTATCCTTTTAGTTAGGTTTTTCTCATTATCCAGAGCTACCTCCACTACCGTCTTACCATTATACAAAATAACGTTAACTTTAAAGGCCGTATATGTTGCTGTGCTTTAAGCGATTAAGCTTTCTGCGAGCACTGCGCTTAATACCCTCACCACCCTGACAAAACCCCCCTTTTTTAATGAGCACAAATGTTATGTTATGGCAGTGGACGAGTATGACCTCGATCGTATCTTCGGGTGCACCTGAAGGTACACCGCTACAAGACCAAGATTGCTTTCTGAATGCGGGATGGATTGCCGTGCTACGCTCGCAATGACGGGATGATTACATCTTATCCGGCGCGGTCATGCCCATGAGGTGGAGCGTCCTGGCCAGGACTATTTGCGCGGCCAGCACCAGCTTCAGCCTGGCGGCTGTCAGGTCCGCTTCTTCGGAGATGACCCGGCACTGTTTGTAGAATGAATGAAAGACGGTTGCCAGGTCCTGGGCATAGAAGGGCAGGTGGTGAGGCTGGTGTGAAAGCGCTACGGTCTCGATTATCTCCGGCATCCTGGCCATGCTGCGTATGAGGGTCAACTCGGGCTCCGAGGTCAGCAGGCTTGTATCACCTGCGGCGAAGTCGATGCCTTTCTCCGCGGCATTGCTGAGGATACTGCTGATGCGTGCGTGCGCGTACTGCACGTAATAGACCGGGTTGTCGGCGGACTGCTTGATGGCCAGCTCCAGGTCGAAATCCATCTGGCTGTCGGCCGAGCGCGAAAGGAAGACGAATCGGCAGGCATCGGGGCCTACCTCATCCAACAACTCACGCAAGGTAATGATATCGCCGCTCCTCTTGGAAATCTTCACGGCCTCTTTGCCGCGCCTCAGCGTCACAAGCTGGCAGATTATGATCTCCAGCCTCTCGGGGTCGATGCCGAGGGCCCCCAGCGCCACCTTCATGCGCTGGACATGGCCCTGGTGGTCGGCACCCCAGACGTCGATGACGCTGTCGAACTTCCTGACGGCCAGCTTGTCGTAGTGATAGGCGATATCCGTGGCAAAATAGGTTGGCGTGCCATCGGAGCGCACCAGGACGTTGTCCTTGTCTTCGCCCAGTGTGGACGATGTGAACCACGTTGCATTCTCCCTGTCCGCTATGTAACCGCCGTCCCGCAGCATTTTCAGTGTGCTATCGTACTGTCCGCTTTTAAACAGGCCCTGCTCGCTGAACCACACGTCGAAGGTCACGCCCAGCGTTTCAAGGTCCTGCTTGATCTGCCCCATCTCCCTCTCTATCCCGATCTGCCCTATCTCAGCCACGGAACGGTCCTCGGGCATTTCGAGGTATTTTTCCCCGTACTGCTTGACAAGTTCCCGGGCAAGGTCTTTAACATAGTTGCCGTGGTACCCGCCTGAGGGGACCTCGGCATCCTTCCCCAGCGCCTGCAGGTAGCGGGCATACAGCGAGCGGTGGAAAGCCTCGAGCTGGCTGCCGGCATCGTTGATGTAATACTCAGTGGAAACCCTGTAGCCGGCCGCCTTGAGGACGTTGGCCAGCGTGCTGCCCAGCACAGCCCCCCTGCCGTGGCCCACGTGCAATGGCCCGGTGGGGTTGCCGCTGACGAATTCGATCTGGATGCTCTTGTCCTCGAGCTGAATGTTGCCGTAGGCCTCGCCTGCAAGGCAGACGGCGTCCACCTGGCGGGCCAGCCAGCTTTTGCTCAGGGTGAAGTTGATGAACCCGGGCGGAACCGCCGCAACCTTCTCGAAATCAGCGTCCGGCGGCATGTTATCTACTATGGCCGCGGCCACGTCCATGGGCTTCATGCCGGTCAGGCGTGCCAGCTTCAACGGCAGGCTGCTGGCATAGTCCCCGTGCTCAGGCCTGGCAGGCCTCTCGATGGTTATCTCCGGCAGGCCGGCGTTGCCCACCAGCCCTTTTGCGGCGGCCCCGGCGAAAGCCTGCGCCAGCATTTCTGCCAGCCTTTTTTTGAAAGTCATGTTATCCCCCGAAAGTATCTGCAAAATTTGCCCCGGATATGCCCGTTGCCCAACCGGGAAGTAATATTCTAATTGTTTTCCACGCTATTATGCCAGATTCTATGGTATTCCCGTGCCAAAAGCCCGTTTTCAGCGGCTGTCAGCCCGGGGTCCTTTTCAAACAGTATCACGGCTTCCCTGCGCGCCGTCTCAAGCAGCTTTGTATCCGACAGCCTGGCCATCTTGAGGTCAGGCAGGCCGCTCTGGCGCGTGCCGAAAAACTCTCCCGGGCCGCGCAGTTCAAGGTCCTTCTCGGCCAGGGCGAAGCCATCGGTCAGCTCCTCGATGGCCCTCAACCTCTCCTGCCCGTATTCAGAGGGGTTCTCCGACATCAGCATGCAATAGCTCTGGCTCTCACCACGGCCTACCCTGCCACGGAACTGGTGCAACTGGGAGAGGCCGAAGCGGTCGGCCGCCTCCACCATCATCACCGTGGCGTTGGGCACGTCTATGCCCACCTCCACCACCGATGTGGAGACCAGTATATCCAGCTCACCGTCCTTGAAAGCGTGCATGACTGCCTCTTTGTCCGCGCCTTTCATCCTGCCGTGCAGCAGTCCCATCCTTAAATCCGGGAAAACCTCGGCCGAGAGGCTCCCATACTCCGCCACGGCGGCCTTGACCTCCAGGCTTTCGGACTCCTCGATCAGGGGACAGATGATGAAGGACTGGCGCCCTTCTTTGGCCTGCTTCCTGATAAAATTGTACGCTCGCTGGCGGTCGTCCGGCTTGAGCCAGCGTGTCTTGATGGCCTGCCGGCCTACGGGCATCTCGTCTATGGTGGATATGTCCAGGTCGCCGAAAAGGGTCAGCGCCAGCGTCCTGGGTATGGGGGTGGCCGTCATGACCAGCAGGTGGGGGTTGTACCCCTTCTGCTTCAAGGCTGAGCGCTGCAGCACGCCGAAGCGGTGCTGCTCGTCAATCACCGCCAGGCCCAGGGCGGCAAATTTAACCCCTTTCTGCACCAGCGCATGCGTCCCAATTACGATGTCCACCTCTCCAGTTTTTATCAACCCGTGTATGCGGGACTTTTCCCCGGCGGCCAGGCTGCCCGTGAGCAGGGCTACCCGTATTTCGCGCCGCATGATGCCCTTAAAGGTGTGAACATTCGATTCCCTGCTGCTTCCGGCTGATATGGCCGACAGCAACCTGTGCAGCGTGGAGAAATGCTGTTCGGCCAGTATCTCGGTGGGCGCCATTAGCGCTCCCTGGCAGCCGTTGGTCACCGCCGCCAGCAGCGCCACGGTGGCCACCACCGTCTTGCCGCTGCCCACATCCCCCTGCAGCAAACGCGACATGGGCAGGTCACGGCCCAGGTCCCGGCATATCTCGCCAATGACCCTTTCCTGCGAGGAAGTCAGATTGAAGGGCAGGGCCCCGGTGAACCCGTTTATATCATTTTGCTCAATTTTAAATGCCCGGCCGGGCTGTTCCTCCTGCCAGTCACGCTTCCTGCTGAGCACGCCCAGCTGCAACAGGAAAAGCTCGTCGAAGGCCAGCCGCCGGCGGGCCCTATCCTGTGACTGGTAATCAAGGGGGTAATGCGCCTGCATGACGGCGTCCTGCAAATCCATCAGCCCGCAGCGCTGCCGCAGCGGCGCAGGCAGGAATTCGGCAAGTCCCCCCAGGTAAGCGTCCAGGGCATTTCTTACCAGGGCCCTGACCTGCTTGGGGAAAAGTCCGCCGGTCAAGGGGTAAACGGGGACCATGCGTCCCGTGTGCAGAAGCTCCCCATCGTCCACCACCTCCCATTCAGGGTTTTCGAAGACCTTCACATAGTTGAACTCTCCCACCCTGCCGCTGAGGGCAATTTTGGCATTTACCTTGAGCTGTTTGGCCAGCCACGGCTGGTTAAACCACACGGCACGCACATTGCCTGTCCCGTCCCCCAGGACGGCCTCGGTGCTCTTCATGCGGCCCAGCATAACCTGGCGGGCCTCCCACACGTCGACAAATACCGTCTGCTCTTTGCCTGTTTCGAGCTCGGATACGGTCCGGCGGCGGCTGAAATCCATGAAGCGCCGCGGAAAAAAATAGAGCAGGTCCCGGGTGCTGACGATCCCCAGCTTGGCCAGGCGGGGGGCAATGGCCTGCCCCACTCCCTTTATGGAGGCAACCGGGTCATCCAGCGACCCGTCCGCCGCCGGGCGGGGCATGGGCTTCACCGATGCTTTCCCCTGCCGTGCAGGCACCGCAGCACGTGTCTCCAGCCGGTCCAGTTCCCTCAGGACCGCCCCCACCCATTTGCTACGCTCAGCGGCACTCCTTTCAGCGTAGGCGGGCGCGCTCAGCAGCAGGGCCTTTAATTGTGGGAAGGATGTGGAAAAATCATGGCCGGGCAGGCAATTTAAAACCCACCCGGCCACGTATTTGTCGAGGCCGCCTATGACGGCGCGGTTGGCATAACCATTTTTGGCTTCCAGATTGAGTACGGCCCTGAAAGTAGCTGCACTGTCAGCGGAAGGCTGTGTCATGGACACCGCTTTCACAAACCATATTCAACGGCGCTATTTGCCCTCGATAATGCTCATCAGCAGCACGTGGGGGCCGACGTGGGCGCCGATGACTGAATTGACCCTGCTGAAAATGGTTTTTTCCCTGGGGTATATCTCTGCCACCCTCTTGGCAAGTATCTCCAAATCGTCCGGAGTGGTGGCGTGCTCGAGCATGAGTGCCTCGATCTTGTTGGCGCCCTTGGCCAGGTTGACCAGCGCGTCGATGGCCTGGGTCCTGCTCCTGGTGCGCTGGACCGGCGTGACCAGGCCGTCGCGCAGCGTCAGGATAGGCGTAACCTTGAGCAACCCGCCCAGCAGGGCCTGCGCCCGGCCGATCCTGCCTCCCTTGCGCAGGTATTCAAGCGTGTCGAATACCATGTAAGCATGGGACCGCAGGCACATGTCTTTTACGGCTGCAACCACGTCCGCCATCTTGGCGCCGCCCTCTACCATCTCTGCAGCCTTGATAACGGGCAGGCCCAATGCACCACAAGCCTGCCCTGAATCGATGATCTCAATTTTGCAGATGTCACCCACCAGTGCCTTGGCCTGTACGGCGCTCTCGTAGGTGGCGCTGATCTTGCTGGAGAAAAGTATGAGGAGAATCTCGTCGGTTTCCTTGGACAGCCTGGTAAACATCTCGGAAAAATACCCGGGTGACTGTGCGGAAGTGGTGGGGTGTACCTTGGATTCCACCAGCTTCTTGTAAAACTGGTCCGGCGTGATGTCTACGCCGTCCCGGTAAGTCTCGTTGCCGAAAAGAACATTGATGGGAACAATGGTTATGCCGTACTTCTTAATGATGTCTGCCGGGATGTCACACGTGCTGTCGGTAGCAATCTTAATCATGCCTTAACCCTCCCTAACTTATTCCAAAGATACTATATAAAAATAATGCGGTTGGCCCCCGCTTACCAACTCGATCTGTTTGCCGGGATATTTCTCCCCTAATACTTTGACCACCTCCCCGGCCTGCTCGGCCTTCAAATCAGCCCCGTAATAGATGGTAACCATCTCGACCGCTTCAATCCCGCCTATATCAAGGCTCCGCATCAACACATCCGTCACGTCGTCGCCGGCCGCCACCAGGTCCGTATCGTCGATAATGCCGATGGCCTGGCCCTGCTTTATCTTCATCCCGCGTACCTGGGTCGACCTGGCCGCGGTGGTTACCTCGACTGTCTTAACAGTCTTTGTGGCCTCGCACATAGACAGAGTATTCTCTTCCAGCGTGCTCTCGAAATTAAAGATCATGAGGGCCGTGATGCCCTGGGGCAGCGTCCTGCTGGGGATCACCTCCACCGACTTCTTGGTCAATTCCTTGATCTGCGAGGCGGTCAGTATGATATTTTTATTGTTGGGCAGCAGTATGACCTTGTCCGACTCAACGGCCTCCACGCAGGCCAGTATCTCCTTGACGCTGGGGTTCATGGTCTGACCGCCCTTGACCACCACGGCGCCCAAACTCTCGTATAACTTGATCATGCCCTCACCGAAAGCGACGGCCACTACCGCTATATCTGTCGGCAGCGCCTTTAGCCTGCGCATCTCCTTAAAACCGACGTGCTGGTCATCCATATTCTGTATCTGTATCTGGTGAAGGGTCCCCAGGGCCGTGGCATAAGCCAGTATTCCCCCCGGATCGTAAGAGTGAATATGCACGCGCACGGCCGTCTCGTCGCCTGCAACCACCAGCGACTGCCCCCTGTCCTCGAGCTTGCGCCGTATCTTCTCAGGGTCGAGGTCGGTGCCCTCGAGCAGGAAGTTGGTGCAGTAGCCATAGGCTTCATCCTCTTCCGACGAGGCCATGTTAACATTCCTGGTTGCAGTGATATTGGCGCTGACCATCTGCGGTTTGCGGAACTGCAGGTCCTCCAGTTCGCCCTTAAGAAACCTCATGGCGCCGTCCAGCAATATATATAGTCCCTGTCCCCCGGCATCCACCACGCCGGCTTCCATCAAAGCCGGCAGCAGGTTGGGTGTCCTGGCCACTGACTCGCCCGCCTCTTTGACCGTCTCACCGACAATAGCCACCAGGTCATCGGGGTTCTTTTCGGCGCACTGCCGGCCCGAGTCGGCGGCCTCCCGTATGACCGTTAGTATAGTGCCCTCGACCGGGTTGGAAAGCCCCTCCCTCGCCGTTTTGGCCGCCTGTACCATCGCGTCGGCCCAGTCAATGCCGTTGAACTGGGCCTTGCCGTCGAATCCCCTGGCCATACCGCGGAAGATCTGGGCCAGTATCACCCCGGAGTTGCCCCTGGCGCCAAGCAGTGCGCCGTGGGACATGGCCTTGGCCATCACGCCCACCGTAGTGTCGGTGGCCCTGTCCGCTTCTTCAATTACGGACCTGAGGGTAAGCAGCATGTTGGTGCCCGTGTCCCCGTCCGGGACCGGGAAGACGTTAATGGCATTGACCTCTTCGACGCTCTTCTCCAGCCAGCTGCTGCCGGCGGCAAACATGTCCCTCAGGTCTTTGCCGTCCCAGGATTGCTTCATCTGTCTCCTTTCAATATCACGGATGTTGTGGTATTATATATCATTCTTGCTCGCAATTGGCAAAGTATCTGACAAAGAGGTTTAAAATTGGCTATCAAATGTGATATCTGCGAAAAATCGCTGCGCTTTGGCAACAGGATAAGCCACTCCAAGCAGCATACCAGGCGGAAATGGCTCCCCAATATCCAGCCTACTACGTTTAACATCAACGGGACCGCCGTCAGGCTCAACCTTTGTACCAGGTGTATCAGGACCAGGAACAAGGTAGCCCGCTAACATACAGCATCCCTCAGTTCTTTCAAAGCTGCACGTATACCCAGGCTTGAATTGAAGATGGCGGAACCGGCCACCAGTATGTCTGCGCCGGCGCCGGCTGCGATAGGGGCCGTTATAGCGGTTATGCCGCCGTCAACCTCGAGTTCAGCGCCTGATTTTCTATTACGCATTGTTTGCTTCAGCCTGGCTATTTTATCCACCATTCCCGCTATGAATTCCTGTCCGCCGAAACCGGGGTTAACGGTCATCACAAGCAGCAGGTCGGCCATGCACAGGACCTCGTCCAGCGACGACAGGGGCGTGGCGGGGTTGATCGAAACGCCGGCCTTCAGTCCGAGCTTTTTAATGGTATTCACGGCGCTGTCCAAATGGGTGCACGCCTCTACATGGACCGTAAGTATGTCGGCGCCCGCACCGGCGAACCTCTCAATATACAGTTCGGGTTTCTCTATCATGAGGTGGACGTCCAGGGGGATGCTGGTGATCCTGCGCAGCGACTCCACGACAGGCAGGCCGATGGAGATGTTGGGCACGAAATGGCCGTCCATGACGTCCACGTGGATGTAATCCGCCCCTGCATCTACGGCGTCGCGCACCTGTTCCCCCAGGCGGCTGAAATCCGCTGAAAGTATGGAGGGGGCTATCTTAATCTTTCTGCCTTCCATACCCGTTGACGGCGACCCTGGCGCTTTCGATACTCTTCTTCACCTCGGCAGTGGCGGTGCCCCCCTGCGAGGACCTTGCCTCGACCGATTTTTGCAGGGTGATGGCCAGCACGTCCTTCTCAAACATCTCCGAGAACCCCTTGTATTCCTTGATGTCCAGCTCGTTCAGCTCCCTGTTGTTGGCGATGGCATAGGCAACAACCCTGCTTACCACGTCGTGCGCCTCGCGGAACGACATACCCCTGTTGACTAAATAATCCGCCACGTCGGTGGCCAGGATGTAGCTCTGCATCGAATATTTCATCCTGGCAGCGTTGATCTTGGTCGAGGCCACCAGTCCGCACATTATATCTATGCTGGAAACAAGCGTGTCCACGGTATCGAAAAACCCCTCCTTGTCCTCCTGCAGGTCACGGTTGTAGGCCAGCGGCAGCCCCTTCATCACGGTCAGCATGGCAAACAGGTGGCCGTACACGCGGCCGGCCTTGCCCCTGGCGAGCTCAGCCGTATCCGGGTTTTTCTTTTGCGGCATGATGCTGCTGCTGGTGGCATAGGCGTCCCCGATCTCGATAAACCCGAACTCGGCGGTTGACCAGAGTATGATCTCCTCGGCCAGCCGCGACAGGTGCATCATGGCTATGGCGGAGGCCGACTCGAACTCGATGATAAAATCGCGGTCCGAGACCGCATCGATGCTGTTGGCGCTTACATCGTCGAAGCCCAGCTTGCCGGCCACGAATTCCCTGTCTACCGGGTAGGGCAAACCGGCCAGTGCACCGCTGCCCAGGGGCATGATGTTTATGCGGCCCAGACAGCTTTCAAACCTCTGGATATCCCTGCTGAACATCTGGAAATATGCCATTACATGGTGCGAGAAAAGCACGGGCTGCGCCTGCTGCAGGTGGGTATAGCCCGGCATGACGACCTTGATGTTCTTCTCGGCGATCAGCAGCAGCGTTGAATTGAACCCCTGCAGGGCCGCCACCACCTTGCCGGCGGCCTCCCTGGCGAAGAGCCGCATGTCGAGCGCCACCTGGTCGTTGCGCGACCTGGCCGTGTGCAGCTTTCCCGCTGTTTCACCGATCAGCTCGAAAAGGCGGCTCTCGATGTTCATGTGAATGTCTTCCAGTTCAAGCTTGAACTGGAAGCGGCCGCCCTCTATCTCCTTGAGGATGGAATTAAGCCCGTCCTTGATTTTTACGTAATCGCTTTTCGGTATGATCCCCTGGCGCGCCAGCATCTCGGCATGCACGTGGCTCCCCAGGATGTCGTGCGTGTACAGCCGCCAGTCGTAAGGGGCCGATGCCAGGTAGCGCTGGACGGCCTCATTTATATCCTCTTTGAACCTGCCCCTTAACCTTGCCTCTTTTTTAACTGCCATCCTTTTCCCGCCGTAACCTTATTTCTTCTTTTTGCCTTTCTTGCCGCTCTTGAGCGCGGTGACTTCCATTACCTGCGCCTGCGCCTGTATCTTGAGCGGCAGGCCCCAGATGCGGATAAAGCTGGCCGAGTCGCCCTGGTCGAAAAGGTCGCCGCGGTCGTAGGTTGCCAGCTGGAAGCTGTAAAGCGAGTGGGGAGACTTGCGCCCCACTATGACGCAGTTGCCCCTGTGCATTTTGACCCTGACCGTGCCGGATACGTAATGCTGGGAGCTGTCGATATAGGCATCCAGGTCCTCCCTGTGCCTGGAGAACCACAGGCCGTTGTAGATGATATCCGAATATTCCTGGGCCACACCCTCCTTGAACCTGAGTTGGTGCCTGGTCAGCGTCATGGCCTCCAGCGCAAGGTGTGACCTCAAAATGACTATGGCGGCCGGCGCCTCGTAGTTTTCCCTTGACTTTATGCCCACCAGGCGGCTTTCCATGTGGTCGATCCTGCCTATGCCGTTACGCCCGGCCATCACGTTGAGCTTCTCGATAAGGGGCAGGCCCTCCATTTTCTTGCCGTTGAGGCTGACGGGCAACCCCTCCTCAAAGCCTATCTCCACGTATTCGGGCCGGTCCGGCGCATCGGCAGGTGACTTGGTCCACTCGTAAATGTCCTCGGGCGGCTCCTTCCAGGGGTCCTCGAGGATGCCGCATTCTATGCTGCGTCCCCACGGGTTTTCATCAATGGAATAAGGCCGGGACACCTTGACCGGCACGGGTATCTTGTACCGGTGCGCGTACTCAATTGTCTCGTCCCTGGTCATGCCCCACTCGCGTGCAGGTGCTATGATCCTCAGTTCGGGTCCCAGCGCGAGCACGCTGACGTCGAAGCGCACCTGGTCGTTGCCCTTACCTGTCGACCCGTGCGCCACAGCCGTTGCACCCTCCATGTGCGCCAGGTCCACCAGCAGCTTGGCCATAAGCGGCCTGCCCAGAGCCGTGGCCAGCGGGTACTGTCCCTCGTACAGAGCATCGGCCTTGATGGCCTTGAAGACGTAGTCGTCTATAAATTCGTCCATCGCGTCGACGGCGAAGGATTTTATCGCCCCCAGCTTCAGGGCCTTCTTCCTGATACTCTCCACATCCTTGACACCGCCGATGTTAACGCACAGCGTTATGACGTCCATCTTGTAGTTGTCGGCCAGCCACTTGATGGCGACCGACGTATCCAGCCCGCCGCTGTAGGCCAGGACTACCTTTTCCCTGTCTTTTCTTGCCATATTATTGCCTCTCTTTCAATACGCTGCCGAGCACTTCCAGCGCCCGGTCGATGTCTTTCTCTTTAACGATCAGCGGGGGGATAAAGCGCACCACGTCGGGCTTGACCTTGTTCACTATAATGCCCTTCCCGAGGCAGGCAAGCACCACGGACTCTGCGATCTCGCTGTTGAACTGCAGCGCCACCAGCAGCCCCTTTCCCCGCACCTCCTTGATCACCTTGTGGTCGGCGGCCAGTTTCTTCAGGCCTCTGCAAAGATATTCCCCCATGCGGCCGGTGTGGCCCGGCAAATCCTTGGCGATTATATAGTCCAGGACGTCAAAGGCCACGGCGCAGACCAGCGGATTGCCACCGAAGGTAGTGCCGTGCTCGCCGATTTTGAAAACGCAGGCCTGCTCTTTAGCCAGGAAGGCTCCAATGGGCACACCGCCGCCCAGGCCCTTGGCCAGCGTCATGATATCAGGCTCCGCGCCGTAATGCTGGTACGCGTAAAGTGTGCCGGTGCGGCCGATGCCCGTCTGCACCTCGTCAAGGATCAGCAGCAGGCCCTGCTCATCGCACCAGGCCCGCACTTTTTTAAGGTAATCCTCAGCGGGCACGTTGACCCCGCCCTCGCCCTGTATGGGCTCCAGCATCACCGCACAGGTGAGCTTATTGGTGGCAGCCTTGATCGCCCCTATATCGTTGTAATCGACATTTACAAACCCCGTCGGCAGCGGGGTATATGGCTCCTGGAACTGGTTCTGCCCCGTGGCTGCCGTGGTCGCCAGCGTCCTGCCGTGGAACGACTCGTGCGTTGTGATTATCTCGTAGGCGCCATCCCGCTTGAGCTTGCCGTATCGGCGCGCCAGCTTGATGGCCCCCTCGTTGGCCTCAGCACCGCTGTTGCAGATAAAAACGCGGTCAAGGCAGCTCGTCCTGACCAGCAGTTCCGCCAGTTGCAGCTGCGGGACCGTGTAGTACATATTGGACATCTGGATGAGCGTTTTGGCCTGGCGCGCCAGTGCCTTTACGATCACGGGGTGGCAGTGCCCCAGGCTGGTCACCGCGATGCCGGCCACGAAGTCCAGGTACTCCCTGCCTGCATCATCCCAGACCTTCATGCCTTTGCCTCGCACTATGGTGACCGGCCAGCGTTTGGCCAGCTGCATGTAAACCCGCTTTTCCATTTCCTGCCAGTTCTTATTTCCGGTTGACAATTGTTGTACCTTTTCCTTTTCCTTCTATTTCGTCGATCAGCGCATGCCCCACCCGCCCGTCTATGATGCGTGTGAGTGATACCTTGCGGGCGGCGATCATGCCCGCCTCAAGCTTGGCCACCATGCCGCCAGAGGCGGTCCCGCTCTCGATCATGTTCCTGGCCTTGCCTGCATCGATATGCGTTATCACCTGCCTGGAATCATCGTATATCCCGGGCACATCGGTCAGAAAAATCAGCTTGCGCGCGTCCAGTGCCGCCGCGATCTCCGCCGCGATGGTATCGCCGTTCACGTTGAGCAGGTCGTTGTCGTCCCTGTTACCGGGTACTGCATTGATGCAGACAGGCGCTATGACGGGCATGTAGCCGCTGTTGAGCAGCACTTTGAGCAGCCGCGAGTTTACGGTCAGCTCTTCGGCCGTAAGCCCCAGTTCATGGTTCCTGTTCCTGCCCGACACGATTGCGCCGTCGGCGCCGCTGATGCCGACCGCCCTGCCGCCCAGGCGGCATATCTCCGAGACCAGTTGCTTGTTGATGAGGCCGGCCAGCACCGCCGTGACCACCTTCAGTGTATCTTCATCCGTCACGCGCAGCCCCTGCACGAAGTGCGTGGATATATGCAGTCTGCTCAGCCAGTCCGTTACGGCGTTGCCTCCCCCGTGCACGACTACCACCGGGACCTTTTTCTTCTGGAGGGTCACGAGGTCTTCCATCGTGGTATCGTGCTGGCCGAGTGTGCTGCCGCCGATCTTAACCACTATGATTTTCGATCTTAACATATGCAATCCAGGGAAGGGTCAGGTAGTGTAATCGCTATTTATAGTAACATACTCTTGAGAGAGGTCGCATCCCCACGCGACCGCATTTCCTGAGCCGGTATTCAGGCAGACTTTGATTGTGACCACGTCGGTCTTCATGCGCCGGCTTAGCTTGTCCTTCTCAAAGGGCAGCGGACTGCCGCGGCGCATGACCTGTTCACCCTGCAGGAAAACATCGAGCATCCCCTCGTCCATGGCGGCTCCGCTGCGCCCCAGGACGGCCACAACCCGGCCCCAGTTGGGATCATTACCGTGCACGGCCGCTTTGACCAGCGACGACGCGGCGATCAGCCTGGCCACCTTCCTGGCCTGGGACCTGCTCTGCGCGCCATCAACGAATACCTCGATCAGCCTGGTGGCGCCCTCACCGTCTGCAGCCACGGCGCAGGCCAGGTAGCGGCAGACCCAACCGAGGGCTTCCCTGAACATGCGGCCATTCCTTGCCGTGACCGTCTCGTTGTCGGCCCTGCCGTTGGCCATGATCGTCACCATGTCGTTGGTGCTGGTGTCGCCGTCTATGGTAAGCATATTAAAACTGTCGTTGACAGCGGCTTTGAGCGCCCTGGCAAGGAATCCGGCTTCGACCCTGGCGTCGGTAGTTAAAAAACTCAGCAATGTGGCCATATCAGGGTGGATCATGCCTGCGCCCTTGGCTATCCCGCCGATCGTATAGTGCCCGCTGCCGTCCATGACCCTGACAGCTATCTCCTTGGGGCGGGTATCCGTGGTCATAATGGCCCTGGCCAGCTTATGGCCGCCGTCCCTCTGCAACTCGATTTTGCCGATGCCCGCCTTGATCCTGTCCGCGGGCAGGATGGTGCCGATAACGCCGGTGCTGGCCACCATGACCTGGTCGGCCCTGATACCCAGTTTCTTAGCGGTTAAAGCTGCCATTTCTGCTGCATCGCCCAATCCTTTCTCACCCGTGCAGGCGTTGGCGCAGCCGGAATTGACCACAACCGCACGCGCCCTGCCCTTCCCGTTACTTTTCATGCTGACAAGGATGGGGGCAGCCTTGACCCTGTTTTTGGTGAAGACAGCTGCGGAAACGGCGGGGGCCTCGGAGTAAAGTATGCCCAGGTCCAGCCGCCCCTTGTATTTGACCGCGGCCTCGACGGCGCCGGCCATGAAGCCCTGCGGCGACGTTACCGTGCCCTGCTTTATCTCTTCAATTTTCTCTTTCATGAGTTTAAGACTATAACACTTTTCGGCGGGGACTGCTATTTTTCCGGGTGAGTGCCACACGTCCAGCCTAATCCCCCTGTAAATCCGGCCCTGCCTTCTTCTGCAACTCGTACAGCTTGTTGATGGCCTCGATGGGCGACATGGAGTCGATATCGAGCTTTTTCAGTTCGTCCTCGATAGCGGAGGACCGTCCGAAGATGGACAGCTGCAGGGATTGAGGATCAGCGGGTCCCTTACCGGCACCGTTCCTGCGACCTGACTGTTCCTCTTCGAGCCGCTGCAATATCTCCTGCGCACGGTGTATCACGGCTTTGGGCAGGCCGGCCAGCTTCGCTACGTGTATGCCGTAGCTGCGGTCGGCCCCGCCGGGCACGACTTTGCGCAGGAAAATCACCTTGCCCTTCTCCTCGCTGACGGCCATACTGCAGTTCCTCACTCGCGGCAGCGACCCCGCCAGCTCAACCAGCTCGTGGTAATGGGTGGCGAAAAGGGTCTTCGACCTTAACCTGGTATGGTTGTGGATATACTCGATGACCGCCCAGGCAATGGAGAGGCCATCGTAGGTGCTGGTGCCGCGGCCCACCTCATCCAGTATAAGCAGGGACCTGGAAGTGGCATTGTTGAGAATATTGGCTACCTCAATCATCTCCACCATGAAGGTGGACTGCCCGGCGGCGATGTCCTCCTGGGCGCCGATGCGCGTGAATATACGGTCCACGATGCCGATTACAGCCTCATCCGCCGGCACATAGCTCCCCGTTTGCGCCAGCAGGACTATCAGCGCCACCTGCTTGAGATAGGTGGACTTGCCGGCCATGTTGGGACCGGTCAGAACGATCAACTGGTTGTCCCCGCTGGCAAGCGAGGTATCGTTGGGGATAAACGCGCCGCTGCCCAGCGCCATTTCCACGACGGGGTGCCTGCCGCCCCTTATCATGATGCAGTCCCCCGCATTTAACTGCGGCTTCACGTAATTATTGCGTACGGCCACCTCTGCAAGGCTGGAGTAAACGTCCACCCGCGCCAGCGCCCTGCCCGCTTCCAGGATTACCTCGCCCCGGCCGGCGACCTGGCGGCCCACCTGCCCGAAAATGGCCTTCTCCAGCTCGATCATCCTCTCCTGGGCGTTGAGGATGAGTGACTCATATTCCTTGAGTTGCGGGGTGTAGTAGCGCTCGCCGTTGGCCAGGGTCTGCTTGCGTATGTAGTCGGCGGGCACGGCGGCCAGGTTGGACTGCGACACCTCTATGTAATAGCCGAAAACCCGGTTATAGCCCACCTTGAGTGACTTTATGCCCGTGCGTTCGCGCTCCGCCTTTTCCAGCCCGGCTAAAAACTGCTTTGCATCAAAGGCCATGGCCCGTATTTTATCCAGCTCCTTCGAGAAGCCCTTCCTGATAACCCCCCCGTGATCGAAGTTGGAAGCCGGGTGGTCGGCAATGGCCGCAGATACCAGCTCAATTACGTCGGGGCAGGGCCTGAGGCCGTCGACGATCTGCGAAGGCACGCCATCCCCGTGCAGGGAGGCATGGATGGCATCCAATTTCTCCAGGCCCGACCTGAGCGCCACCAGTTCCCGCGGCAGGGCGCTGCCGCCGCGCACCCGGTTGATGATGCGCTCAATATCGGGCAGGTCGGTCAGCAGCGAGATGACCGTGCCGCGCAGGATGGTGTCCCTGAAGAACCATTCCACGGCCTGCTGGCGCCGGTCCAGGTCCTCGAGTTCAAGCAGCGGCTGGCCGATGAACTTCTTGAGCAGGCGGCCGCCCATGGATGTCCTGGTTATGTCCATAATGGACAGCAGCGACCCCTGCGCCGTGCCCCAGCGCAGGCTGCTGTACAGCTCCAGGTTGCGTATGGTCTGCATATCGAGCGTCATGAAAGACGCAGTGGAATAAGTCGAAAGCCGGGTGAGCAGTCCCAGCGCCGTTTTCTGGTTCTCCCGCAGGTAGGCCACTATGGCGCCCGCCGCGCTTACCGCCAGCGGCAGGTGCTCACAGCCGTAACCCTCAAGGGACGAGGCGGAGAAAAGCTCCAGCAGCGACTGCCTGGCCGTCTCCTGTTCAAAGAAATAGGCCTCCACCCCGGTAATGTTGCGGAACGCAGCGGCCTCGGCATACTCCGATGACGATGGCACGATGATCTCGGCGGGGTTGAGCCTGGCTATTTCGTCTGCGGCGCTTTCCTGCGCCACCTGCGTTACGGCGAACTCGCCCGTGGTGATATCGGCATAGGCTATGCCCGCCTGCCCCTTGAAAATAAACAGGCTGACCAGGTAGTTGTTGCTCTTCTCCGCCAGCAAACCGGGCTCAATCAGTGTGCCGGGCGTGACCACCCGTATCACCTCCCTCTCGACCAGGCCCTTGCCCGGGGGAGTCAACTGCTCGCAGATGGCCACCTTGTAGCCCCGGCTGATCAGGCGCGCCAGGTAATTCTCCAGGGTATGGTAGGGTATGCCGGCCAGCGGCACTTTTATGCCCTTGCCCATCTCCCTCGAGGTCAGCACGATCTCAAGCTCACGCGACGTGACCCTGGCGTCCTCGTCAAAGGTCTCGTAGAAATCGCCCAGGCGGAAAAATACGATGGCGCCGGGGTATTTCTGCTTGATGCGCAGGTACTGCTTCCTCAGCGGTGTGGGTGAATCCTCTTTTCCCGTCATTTCACCACCCGCCAGTTGTAGCTGAAGGATGCCGCCTGGCCGGGCTCCAGATTCAACGGCAACAATATGACCACGCAACTGCACTGGTAAATTTTTTCCAGGCCGTCCTCGGAGTTGGACACGCTCTCCACCGGGTAACGCCAGACGGTCAGCAGCCGGTCAAGCTCCAATTCGAGTCCGAAGCCCAGCTGGCGGTTGCCCATGAGCAACCGGTCGATGCCCGCAATCTCACCGCTGGAATCGAGGTGCGTATCCCCTATATCCCTGCCCCCGGCATGATAATAGGCCGCCTCGTTACGGCCCCCTCCCAGCAGGTTGATATTCCACTCGCCAGCAAATAGCGTGTCCATGGCCGTGACACCGGCGTTGACAAACCTGTATTTGATATAAAGTCCCCCGTCGTTGCCCGCCAGCGACACGCTTTTTTCCAAAAGAAGGCTGCCCGCGCCGTGCGGGGAGACCACGGTGGCCTCCCGCTCAAGGTAAACCTGCAGGGCGTCGGCGCCGGGCACCACCCGGCAATTGTAAGGCCGGCCGGCAAAATCCCCCCTCTCCCCGAAAGCGTTCTTGCGGTAATCATCCATCGTTACACTGCTGTCCACGAACCGGTCGGTCAGGCTGGAGCGCGGCAGCGCATCGTAGATCAGCCATTCCGCGACGTCTTTGTCCTTTACCTTCACGCCGTCGTGTATGCTGTGGACCCCGCCATCACCTGCGAAATCATGCCCGGCCTTTTCACCCGCGGCAAGCTCAATGTGGTAGGCCTCGGGTTTGCGCGACACGCTGCTGAGCACATTGAAGGCGTGCCTGCGTACATCCCACTCAAATATGCTGCCGCCCTCCGCCGGGCTGAGGTAGAGGTTGAGGTCTTTAGCTTCAATTATTATCTCTTCACTTCCGTCGCCATCGAAATCAAGCTGCTGCCAGCGGTATCCCGGGCCGTCGAGTTGCAGCACCGCATCGGCACAGTTCTCCGCCCTGATGAGGTTGGTGAAGGTTGCCGCCCGTATATCGGTAAGGTAGATGCCGCCGAATACTCCGTGCCAGTAGGGGCAGTTGCACTGTGCCTTCCAGAGGTAATCAACCCCGCAAGCGGCTTCATTCACAGCGTGCGCCCGGTGTACCCGCGCGCTGACGGCTATCATCTTTTTTTGCATGCGGTTTATCTCCGGGTACTTGACCAGGAAATTGCGCCAGAAGCCGCTGAACATGTGGCCCAGCACGCCCGGGTGCTCACCCCTGGACACGCGGAGCTTCAGCTCCTTGTATCGCTGCGACAGGTCCGCCGGCAGCGACCATTCCAGCATCTCGTCGTAAGACGCGCAGGGCAGGTAAACACACCCGGCCGGTTTATACCGTTCCGCGTAATCGCCCAGCTTGATGGTGGCCAGCCACTCTGCATTTTGCTCAATGGCCGTAAAGAAACGCTCCACCCACTGCTCCCCCCAGCAAAGCTCATATGTCTGCGGCCAGATGCCGAATTTCTCGCCGTCGTCACCCAGCACGGCTATCCTGTCCCCGCCTTCGGACGCGTTTTCTTTCAAATAGGCGATGACGTCATCCACCTTATGCCAGGGTATGGCATAGCGCAGGTACTTGCTGATGGGGAAAATCTTGATGTACTTTCCCTGCTCCTCGGTATTGAAATATCCGAAGAGGTCCTTTTCATCCATGCCCACCATCTTAAAGCCCGTATCGTCCGCCAGCGTCCAGCCGATGCCGGCGCCGGCCAGCAGCATGGCCAGCGACGGTTCCCAGACCCGCTCGGCCAGCCACAGTCCGCGGGGGCGATGGCCGAACTGCTGCCAGATATATTCGCTCATCCTGTCGACCTGACCGGATTTATCCGCGTCCGGTATCATGGGCAGGATAGGCTCGTAGTAGCCCCCACCCATCATCTCCACCTGCTCACGGGCGATCAGCCTGGACAGCAATTTGAAGAATTCGGGGTGTTCGTCCGAGAGCCAATCGAGCAGGCAGCCGCTGTAGTGCAGCGACACGCTGATGGAGGGGTGCCGCCCCAGCGCCTCGAGCATGGGCAGATAGGCGCGCCGGTAAGCGTCCTCGAAAACCCACGGGAAGTTGCCCAGGGGCTGGTGGTTGTGGATGGCCAGCCCCAGAAATATGCGCTTCAAATATGTACCCCTGTGCTCAGGCTTTTTGGACCTTGTCAGATGCTACTTTCAGAACTATCTTGTCGCCGACCTTGTCGATATCGCCCGGCGTTACGGTCCTGGAGCGCATGAACCCGGTTGAAACGATGATACCCGTCACATTCCATTTCAGCTGGTCTATCTCAACCTCTTTCACCTTGCCCACATTACGTGCGGCGGCATCGATGACCTCTTTTCCAATAAGCTCCCGGGATTTCATATGATTAATCCTCCGTCAGTTACGGCACTCCCGCCGGACTTCAACTAATCCATAAAAAGACTTTCAGTGATACGGTCGAGCACGTGCCGGGCCGCAACTACGCTGTAGTAATTTTCCTGCTTTACTTCCCGGCTGCACCCGCTCAGGTTGATAGCCTTGAGGGAGTTCAACAGCACCTCCCGCTGCAGGGACAGGCCCCTATCTATCATGTTGATATCCCACATGGGTTTCCGGCTGGCCCACCAGAACTGGCAGCTGTGCAGCGCGCGGTCCAGCGTGTTCCTGGCTATAGCGGCGTACTCAAGGCTGGCAGGGTTGTCGGCGACTTCAGCCGCCTTGTGCGCCACTCTGATGGCCAGGTCCAGGTGCTCCCACTGCATGCCGTGCACCGCGTTGTCCCTGTCCTGCCACAGCGGGTAGTAATTTCCCGCCTGTATGTCCCCTGCCGAGGTGCTCCACGACGAGGGCCTGGGGCTGATCTTGCGGCCCGCGGGGAAAATATCCAGCAGCTGGCTGATGGTGACGATTTTTATCTCCCCGGCATCCTGCGACCGCTCGTACTCAAATAATTTGCGGTGCTGGTCGGCCAGCGGCTTCGGCCCGGCCATGGCCTCACTGTCATCCCCGGCGGGCACCAGCGTCTGGTAAACCTGGGAGAGGAAAAGCCTGTCCCAGTGCTGTATATGGTGGCCGAACGTCTCTGCATCCATGGCCGTTATTACGTAGACATCGCCCTCGCCCTGGTGCAGCTTTTTCAAATGCTCGATGAACCCCCTGCCGTCCACGTCCTTGAAACTGATCTTGTTGCTGAGGATGTCATCGCGGAAAAACACGGCCAGCGGCTGGCCAGCGTAATCCACGCGGTGGACCACATCCATGGGCCAGCCCTCGGGGCAGGCGATGCCGCTGACTATGATCCATTCATGCTGCGACAGGCTGACCGGCTCCGCAATGTCCCGGGAGTAGCACATCTCGGGCGGGAAAAAACCCCGCGGCCGGTAAGCTTCGCCCAGGTATTGCCGGTTAGTTGCGTGGTTGAGCATGATCTGCCTGGCCACCTCGTCGGACGGTATGAGGGGCAGTATGGGATGGTATTTTCCCGAGCCCGTGAACTCGACCTGCCCCCTCTCGGCCAGCCTGCGCATACCATTCAGCACATCGGTATAGCCGTACAGGCCGAGCATCTCCGTAAGCGCGCCGTTGATATTGAAAGTGGCCATGGCGCGGGGGAATTCTTCAAATACCTCCAGCACAGGGCGGTATGACTCGTTGGCCACCTTCATTAAAATCTCGGGCACCTGCGTGGGCGGCTGGTAAAAATGAAAGAGCGGCGCCCAGTAAATCATGCCGTTTTACTCCCCATTTGCCTGGCGTACCCGGCTGCGCCAACAAGCCCGGCGTCCATGCCCAGCGCCGGCCTGACAATGCGCACCGTGCTGGCCGGCAGTTTGAAAGCATGCGCCTTCATGGATTTCCTGGCCGGCCCCAGCAGCATGGCCCCCATGCTGGAAACGCCACCCCCGATAATAATCATCTGGGGGTTGAGGATATTCACCAGGCTTGCCAGCCCTATTCCCAGGTACCCGGCTGCCGTGTGGATTACATCGAGTGCAAGCACGTCCCCCTTCCTGGCTGCCCGGGCCACGGTTTTGGAAGTCACTTCTTCTATGTTGTTGCCGGCCAGCGTGCGCATGGTGCTCTTTTCACCGTGTGCGAGGCGCTCCCGGGCCATACGTCCTATGGCGGTACCGGAAGCGAGGGATTCCAGGCAGCCCCTGCGGCCGCAGTTGCAGGCAGGCCCGTCCACCATTATAACCATGTGCCCGATCTCGGCCGCGCAGCCGTCGGTACCGTTATACAGCTCCCCGTCAATAACTATGCCGCCCCCGATGCCGGTGCTCACCGTTATGTAAATCAGGTTGTTTAAACCCCTGCCTGCGCCGTACCTGTGCTCGCCCAGCGCGGCCGCGCTGGCATCGTTGAGCATGTATACCGGCAGGTTAAACTCCCCTGCGATGAGGGAGGGCAATTTGACGTTGTGCCAGCGAGGCAGGTTGGGCGCCTCCGTCACCAGCCCCCTGTTGATATCGATAATGGCAGCGGCCGCCAGGCCGATGCCGGCCACCTGGCTTTTTTTCAGTCCCGCCTTGTCAATAGCCCGGCCGATAGTCTCGTTGAGACGCCTGACCACCCTGGCGGGTCCCTCGTGAGCGAGGGTCAGGCAGTATATCCTGGAAAGGACTGCGCCGTCCCCGCCGAAAACGGCCGTGATTATCTTGGTGCCGCCGATGTCCACGGCGACAACAGGTTTCTCAGAGCGGGCCATCTGCATCCAACTCCAGCGTCCTGCCATAGAGGGCCTCGTACCTTTGGGCCGGCCCCTGCCAGCTGAAATCCAGTTCCATCACGCGCTTGACAGCCTGCTGCCATGCGGCTTTATCCTTGAAAGCCTCCACCGCCCTCTTGAGTGTAAAGGCCAGCGCCCTGGCGGAGTACTCCGAGAAGACAAAGCCCGTTCCCTGCCCGAGGTCGCCGCTCAGGTTGCGCACCGTGTCGGCCAGGCCCCCGGTATTCCGCACCACGGGCAGGGTCCCGTAGCGCATGGCGATCATCTGTCCCAGCCCGCACGGCTCCCACAGCGATGGCATGAGGAAGAGGTCTGACCCGGCGTAAACAAGGTGCGCCTTGGCATTATCGTAGGTGACATAGGCCCTGACATTGCCCGGGTGCCTGGCTTCAAGCCGCAGCAGGGCCTCCTCGTAATACTCTTTTCCGCGCCCCAGGAAGATGAACTGTGCCCCCGTAGATTTAATGACTTCGGGAACGGCGTTGATAATGATGTCCATGCCCTTTTGCTCATCCAACCTCGAGACCATCCCTATGAGGGGGGTATCGACCCGGGCCTTCCAGCCGGCCATATCGTGCAGTTTTACCAGGTTGGCAGCCTTGCCGGAATTATCCGAGGCGGTGAAATTGGACTCGATCAACCGGTCTGTCCCGGGGTCGTATTCGTCATATCCCACGCCGTTGATGATGCCGTAGAGGCTGCTTTTGCGGAAATCGATGAACGACTGCATCCCGCAACCGTATTCCGCGGTCAGTATCTCTCGGGCAAAATTTTCACTGACGGCATTGATTACGTGGGACCAGAGTATGCCCTGCACCATGAAATTCCAGGGTAGCTCCACCGTCCCGGCGGCCCGGCCGAACCAGTACTGTCCTATACCCGACCTCTGCAACATGCGGTCATCGAAATTGCCCTGGTACTTCATGTTATGGATGGTGAAAACCGTGCGGCAGTCCGAGTGGCTGGTCCTCAGCAGCAGGGGGATCAGGGCGGTGTGCCAGTCGTGGCAATGGACTATCTCCGGCTTCCAACCCAGGTAAGTCAGCACCTGGCTGACGCAGTCGCAGAACACCCAGAATTTTTCCACCTCGTTGCTGCCGTACACGCTCTCCGACCTGGAAAAAATATCGCTGGACAGCAGGTAAACCGGCACCCCGTCGAGGGCGATCTGCTCCAGCGTGACCTTCCTGTATTCAGAGAGGGAGAAAACCGTAAGGTCGCGTATAACGGTCACGGTTTCATAGGCGGAGTAATCCACGAAACCGTATTTAGGCACGATCACCCGGGCCTGGTGCCCCATCTTTACCAGCGCCTCGGGCAAAGACCTGATGACATCCGCCAGCCCGCCCACCTTGGTAAGGGGGGCAATCTCGGCGGCCGCAAATAGTATCTTCATAATCTATCGTTCAGCGGGGGACATGTTTTGCTGCCATTTCCAGCGGGCCGGGGCCGGTCAAACCTGGTATTTGCGGTGGCTTTTGCCTTTAATGGTTTCGCCGCTTTCCACCGTCGTGGAAAGGAAATCGGTGGCTTCCACCCAGGGTTCGATCTTGCAGTTCTTGCCAATTATAACGTCCGACGGGATCCTCGTACCCTTGCCTACCACGGTTATGCCGGTATTGAGGTGCTCCGGCTCCTCCTTGTTGGGGGTCAAATCATCCCCTGCCCCGATATAGCACCCACGGCTGATCCAGACCTGCTTGTCTATGACGCTCTTCTCAATGACGGTGTCCCTGCCGATGGTGGTGTCCTCGAAGATGATGGAGTTTTTCACGATAGCCCCTTCCTCGATAAAAACCCGCGGCGAGATGATAGACTCGATCACTGTGCCGTTGACGATGGCGCCGTTGCAGATCAGGGCCCTGCTCACCTTTGCATGCGGTCCAAGCTTGACGGGTGGGTATCCCTGGGTTATGGTCCTCACCTCGTTCTCGGGGTTGTAGAGGTTGAGCTCCGGTAAATCTACGATCAGGTCCATGTTGGCCTGCCAGTAGGCATCAACGGTCCCCACATCCCGCCAGTACCCGTGGAAGCGGAACCCGTAAACCTCGTACTTGCTTATCAGGTTGGGCAGCACATCGTGCCCGAAATCGAAGCCGTCCTGCTTGATTGCCATCTCCTCCAGGGCGTCCACCAGCACCTTTTTATTGAAAATATATATACCCATCGACGCCAGCCTGCTCTTGGCCGTCCTGGGTTTCTCCTCAAAATTGACTATACGCTCGTTGTGGTCCAGCGTAATGATGCCGAACCGCGAGGTATCTTCCATGGGCACCTCGTAGACCGCCACGCTCACGTCGGCGTGCCGGTTGCGGTGGGAGGTCAGCATCTGGTCATAGCGCATGCTGTAGATATGGTCGGCAGACAGCACGAGTATCTCATCGACGCGCTGGTCCACGATGTAGTAGAGGTTCTGGTAAACGGCGTCGGCAGTCCCCTTGTACCAGGTCCTCTGCTGGCGGCTGAGGAAAGGCTGCAGCAGGACCGCACCACCCAGCTCGCGGTCCATGTCCCATGGCCTGCCCACCCCCACGTGCCTGGCCAGTGACCTGGGGTTAAACTGCGTCAGCACGGCCACGTTATAGATACCAGAGTTGGCGCAGCTGCTGAGGGTGAAATCGATGATGCGGTATTTGCCGCCGAAAGGCACAGCCGGCTTGGCGCGTTCAGCGGCCAAAATGCTCAGCCTCTCGCTTGCGCCTCCTGCCAGGATGATAGCCAGTACCCTGCTCATATCCGTGATTACCTCGTTTCCTCAACCCAATTTTAGCCAAATAGCGGCCAAATGTCGACAGATAGCCGCATCAATGCTTGCACAGGTCGATAATGAGCAGGTCCAGCGCCAGGTCGTCCTCGTATTTGCCGGTCTTGATGGCCACATCCGTATCCAGGAGGCTGTGGAAGGCCCGGCGCAGCCTGGGTATCGTGAATGTCCTGGCCTGCCGCAGGGTCTTGTCAAGGGGGTACCTGGGATGGAGCCCCAGCTTCTCCCGGATCTCCTGCTGGTTCCCGTTGCTCAACTCCTTGACCTTGAGGATGATTGCAAGCTGCCGGTCGATCATGGTCAATATCTGCTGCGGGGCCGTCCCGTACTTGAGCATGCGGTGCAGCATGAGCTGGGCATCCTTGATCCTGCCCTCAAGCACCGAGTCAACCAGCACAAAGATGCTCTCCTCGCGGGCAAAGCTGGATATCTCCCTGACATCGCCGTCGCTTATCTCGCGGCCCTCGCAATAGGTCATCAGCTTGTTGAGCTCGCCGGTGAGCGACCACAGGTCGCCGCCGATATAGTCGGCCAGCAGGGAAACGGCGCCTGCCGATATTTTGCCACCATTCTTGACCGTGTAATCTTTGATCCAGGCCGCCAGCTCCCTGCCCTTTATCTCGTTCAGCTGGGACACCCGGTCGGCCGCCGGGGTCAACGACTTAAGAAGGGGGTTGACAGCTTTCGCCTCGATGTCGGAATCGAAGAGCACCAGCACCGTTGTCTGCGGCATCAGCTTGATGTATTCAGCTATGTTCTGCCACTCTTTGAGCGCCTGGCCGGCATCCTCACCGCCGCCGGATTTCGCCTGCCTCTCACCCGGCTGGAAACGCCTGAGCAGGCCTTCCACGATCACCAGCCTGCTGGTAGCCATGAAAGGTACGACGCTGCACACGTCGGTCAGTGCCCTGACAGTCAGCTTGCGTCCATCCAGTACGGTGGTATTGATAGACACCATGTCCGGGCTGCCCAGGCCGGCCTTGACCTCGTTCAACGCGTCATGGCAGCGGAAACTGTCATCTCCACATATTATGTAAAACATTTCTCTCCGGTGGCCTGATGAATAAAATTATGCCCGCCTATGGGGCCGGTCATTAATTGTATACTAACGGGCAAAATTTCAGTACCGCCGGTTGTGCCCTTTAAATATCGGGCATCGGTTGGCCGGATAACTAAGGGAATATCTTGTAGGCACCCTTTTTGTCTTCGGCCAACTTCTCCAGCGCCTTATAATCCAGCAGATATTGTATCAGCCCCAGGTATTTGCCGTCCTTGTCCCTGACGGCTATGAACCGGTTGAGAAGCCTGTCGTTGTAGGTCACCCAGAACTCCTGCTCGTCCTTTTTGCCGCTTTTCAGGTTGTTGATGAAAGCCTCCAGCATAGGCAGGCTCTCGGGCTTGTGACAGCTTCGTATGTCCTTGCCGATATCATCCGCCGTAGCTTTGCGGCTGCGCTTTTCCCCCTTATTCCAGTAGCGGATCTTCTCGTGCTCGTCAATGAAAAGCAGTTCCACCGGGAGAGCATCCATAATGCCTTCGATTTGTTCCTTGCTGAGTTTTTCTATCACAGCAGCCTCCTTTCATTTATCCTGGGATCCCCCAGACCATGACTCTGCCTCCTTTATATCTACCTCTCAGTTCAGTGCTGTACCTCTGTGTTGATTAAACCGGCCTGCCTTTCCCCCGGGTGCCTTACCATTGATAAGAAATCATGACCTGATCAGAATCACTTTTGGAGTTTCTTTATTTCTTCTGCTGATTTACCTACAGGATAATCCATTACAGGCACACCCCAGATGGTGGCCCCCGCAAGCATCATAGTGCCCCCGTAAGCAAACAAGGCCTCGGCGCTTTCGCTCTCATGGACGGTGATGATTACCGCTGTGTTGGGCGGAACTCCATCAAATGGTTTACCCAAGCACGAATACTTAGCCAGTATCTTCTGCCCCGGTATGTTAGCTGCCTTATCGGAAGCCTGTGCTATCTCCCCAATCTTGGCCATATCAACCATATTGAACGTAATAAACTTCATAACAATCCTCTCCTTTTTAATTTTGTTACTGGAAGAACAGGGCACCCGGGGGGATGCTGTGGCTATCTACCTAATACACCACGTTGCGCTCCACGCAACTAAATTGAATATACTCTCAAAATCAACACCCTGTACTACCTCCATCACCTCCCCGCTAAAGCAATTCTTGCGCAAGCACAATTTATCTTTAGTTCTTGGCATGGGCTTTCGAGTGCCGGCGCAGGAAGTCCAGGACTGTCTCACTGACCTTACCTGTCGGATCGCTGATAAAGAGCCCGTGCCCGGCATTCTCAATTATCGCCAGTTCGGCATTAGGTATCCTGTCAGCCAAAATTTTTGAGTTCTCGTGCGGTATCATAAGATCTTCCATACCAGCGATAATCAAGACCGGGGACTTAATATCCGGCAACCTGTCGTACGTATCGTGAGTCATGGCAACATTAACCTGGGACACAAATGTTTGGGGTGGCGCCGGGTATTCACAGGTAACAGCCACGAACCGTTCGACGGCATCCGGATTATTCTTCACGAACTCCTTTTTCCATATCCATGGAATCATAGCGCGGGCCATATCTTCCACCGGCAGTTTGGCATTTTCCGGGTTGAAAAGAAATGCCGTCCATTCCGGGTTCCTGACAGTTTGAGTGCCTCCACAGTGAGTGGCACCCAGGATAAGGTTGTCTAAACGCCCCGGATAATTGAGTGCAAACTCCTGTGCAATCATCCCGCCCATTGAGTACCCAAGGACATTTGCTGTACCTATGCCGAGCGCATCCAGCAGGCCAGCGATGTCTCCGGCCATCATTTTGGTGGTGTATGGTATTTCGGGTTTATCGCTGCGGCCAGTACCACGGTTATCCGGCACTATGACACGGTATTTCCCTGCCAACTTGTCCCGGAGCTCGGCTCCCTGGCCACCGCGTTGAGCGTAACCCATAATCAATACCAAGGGTTCCCCTTTGCCATGGACCTCGTAATATAAATTGATATCACCGACCTTTGCAATTGGCATCCACGTACCTCCCCATTATTACTTTTGTATTAAGTTTGATTATATTTTCGGTGGATATCAGAGCTTGAATACCCTGGCATTAAATTCACTGGTGACCAGATCGGAGAGGCCATCCGCGAAGCCTTGAGTGGAGTTCAACCACGCAAACTTTTCTGAGCCGGTCTGGTAGGTTACGACTTCTTTAATTACATTTCGCCCATCCGGAGCGGCTGTCGAGATCCCTGAGGCTTTAACTGAGACCAGGT
>Ga0247842_10002017_pt1 | contig 31407 bp, 20 predicted proteins | sample LaCruzMarch2015__3_FD_192411 | JGI IMG/M metagenome (GOLD analysis project Ga0247842, IMG submission 192411) | Freshwater microbial communities from meromictic Lake La Cruz, Castile-La Mancha, Spain - LaCruzMarch2015_19m | ecosystem: Environmental > Aquatic > Freshwater > Lake | place: Spain...
GAAAATTTAATACTGTATTAGGTTTAACTATTACCAAAAGAAATTAACGTAGGTTAATTTTTAATCTGGGATATTTGCTACTACATTTACTTCAGTCTTTCAAAGAACATTTACCATTTCCCCTTTCAGGTACTTTGTTTTAAATTCGGACTGCAAAAGTACAACCTTTTTTCTTTCTGCCAAACATTTTTTTAATTTTTTATTAAAAAATTGTTACCAACCTCACAACTTCTTCCAAATCAATCTTCAACTACGGCTTTTTTTGCAATCCAATTCAAAGAACATCGAAACGGGAGTGCAAAAGTACATATTATTTTCAATCTGACAACATTTTTTTTACTTTTTTTTAAAATATTTAAAATCTTAACTCCGCTTTGCTTCCCAATACCCTAATTCTCCTAACTTTGTATGTCTGAAACGACCTGAAAAAAAACTTCCCATGAAACCCAAACCTCTTAACGCTTGCCTGGTTTTGCTCTTTTCCCTTCTCCTCTGTTACGGATCAACCGCACAGGATTCTCTGCCTTCCCTTTCCGCTGCCCCGCACCGCCCCGATAATTTCTGGCGCCGCGTCGCCGTGGGCGGTAACCTGGGCTTTCAATTCGGGTCCATTACCGGTATCACCATTGCCCCGGAAGTAAGTATCCGGACAATTGACCACTTCTATGTCGGGATCCGCCTACTGTATCAGTACTTTAATTACAAAAATTATTACTGGGACAGCGATGCCAATACATACTTGCGCTATGAGTCAAGCGTTTACGGAGGGGGTGTCTATCTCCGGTATTACCTGGCCAGCTTGTTCGACAATTTCCTGGGAAACCTCTTTGCCCACATTGAATATGAATACCAGGCGTATTCACGGCCCTATATCAATACCATCGGCGGACATATATACGATCCTTATGGTAATTCCTATATTCCCGGCAACCAACTGGTAGAGGTCAACAGCTTTTTCGTTGGGGGAGGCTATCGCCAACCCGTGAGCCACCGCGTTGCCATGGATTTTATGGTTCTCTTTAACCTCAACGATTCTTATAACTCGCCCTATTCAAACCCCATTTTCAGGCTGGGGGTAGGGGTCGGCCTCTGATTCCAGGAAAAGGAAATAAAACCCTGTTCAGGCATCCGGAACCTGCTTCAAAACATCCAGGGTCAACTCCCAAAACTTTACTGTTGAAGGGATATTCAAACGTTCATCCGGGGAATGCGCCCCTTTGATGGTCGGACCTATTGAAACCATATCCATCCCGGGATATATGGCCCCTACCAATCCGCATTCCAATCCGGCATGTATGGCCAGCACCTGAGGCTCCTGGTCAAAAAGCCGGCGGTAAGAGTCAACCGCAATGTGCAAAATTTCAGAACCGGGATCGGGTTTCCACCCCGGATAACCTTGTGAATGCTCAACTTCGGCATTGATAAGATAAAAAACACAGGCAACCATGTCCGCAATGTCTTTCTTGGAAGATTCCACACTGCTGCGCTGACTCGTTGTGATGGTGATCTTCCCGTTTTCCATTCGGACCGATGCCAGGTTTGTAGAGGTCTCAACGAAATCGGGAATTTCGCGCGACATGGCAATTACGCCGTGCGGACAGGCATACAGGGCATCCAAGAGGTCCGATTGTAAAGGACTGTCAAGTACAAATTCAGGAAGGGCTGCCGGTTCAACCACAAAATCGAAGTGCGGTTCCGTAACCTTGAGTTCTTCCTGTATCTCGCTTGAAAAGGTTTTTACATATTGTAACAGGGCTTCCCCGTTTTCCTCAGGAACAGTAAACAATGCAAAAGCTTCCCGGGCTATCGCATTGCGGAGGTTTCCGGCATGAAAGGAACTAACTGCTATTTCGAAGGAGCGCTGTGCGTTCCATAAAAAACGGTTCATCAGCTTCACCGCGTTCCCCAACCCTTTGTTGATATCATCGCCGGAGTGGCCCCCTTTCAATCCAGTCAGGGTCGCTGTAAAAGCGATGTGCCCGGTTGGTACCGGCACCATTTCAAGGGCCAGGGTTGCCACCGTGTCTTTGCCTCCTGCACAACCAATAAATATCTGTCCTTCGTCTTCCGAATCGAGATTGATCAAAATCCGGCCTTGTAATTCATCGGGGGTCAGTCCAAAAGCTCCGGTGAGCCCGGTTTCTTCATCTACGGTAAAAAGGGCTTCGATAGGGCCATGTGGGATATCGGTAGCTTCTAAAATGGCAAGGGCCGCTGCAATTCCAATCCCGTCGTCGGCCCCCAATGTTGTCCCCTGCGCTTTTACCCAATCGCCATCAACCCAGGGACGGATCGGGTCTTTATCGAAGTCGTGGATGGTGGTTGCGTTCTTTTCGCATACCATATCCATGTGCGACTGAAGGATGACCATTTTGCGTTTCTCATAGCCTGGCATGGCCGGTTTCCGGATGATTACATTGCCGGTTTTGTCGATCTCCCATTGAAGTTTATGTTCCCGGGCAAATCGGGTGAGATAGGCGGCAATTTTTTCTTCCTTTTTCGAAGGACGGGGAACCTGGCAAATCTCCTGGAAGTAATGCCATAACCGTGTTGGCTGTAATTGTTGGATGTTGCTGTTCATTTTTTTTACCATTTTTATTCATTGGACAATTTGCAAAAATATCTAAATTCGGTGACGCTGGTATGTAATTTTTATATCTTTACCCTGAATTTTATATCCCATAAAGCCCTTGCGATTCAAATTTCCGAAATATCTGCGTTTCTGGGGACTGGCATTTCGTTACAGTGTGTTTTTCCTTTCGGCCATCCTGATTATATTTTTCTTTGCTTTTCTTTATGGATATGGTTATTCCATAAAACTTCTGGTCGAGGGGGCCAGTAAAGATGCCGGTATCCTTACCCAGGAGACCATCGTGCGCTTCGAAAACACCCTTCTCCCGGTCGAACTGGTGCCCCAGACCCTGGTACATGCCTTGGAAAACCCCAATGTGAGTTATGGGGATATCATCCGGATCGCCAGGGATTTTGTAATACAGAACGAAGTGGTTTTTGGAAGCGCCCTCGCGTTCGAACCGTATGCCTATGATAAAGAGATGTACTGGTATGCCCCTTATACCTTTGAGAAGCGCAATGGGACCATTCAAAAAATGTTGGGAGGGAAAAATTACGACTATTTTAAAATGGATTGGTACCGGTTGCCCAAACTGTTAAACAAGCCGGTATGGACCGAACCCTATTTCGATAGCGGGGGAGGCGATACCTTGATGTGCACCTATTCGGTCCCCATTTATAAAACCATCCGGGGCGCCCGTTCTTTTATTGGTGTTTTGACCATGGACATCTCCCTCGAGGCATTTCAGAAAATTGTCGATGGGATCAAGGTTTACAATTCAGGATATGGATTCTTAATTTCTAAAAAAGGGGCTATTATAACCTTTCCAAAACCGGGATTCGAAAATAAAAACATCCTTGACATGGCCCAACAAGGAAAAGGGAGGGAGTCAATCCGTGCCATAAAAAGCATGATGGAGGGGCAGACCGGTTTTGCCAGCATGGACGGGCTGGAATCAAAACGGCATGCCAGTTTTATCTCCTATGCCCCGGTTTCCTCCACGGGATGGTCTTTTGCCCTTCTTTTTCCAGCAGAGGAACTTCTTGGCGACTTGCTTCAATTTCTTAAAAACCTGTTGTGGATCTTTGGTTTCAGCCTGCTTGCCCTGTTGATCACCACCGTGCTGATAACCCGACGGCTGACCCGTCCGATAAGCCGCCTGGTTGAAGCTACCCGGAAAATCGGAATGGGCGATTTTAATGCAAAACTCCCGGTCCGAAAATCCCGCGACGAAATAGCCCAGCTGACCAAAGCCTTTTCTGTTATGCAGGGCGAATTGAGGAATTATATTCAAAATTTACAGGAAACCACCATTGCCAAAGAAAAAATTGAAAGCGAACTCAATGTGGCCCATACCATTCAAATGGGCATGTTGCCCCGTGGCTTTATTACCCCGGTCAACTGGGACATATTTGCAACCGTTGATCCGGCAAAAGCCGTTGGGGGCGACCTGTACGATTTTTTCTATCTCGATCCCGACCATCTCTGTATTGCCATCGGCGATGTTGCCGGAAAAGGGGTTCCGGCCTCCCTGTTCATGATGGTGACGCGTACCCTGCTAAGGGCAAAACTTATTGCCAATAAACCCATCGGGGAGGTGATGAACAGCATCAACAAAGAACTTTGCTTAGACAACCCCAACCAGATGTTTGTGACTTTTTTTGCGGGCATCGTCAATTTAAAATCGGGAACGATGGATTTCTGTAACGCCGGGCACAACTATCCCTATATTTTAAAAGCCGATGGCCAGGTCAGTCAGTTGAAAATCAGAAACGGGCTGCCGCTTGGAATTTTCGATACAGAGAAATACAGTGCCGGGAAATTCGTTTTTCATCCCAGGGAGGTACTGGTTTTATCGACCGACGGTATAACGGAGGCATTGAACAAATCGAACGATTTCTTCGGAGAGGCGCAATTTGCGGCATCCCTGGCAGCATTGGCCAATAAAAGCCCGAAAGAACTAACCGAGACGTTGATTTATGAATTAAAACGTTTTTCAACCGGTACCGAACAGGCAGATGACATCACCATCCTGGCATTGCAATATAAAGATAAAGCAGAAGAAATCCCTGACAGCATGCAACATGTAACATTAATCCTGGCCAATCAACTATCAGAGCTGGACAAACTGGTTGTTCAGGTCGAATCATTGGGCGAAAGGTGGCATATTCCGCTAAAATCCATTATGGAAATTAACCTGGTGCTCGAAGAATTGTTTGCCAATATTGTGTTTTATGCTTATGAAGACCAGTCCGGCCACACAATAACCTTTGATTTCGAAATGATCGGCGTTTCCCAATTGACCATCCGGATAACCGATGATGGGAAATCATTTAACCTGCTGGAAGCCAAAGTTCGCGATGAGTTTGACAAACCGCTTGAAGAACGCCATATCGGTGGGCTCGGGATCCATTTCGTAAAGGAGATGATGGATAAAGTCGAATACCAAAGGGTGAATGAAAATAATGTTGTAACTTTGATAAAGAATTTTTAACTCAATAACGTATCAACTATGGAATTAACCGAACAAAAAACCCCGCAATGCATGATTATCGGCATTAATGGCCGGTTGGATACTACCAACTACAACATCCTTGAAAAAAAACTGATGGAACTGATCGATGCCCAGAACGACCGGATTTTAGTTGAATGCTCCAAAATGGATTATGTGAGCAGCAGCGGTCTGCGTATCCTATTGATGGCATTAAAAAAAATCACCCTCTCAAAAGGAAAATTTGTATTGTGCGGCCTACAGGAAAATATTCGTGAAATTTTTGAAATCTCGGGGTTCACCAATATTTTTGAAATCTATGCCACACAGGAAGAGGCCCTGAAAGTTTTTTAATGGTCCAATACGTTCATTTTACCGATCCAAATTCACCGGAGATGGTAAAAGCGCTGGAAGACATTCCACGCTGTCCGGGCGCCTGCTTTTTTATGGACATCAACCGTTCGACCGATATGAAATACTTAGGGGGACTGAAAGAATGGGGCCGGAAATTGAACAATACATTCAATTACCTTTTATATGCCAACCATTTTCAAGATTTTATTGTTAAAGGGATTGGCGACGAAATGATGCTCTTTGTCCCGGACGAGGCATTGCTTGCAAAACCTGTTCAAAATCCCTGTTTTGCTTTGCTTGAAGATATCTATTCAGGGCTTTTCCTGATCAAAAACCATCCGGATTCCGACCTTTTCCTGAATTGTAAAGTGGCCATTCATTATTGTACCGAGGTTTACAACATTACTTTTTTTGAAGGCGCCAACGATTATTATGGGAGCGACATCGATCTCACTGCCCGGCTGATGGGCAAGGGTATTGAAAACCGAATTGTGGTCAGCGGAAAGTTTTATGACAAAGTTGTCCGGGAACTGGCGCTTATGGGGTTGCCTGCAGATACAGGTTGTTTGTCACGTGTTTCGGAAGGGTTCACTGAAAATTTTAAAGGGGTTCCCGTGAGCACGGCATACCGGGTGATCGACGTAAAGTGACGACAAGGGCGCATTCCTGCCAGGGCACATTCTACGTTGCCATCGGTTTTGAATTTTATTTCTTTGCATGAATTCAAAAAATGATTAATTTTGCAGCCCTCAATTAGAAAATGAAAAGTGCTGGTTGAAATTGAAAGGCCCAGGTGGTGAAATTGGTAGACACGCTACTTTGAGGGGGTAGTGTCCTTAGGATGTGCAAGTTCGAGTCTTGTCCTGGGCACAAGAAAACGGAAAATGGCCTGTAAATTTTATTTTTACGGGCCATTTTTCATTGTACCGGTCGAACCCGGGTTTGCAAAAAAAGTCATTACAAATTCACCTGTATTACTGTACCTAAACGATAATTGCTTTGTATTTTTATTAAAATGCAGGATAAAATGCAGGATGATTTTGCTTTTCCTTATGAAATAAGTTGTGAAAATGAGATTATAGTTTCTGTTTATTATAAAAAAAATTATACCTTTGCGCCCCTGATTTGATCTTTGCCCACACCCACACCCACACCCTCTTTGCCCGGATGGCGGAATTGGTAGACGCGCTAGTTTCAGGGACTAGTATCCGTACGGATGTGCAGGTTCGAGTCCTGTTCCGGGCACAAACCGCTTTAACAGCGGTTTTTTTTATTTAAAAGGGTAAGGCAAAACTGCTACAGGACGGCTGGCGATAGGACAAACCCACCCATATCGCCCCCATTTACAATACATCCTTTTTTATTTCTTTTTGTTTCATTTTTCGCGCCTCATACAGTTTTTTTCCACCATACAAGGCGCCCATCGCCAGCAGGATGCCCAAACCGCCATCAATTGGGGCGCCCCCGCCAACGGGGCCATTTCCACTGTTGCCAGGATTATCCGGAGGTTTCGGGGGATCGGCCAGGGTGATATTCCCAAGGCTTACAATGGTAACAACCAGTAACGTGAAGATTAATTTTTTCATAAGAGGGAACATATTACTTATTTTTAATTTTGGTGACAAAATGCTGATCCTGAGTGTCAACACGGAGGATATAAATGCCATTATTTTCAGGCGCGCGGATATTAATGGTACCATTGAACACCCGACGATCAGAATAGAGTAACTGTCCCAGCACATTGAGAACAAGGATATCGGCTGTAGCGCCTTCCATTCCAGGAATATCGATGAATAGCAGGCCATTGCTTATAAACGCTTTCCCTTTCTGGGTTGCCGGTTCGCCTGTTCCATTGATTCCTGAAAAACAGAGCCGGAACCGGTCCACAATGCTCCCAGGCTGATAATTGAATGTGTAAACCGGATACTGCCTGAGGTTAACCATCGTGCCAAGCGTTCGGTCTTCAAGATAGATCGGAACATTTTCGTTGAATGACCCCATTCCACTGACGATAAACGTAATATCACTGACCGTGCTGTAGGCGAAATGAAGCGGGACGGTTACCTCTCCTTCTGTAAACGGAAGACTGTTGATGCTCAGGAGGCTATTATCAGAAGCAACCGAGCAAAATTGAGGAGCATCTGCACCGCCCTGAAGTTTGTTTCCATCAAATTCGGGATCAAATCCGACGGTAGCCCCTTCCCTGAAGTGTACGGCCAATTCATCGAAAGCATCATTGTTTTGCGCAACGGATTTTATGCTCAGCAACGCGGGAATGTCTTCAACTGATTTCCAGAATGGTTGTGCATTATGAACGCGAGTGGCATTGTTCATTGTAAGTTCTGACGAACCGGTAGCCTGAACAAAAAATGCTTGCCCTACCGGAATGTAGCGGGTTCCGCCATTAACGCCAGTACTTCCATTCAAGGAGGCATAATTGGATGTTTCTGAACCCGATCCCGCAGGCCAAAAGTAGATTGTGCCACCGATGTTGGTTTTAGTCCATCCACTTGCCGCATTCCAGTCCAGGGCCGAGGGGTAAGGATTGGGAACGAGGTTGTATCCATTGCCATCGGTATAGGTGGTCAGTGCAGTAAATGATCCATTGTTTACTGGTCCGGCGAAGCTGTAAGTGTTATTGTCATCCGGATAATAAAGCATATAACCCCGGGTTACATCAAGCGGGGTCAAGGTAGATGTCCCTAAACCGACCCAGTTGTTTGTGGTTTCGGAAAAATTAAAAAGATAAGAGCCCAGGAACAGGTTGCTGGTTGGGGAAGCCGCGCCGCTAAGCGGTACGGATACCAAATGGTACATCATATTGGTAAGAACATTGCTCCCGGTAATGTATCGCTGGATGGTAGCATTTACATTGTCGGTATTATGGATCAACGAACCCGTACCTGTGGCGTCTGATCCAATAACCAAACCGGTATTTCCGGAATTATTTACCAGGCTACCGCTGACAGTGAGCGCTTTACCGGCAGCAAGGGTAAGCACTGCCCCAGGTTCAATGGTCAGTCTGTTGCAAACAGCGGGATTATCCATGTTTTGGTTAATCACCGGATTGTTACTGACAACGGGAATATTCACGTTATCCGACGCTGTTGGTACAGTGCTGTTACTCCAGTTATTGGCAGTGTTCCAGTCGGAACTACTTGAACCTGTCCATATACTGGATTGTTCATAAGCCCCCATGGTGGGTGCCGCATCCCGTGTTGTCCCTGCATAATCGGTTGTAATCCCTGTACCTGTAACACCGGTAAGTTGAACCGAAGGTATGTAATTACAGGCCAGTATTCCTCCTGCATCCGCAAGGCCCGGGTTGGTGTTCTGGCTATTATTGTCCTGTACCGTGGCGGCTTTCCAGTCGGCTAAGGTTGTTTTATCCGTTCCGGCAAAACTTCCCAAAATTCCACTGGTACCGGGAGCTAAATAGTCATTGTAATCGATGGTCAAACCTGTGTTGCCAGCAACATACACAGCATAATGTTTTCCGGTCGTACCGCCTGAACGGGCATTATATAAAATATTATTTCTAAAATCCCTTGTATTGGTATTTGCAGCATTGTACAAGGCATAAGTGGATGAAGTCTCTACAGAAAGGGCACCGCCAATATATACGGTATTAAAATAAAGGCTGTTGTTATTGGATGTACCTCCGTTTTCGTAAATGCCATAGATTTTATTACCGGTTGTGATACTTCCGCCCAGGTCGATGATGTTATTTGAGTATGTGGTAGTCCCTGCATTTATTTTTATCCCGTGGATTTGAGGAAGCGTGGAACCTGAAGAAACCGATAAATTGTAAATAAAGTTTTGCGAAACTGCATTGGCGCCGCTTGCAGGACCGCTATAGTATATTCCGATGACACTTTGTACGCTGGTGGAATTGGATATATTGGATAAATCATAGATTGTATTGCCTGACACGGTTTGCCCCGCCGTAGTGCTTCTTTGCGAAATCCCAATTATTGAGGCGTTATTTGTAATACCAGTACTGAGGCTTGTTGTGGATAAATTGCGTACCGTATTGTTTTGTAGGGTGTTTACACCTGCTGAAGTGACAATGCCCGCTACCTGACCGCTGGAGGTCAGCGTTTTGGTATAGGCATTATACAGATTCGCAATGGTGTTGCCAGATATGGTTACTGAACCGGTACCTGCGCTCATTATGCCATAAACATTTTGAGCGGTTGTGCTGGTGGATGCTGAACTTGCCTGTATGCTGTTCGGCGTACTGGAGCTCCCTATTAAATTATTGCTGATTGTGGTGCTCCCTGCGACACTATGCTTATAGATTCCTGAAAAGCTATGGGAATAGGATGTTGAACCAATCGTGGTAATAGAACCTATGTTGTTATTTTGGACATCCACCGTTCCGGTACCCGCTATTATATATATTCCATAAGTAGTAGCGTTACCTAACGTCCGTGTAACCGTAATGGAGCCATTTCCTGTTGTTGCGCCAATCGTATTACCAGAGGTAGTTCCAATATCAACATTTCCGGCGTTGATATAAATTCCGTACCAAGGTAAAAGATGGTTACTGATGACATTGTGGTTTTTAATTACATTATTTTGAACTGAAGTTGTATTTGAAGTCCCAACATTTAAATTAATGGCACGAAAAGAATGAGAAACTGCTGGCGCGTTCATTGAAAATGAGGATCCGTTGCACATTGGTTCACTACCGCCAATATAGTTGTTTGTGATTGTAAAATATCCCGATGTGTTTGAAATATAAATACCGTTGTAAAGAGAAGAGTTTACCGTTGGAACGAATGAAGTGGTTTCATAAAAACTGTTACCGGAGATAATCCAATCGGTGGAATAATCAATAATGTCAATACCATAAGAACTGACATTGGCATTAAAAAAATCATAAATATTGTTGTTGGATATGATGTTCCCGCTATTGTCAAAGTCTGACGCCCCGTAAGAATAAACAACATTACAGGGTCTGTTGTCACTGTCGTTTGTCAGGTCACAATGATCAATCAGGTTGCCGTCGTTTCCGTTCCCCGAAGAAGAAAGGGAGAAAAATATTATTCCGCCTTCAGCGCTGGTTCCGGAACCTTTAACCGTGCAGTATTTTACCACATTGTTTTCAGCAGAATTTATCAACCTGATGGTAGAAGTACCGGAGTAATTGGATGCGTTTGTATTTGTAAGCGTGAGGTCTTTGGCTGATCCGGTAGCATTTACCCTCCCATCGATGGTCACATGATCGGCTCCATTCAGATTAATCAAAGGTCCGGAAGCGATATTGCCGCCAATCGTGTACCCTGTTCCCGTTGGGTAAAGGGTAAGTGATGCCCACGCTCCTGCATTTAAACTGTTTGTCCCTTCTTCGGAGATTGAATTACCCGTGACCGTGATAACGATTGCGTTCCCCGTTTGGCCAGTCCCGTTGATAGCCTGAAACGCCCCCGAAACATTGGTTAATGATGTGTAGGTCCCATCTGCCCCGGTTGAACCCGAAACAGTTATTTGTGCCCGTGCACCCTGATCATAGAGAATGGCTGTGACAATCAGTAAAAACAAAAATAATTTCTTTTTCATAGATGTACGATTTTTACAATGGTGTATTTTATATATTTCATGGCATTCTTTGAAATTTTTGCCAGGTAAGGAATGTAATTCTCATGAGCCTGCCTGGTTGTAAAGGTTTGTTTTTCCGAATCAGTCCCTATGGGTTTTTTAATGGCTCGTTGTCTTTCGGGTTTTCTGTCATCAACCTGGTAATTAAGCGCAACAGTTGGTCCTTTCCGTATGGTTTGAGTATATGGTCATCGAAACCGGCCCACTGGGCCAGTTCCTCGTCAAGTGGCCGGGTAAAGGCGGTTTGGGCAACAATCGGGATTTTGTTGCCGCTTTCCCGTATCTTCCTTGTTGCTTCTATTCCATCCATTACCGGCATCATGATATCCATAAGGACCAAACCGGCATCCGGATTTTCGCTGCATGCTTCAACTGTCTCGCGGCCATTCTCCGTTTTAACAAGTTTCACCGGTTCATGCGAGAATATCGAAACCAGATATTGCATCAACAAAGGGTCGTCTTCGGCAAGAATAATTTTTTCTGGTAAAACATAGTTCCCGTTTCCGGGTGATTTTTTTCCATTTTCAACCGTGTCTGTCCCTTTTGGCGTGGAGGGAAACGGGTGTTCCAATGGGAGGGAAACGAAAAACTTTGTCCCTTTCGCTGGTTCCGAAACCAGGGAAATGAAACCACCCAAATATTCCGTATATGCTTTTGCGATCGGAAGTCCAAGCCCTGTTCCTTCATAGGCCCTTGAATGACCGGGATTGCCCTGTACAAAACGATCGAAGATTGCATCGTGCCGGTCGGCCGGGATCCCAATGCCGGTATCTTTCACATGAAAAATGATCGAATCATCGCTCATGGTGTACCCGAATTCAATGCTGCCCTGAGAAGTGAATTTCAGTGCGTTTTTGATCAGGGTCATCAGGATCCGCTCAAGCAACCTTTGGTCTGTTACAAGGATAAGGTCGTCATCATTAACAGGAATTATGTAACGGAATTGAAGCCCTTTATTTTCCGTTTTGGGTTTGAAAGATTCGATGATGTTTTTGACGACTTCCTTTACATGTACTTTTACTTTTTTTACCGTAACCTGGCCTGTTTCGATCTGGGAAATTTCCATAAGGTCGTTTATTGTGTTTAACAAACGGTCGCAGCTTTTATGGATGTACCTCAGGTACTCCCGACTTTCATCCTCTGTCAGGTTTTCTTGTTTTAAAATATCGGAAAAGCCTATAATCCCGTTCATCGGAGTCCGGATCTCATGGCTTATATTGGCCAGGAAGGCCGCTTTCAGGCGGTTGTTCTCTTCCGCTTTCTCTTTTGCTACGATAAGGTCATTGAGTAGTTTTTTTCTTTCGGTGATATCAAAAACAAACCCGTCGATCTGGAGAAAGGACCCATCCTTTCTGAAAACCGACTGTTTGTGATCGCTGACCCATCGTGTTTCTCCATTCTTTGCCACGATCCTGTATTGTTGAATAAGCGATTGTGGCGCCTGGCTCAAAGGGTACGATTCCATAAAAACTTTTTCCCTGTCTTCCTGATGAATGATATCTGTCCAGTTTACCTGTCCCGACAGGAAATCATGAATGGTATAACTACAGATTCGCTCACAACCCGATACCATCTTGACCGACCAGTCGGGTAAGGCACGGTACACCATGCCCGGGATGTTCTGCGTTAATGTCCTGTATTTTTCTTCGCTTTCTTTTAAAGTGTTTTCTTCCTGTACACGGTCCGTAATTTCCCGGACAACACCCATTACTGCCATTCCGTCCTTATAATGAAACCAGCTTAAATGTGCATCTGCCCTGATCTTCTCCCCATTTTTCTTCAGGACCGTAACTTGATAATTTGAAGCAGGTTGTATGCCCGTATTGACCCCATCAACGTACCTTGTGATCATTTCCCGGCTTTCCGGGGCCCAGATCAATCCGAAATTAAAATCCAGACCGTTCAATTCATCCGCTGTATAACCGGTAAGGCTTACAAAACCATCATTGACAACCACGAATTGGCTCTTGTATATGACGAAAATGCCCTCCTCCAGGCGATCAAAAAGCATTCTATAATTAATTCTATGTTTCATGGCATACAAGTCCTCCGGGAAATGGTTTCCGTTTATCAATCCATTTATAAATGATCAACCAAGAAAGCGGGCGAGATTCCCGGTTCCTGTAGGGATAAGATACGTTTTCAAAAATAGTGATTGCGGGTGGTTGGGACTTGCTCTCTTTTATGTAATCTCTTGTAGTCAGTCCAGGAATTACATTGTAGTCGAAATTGCTACAAGGGATGGATTGTTAAAGAAGGTCATGCGAAATGACATACCGGATGAGATCGGACAGGCTTGAGAAATGCATTTTTTCGAATATCCTGGCTTTATACGTATTCACCGTACTTGTACAAATGGAGAGGAGGGATGACACCTGCGAAGTGGTTTTACCGGAACCCAGCAACAGCAATGTCTGGAATTCCCGGTCGGAAAGCTTCTTATACAACGGTTCAGACAGGGACCCTGTTAGTTCGATGGCAAGCTGTTCTGCCAGTTCAGCGCTGATATAACGGCGTCCTGTCATGACCCTTCTGACTGCTTTAACAAGCTCCTCCGGGACACTGTCTTTGGTAATATATCCTGCTGCACCGGCCCGGATGGCCCGAATCGCAAAAAGTTCTTCCGGGAAGATACTCAGGATGAGTGTTTTGATGCCCGGTTTTAGTGCAATTATATCCTTGAGCACATCCAATCCGGTCCGGTCGGGGAGGTTCAGGTCTAAAATCACGATGTCGCATGCATGGTGCAGGATGAAATCGGTAGCGTCAGTGCCCCTTGCCAAATCTCCAACTACTTCGAGATCGGGTTCGACCTTAAAAACTTTTTTCAATCCCTCCCGGATCAGAGGATGATCGTCCACAATCAGGATTCGTATCACTGGGTTGGTTTAAGGTTGTTAATGGTGATGATAGTCCCTTGTCCGGAGGCCGATTCTATGGTCAACCGGGCCCCGAGCATTTCTGCCCTTTCTTTCATGCCTAATAGTCCAAAGGATTGTGTAAAATCGACAGCGTCGGGGACAAAACCTTTTCCGTTGTCTGAAATTTTGAGGCAGGCTTCCTCTTTCTCGTTCCTGAGTTCAATTTTTACCTTTGTCGCGTCGGAATGTTTGCGGATATTAACCAATGCCTCCTGGACAATCCTGAAAACGTGGATCCCGTCAGCAGCGGAAAAGCATGGTTCAGGCCCTTCGGACATAAAGTGACAGTTTGGGAAATTTTTCTTTGAGAATTCGCCGGCCATCCATTTCAGGGCCGGAACAAGGCCATATACTTCAAGTACTTCGGGTCTTAGTTCAGTAACAAGGGTCCTCATTTTAAAGATGGTATCGCTTATTATCCCAACACATCCAAAAAGTTCTTCCAGAACTTCCTGCTTTTGCGAAAAGGCGGGTGAGGCGTTTATTGTATGCTTAATGGACGAAAGGTTCATTTTGAGCGCCGAAAGTGATTGTCCGAATTCATCATGTATTTCACGGGCAATTTTTTTTCGCTCCTCTTCCAGAACAGTGTGCACATGTGCTGCAAGTCCCTGGAGTTGTTGAGTTTTGTTTTGTAAATCTTCTTCTATGGCCTTCTGTCCTGTAACATCGCTCATAACTCCGAGAAGCGAAACGGGATTGTCATTATGGTCTTTAATTAAAGCGGCAGAATCCCTGAACCAAATAATTTCTCCTGTTTTTTTTATCATCCGGTATTCACATTCAAAGTCGTGATGATGCTGATGGCAGGAACGGACTTTTTCGAGAACCCTTTTGCGGTCGTCAGGATGTATCCGGCGATGCCACAGATCGGGGTCGGCATTAAATTCTTCCTGTGTGAACCCAAAAATTGAATTTACCTGTGGGCTGATATAAACGGTGGTGCTGGTTTTGTCGATCCGGGCGATATATGAGATGGCTTTGATATGCTCAACCAGGGTCTTGAACAAAGCGATCGATTCCATGTGTGCTTCATCGGCCCGTGCCCTCACGATGAGCAGTGCCGATCCTGAAGCAATGGTTTCCATGGCCGACCGGTTGCTGGAAGAGAATTCATGGATGGATCGCGATGCCAGGTTCATGCAACCAATTATTTTTTGCTCAAAGAAGATGGGCAGGACTGCGATTGTTTGGAGTCCTTCCTTTAATTCAACTTTTGACAGGGGGCCATTCAATTCAGAATAAATAACATAAACGGGGTTCCCCTGCATGACCAATCGGGTGTTGGTCGAAGTTTTCGGGTAATAGGAAGTCGCTGTCCTGAAAGGTTCTGATAAACCCCTCGAACAGGAAAGCCGGAGGCCGCCCGATTCATCGGTAAGGTAAAGCGCCCCGCATTCCATACCGGAAATCCGGATTGCTGCCTCAAGGCAGAATCCCAGGGTGGTTTTCAAATCCCGTACAGAAACCAGCTTTTTTACAAGGTTGTGTTCTTCCAGGATGATTTTCTCGGTCTCCTTAATACCGGTAATATCTTTGTATATTGCAATCCAGACCAGGCCGAATTCGGGATGTTCCATCCGGGTCAGATGGGCCTTGCACCAGAAAAGAGTTCCATCCTTTTTAACATTCTGAACATCAACTATAGTCTCGCCATTTGACAGAAGCTCATTTTTTATACGGCTGATAACTTCTGTGTCCTTTTCACCTGGTCCACAGATCAGGTTTGACAAAAGCATGCCGGCCATTTCTCCCGAACCGTAACCGAAAGACTTTTCACACATGGGATTTGCATATATGATTACGGTGTCGTTCGCGCCGATCATACATACGCTTTCAGCCATCTTAGAAACAATGGCCGAAAGTATTTTAAGTTCCTTTTCCGGTTGTTCTTTTGCCGGATCGGGTAAGATGTTCCCGGGGTCCATTATTTTCTCATCCTTTCATGAATAAAATTCAGTTTTTCAACTATTTCAGGATGAATTTCTTGTGGAGCCATTATCTGTGCAATGGAATAATATTCAGATTTACTCAAGGGAATATCCAATTTTTCGAAAAGCCCGGGCAAGAATTTTTTACTGGCACCTATGCTTGTTTGCACTTCATCGTTTTCAAAGGGGTCCTTAATAATATTTAAAAAGGGCGTTGACCTAATATGATCCAGGATGTCCTTCGTTTTATCCCCTGAAAATAAATCGCTTTTTCCTCCAGTTACATATCTTATCAAGGCATCCGGGACGAGAAGGTGATTTTCTGCTTCATACCGGGTCCATCGGATAATCTCTAACCCATCTACCCTGATCTCATGGTCCGGTAATTTTCTATCATCCCCATCCAATAATAAAATTCCCTTAATTTCGGGTTTGACGGCCCTAAGGGCAAACAGATGTTCTTTTGCGTTTTTAGGATTTCGCCCTATATTATTGTGCCAAAAAAGATTATGTTCCTGATCTGTAAAATAAATGCTCAGAGGATGCTTTAACACAATCGCCCATTCACGCAATAAATTGAAATCACTTTTACCTTCCAAATACAATAAATATGGCCAGCGGTCAGCCTCTAATAGGTCCATATTTGTAAGATTTTTAAGTGCCATCCTTACTTGTTCTGCTTCAAAACCCGCAGTTAACCGATGGGGCTCCCGATAAAAGGAAATAATGTTTTCCGGAGAGGTATTGTCAATTACCACCTCTGAATGGGTTGCAATAAGTAACTGAGATCCGGTTTGATTTGCCACCGATCGTATTTTATCATAAACCTGCCTTTGCAAAACAATATGAAGATGCGCATCAGGTTCATCAAACAGAACAATTGAAGAGTCTTGTGAATAAAAAAAACTAAGTAAAAGAACAACCTGAAGAAAACCACTTCCAGCTGATGCAATATCTAAAACAGTTTGATATGTTTTTGGTTTATCAGCAACTAGTTCATTTACATAATCACAAATGATATAAGGCTGTCCATCATATTGAGGTGGTAGCAGTGTATAGCCAAATATATGCTGAATATCTTCTACAAGCCTATACCAGTTTTCTCTACGCTTTTCCCAAACCTCGAGCATCCGGTTTCTGATAATATCACCAGGTTTCCCCTGCCCAAGGAGCATTTCCTGATAGGGTTTGTCATAACGGGTTTCATTAATGCCTATCCCCGAAAAAGACGGCACAAATAAAAGGTTAAACCGTTCAGCCACCCAAGGAATAACTTCATAATCTGTATCTTCCGTAGGTTTGATTAATACCAGATCCGGAAAGCGATACTGAAACGACATTCCGATCTTCCATGGCTTTCCTTCCGTTTCCCCGCTTAATCGGATTTCCAAGGCCCTGGGGGTCCCTAATTTTTCTCCTTTATCCAGTTCATTCTTTCTTTTACCAGTGGCTGTTTCATTCCACAACAATTTCATTTCCCTTAAGGGGATGGCCGTAAATTTATTTCTCGATAATTGGACACCGGTCCTGATTTTTGCTTTTGAGTGGTTTCGTTCCTGAAGCCATTCCTGTAAAGCGAGGTTCCAAACCGCAATCGCCTGGATAAGGGATGATTTGCCTGAGTTATTGGGCCCGGCTAAGATTATATTCCCCCGTAAATCAAATTCCCGGGAAGTAAATCTTTTAAAATTGGTCAATTCGACTTTTGTTATCATGGTGTCAAAATTCTTGTATACGAATTTATACAACTATTTTCGAAAATATCATCTGCTCCCCGCTTTATCCAACCGCTGCTTTACCAATTCCGCCGTGGCCCAGTAAACCTCGTTTCGCTCTTCCATCGTTAATCCAAGCTCATCAAAGATAAGGTTATCCAATGCTTTGCGGTCTGGCAATGGACTTGGCTGACACTGGCGAATTGGTTGTGATCGATCAATATTTAGTTCATCAAGAAACCCACAAATTTCACGTTTTGATAATTGCCGGAAGCATTGATTAATCTCATTTTTTAATGAAAATAATGAAGCATTAAATACTATTAAATTTTGGATTTCATAGACCATTACACTTCTTGGTCCCCCACCTCCGCCTAGTTGACGTCCTAACACTTCGTCAATGAATATGGACAAAGTTGAATTTAAATATGCAATTTGTTCAAACTCCAAATTAGCGACATATAGTCTACAATCAGCTAGAATATCTGAAGCATTATAAAAAACAGAAAGTCTCTCGCGTAATTCTTTTCCCCAAAAAGTATTGCCAATAACTGATTCTACAGACCACCATCGTTTCCTTCCTCTTGTACTTGGGCGTAGATGAAAAGATCTTAATTCATCACCATTTACAATTTCAGATTCTTCACCCCACTCGATGTATCTCAACGCATTCGTTCCTTTTAACTCCTCCTTATCTTTATGACAATAAAACAACAAGTGTGGTAACGTATTTGGATCAATCTGTATCGTCTTACATTCCTTCGGACTTTTAAGAATGGGTACCAAAAATTCTTCCTCAATCATCCATAAGTTTGCTTGATGTCGTGAAAGAATAAAAAATTCGTTCGCACCAGATGTGATTCCCCTTCGTACATCTGCAATTAATTTCAAGGGAGTCAGCCTTTTTTTGCCTTTTTCCAGAATGGTGAAATAGATTTCTGGAGCCCGCAAGTATTTACCACCCCACTTATTGCTTTGATACTGATGATTTTCTGAATCATATCCCTCTTCCCAAAGTTCCTTGATCTCTTTCACAATCACCCTGTAATTACGCCGGAAGGTGTTTTCACGACAATGTTCCTGCTCAATCAATAATGGGGCATATGATACTTCTGTATAATTGGTTTTATTCATAATAAATCTGACTACACTATTTGCGGGAACGTATGTTTTATACTGGTTTTCTGTCAGATTCGTATTTATTGGAGCGCTGTGCAAATAAATAATGGTATTCACGCTGGCGGTGAAACTTCGCACATTACAGTCGTAAATAGCGTGCAGGCGAGTATGTTTGAGTAAAAACTGCTGAACAAAACCACCAAACTCTACGTCAAGCCATGAATTGCTGATTATAAAACAGAAAGTACCTTGACTGTTTAGAAGTGCCGGGCAGATTACCTGGAAATACACATAAAGATCACTGCGGCCTGGAACTTTTTTGCCATAAATATCAATGGTTTTGATGCTCCCATCAATCTGAGTTCTGGCCTTGGTGGAAAGAAATGGCCAGGTTTGAAACACTTTGGAGGAAAGCTGTTCCTTGTAAGCTTTGTTGATCCGCGCTTTTTCAACTTTGTTTTCAGGTTTCAGCAACCGTTCAAGTTCGAGGGCGTCCTCGGCAGGCAAAATATCTTCCTGACGAACATAAGGGGGGTTACCAATTACCAGGTCGAACCCGGGGTCCTCCTTCGTGAGAAATACCTCCATGAAATCTATATCGAAACTGAAAGGAAGGCGCCCGGTTTCTTTAATATTCAGAAGTACTTTCGCAAATTGCACATTTTCACCCTCCAAACGAGCAATCTGTTCTGCAAAGAGATTTTCGTCATTCTCTAAACCAGGTATGCTGATTTGACCTGTTCCAGTGGCGAGCCGATTTATTTCACCTTGGTTTTCATGAATCAGTTCCCTGATGAAATCCCTGAAAACAAGAATCTCTTCTTTTTTCAAATCTTCATAGGTGACGTTGGAATCATCCTGATTGGTGATGAAGGATTTTTTCTTTTTGATAAATTCATTCAGTTTTCGGGTTGCTCCTGCATTTTTCTTTCTTCCTTTCAGGAGGCCTTCCACTGAAAAATCAAGATTGCCGATTTGTTGTAAAAGGCTATTGCCCTGCCTCAGTTTAAAGTTAAGGTTGGGCAGCAGAGGGGCCCTGGTAAGTTCTTCGGTTGAAAATTCTGCATCTGCAATCATATAAAGCCAAAAACGGAGCTCGGCAATACGCACTGCCCATTCTTTGATATCAACTCCGTAAATGGACTCGGAAATGATCTGTTTTTTAAGAAGAAAATCAATCTGAGGTGTGTGCGGCTGGCCGACAAATTCATCCAGCGCCCGGATCAATTCCATTTGCAACTGAATAACGCCAAGAAGCATAGACCCGGAACCACTTGCGGGATCACATGCAGTGATTGATAATACCGCAAGTCTTAAAACCGCGGCATCGACCTTGTATTTGTTTAGCAGTTCAAGTTTTTTGATGGGTTCATCGAAACAAAAGTGATATAAAAATTCTCGTGAATAGGTTCCTTTAAGCTTTTTGTCCAATACTTCAACGAAGCTTCTCCGGACCATGAAGTTGATCTCAGGCCGCTCCGTATAAACGATACCATGCTCGGCATCAACATCGTCAAGGTCGGTAGCGTTGATCATTCCCTCATACATTTTACCAAGTAACTCAGGATTGATCTCAAGGCTTACCTCCTCTTCAGAGTCTTCAATGATGGTGAAATTATACCGTTGAAGAAATTCGAACACCGACTCAAAGAATTTATCCGGAAGGAGAAAGATGTCGTATTCCTTGTTAAATGTAAATAGGCCGCCATTTAGGAAAGGAAATTCGAGAATAGCCTTGTGGTATTTTTCAGGAAAAACCTTGAAAATTTCAGGATCATGAAATGCCTTCCCATTAAATGCTTTAAAAAAGACATTGTTGATCCAAAACTCATGAAAGGAGTCTGATTTTTTTGATTGATTACAGTAATCTCGCCAGAAAGAAAAAAGAAAATCCGGGTTGCTCATCAACCAACCTTTTTTTTGCAAGAAACAAATGAATATGATCCGGTTTAATAGATTCAATGCACCCTGGTGCGCTTTTAGCTTATTGCTAATAATCCCAGGGAAAATATAATTAATGATTTCCTTAGAAACCCTTTGGTAATCAGTGTAAAATTCTTTATTCAGCGCTTCAACACTGAATGCATCATGAATTCCTTCGAGTGATATGGGCTTACCTATCAGGCTGGAAATCCTTGAATGAGGTGTACGAACTCTTTCCCCTTCGCCTAACAGGTAAGTAAATCTTTTCGGATGCGTTTCTCTATGTTCAATTTCATCATCTTCAGTTCGTGTTTTTATTTCCGATACAAACGAAAGCCGCCATTTTTTATCCTGGATAAAAACTACCAATGCCCCGTCAACATCGTATTTGTAGATACTTCTTAGCAAATTCCTTAATCCAACTCGATTCTTTGCAATCCAGACATTTGGTTTCAGATAGACCTCATAAAATCCGATAGTCCTATCATCAGTTGAAATGGTATGTCCAATTTCAAACGCACCTTCGGCTATATCATTGGCAGGCAGCTGTATCGAAATACTTTGCTGATGAATGGTGTTTGCCTGAAACACCTCCCTCATTACATTTTGCCAGTCACCAGGACTAAATTCTGTTTCAAATATTTTTTTTAATTCCTGTTTGTCAATCATCCTATAAAAGTTTCTGAGATTACAATTTCGGGTTCAATATTGGCAGGGAGCGATTCAAGGGAATTTTTTTCCGGATCTTCAGCGTCATTTAAGGCATCGTATTTTCTAGCGATAAGGAGGATCATATTTTCAGCCTGAGCAAGAGTAATATTTCGCTTATCAAGTTTCATCCTTATTTTCTTTATCTCATTTGGCAATGGGGTGTGAGTGCCTAATTCTATTAGTGTTTTAAGATTCTCACATGCTTTTTTAACCTCATCCTTTCTTGAAATACCTTTTATATCCCGAAGGAACTTATTCGCCTGCATGGATATCGCATCCGCTTTTTCATTGGATGTTACTATTTCTGAACTTGAACTAAGAAAATCCTTTTCAAACTCATCCAGCGCACTTTGCACTTGAACATAATGGCTCTCAGGAAGAGGATGTGAACTTTCAGTGGACTGAGCTTCCAAAATGGCCGCTATATCGAAGAAGGTTAACGATGACACTTTGTTTTTTGGATCAACGGAATAAAACTCCATCTTATACTGAGATTTCAGGAATATAATGGAGCATTCTTGGAGCTCTGGTTTCTTACATTCCTTTATTGACCTGCCAGTTCGAGCTTTTAATGGTAGTTGTTTTAATCGCTTAAATTCTTTTGGGTTGTTGTCTTTAAAAGTTCTGATGAACCTAAGATAATACAAACGTTTATCTTCATCGCCTGGAACTCCCTGTTCAAAAAGTTCGAATTGCTCAACCAATTCTTCATGGGTATATATCTGTGCATCTTCGCCAAAGGCAGAATGAAAGCCTTGAAGTTTGACCAATGCATTGTTGTATAACTTGATTTCTTCATCCCCCTGCTGAGATGGATAAAAGCTATAATTGTAAATTACATCAGCAATACTACCGATCCGGTTCACTCTGCCGATTCGTTGCATCAGCCTGGTTGCATTCCAGGGTGTGTCGTAATTTACAATGACATTTGACCGGTGCAGGTTTATGCCCTCTGCTAAAATATCCGTAGTAAGGAGAATCGAAAAATCATCTTTCTGTTTCCCTTCATAATTTGCATCAAAGTTCTCCTGAACTATTTCAAAAAGCCTGCTTCGATTCTCTGAGGAAACTGATAAAACGCTATTATATCCATTCTCATTGAGTTTTTCTTCAAGATAATTGGCAGTGTCAATACTTTCTGTGAAAACAACAAGCTTCCCCGTCGGGTTCATCTCTTTCCTGAAAAGTTCTTCCTTTAACAGAATCAATAAATTTATGAGTTTGGGGTCGTCTTCAACATTTTTCCATGCATCTTCCAAGTCTATTAATAGTTGTTCGTCCTTCTTTATTCCAACCAGGAATGCCGGATCAAAATCGTCGGGAGTGAAAATGTTGTTCCGTGGGTTTTCTACACTCATATCAATGATCAGGCTTTCAATTTGCTCCATTGAAAACCCTTTTTCCATGAGGTCGTTAATTTTTAGATCAGGGGCAATAAAGACTTTCCCATTGTTGAACATGGAAAACATGCGTTGTGTGGCAACCAATAGATTATGAAGCGAAATCCGGAATGCGGTGAAGCTGCTTTCAAGTCGTTTTACCATCAAGGTTTTCATGATTGAGGCAAGTGATTTTGAAACCAGCAGTGCCTTTTCATAATATTGGTCCTGAAGGTCTTCATTCAGGTAACGAATTGCCTGGTATCGGTAGTAGTTTATTTTATCTTCATCCGTTAAATAAAATATGGTGTGGTAAAATAGTTTGCTTAATCTGGCATCAAGTTCATAAATCCTTGCTTTGGGTGGTGCAATTTCCGGAAAAACAATGCCCTGGGCTTTTAAGTCGTCCTGGTATTCAGGGTAACTTTTTAGGTCGATCCTTGTTCTACGGATGGTAATTGGTTTAATAACTCTCTCGCGAATTAGCTTATATAATTCCCGTATGCGCTCCATATTGGGATGTTCATCCCGAATAATTTCCCGGTACTCCCGGATAATCGGTCCGAAAAAGTTTTGCAGATTGGTCTCCGGCAAACTACTTCTTCTTCCATCCTGGAATAAAAGTAATTGGTAATATAAATCCTGAGGACGGTTATTCAAGGGAGTTGCAGAGATTAATACCACTTTCTTTTTAGTGCCAGGAATTAATCCTTCACCATTGCGTGGTGCCTTACAAATTCGCTGTATCGCAGAGAACATCTGAGAGGTATGGTTCCTGTATCGGTGCGCTTCATCGATCAAAACCAGGTCATATTCTTCTTTCGGCCAATAATTAAGATGACCATCCAGTATTTTATCCAAACTGCCATTGGTGATAAATTTTGTATGTCGATCAATTCCAAAGGACCGAAAAGTCGTCTTCCAGTTCTTTTCAACTGCCGGAGGATAAACTACAAGAATTTTGGTATTTAATGATCCATTCGCAATCAGGAAACGCTTGGCAATCATTGCAGCAACAACCGTTTTCCCTAAACCTACCACATCGGCAAGAAAAAAACCGTTGTGTTCAAGTAACATGTGAAAGCCCTGGTTTACGGCATCAATCTGATAACTAAGCTTTTTGAATGTTCTCGGAAGGTCACCGACGGTATCAGGATCGTAATCAATGTTTTTTCCAAAATATTCGATCAGGAACTTGACATATAATTCAAAGGGAGTATAAACTTGTCCGATATGGGTTTTGTATCGAAATTGTTCAATATCAGCAGGTAGAATGGAGGTGGATTCTTTCCAGAGTGTTTCAAATTCACTATTCAAATAATTAACATCATCAAAATCTTTCAGAGCAATGTTTAATTCATAGTTGGGTGCCTGCTTAATTCCCAGACCTGCCTGGGTGAGGTTTGAGGATCCCATGATCACCCAACCATCTGAATGTTCGGAATGAATTTTTGGGAGAAAAAGATAGAATTTTGCATGAAGGGTTTTTGTTTTGTGCGCCCGAACTTCAATGCGGCCGTCAATAAGATCATTAACAAATTGAAGAATGCCATTTTCAACTTCTGCAGAATACCTGGCTTCCTTGATGTCTTGTATGAACCATTTTAAAAACTCATCTTTTGTCCTATCCTCGTCCCCAAAAAAGAGCATCGCTTTTCTCTGAGCTTCGGAAAACATCTGATCGACATTAATTCCGACCAAAATCCTGATACTTGGTATGTCCTTAATATATGGCTGCAGGGCAAAATAACCCGAGGACCTGAAGTAACCAACTACTGCATGGAAAGCGTAAAGGTCTTTCATGCATTCGACGATGCCTTTGAACTTGTCAAACAGGTTTTTGTCGTGGGAGTTGGTAAAGAATTTAGTTGACATTTTCAGCAGTTTTTGATAGCAGTTTTTAAAATCAATTCATCGATTTCAATAGTGCAAGGTACAAAGTAATGGTAAATTAATATCGAATATTCCTTTCTGATCTTAATTTTCAGAAAATAAATAAACAAAAAGGGAGTATCAAAATTGATTAACAAATTTGGACTTTTGTCGTTCTACAAAAAAACAGTGACCCATCTGAATTTGCCAATATTTATTAATTGATGATAACATTTGTTTGATATATTTGTACTGATGGAAATTCTTCATGATAATTTAGGGAAAATAGACCTGAATGAGGGCATACTCATTGAGGTTGATGGGGAATACGGAAAATATAATACGTTGCCCATCGATGGATTAATTTCCCTGGCACAGAATTTCCAGAACCTTATTGACGCAATCGTTAAAGTTGACTTAGAAACTCATGAAACTCTGGATTTAAAAAATTTCAGGATTGAGCTTTCAGGGTATTATAAAAATAGTTCAATCCCTGAGTTTGTTTTTACCAAAAGAATTCAGACCACCATTGGTGACACAATTGAACAACAAAGAGAAATAGTAAACAATAAAGTCGGGGTGATTTTAAACATTTCAAATAGTGGTAACTATTTATTGTTAAATGATATATACAAAATACCTCAACAAAGAACACCAATTGTTTCAGCACTGTTTGACTTTGCCCATTCCTGTGGCAATTCCCCAATCTCTATTGTTGACAAGGTAAATGGCGGTTTTAGTAAAAAATATACAATAGGGGGTTTCAAAAAAGAGATAAAAGACAAATTGATCACCCAAGTTGTTGATGAACTGGGGACTAAAGAATCTACAATGGCTTATGGATTGGTAAAAGTAACAAAAAAGAAGAACAAAGTGCATAATCATTTGGTCGAGACTTTCAACAATACTCAGGTTTCTCTATCATATGCAACAAATAAAATTGTTTTCAAGGATCGGGTATATAATTTGGTAGATCAATTATCCTGTGTTTATGAGAAAATTGATAACTATTATTCCATTAAGCACGAAATGCTGGGTATTTTTGGTACAGGAGAAACAGAACCTGAGGCGATAGAAAGTTTTTCAGAAGAGTTTGATTATGCGTATAATAGGTATAATGAATTAAACGATGACCAGTTAACTGAACGTCTGAAATTCATAAAGATGTTTCTGAATCATTTAGTGATTGCTCAGTGATAAATTATGGCCACGATTGATTCAACAAAAACCCGTAATAACTTACTGAGTAAGGGGTTCCAAGAATCCAACTCCGACCACAAACGTCTTGAGTTTTGGCATGAAGGTAAATTTGTACTAAACACAAAAATAAGCCATGGCCCAAGTCATGACTTAAATGAACATCTAATTCACCAGATGTCCAAACAATGTCTTCTGACCAAACAGGAGTTTCTTAATTTGGCCAATTGTCCGCTTAAAGAGAAGGAATATTTGCAGATATTAAATAAGAAGCAGGCGTTAAAGTAAGCGACGATTCGTTTTACCTCCCCCTGATCACTTTTTGTCCCAATACCTTTTCCCGGGTGATGATCCGCAACAGGTAGATCCCGGGTTTCAGGTCAATGGCCGGGGTGATCGTAACCTGATTCAGGCCCCGGTATGGTTGTTTAGCGTGACCCCATATCCACGGGTAGAGGTCCCATCGAAAAGATAGGCATCGTGAATATAGCAACCGGAAATGGTGATGCTGGCCGAAGTGTAGATGCCAATATGGCTTCCGATGCTTTTATAACTTTCCAATCCCTGAACACGGCAATTGGAAGCATACGAAAAGCTGATGTTCGACCCTGCTTCGGCAGCGCTGTCGGCCCTGTAAACCTTCAGGCATTCACTGGCCACGTTGGCAATACAAACCACAGCCGGTGGAGGATTTTCCTGCGGTGATCAAATCATTTCCGGAAGTTACAACGATACAAAGGAACGCCGCAGGCAGCGGGGAATTAAACCCAAAAAGAGAGTAAAGATTACTTCAATCGCAGATCAGCCTCCAATGTTAACAGAGTCAGCAAAGCCATCACAGACTCGCTTAATGTCAAAGGTTAATGTTTAACCGAAGATCAAAGAATGCGGATCAGGCAGAATGTCCATAGCCTCTCAGAATATATACCGTACTGATCGCGACGAGCATAATACCAAAGATGATTAATCCCCATTCTGAGAGGGTCGGAATTGCAGGACTCACAATAATGATATTGGAATACAGACCGATGCCGTCTGAATTGTGCGCCCGCAGCCTGTAATAGTAAATGGTCCCGGGTGTTAATCCCGTTACAGGATAGGTTGTTACATTCCCCACATTAAAATCATGAAAGACACCGAAAAAACTTCCAAAATGCGGATCGGTTGAAACGTCAAGAAGGTAATAATCTACCAATGGAACAGACACCAAAGCGTTCCAGTTGGCAGTAAACCGTGATCTAGTGATAGAAGTGGCTTCTGTTGCAACAGGCGCAAGAGGAGCAAACGAGCCCTGGTGAAACCCCTGGGTCAGCATCAGATTGTCTGCCATGCCGATGCCAATGATTGGTTCTCCTATAGACCAGGAGGTCTTGTAGGTGGCATTATCGGTTTGATCGCCGCCCGAGCCTATCAGCGTTGGTGACACACTTTGACTGAACGCATTCGCCCAAGCCAGTAAGAATAAAATTAATACATATATTTTTTTCATAATGTAGTATTGTTTAATGATAAACTTTTAGAAAAGTTTAATTCATCGGATAAGCTATGATCTGGTTTTCCAGCCACAAACTTGTTCCAAAATCCTTCAGGTCGAACGTTCCGGAATATATCTCGCAACCCTGTCCCCAGTAATAATAGGTTTTATCCGAACCAGAAGTGTTGTTGATAATTATCGTACCTTGTACAAGACCCCAGGCACTGGATGCTTTATAGCCAGAGGCCAAGGAAGCGCCAATAATATCACCAGTCGGAGACGAAATGCCGGATCCATCTGTTAACGTTGACCGAACCCACAGGGCTGCAGAAGCGTCATTATCCTTTGGAATAAGCATACAAATTTGAACAGACCATTTGCCCGGGGGCAGAGTAAGGGTTGTACCTGTATATACAGGGGCAGCGCTTGTCCAGTTATAACTTGTGCCAGATCGTACAGCTATAACAGCGGCAGTTACTCCTGTGTTTGTAACCCATGAGGCATTCCCCGAAGCATCGGATGTCAATACTTTATTGGCGCCTTGTGTTCCGTCGGCTATTCTTACGGTTCCTGCAACATCCAATGTAGCTGCCGGTGTCGCGGTTCCGATACCGATGTTGCCGTCTTTCCCGGAAATAGTACCTCCGCCGCTTCCGAGTTTTATCGTACCGATCGTGGCATCCTGCGCACCATACAAACCAATATAATTGGAAACATTGATATCCTGTAACGTCATATCATTGCCGACCCGGAAACACTCTCCGCCATCGATGGTTGAATGGATCACACCATTAACATCCAGTTTATAGGTCGGGGTAGTGATGCCTATCCCTACGTTGCCGGTTGCTGTAATTCCAAAGCGAGATGCAGACTCTGTCTGATCCCATAGTTCAAACGAGCCGGCGCCATAGGGATTCGATGCGCTGCCACTCACGATACGCCATTCGTGGCCGCCGGTAGCCGTAGAATATAACCGTAGTTCAGGACCGAAGGTTGCACTGTTTGATTCAACCACCAGGTTTGTACGCTCATCAGAGCCCACTACGTGTACTTTGCTTGTTGGTGCAGTGGTTCCAATACCAATGTCACCGTTATTTAGAATTACCATACGCGCGGTTTCCGTTACAGTGTTACCAGTACCAGGGTTATTTCCGGTTCTGAAGCTGAAAAGACCGTCAGTAGGATTGAGATTAATATTGCCTGAGTAATTGTTGTCGACGGCAACTTTTAATGAGCCGTTATTGTATTCGTTAAAATTGATTCCCGGGTTGGAGCCATCCAAAGAAATAGCTGAACCACCGGTACTCTTCACAATCAAACCGCTGGCAAAAGCGCTGCTAGTAATGTGTAGTGGCATAATCGGACTCGTGGTTCCGATACCGATGTTGCCGTCTTTTCCGGAAATAGTACCTCCGCCGCTTCCGAGTTTTATTGTACCGATCGTGGCATCCTGCGCACCATACAAACCAATATGATTGGAAATATTGATATCCTGTAACGTCATATCATTGCCGACCCGGAAACACTCTCCGCCGTCGATGGTTGAATGGATCACACCATTAACATCCAGTGTATAGGTTGGGTTAGTGGTTCCAATACCTACATTGCCGGCTGTGTAATTAATCGTACTACCGGCCCCTCCATTCCAATAAGTAGTAGCGGTGGTCGCAACCGGAACACCATTCACTGTAGCCGAAGTCGAGTTGATGGCTCCATTTACATCAAGCTGGCAGGTTGGGTTCATGGTGCCTATGCCAATAAACCCATTAACTGGATTAAGGTTGATGCCCTTTACGTTCAACGAATAGGGTACGCTAAGTAACTGTCCATTGCTGATTTCGGTCCCATTCACCGATACTTTCGTCCAATAGGTGTTATTTGACCAGTTTATTAAAGCAAAAGATCCTGAAACAACAGAACCTCCGCCAATATTCAGGTTGATAACCCCCTGTGCCGTAGTAGTAATACTATGGGTTTCGCTGTAAACACTGGTGCCCGAAGAGCCACCCTGAAGGATGTCAATTACGACCGTGACTGGGGTTGAAGGAACAATGTTGCCACCGGCGTCGCGTAAAACAGCCTGATATTTAAACATTTCAGGTGTTTGTGCCATGATTTCATCGACTGCCGTAAAGGCCAGGATGAAAATAAATGTAAACAGTAGATGTTTTTTCATGATGTTTTTTTTTAGGTTGCGACAAATATACACTCGCCGATTCTTTTCAAATACATGAAAACATTAGCAAAGTGTTAACAATAAAAAAAAACTGTATGCTGAGGAGGGAGAGAAATCCTATGAACTTGTCTTTACAATAGAGAAATACAGGTACCTGAAAATCGGCTGTTAGTTAAATGGGATGAACAACCGGGCAAACTCCGGACCAGGGTCCCATCATGAGGGACAGGCAATTTTTCCAGGAGCAATCAGATGGCAACAAGAAAACTTTGTACATTGACTTTATCCCCGATTTGTAGTTTTTTCCGTAACCGGCTCCGAGCGACTCTCAAACTGGCCGGGCTTTGAAATAAAATCGTTGACATGTCTTTATTATTAATTCCAAGTTTCAACAGAATACAAAGTCGCATTTCTCCAGGGGTCAGGTTAGTATATCTTGTTGCCAATTTTTTACTAAATTCCGGATGAACATTCTGAAACGCTATGTCGAAATGTTGCCAGCTATCTTCCCTGATCTTTTGTTCGAGTTCATGGTTAATTTCATTCACAATGGATCTGGCTTCTCTAATTTGTCCGGATATTTTTTCAAGATTATGTATCTTTTTTTCTAATTCGAGAAAATATTCATGATTTTTTATCAGCATCAATGTCTTTTCAACGAGTTCAAGATTTTTTCGTTCGATTTCCTGATGGTGGCAGGATACAAACTTCAGAGCTGAATTGACTCTTGCTGAAAGTTCAACCGGATCAACGGGCTTTCGGATATAATCATGGGCCCCGGCTTCAAGTGCATTATCAAGGTCCTTTGGATTCATCATTACGCCGGTGACGATAATAACGGGAATATGCTGTGTTTTCTCTCCTGATTGTAAATGGGCCAACAGTTCGATACCTGTCATCCCTGGCATATCCCAATCACAAAGAATTAAATCAAAAGTAGTCAACTCTATTGAATGCATTGCAGATCTGCCACTGGTGGCCTGAAACAAACGATATTCCGGATGTGATTCTTCAAGAAAACCTGTTATTATCTGGATACATTCCACAATGTCATCGACAATCAGGATGTTATAATTTCTCATCTTGTAAAACTATGTTTATCAATTTATTATAAGCGCTCTCATTACAATCGGAAACTGATTTCAATAATTGCGATTTCCACTTCATAAGGTTCACCGATTCATTGCAATCAATAGTTTTGATGATATCTTTTATGTTTGATAGCTGGAAAATTGTGAGATTCTTAAGTTGAAGACAAAAAGGCATTACCTTTTTAATCTCTTCCGGAGATAATTCAACGATCACCTTTTTTTCAGCATTCATGCTGGCTACATTACCTAAGGAGGCGCCTGTTTCCTGGTTAGAACTTAAAGGGATGGTGAACCAAAATGTAGACCCATTCCCGGGGGTTGAAACAACCCCAATCTGACCACCATGGGATTCAACGGCCATTTTACAAAAAGTCAAACCAACCCCTGTAGAACGTGTTGTTCCTGATTTGCGGGCTGAAACTTGCATATATTTATCAAAAATGATTGCCAGTTCTTCATCGGCAATACCCTCCCCATGGTCTTTGACGGAAAGTTTAAGCATCTCCGTTTTCATCGGTTCCATCAAAACCTCAATAAACAATCCAGGCGGCGAAAATTTAATTGCATTTGTCAACAAGTTGATAAATACTCGTTCAATAATTTCAGGATCAGCCTTCACAACATAATTTTCATCCGATAGATATTTGATTTCGATATTTCTTTTTTCGCAGAGAAAACTTACCTCCTCGTATGCGTTTATTATTGTTTGAATAATCGAAAATTCCCTGATGGTAAGTTTCATCCTGGTGTTTTCATAGTGATGAACATCTAAAAGGTTCAGTACAAGATTCAGCATCTGTTTTCCCGAATGTTTTACGATTTCAATTTGCTGTTCCGAATTCTTCCAGGAATCAATATTTATTATGGTATTCAATGA
>Ga0247842_10002018_pt1 | contig 31404 bp, 31 predicted proteins | sample LaCruzMarch2015__3_FD_192411 | JGI IMG/M metagenome (GOLD analysis project Ga0247842, IMG submission 192411) | Freshwater microbial communities from meromictic Lake La Cruz, Castile-La Mancha, Spain - LaCruzMarch2015_19m | ecosystem: Environmental > Aquatic > Freshwater > Lake | place: Spain...
AAAATTCTGATATTCTTGCTCTGTTTCCAAAAATACCTTAATAGCCGGTCGCCAAGAATTCTTCATTGATTTCATTCCTTCCTTGATAAAAACTTCATTTTCTTCCTGTTTTGGCATCATATCAGCAATGGTTGCTAAAGCCGTAAGTTCCAAAAAATTATTTCTGAGGTTATCCGCCATTTTATTTTCTAAAAGAATTTCTGAAAGTTTAAAAACAATACCGGCCGCAGCAAAAGCCTTAAAAGGATATTTGTCCCCTTTTTGTTTAGGATCAACAACTACTTCAGCACTAGGTATTTTATCTAATACTTCATGATGATCAACTATAACAACTTTAAATCCTAATTTCTTCGCCAACTTTACTTCTTCTATATTACCTATCCCTAAGTCCACAGAGACTAAAAGAGCCGGAGCAAATTTTTTCAAAAAATTAAGAGCTGTTTTATTTATTCCGTAACCGTCTGTTTCTCTGTCCGGAAAATAAACTTCAACTACATTCCCTCCTAAATTCTTAAGAGTTTCTTTTAAAATAATAACCGAAGCTACGCCATCTAAATCAGCATCTCCGTAAATAACAATCTTTTCATTATCTTTTACCGCTTTCAATATTCTTTTTGCCGCTTGTCTAAGATTTTTAATTTCCATAAATTTATTTTAAAGCTTCTATCCCGGGTAATTTTTCACCACTCAAAAAAGCCAACATTGCCCCTCCGCCTGTTGAAACATGACTAAATTTTGAAGAAAGACCTAGTTTATTTATAAATTCCACCATTTCCCCTCCTCCAACAACAGAAAAAGCTCTGCTTTTAATTATTGCCCTCAGAATATCTTCTGTTCCTTTGGCAAATTTCTTTTTTTCAATCCACCCTAAAGCACCATTAAAAAAAATTGTCTTTGCTGTTTTTATCTTATCTTTAAAAAGATTAACCGTTTTAGGACCAATATCATATTTAAAATCACCTTCAAGTGGTTCTAATTGACCGATAATCTTTTTAGGATAATCAATTTTTATTTTCTTTTCTAAAATTTCATTTTTAATCAGTCCTCCTATTAGAACAAAATCAGAGATTTTTGAAATTTTATTTATAAACCTGACTTTTGTTTCTACCTTAGATCCTCCAATTATAGAAACCAAAGGTTTTTTAGGATTTTTAATAACTCTCTCTAAGGAGCTAATTTCTTTTTCCAATAATAAACCCGCTCCTGAAAGCAAATATTTTGGAATTCCCACAATTGAAGAATGAGCCCTATGACTTGCCCCAAAAGCATCATTAATATAAATATCTCCCAATTTTGCCAAAGCCTTAGCGAAACCGCTGCCGTTTTTCTCTTCTTCCTTATAAAATCTTAAATTTTCCAAAAGTAATACCTCTCCTGGTTTCATGTTTTTTATCGTGTCTTCAACCTCTTTACCCAAGCAATCATTTGCTTTCTTAACGGAAGTTTTTAAATAATAAGATAATTTCTTTTGAATTTTATCTAAAGCAAATTTTTTTACCACTTTTCCTTCCGGTCTTCCCAGATGACTCATTAAAATAACCTTAGCTTTTTTATTTATTAAATATTTAATAGTCGGTATAGTCTCTTTTATTCTGAAATCATCTAAAATCAATCCCTCTCTTGAAAGAGGGGTATTAAAGTCGCACCTAACCAAAACTTTTTTATCTTTAAAATTAAATTCCTTTAGCGTTTTCATTATTTTTATCAATAGCTTTATCTAAAATCTTTTTTAATTCAGCTATATCTACTTCTTTTCTTTTAGATTTTTCTCTTTCCGGTTTTTTTGCCGACGTAAAAGAAGTCGGCTCTTTTTTAAAAGCTTCTTCTAAAGAAATAATGGGAATAGGAGTCTGTGGAGGTTTTACCTCTTGCATAGGTTGAGTTTGAAGTTGAGATTGAGGCTGAATTTGAACCTGTACCGGAATCTGAGGTTTTGCCTCTCCTCTTTCTGCCTCCATTTTTTTCAAACAAGCTTTACAATAGACCGGTCTTTTTCCGTCAGGTTGAAAAATAACCTTTGTTTCTTTTTTGCACATGGCACATTGAGCATCATATAAAACAGTTTGAGAGGGTTGTCTTTGGTCTTGTCTTTGCGGTTGCCTTTGAGTTGGAGCAGAATCATCCGGGACACCAATCCATTTACTGATTTTATCCTCAATAATTTTCTGAGGAGTACCATATCTTTCCCTAGAAACTTTAATAATCTTTTCCCTGTTTGATTCTCCGGAACTAGGAAAGGGAGGCAAAGTTTGAGCAGAAAAAGGACGACAAGATAATCCGTCGATCATCAACTTCACATAAATATTATATTTCCCTAAATTAACAAAATCTGCGGCCACAAATTCAGGCATAAATTCCTTTTCCAAAAATTCAGCATCTTCAGCCCCTACCCTAAAACAAATCATTGTACCAACATTACCAAAAACAGCATCTCTCACTTGAGTGCTTCGGCCAGAAGCCGTCATCTCATCCAATTGAGCAATATATTGATTTCCCAAAGTTAAATCCAATCTGTATTTTCTGGCTTCAGATAAAATATTACAAAAAGATTCTGTGGCAAAATTCTGAAATTCATCAACGTATAAATAAAAATCTCTTCTTTTCTCTTCAGGAGTATCTACTCTGGACATAGCAGCCAACTGCAATTTAGTTATGACCAAAGCCCCTAATAATCTTGAATTATCTTCCCCTATTCTTCCTTTCGAAATATTGGCTATTAAAATTTTCCCTCCATCCATAATATCTCTCATGTCAATCGTAGACTTCACTTGACCGATAATATTTCTGATTAAAGGATTAGATATAAACTGACCGACTTTATTCTGAATAGCGGCTGTCGCCTCAACTTCTAACCTCTGAGTATATTTCGCAAACTCCTGAGTCCAAAAACTCTTAACCATTGGATCTGTAACTTTGTCCACCACCTTTTTCCTGAATTCAATATCAGACAACATTCTGTTCACTCCCAAAAGTGTAGAGTTAGGATACTCCAAAAGCGCCAATATAGTATTATTTAAAATATATTCCATTCTGGCAGACCAGACATCAGGCCAAATTTTCTTAAAAACACCCATTAAACCGGCAGCAACCAAATGACGATGTGCCGGATCAATCTGCTCCATCACATTAAAAGCAACAGGGTTTTCAATATCTGCCGGATTAAAATAAACAACATCGTTAACCCTGTCAGCAGGAATAAAATTAAGAAGATTTTCTGCCGCTTCTCCGTGAGGATCTATAAAACCAACTCCTCGCCCTTCCTGAATATCCTGAATCGCCATGTTTTCAACTAAATTAGTCTTCCCCATACCGGTCTTCCCAATAACATAAACATGTCTGCGTCTGTCGTCTATTTTAATGCCAAATTTCTTCCTTTGGTTACGGAAGGTTGTTTCAGCAAAAAAATTAATTTCTTTTTCTGGCATTTTAAATATATTATTATTCAATAGGTAATCCTATAGGAGGCCCTCCTTTCTTAGCTTCAACTCTAGGAACAGAAGGAGTTGGAGCCACAGCTTCCGACGGGAAATGAAATAAAGAAGCCACCTCTTCAACGTTCAAAACAAAAGTCCCTCCCGGCTTCGGAAAATAAGGAGAAAATCTATCTCTATAATGTCTGAATATTTTTCTTTTTCTTAAATAAAGCCGACGTTGAATGAAAAAGAAAAAATTATACCAATCTTGACTGATTTTTGTAATCGTTGTTCCCAAGGGAACTAAAGCATTACAATTCTGAGAAAAGAAATAAGAGAAAAAATTAAAACCCAATCTAAAATTAGGTCTGAAATAAACTTCTCTCTGTCCCAAATAAAGAAACCTGATATGACAGGAAAAACAAGGTTTTGCCATTTTTCCCTCAATAGCAGCAACTATGTCTTTTTCTCCGGGAGTAAGTTTCATTTCAGGTGGCATAATCTCTACATTCTTTTTTTCTATAGTAGGTTCTCCCGTTATTATAATTTTAGCCGCTTCTTCTATTATAGGTCTTTGTTCTGGAGGTACTGGCCTTTTCGCTAATTTATCACGAAGTTTTTTAGCCTCATCCATAAAAGGAGTTAAAGAATCTTGACCCATAGAAGAAATTGCTATCTGAATCCAAAGTTGCTCTCCAGGTTTTATTTTTGCCATTGATTCAAGAAGACCGGCAACAGGATCAACTCTTTTTTCTTCCAAAGCCTCAGACTCCGTTTCAAAACTCTTATAAGTCAAAATCGGATAAGGATCTGCTCTAAGTAATTTATAATCCGTACCCCAAACATCCCAATCTTTATTGGGAATATCTTGAGGAACATATTTAGTATAATCTTCGGCTACAGAGATTTCAGCTTCGGGATATTGAGAATAGATATTAGCCTCAACCGAGTCTTTTAATCTCTCAACCGTTCTGATGTAAAAATGAGGCTCACCTCCCAGAGAAACTAATTCAAGTTGATAAGAAAGAAGTACTTGACCGTCAAACCATTTTTCATACCAGTTTGGCGGAGCAAAAAGAATCTGCCATAAACCGGTCATCACCGTTTCCATGGCCCTTATTGGTTTCAAAACTTCCTTTGGCATCTTTATCTCCAATAAAACCCTTTTTTGTTTTTTTTGCCACTCTTCTACTCTCCAAAATAGCCAAAAGAAAACAAACGGTTTAATTAAAAGAAAAGGCAGCGGAAGCCACCACCAATATATAATTATCTTCCACAGATAACCTAAGTATAAGGCTACTGTTAGAGGTTCGACCATAAATTTTTAAATGAAATTACGCTTCTTTTACTTTATATCTACCTTGAGTATCCTTTAAAAAATAATCTCTATTACTCAAATTAAGTAAAACTGTGTTTTCTTTAACCATTCTTTGAGCCATAACTATTTTTAAAATTTCTTCTTTGGTTAAAGGTCCTTTTTCCTTCAAAGTGCTAAAAATCACTTCTTTAACTTCGCCAGGTATATATCCCCATTCTGACAAGGCATAAATACCTCTGCCAACCAAAACAAATCTCGCATCCCGAATAAGCTCATTATGAACAGTCTGAACTAAACTTCCGTTAATCATCCCTGCCACCTCTTTAAAATGAAGAGGTTTTTGAACTTTTTTAAAAGCTAAGTAAGCTTTATCTTTTATTCCACGAGGATTTATTTCCGGCCATTCTCTTAAGCCAAAAAATCCTTCGTCATTCTTTTGTATTTTTTTAGAAGCTTCAAGATAAGATAACAAAGATTCATTATCTACAGAATAAGACGTTTTCAAATCTTTTGAAGCCAAAGGTTTTTTAATTTTCTTTAATTTACTAGAAAGAAAAGTAATAACTTTTTTAGCGACAGATACAGATTTTTTATCAACAAACCACATAGGATAAAACTCTTCTGTTTCTCCGCTTCTTTCAAAGCCTTTTCCGATGTTTAAAAGAAAACAAGCCTGAGGCTGATATTCTTTTCCTCCAAGCTCTTCCAATAAAACGGATTCTTTTCTTAATCCCCCGAATTTCTTAAGGTGCTGAGAATATAATTGAAATACTTTTTCGTACTTACCCATTTTCTCCTTTATTCTGTCTAAACCGTCTTCTTCAATTTGTCTTACTCTTTCCCTGGTAACTCCAAAATCTTTTCCAATTGATTCTAAGGTTTCAAAATCAGCTGCCTCCTGTCCGCGAGTCAAACCAAAACGTCGGGATATTACTTCCCTTTGCCTGTCAGGCAGGTCTTTCAAAAGATCCTCGCAAATTTTCTGGTAGTTTTGAACCATATTATCCTATTTAAACATTTTTACGTGCTTATGTCAACCCTTCTTCCCCTGCTTAAAATTAAGCCAAGTGATAAGTATGGGGCTGGCAATAAATATAGAAGAATAAGCACCGCAAGTTATACCGATGATAAGAATCAAAGAAAAATATTTTAAGCTTAATCCACCAAAAAAGAAGATGGTAAAAAGAACTATTAAAACGGTTAAAACCGTATTAACAGAACGGCCCAGAGTTTGATTCAAACTCAAATCAACAATTTCCTCAAAAGACGAAGCTCCTCTCCTTAAAATATTCTCTCTGATTCTATCAAAGATAACTATAGTGTCGTGGATCGAATAACCAAGAATAGTCAGTAAAGCCGCCACAATAGGAATGGTAATTTCAACATTATAGAATTTACCCAGTAACGAGAAAACCCCCAAAGGAATCAAAACGTTATGAAAAAGACCAACAAGAGAAGCTATACCATATTGCCAGGAACTGACTGGCCTGGATACCTTTCTAAAAGCAAAAGAAATATAAAGAGTAATGGCAATTAAGGCTAATATTACTGCTAACTCCGTTTTCTGCTTCAATTCGTTTCCTATAGCAGGTCCAATAAGCTGAAAACTCTTTTCTTCAAAAGGAGACACGCTTTGAATTTTTGAAACTATTTTCTCGTGAGTAGATTCATCAATTGTTTTCATACGAAACAACATTCCTTTTTGACCAACTGGTTGTAAAGTAATTTCCCCTAAATTAAATTCAGAAAGATTACTTTGAATAATTTCTATTGACGGTCTGTCTCCCGTAAACTCCGTTTCCATTAAACTTCCTCCTGTAAATTCAATACCGAATTTCAAACCAAAAACGACTAAAGAAACAATACTTCCTACAATAAGAATACTTGAAAAAAAGAAATAAATTTTTCTATATTTTGAAAATCTGAATTGCATAATTATAAATTCTTTTTTATTTCTTCCACTTTATCAGTTTTTTCCCAAGTGAAATCAGCGTCTTCTCTACCAAAATGACCATAAGCTGCCGTCTTTCGATATATCGGTCTTCTCAAGTTCAGCTGATCAATAATATCTTTTGGTTTGAAACTAAAAACCTTCTTTATGACTTCAAGTATCTTTTCATCAGGAATTTTATTAGTACCAAAAGTCTCAATAAAAATACTTACAGGATCCGCAACTCCAATTGAGTAAGCCACCTGCAATTCACATTTATCGGTTAATCCCGCAGCAACTATGTTTTTTGCAACATATCTTGCCATATAGCTTCCGCTTCTATCAACTTTAGTAATACATTTCCCGGAAAAACAACCTCCTCCATGTGCTCCTACTCCGCCATAAGTATCTGCAATAATCTTTCTTCCGGTTAAACCGGTATCTGCCGGAGGACCACCCAACACAAATCTTCCTGTCGAATTTATAAACATTTTTGTATTCTCATCTAACAAGCTACCCAATACTGGTTTTATAACCTGCTCTTTTATATCCTCTCTTAATTTCTCTAACTCAACATCTTCTGAATGATGAGCGGCTATCACAACCGTCTCAACTCTTCTCGGTTTGCCGTCTTCATATTCTACAGTAACCTGACTTTTTCCGTCCGGTCTTAAATAAGACAATGTTTTATTCTTTCTGACCTCAGCTAACTTCATCACTAATTTCTGAGCTAACATTATGGGTAAAGGCATTAATTCGGGAGTTTCGTTACTGGCATACCCAAACATAAGACCCTGATCTCCTGCTCCCTGTTCTTTAAATTCACCCTTACCTTCTTCAACTCCTTGAGCAATGTCCGGGCTCTGTTCATGAAGCGTAACTATGACACCCACGTCATCTGAGCAAAATCCAAAATCATGATTATCATAACCAATTTCTTTTAATGTTCTTCTTACTACTTCAGGTATTTCTATATAAGCATTAGTCTTTGCTTCTCCTCCGACTAAAACTAATCCTGTTGTACAAAAACACTCAATACCTGCATGAGTATATAAATCCTGCTTCAACATTTCGTCATAAATAGCGTCAGAAATCTGATCGCAAATTTTGTCAGGGATGCCCCTCCGTCACTGATTCTGACGTAAATAGGAATTTTTTTCCTACTTTTGAAGGGGCTTCATTATTTAAGTTATTATTCATATTTTTAAAATAATTTATATTTAAGATTCTTGTGAACAAAAAGAGCTATCAATTTTGTAAACTTCATTCTATCTTCTCTTATAGATAAATACCAATATATCCCATGCTTATGCAAATAAGATCGAATCCCAAAAAAATCTTTTAACCATTTTATTAATCTTTTAATTTCTTTCTTGCTGTAAGATCCCGTTGCAATCCTATAAGAATATTTCTCTTTATTACCATCATCCCCAAACCATATCGCTAAAGCAAGAGGGTGGGTTATTTTTTTCAATGAAACAGCCCTTATAATCTTTTTACCACTACTATCATAAAACATTTTTCTAATTTCTTTAAAGATCGGATGAGCTCTACTTGAAAATTTAACCTCTTTACCATACTTCCCATAATATTCTATAAATTTCCCAGAAAACGGCTTTAATTTATCATGCTTAAATAATAAATATTCTTTTTGCTTCAATGAATGAGCCTCAGAAAAACGATAATTTCTATCTTCTTTCCCTTTAACTATGCTTCCATCTCCCAACAATGAACCATATAAAATCATTTTTTGATAAAAACTAAGAGGAACTTTGTCGCACTCTCTTTTTGGCAATCCCAGAGCTTTTCTCTTATCTAAAATTCCATGCATATCTCTCCCCATAATCCTTGCCAACTCTATATTGTTTAACCGCCAATTATTTTTAAGGAAACTTATATTTTTCTTAGACCAATATCTTGTAATTTTATTTGTTGTTCTGCCCATTACTCAATCGTATCATTGGTCTCACATTTTATCAATTTTTATCTCCATAACCATTTAATATTTGAAATTTTTGTTCCAATAAAAATTTTAAGAAGATTTTCAGTGATAAATATTGCAGACAACATTGAAATCAAAACACCAATACCCAAAGTTAAAGCAAATCCTTTAATAAAACTGGTTGCAACTCCAAACAAAATAGCGCAGACAATTAAAGAATTAAAATTACTATCCCTAATAGATGGCCAAGCTCTTTTAAACCCTTCTTCGACTACAGCTTGAAAACTCTTGCCTTGAGCAAATTCTTCTTTCATTCTGGCAAATATTAAAATATTAGCGTCAACTGCCATTCCTATAGACAGTAAAAATCCTGCAATTCCGGCCAAAGTAAGAGTGACTGGTACAAATTTGAAAATCGTTAAAACAAAAATAGTATAAAAAACCAAAGCCAAAGAAGCCAGAAGTCCCGGTAAACGATAGAAAATTATCATAAACAGAATAATGCCCAAAAATCCAAGAATACCGGCTTTCAAACTCTGATCTAAAGAAACTTTTCCTAAGGTAGGCCCTATTGTCTGTTGAGATATTAACTCTATAGGAACCGGTAAAGCTCCGGCAGTCAAATTTCTGGCTAAACTTCTGGCTTCATCAACCGTAAATTTTCCTGAAATCTGAGCCTTACCTCCGGAAATTGCTTCGTTAACTTTAGGTATAGAAATAGGAACGCCATCAATATATATTGCAAGTAATTTTTCTACGTTCTTTTTAGTCAGTTCTTCAAAAATCTTAGCTCCCTCACTGTTAAATTGAATGGAAACCAAGGGCTGATATGTCGTCTGATCAAAACTGACCTCTGCTTTTTCCAAATATTTACCATCTAAACCAGTTGACTGAAAAGGGTCCTCCATCTGCCCCTCCTTTTTTTCCTGAACAGCCTGATTACTTACCAAAATCTGATCATAATTTTCTTTCTGTTCTTTAAATTCTAAAAATGGAGTCTGACCTATTTGTCTTATAGCTTCGGCAGGATCTATGACTCCGGCTAACTCAACTATTAATCTTTCTCCCTGGACTTGTATGACTGGTTCACTTACCCCAAAAAAATTAACTCTTCTTTCAATAACATCTCTTAATCCCTGCATCATTTGAGACCTGTCTTTTGACGAAACATTAGAAAGATTTGCCTGGTAAACCAAGTGTGTTCCTCCCTGTAAATCCAATCCTAATTTAAAAGGAATATCAGGAATCTTGGGTAACTTCAAAAGCTGAGGATAAACTAAATTCCCCGCCACAAAAGCTAAAATAAAAATAATCGCAACTATTATATATGGTTTTTTATTTGACATACACCGATTAAAATATATTTTACACCCTAATTATTTAAAAGTAAAGAGAAAATATTTTTTATATTATTTTCTATAACACTTTTTATAATCACCGTAAAACTTATTGTTTTACCGCCTCAATCATCAGGCTCTCGAGAGCAATGCCTTGATATTGTTTTTTACTTATCTCTTTATCTTCTTTAAGAATATTTACTTCAAATCCTGCAGCTCTTAACTTCGCTAAATAATCATCTCTTAACAAAGCTCCGGCTACACAACCCGAAAGCAGATCTTTATCGTTTCTTTGTTCTTCTGAAAGTTCTTCTAATAAAACAATATCTGAAAGATAAATCCTACCTCTTGCTTTCAAAATCCTATTAGCTTCCTTAAATGTTTCCGTTTTATCGGGAGTAAGATTTACGACGCAATTTGTTATTATAATATCAACGGAATTATCCGGAATAGGCATCTTTTCTATTTCACTCAATATAAATTCAACATTTTTAACTCCTAATTTTTCAGCATTCAATTTCGCCTTCTCAATCATCTCTTCTGTCATATCTATTCCTATAACCTTTCCGGTTAAACCGACTTTTTTAGCAGCTAAGAAACAATCAAATCCTGCGCCACATCCTAAGTCCAAAACAGTATCCCCTTCTTTAATTTTACTAACAGCAACCGGATTTCCACAACCCAAACCAAGATTCCCTTCTACGCTTGCTATTTCTTGATCGGAATAACCTACTTCTTTTGCAACTTTTTGACCACAGCCACATCCACAACCGGATTCTTTTGCAATTTCAGTATATTTATCTTTAACGATTTTTTTTATTTCTTCTGAATTTTTCATTTATTTTATCTCCCATGACACTTTTTGAACTTTTTTCCAGAACCGCAATAACAGGGATCATTTCTACCAACTTCTTGACCAGTTTTATTTTTCACAGGTTGATTCAAAGGTTTTTGCGGCTCCTTAGTGAGACCTACTTTCAAAAGAGTGCTAGCGGTCATTGATTCCATTGTTGAAAGTAAATCACGGAACATTTTATGTCCTTCATTTTTATACTCAACCAAAGGATCTTGCTGACCGTAAGCTCTTAATTTTACTGAATCCCTCAAATATTCCATATTCTCCAAATGTTCTATCCAAAGCATATCCAAAGTTCTTAAACTTATCAGTTTTACAACAGAATTAAAATGTTCCCCCAATTCCTTTTCTTTTTCAGCCAAAGCTTTCTTTTCTTCGTCATTTTTCATCCACCCTGAAACCTGTTCCTTCCAATCTTTAGTCTCTATTATCTCCGTTCTCTTTTTATAAATAACCTCTCTATGTTTATTTAAAACATCATCATAATCCAAAACATGTTTTCTTAAATCAAAATTCATTCCTTCAATTTTTGACTGAGCGTCTTCAATAACTCTGGAAACTAAACCTGCTTCAATAGGCTGGTCTTCCGGTATCTTTAAAGTATTCATCAAACTTTTGATTCTGTCTCCGCCGAATATTCTCATTAAATCATCTTCCAAAGAAACAAAAAAAGTAGAAGAACCAGGATCTCCCTGACGTCCGGTTCTACCCCTTAGCTGATTATCAATTCTTCTAGCCTCGTGACGCTCTGTACCAATAATATGTAAACCACCAAGTTCTCTAACTTTCTGAGCCTCCTCTGCATTAGACGGATTTCCTCCGAGAATAATATCAACTCCCCTTCCTGCCATGTTTGTAGCAATAGTCACTTGTCCCAGCTTTCCTGCTTGAGCTATAATTTCTCCTTCTTTCTCATGATGTTTCGCGTTTAAAATTCTATGAGGAACCCCTTCTCTGTCTAATAATTTTCCTAAATATTCATTTTTTTCAATAGAAGTCGTACCGACTAAAACCGGCTGGCCCGTCTTATTCTTTTCTTTTATCTCCTGAGTTACTGCCTGAAATTTTCCTTCCAAGTTCTTATAAATCTTATCCGGCAGATCTTTTCTTATTTGAGGTTTATTGGTCGGAATAAGAGCCACTTCCATTTTATAAACCTTATCAAATTCCTCAGCTGAAGTTGAAGCGGTTCCTGTCATACCGGCCAATTTTTTATAAAGACGAAAATAATTCTGAAAAGTTACAGAAGCCAGAGTTAAAGATTCAGGCTGAACTGACACTCCTTCTTTAGCTTCTATTGCCTGGTGAAGACCACCTGACCAGCGACGTCCTGGCATAAGTCTCCCCGTAAATTCATCAACTATAATAATCTGACCGTCTTTTACAACATAATCTGTATCTCTCTTAAAAAGAGCTTCTGCTTTTAAAGACTGCTCCAAATGATGAAGATATTTTATTCCCTTCTCTTCATATATATTTTTACTGCCAAGAATTTTTTCTATCTTGTTTATACCGCTTTCAGTCAAAGTTGAAGCCCTCATTTTTTCATCAATCTCGTAATCGGTTTTGGGATCAAGATTAGGAATTATTTTAGCAAATTCCTGATACCATTTTGAACTTTCCGCATCGGGAGCAGAAATAATCAAAGGAGTTCTTGCTTCATCAATTAAAATCGAATCAACTTCATCAACAATGGCGTAATGAAAATCTCTCTGGCTTTTCTGTTCCAAATCATAAACCATATTATCTCTCAAATAATCAAAACCAAATTCATTATTAGTACCATAAACTATATCAGCCGAATACGCCTCTTTCCTACTACAAGGCCTTAAAAAATCTTCAATAACCCGAAAAGAACCTAACTCATCTCTCTCTTTATCTTCCTCTGCTGTAGGTTTTTTAAAATTAGGATCATATAAAAAAGACTGTTCATGATTTATACATCCCGTAGACAAACCCAATAAATAAAAAATCTGACCCATCCAAACACTGTCTCTTTTTGATAAATAATCGTTAACCGTAACTAAGTGACATCCTTTTCCCTCCAAAGCATTCAAATAAAGAGGTAATGTGGCAGCCAAAGTTTTTCCTTCTCCGGTTTTCATTTCAGCAACTTTTCCCTGATGCAAAGCAATACCACCTATCAGCTGACAATCAAAATGTCTTTGCTTCAATGTTCTTTTTGATGCTTCCCGAACTAAAGCAAAAGCTTCAGGCAAAATATTGTCTAAAGTTTCTCCCTTACCAAGTCTTTCCTTTAACTCACCTGTTTTTTCTTTTAATTTTTCTTCAGAGAATTTCTCAAATTCCGGCTCAAAAGAATTTATCTTATCAACAACAGACTTTAATCCTTTTATATATTTCTCGTTTGCGTCTCCGAAAATTTTATTAATAATTGACATAATACCTTCTTATTATATATAATTTTTAGCTTTCGTAAAGTTAAAATGAATAAGGGGGAGTGGCATATGCCGCTCCCCCTTTAGAATCTCTAAATATATGATACCACCTTCATCCCCTCCTTTTTCAGGAGATTCAGACCCCATTTTTCAACGGACGTCTGACCAGGATCATTAATGACATCATTATATTTTTTTTCTGAGATTCTTTTCCCAGTTATAGAATCCGACATTGCCGGATCCCATCTGGAATTCTTCGGAATTTCTTTACCGAGAGTAATGTAGGGATTAACCTTCCCTATGAACACTCCGGGTAAATCTGCTCTGAACCAGTACTTCACCACCCCTAACAAGGAGAACCCGACGTTTTCAAACCAGCCGTAGGATAATTCACAATCCGGCAAAATACCGGTGTTTATTCCCACGATCATTCTGGCTTTATTCTTCAGAATTTCCTCGTCTATACCCAGAAGAATAGTTGCGACGCCATAATGTCGGAAGTCTTTCCTTACGGAAAGATATTCTCCCATATAAACGCCGTTGGGCCCCTCAACCTTTCTTAACCCCGTTAGACAACCTACCAGTTCCTTTCCATGGAATGCCAGAAGAAATGTTTTTTCAGTTTTTTGAATGATCTTTTTTATTTTCCTAAGATCATTCCCGTCAAAACTGATGGGGTACCCCTGACGAAACAGGTTCATAACTTCTTCCTGAAACCGTTTCTCGTAACGAACTACCCTAATTGCCTTTCCTTTACTTGTAACCTGCGCTAAAATTTTCATTTCACTCCTTATTATTAAATTCAATATATTTTGTACTATCTGTATTATATCACATTTTTAGCGTTTTGTCAATTACGAAATAAAACAAAAAAACGGACTATAATAAATCCGTTTAAGACGATTCTTGGTTATTTTTAAAACCTACTATAAAATTCTTCCGGAGTTTTATTTAAAGAAAGCTTCTCCATCGGACAAAGATCCGTCTCCTTTTTATTTAAAATAGTAGGAATTGTTTTTTTAAAATAATATTTAATTTTAAATTTCTTCAAAGTTTTAACCGCTAATTTACTACCAAGCAAACTGTAGATTTCTTTTACCTTAAGATAAGCACATAACAAAGCCGCAGCGTTCCCAGTTTTTGTATCATAAACCGTTAAATTTCTAAAACTCTTACCGTTTTTCTTAATAAAAAAAAGTAAACCTTTTAACCTTCTCTTTTTTGATTTAAATACCAATTTATCATCAGAATAGATGAATAAGCGGAATTTGCTTCCTATAAATTTATCTAATTGATTTATCATTTTTTTCAAAAACAAATTTCTGCAGGAATATAATAAGAAACGGAACTAAAATTATCTGAAGAATAATTCCAGGCAAACTCATTTGGAAATATGCCAAAGGATTAGTTCCTAACCCAAGTGCTATAACGAATATAAATCTTACCAACCTCCCCAAAATCATTGCCGGCATCAAAGATACCCAGATATTCATTTTTTTCTCTCTTAAAAAACCTATTGTAAAACCATAAACAGCTAATTCTAAAATAGTTTCAGGCAAAATAGCTATTGACGGCATATGAGAAATACTATAACTCATCAAAGGACTTAAAACACCGACTAAAATTCCTGTTCTCCAGCCGAATAAAAACCCTGCTATCATCACAAAAATATGCATAGGCAAAAATTTAGGACCGGCTAAGTTAAACTGATGAAGAAACCAAGGAAAAAAAACTGCAGAAAAAGTAAAAACAGATGAAAAAGCATATAATTTTGCCTCATTAAACAATAAAATACGAGGTAAAGATTTTGCTTGAGTTATTATATTCATGTTTTATTTATTTACGTAACCGATAATTTTATAAACTAATTTTGCTGCTAAAAAATCAGGGGCCACCAAACCCGGAACAGGGTCTAACTCCACCACATCCGCCCCTATTATATTTTTCTTTTCAGCAACTGCTTTTATTAATTTCAAAACTTCATACCATCCCAATCCTCCGGGTTCGGGAGTGCCGGTCGAAGGCATAATTGAAGTATCCAAAGCATCCAAATCAAAAGATAAATATACATTTTCCTTAAGACTGTCTATAATTTTTTCTATCGGCAAATCAGGAGCATAAAAAATACTACTTCCTTTTTTATCTTTAACATATTCTACCTCTTCTTCAGATGTACTTCTGATCCCCACATGAGTCACGGAAATATCCAATTCACGAACTCTTTTCATGACGCAAGCATGATGATATTTTGTACCTTCATATTCTTCCCTTAAATCAGTATGAGCATCAAATTGTAAAACTGAAAAATCAGAAAATTTATCCTTAAGACTTAAAACAGATCCTAAGGTAACAGAATGTTCCCCTCCTAAAATAAAAGGAAACTTTTCATCATCTAAAATTTTATCAACAACCTCTTTAATTCTAAGAATTGTTTCCCTTGGAGAATTCTTTGACGGCTCTAAAAATTCTAAAGTAAAGATTCCATCTTTTGAATGATCTTTTTCAGTTTCTATATCATAAAGCTCAATATGACGAGAAGCTTCTATTATCGCCTGGGGCCCGTCTTTAGTTCCCGACTTCCAAGAAGTTGTTGAATTATAAGGAACAGGAAAAATAATAAATTTTGCTCCTTCATAATCTTGATCGGGAAGACCCATAAAATTAAATGGTTCTAATGCTGGATAAGAGAATTTTTTCATTGATGCTTGTGTTTATTATAAAGCTCTGTCGCATTCCATTTTGTAGATTTTGTCTTAACCGCCTTTTCAAGATTAAAAACCTGTTTATCAATATCTAAATAAAGATTTTTTTGTTTTCTCGGTTTCGCATTTTCCAAAGCATATCCGAAAAGCAAAGGAGTTACCAGAGTAGTATCTGCGTAAACCACTACAGTATTTTTTAATTCATCCGGATTAATTTTTCCCCAAGAAACAGCTTCCGAAGGAGTAGCTCCTGAAAGACCGCCCCAAACAGGAGAATCTGCCGTTATCTGAATAAAATAATCATGACCTCCTTTCTCAATACCTAAACACTCCCATAAAAACGGCTGAGTCTGCATATAAAAATTCTTAGGACTTCCTCCTCCAAGTAAAATAGCGCCGTTTTCTTTAGCATTCATAACTATAGCCGCAGTTTCAATTACGTCGAGATTAGGATTTATATGCAAATCTATTGATCCCTTTCTCTCCATTTCTTTATGTCGTGCTTTATTAAAATTAGCTAAATCCATTCCATAAGTAGAATCCCCCGGGGAAGAAGTATAAACAGGTATATTTAATCTGGCTGCCTGAGCTAAAATAGAACTATCAGGATTTGGAGCATGTTTTAACAGCATTTTACCTATATAATTATGAAATTCACTTGAAGAAATAGCGCCCCTGGGAGCTTTTTCATCAAGTAAAATTTTCTTTGTAAATTTATCCGTTTTTAATAAAGTATCTGTGGTTAAAAAAACATCATAAATTCTTACCACTCCATGTTTCCATAAAACAGTATCATCCACTTGTGGAGTTCCTTTATAAAGAGGGTAATTCAAAGCAAAATGAGTATCGTGATAAAGATTTGCTCCTGTCGCAATAATAAAATCAATAAATCCCTGCTCCATCATTGAAACAACCTGGCCTGACATTCCTGCTGGGGTTAAAGCTCCCGCTAAAGTGACGCCTATAGTGACGTCTCTTTTCTTATCCAGCATTTTTTCAACAAAAAGACGGCAAGCCTCATTCAGTCTTGCCGAGTTATATGCCTGATAGTAATCTCTTATTAATTCTGTTATTTTAAGATTTTTTTTTAATTTCTTTGAAAAAATCTTTTTTCCGAAAGGAAATTTTTCTTTCATTTTTTTATGGAATAAAAACAGCTGCCGAAACTACGGATGTCCAAAGCCCATTTTTATTTCCCCTGGCAGACTGAGTTATACTAGACGTATAAACAATTTTTCCACTCAAACGAAAAGCTTTTCTTCTTGAATCCCAGGCATCTTCAGTATTAAATTTAATACCCAAAGTTGAAGCAAGCATAGAAGCTGCTAAATCTTCAGCATAATCTCCGGTTTTACTTTCTGTTTCTCCAAAATCGTGATGTTCAGAAAGATAACCAAAAGCATTCCCATTAGCAGGAATAGCACAACCTACGGAAGCTGAAACTAAACGATTAGATTCGTTTGTTGCATTCCTGGCTAAAACTACAAAAACAATTTCTCCGGGACTTAATAACTTCAATCCTTTTTCTCTTGTCATTTTTTTACAGCCCGGAGGTAAGATACTGGAAACGGTAACTAAATTATATGGAGCTATTCCCGCATCTCTTAAGGCCAACTCAAAAGATCTCAAATGCTCCTTATCAATACCTACACCTTTTGTCAAAAAAAATTTTGTTGGAATCATTTTTTTATATTTTTTTTAATTATTATTTAATAATTGAACATATTTAATAAAAGGTCAAGTATTAAAAAATTATTTTTTATTTTTTTTAAAAACTAGAGTCTCTCCGCCGTTTTTTTCACGAAAACTTTTAACAAGCTTTGCTCCTTTTTTAGAAAAAATACTAATATATTCTTTTTTCGATAAAACTTTATTTCTTAAAATATCCGGATTATTTTTTTGAGAAGCATCTAAAGAATGACAATAAATAGAATTAAAAAAAATATACTCTCGGGAAATATCAACTAAATTTTTAATAGCTTTTTCTACTTCTTCTGGAAATAAATAATAAATCACGTCAAAACAAATCACCGCATCAAAACTGTTTTTTTTATAGATACTGTCCAGAATATTTCCTTTTTTAATTCTTTTCTTTACGGAAGAATCTACCTTTTTAACCGCGTAAGAAGAATAATCTATGCCATTTACCTCAAAATGATACTTATTCTGCAATTCAGCTATTAAGTTTCCGAATCCACAACCAATGTCTAAAATTTTAACAGAAGGATTATCCCCTATTATATGAGAAATTCTTTTAGCCATGGGTTTTACCCATACAGATAGAATTTTCCCATAATCCTTATAGGCCCCGGAATTAAAAAATTTTTTATCGAACTTTTCTTGAGAAATCATTAAAATACTGAAAAAAATCAAACTTTACAAATATCCCCAAATTTGAAGCTTATCACTTTCTTGATACCAGCGAGTTCCGATATCAACCCTATAAAACATATTTTGCAGACGAATGTTTTTAACTCTGCTATATGTTTGTTTTCTCGTTTCTTCAACCGTCTGACCGGAACCGGTAACAATTAAAATGTACCCCGAGCTTCCGGCTACTCTTAGCTGGTTATCGACCAATTTAACATCACCAAGATGAATTCCTTCTAAATTAGGATTAGGCCGACGAAATAAAATAGAAAGATCACGATAATTAGAACTTTCTTGAACGCTTTCAGAAATATAAGGAGTGAGGGCAACTACCACTCCTACTTGAAATCCTTTTTTAGTTTTTAATTCAAATTTCTCTTTATTGGCCAAACGATACAAGAATTCTCCCATCGGAGTTAAAATTCCTTCCATTTGGATATTTATAGTGGGGTAGCCAAATCTGGAACTAAATTCCAAAGGAAAAATACCCCGAGCATTAGCTATACAATTAATATCAATATATCCAACATATCCGGATTCTTTTAATTGATCCTTCATTTTTAACAAAGTTTCGTTAAAAACAGCATTCGGCTGACTCCAATACATAGCAGTTCCCATCTCACCGGTAAAAGGACCTATTTCTCCAGGAAACAATCTTTTATGTTCAAAATTAACATTAATAGGATAAATAAAATCTTCTCCATTAAAAAATGCACCAACAGCTATTTCAACTCCGCTGGCAAACTTTTGAAGTTGAAAACTTTTAATTTTTGATTCTAAAAATTTCTTATCAGATTCTAATATATCCAAAATATCTTTTCCATCATCCTCTTCTCCTAAAAAAAGAAGATCGTGCATATCTTCTCCTGTCCCAACGGTATAATTAGGTTTAAAAACATAACGATTAGGATTTTCCCGGATAAATTTTATAGCTGTAGCCAAATCAGAAAAATCCCAATGAGGCAAAATTGACATACCTACTTTACTCATTTCCATTTGACCAAATTCTCTATTGTCTTCCAAGTTATCCGTATATGCACTCCCCCCTACCACCAACTTTCCTTTTTTCCTTAACTCGTCCGCCCACTTTCCAAAACCAACATCGTCAAACACAATTACATCGGCCCAATCAACTTGATCTTCCCAGCTTTCTATTTTTTCCAAAAATCCATCGTAAACATCTCTATTATTTGGATCTTTAATATAAACTTTTACTTCATGACCTTCTTTTTTTATTTGCCAAGCTAAATCTCCGCTTAAACTTTCCCAAGAAACAAATAAAAATTTTTTAGCCGGAAAATGATTGTTCATATTACTTTATCTTTTCACTTCAGTAATTTTTGTCAATTATTTAGAAAAATAATTTATACTTTTTTGTTTTAAAATCCTAAATATTGAACCTCTTCTTCTAAATTAATTTTAAATTTATCTTTAACTTTTCTTTTTACCAGATTTATTAATTTCTTTACATCTTCTGCTCGTCCATTTCCCATATTAATAATAAAATTAGCGTGTTTTTCAGAAATTTTAACATTCCCAATTCTTTTTCCTTTCAATCCGCATTTTTCAATTAATTCACCAGCAGAAAAACTAGAAGGATTTTTAAAAACTGATCCTGCCGAAGAAAAATTCAAAGGTTGATGCTCTCCTCTGTAATCTAAGTATTCTTTAATTTGTTTTTGAATTTTATATTTCAAATATTTTTTCAATTTTAAAATCACCGACAATATTATTAAATTTTTATTTTTCTTAAAAATACTTTCCCTATAAGAGAATCTACAATCTTTTAAATTATATGTTTTAATCTCTAAAGATTTAAAATCTAAAACCTCTACTTTTTCAACAGCACTTTTCATTGATTTACCGAACCCTCCTGCATTTCCATAAATCGCTCCACCAACAGTTCCAGGAATTCCCGTCAACCATTCAATGCCCGACAACCCATGAACTGTTGCAAAATCCAATAACCGACCAAGAGACAATCCTGCTCCTGCCATAATTTCAGATTTTTTAATTTTCAAATCCTGATTTTTAATTTTAATTACCAGCCCTTTATATTCATTATCAGAAACTAAAAGATTACTTCCTGCTCCTAAAATAAAAAATGGTAACTTCAATTCTTTTGCAGCTACCACCGCTTTTAATATATCTTTATCTTTTTCAACTATAAAAAAATACTTAGCTCTTCCTCCAATTTTAAAAGTAGTAAAATTCTTGAGTAAAATATTATTTTTAACTCCAGGTAATAATTTTTTTATTTTAATATTCATTATTCCATTTTAGCAGATTTCTGATAAAATATAATTGGGCTGGCGGATAGCACTCACTAAAAACTTAGTTTTGGAGTTAACTCGCCGGCCCATCTTAAAACCCCGTAAAAACGGGGTTTTGCGGTCTATAAAAGTGAAAAACCTCGCTCGAGGGAGGTTTGTCACCAACTTAGAAGAGTATTACACTCACTGATCAAATACTAGCAATTATGCTAAAAATTGTCAAGCCCTTGTAAAAAAAACTATTGAGGTCGATACTCAACATTCCTATTTTTTTCGCAATTGTAAAATTTGATAAGCAATCTCAAGACTATGATTTTCTTCTTCGTAAATCTTTTTAAATACTTTATTTTTCATTTGTTCGGCTAAATAACGTTCAAAAGACGGATAGACAATTTTATATTTCTTTTTCATAATTTATGAATAAATAATAAATAAAACCCCGCTAAGAGGTTAGTATATTATCTCCTGATGTATCTTCCCTTTTTTTATCCATTCTTCAAAATACTCTTTAGGTATGCCAGAATGTCTTATCGCAATTTTTATTGTTTTATCGGATTGAGAGTCTTTTTCTCTATTACTATAAATTGCTTGCACTACTCTTTCTTTACCTCTTATTCTTCCGTTATAAAAATAATGAGAACCATCAGTATGTCCAAGCTTAAAACCATATACTTCTAATAATTTGACTAAAGATTTGAAAGGCCAATTCTTCAATCTTGCCATAATTACAGTTTAACGGCTTAAACACAAATCTCTACTACCCATAAGGTCGCATATGGGGATCGAGAATAACGAAGAAGATTTAATTTCAGGCGTTATTCTTTTAACCATTTTTTCGTTTTTAGCCGATATAAATCTATTATATTCTCTATATATTCGCCAATAATTTTCGGGAGCAGGTCTATTTAACAAGCTATCACCTAGATTATTTTTCCATACATTTATAACATAACCTCTTGTTGCCTCTTTAATCTGGTTAACCGCCTCTTCCTTGCTATCTGCTTCTTCTATAATATCAAAATCTAAACACACTCCAATATACTTATTTTTTGATGGATATATCAGTATTCTTGCTATTCCTTGTCCTTTTTTATTACCGAGAATTTTTTTCATATTTTTTATTACTAAAAAGAGTCCCCCCCCTTAATTACTTAATCTTAACACAAAAGCTATATTTTAAGTAGTAAGGAGGTGTCGAGGTCGATCTTCAACAGTCATACTGCTTTAACGAGTGTATCATACTATCTGAACCTAGACATTTCCAACTATTGAGGCAAGCTCTTCAAAAACTCATCTATCTTCTGCTTTAAGGATGGATCAAGCTCTAAAGCTTTAGCCGCCGAATCCCTGGCTGCCTGATACTGACCCAAGCTAGCTTGAATCGAAGCATAAGTCCCCCAAAGTTGAGCATCTTTCGGACTCTTTTCTATGGCTAAAGGATAAAGTTCTGCTAAACTTTTAACATCCTGAAGACTCATATATACATCAATTACTTTTTTAATATCTTCCAGGTTAGCCTTCCAGTCGTACCCGGTCTTTTCAATATTTTTCAATTCTTCCAATGCTAAATCATATTTTTCGGAAATTCTATAACTTGTAAATAAATACCAATGAGATGATATATATCTTGGCTCTAAATCAACTGCTTTCTTAAGTAATTCAATAGCTTCATTATTTTTCCCTTTGAAAAAATATGTTTGAGCTAAACCCCAATAAACCTGCTGATTTTTAGGACTGAGCTTCATTGCTTCTAAAAACATACTTTCTGCCAAATCAAGCTTCCCGACATCCGAGCTAATTTGAAAGAAAGAATTATAATGCCTTCCTAAAAGCAGTTTTATACGAAAATCTAAAGGGTTCTTAGCCATATTTTCTTTCATTACTTTCTCAGCTAATTCAAAACCACCCAACAAAACTTCTTTTTTCTGACTATTATAATACATACCGCTGGTCATTCTTTGAGAAAACTGTTCAGGTATCTCAGATATTGATATCGGAGAAACCTTAAGCGCTTCTTGAAAATAAGGAATTGCTTTTTCTAAATCTTTTGTTGCCAACCCCATAACCGCCAAACGAGAAGCTTTAGCTACCTGAACGTTTCCGAAATAAAAAGCAAAAATTGCTGCAATTATCAATAACGATGCAAAAAACGGATTAAAACCACTCTGCTTCACTTCTGTTTGTTCTTCTACCGGCTTATGGGCATTAATCAAGAAAGAAATAAAAGCCAAACTCAGAAACAACAACATATAACTTGAGATCATGTCAAAAACAAAGAAATTTTGAATAAAATAAGATAACAAAATAGATATCATTCCAAGCGGAATAAAAATATTCTTTCTTTCAATTATTTTCGGCAAAAGCCGAAACATATAAAAAATTGCAATTACAAAAATAGACAGATAACTCAATAACCCTAGAATACCGGACGATACAAGAGTATCAAAAACAATATTATGAGCTCTGTCATACCATAAATCTCCGCTCAAAGGCAGATTTGGACTGAAATATTTTGCAAACGGAATATTAAAATTTTCCTGTCCCCAGCCAAGCAAAGGCTTTTCTTTCCAACCTTCAATAGACATTCTCCAAACAATACCCCTAGAATCATCTGAAAAATTTTTAAACTGCGAAATAATGCCCTTTACAAGTCCGGTTTGTAACACACCTATTATAACCAAAACAACAACTATCAAAACTAAAGGGAAAAACTTCTTTATTTTTTTATTGCCTGAAAATAATACACAACTCAACCCTAAAAATAAAAAACTAATTAATAAAGCTCCTATAGCACCTCTGCATGGCTCGCTTGAAATAAATAAGCCCGAAAATAAAATTAAAAAACAAGAACCGTAAAAAACTTTCCACCATCCTGATTTTGTAAAAAACAAAATTGTAGCAAAAAAAATATAAAAAAGTAAACAAGCCGCTAAAAACGACGTATTCCCAAGAGTTCCCCCTCCACGAGTAGATGCATCCGTTGCATTAAAAGTATATATACAGATTAAGACCCCGATTAAAATCGCAACAGTCAAAATCCTATCCCAATATTTTTTCTCTTTAAAGACACTTGTCAAAACAATATAAAAAGCAAAAAGATGCAAAAATGTTAATATCCCCGTCATTCTTTCAAATACGCTCCAAAAACTCTTCTCAAAATTAACACCCAAAATAGAAGATAAAATCATTATTCCCAGAAACACAATAATAGATACGGTTAAAGCGTTATTCTTTGGCCTGTACTTAGGATTAGAAACCAATAATAAGATATAGGCGATAAATATAATATCAACTATTATTCTGAAAAAAATAGTCTTTGGAGAAACATAAGGAAAAAAATAAGACTTAACAAGAAAGAACGGGGTCAATAAAGCCACGTAAGTACCCCATTCAATGATTAATAAATAAATTTTCTCTAAAAAAGAGCGATTACTATATTTCTCCTTTATTTTATATTGATTTTCTCCTTTATTTTCCTGTTTTTCTCTTGATCTTTTCCCCATAATTTTAATTTATTGATTATTATTTTTATTTTCTTTATAATTGGGAATAATTTCTTTCAAAATCTCTATTATACCTTCTTTATCTCCTCGACTTACCATTTCTTTTAATCTATCCAAATCTTGGTTTAATTTTTCTTTGTTCACCTGAGAAAGTCTTGATATAAATATCTTCTTATTTTTTGTGGCTATTATTCCCTCATCTTTATTTAATATCTCTTCAAAAAGCTTTTCGCCCGGCCTGGGACTCGTAAAAACAATAGGTATATCTTTATCAGGTTCAAATCCAGAAAGACGGATCATTTCTTTTGCTAAATCCAATATTTTAATCGGTTCTCCCATATCAAGAACAAAAACCTCTCCTCCCTGGCCCATAGCTCCTGCTTGAAGAACTAAAAGACAGGCTTCAGAAATACTCATAAAATATCTTTTCATTTCGGGGTGAGTAACCTCTAAAGGTTCTCTGTTTTTTATCCTATCTCTAAATATAGGTATTACACTCCCACGACTATCTAAAACATTTCCAAATCTTACAGATATAAATTTAGCGCCACCACTTGAACTTTGACAAATCATCTCTCCAATTCTTTTTGTAGCCCCCATTACTGAAGCCGGGTTTATTGCTTTATCGGTAGATATAAGAATAAATTTCTTCACTCCATATTTTTCTGCCGCATCAACAATAATTTTTGTTCCAAAAATATTATTTTTAACCGCTTCATCAGGTTCTGCCTCCATTAAAGGAACATGTTTATAGGCTGCGGCATGAAAAACCAAATCTGGTTTAAAATTATTAAAAGTTTGATCAATTTTTTCTTTATCTATAATATCCATGACTAAAGAAATAATATTTAACTTTGAAAAAGATTTTTTTAATTCTTCTGAAATATTAAAAATACCTGTTTCATCCTGGTCTAATAAAACCATCTGCAACGGACCAAATTTAGCTATCTGACGACAAAGTTCAGAACCAATAGAACCTGCTGCCCCGGTTACTAAAACTTTTTTATCTTTAATAAATCCTTCAACTAAAGCTTGATCTAATATAACAGGTTCCCTGCCCAGCAAATCTTCTGCTCTGACTTCCCTTAAAGAACCTATTGAAACCTTACCACCCATAATTTCAGATAAAGAAGGAAATGTTTTAATTTTTCTGATTCCGCTTTTTCTACCCAAATCTACCGCTTTTTTGATTACATCTACTCCGGCCGAAGGTAAAGCTATAATTAACCCCTCTACTTTTTCTTTTAAAATTATCTCCGGTAAATTTTCAATCTTTCCAAAAATTTTAAGCCCGTGAATCATTATTCCATGTTTTGCAGGACTATCATCAACAAAACCAATCGGCAAATAAATACTGTCTTTCTTGCTCAAAATACTTCTTAAAATTTGTTCCCCGGCATCCCCTGCCCCCACAATTAAAGTTCTTTCCTTTTCACTACTTTTACCACCGAAAAACATTTGCAAATAAACTCTTTTTGCAAAACGAATTCCTCCACAAAATATGAAAATAAAGAAATAACTAATAAAAAGAGTTGAACGTGGAAAACCACTAAAAACAGAATACCCCTTTAAGATAAAAAATGACGCAGCTAAAAATAAAAAGCTTAAAGCGACGGCTTTTATCATAGATATCAGCTCCTGCGTACTGACGTAGTTCCACGAGAAAGAATAAAGTTTAAAAAAACCAAAAATAGGAATAGAAAAAAACAAAGCCGAAGTAATAAGACCTAAAACATTCAACAAATAATATTCTGGTATTGAACCTTCAAATCTTACAGCAAAAGCTAATAAAACCGAAAAAGATATTAAAAAAATATCAGCTATCAAAAAGGCAATAAGTCTTAGAACTGATCTTTTCTCTAAAAAAATTTTATTTAAAAAAACACTCATGTATTATTTTTTATAAAAACTACGAATACAATCTATCACGTAAACAACTTCTTTATTAGTTAATTCGGGATAAGTTGGCAATCTTACAGATTCCCCTGCTATTTTTTCAGTAATCGGTAAATTAAAACCTTCCATTCCCAATCCCTTTAATTTATGATTCGGAATTGTATCTCTAATTAAAAGCTCTACCCCTTTTTCTTCCATGTATTTTTTAAATTTCCACATATCTTCTACTTTGACAATATATTCTTGATAAATTTGCCCTGACTGTTGAATTGGTAAAACACAAGGTAAATTTTTTAACCCCTTATTATAAATCATCCCTATCTCCCTTCTTCTTTTAATCATTGAAGGATAATATTTAAATTTTATATTTAAAATCACTGCTTGAATATTATCAAGTCTACTATTATACCCCCAATCCATAATCTTCGGTTGTTTTGGTTGAAATCCATGTAATGCTCCTTGAGTAATATTCCAATGATTCCTCATCAATAGAAGCTTTTCATATAATTTTCGGTTATCAGTAACTATTCCACCGGCGTCTCCTGCACCACCTAAGGTCTTTGGAGATATAAAGCTAAAACAACCAGTGTTTCCAATACTCCCAGCCTTTTTTCCGTCCCAATATGATCCCAAAGCCTGACAAGCATCTTCTACAACCCATAACTTATATTTTCTGGCTATTCTCATAATTTCATCCATATCACAAACCTTTCCTGATAAATGAACCGGAACAATCCCTACTGTTTTTTTAGTAATCGCTTTTTCAATTTTAGAAACATCCATTAATCCGTCTTCTTTAACGTCAATCAAAATAGGCTTAGCTCCTAAATGAACTATTTCCTCAATTGAAGAGATAAAAGTATGACCTACGGTTATAACCTCATCTCCAGGCCCGCAACCCAAAACCTTATAAGAAAGCTTTAAAGCATCTGTTCCTGAGTTAACTCCGACAGCATACTTCACTCCCACAAATTTTGCTAATTTTCCTTCAAACTCTAATACATCTTTTCTCAAAACAAAATCACCCAAAGAAAAGCATTTATCGATCGCCTTTAGTATTTCTTCCCTATGCGCCTTGTAGTATCTACGATAACTTGAATTAATAAAATCTACTTTATATTTCATAAGCTTACATAAGCCGGATTATTTGATTTATACATTTTCAATAAAGCACTTTTTAACTCTTTTTCTGTTTTGGGATAATACCTTTTTATATTGGGAAGATTTTTTAATAAATCTTCCTCATTTTCTTTCCCGCTTAAATTATGACTAAAACCCACAAAGCCGCTTATCGATACACCAACAAATTTCACATTCAGATTCTGGTAGCAGACATCACTCCTGATTTGCTCCAATGCGCGGTAAAGTAAAAAAGGTACCGTTGAATAGCAGTAAGGTTTCTTTCCCGATAAAGCCAAACCGGCCGCGATTCCTACTATTGATTGTTCTATAATACCGCAGTTTATAAATTGTTTAGGAAATTTATCTTGAAACTCTTCAAAAAATGAATAGCCCAAATCCCCGGTAAGAAAAATTATATTCTTATCTTTTTTTGCTAATTCGCACAATATTTTAAAAAATTCTTTTCTTAACCCTGTCCCCTTTTGCGGTTGTAATTTAATTTTTCTTGATGGCATATTATTCTAATTCTTTTAAAGCCTGTTTTAATAATTCATCATTAAGATTACGATACTGCCAAGAATATTCATTTTCACAGAATGATACCCCCTTTCCCTTTATAGTGTTCGCGATTATTATCAATGGCTTTTTATGTTTTGTTTTAAAAGCGCTTTCTAATTCAGAAAAACTGTGACCGTTGATTTTTTGAACCTGCCAGCCAAAACTTTCCCATTTATCTTTAAGCGGTTCTAATTTTAAAATTTCTTCTGTTTTACCGCAGGCCTGGAAATAATTCCTATCAACAATAACAGTTAAATTACCCAACTGGTGATGATTGGCAAAAAGAGCGCTTTCCCAAGTTGTTCCTTCTTCTAATTCACCGTCAGAAATCAAGCAATAAACCTTTCTTTTTCTATCAGCTAAAGCCATTCCTACGGCCACCGGCAAACCATGTCCCAGACTACCAGCCGACCAAATAACCCCCGGAACTTCTTTATCAGCTAAAGGATATTTTTTAAGATAATAAGCGACTTTTTGGCGACTAATAACTCCTTTTTCCGCCAAAACAGCATAAAGGGCGCTGACTCCACTAGCCTTGGAAAAAAGAAAAATATCTCCTTTTTTTAAAATTCTGAAATACAAAAATACAAGTATTTCTATGCAAGACAACGCCGAACCAACATGGCAAGCGTTAGCTTTAAAACTAGCTTTAAGTATATTTTGCCTTATTTTTTTAGCAAAAATACTTAAAACACTCTTAGAATTATGAAAAACTCTCTTATAACCCATATGAGTTATTTTAAACATTCTTTACTAAAAAATCAATTAAAAAAGGCACAGCCTTCTGCGCCAAAAATATCTTCAAAAAATTGTCAATTTTATTCACCAGTATAATTCTTACTGAAATATTTTAAAAACTGTTTTAAAAAGTATTTTTAAATCAAGCCAAAAAGAATGACTCTTAGTATATTCTATTTGTAATTTAATTTTTGTCGGCCTGATTTTCTCCATATAAGTTTTTTCCGGATCTATACTTCCTTTTAAAACATCGCCTTCATGAAAATTAAATAAAGATGCGAGATCTGTCATTCCAGGTTTTATCGAAAGAATAGTTTTCCTTTCTTCTTCTGTCATTATATCTACATACATTTTTACTTCCGGTCTAGGACCAACAAAGCTCATTTCTCCCTTTAAAACGTTTATTAGCTGAGGTAACTCATCTAACTGGTACTTCTTCAAAAACGGCCCTATTTTCAACAATCGCGGGTCATCGCCTGCTGTCGAAGGTCCACCAAGATTTTCAGCATTTATAACCATCGTTCTGAATTTAAAAATTCTAAAAGGTTTTCCTTTATAGCCTATTCTTTCTCCCCGATAAAAAATCGGCCCAGACGAACTGAGTTTAATAAAAATAGAAACAATCAAAAGAATAGGAGAAACTATAATTAGTCCAAAAAAAGAAAATATAATATCAAATAATCTTTTAATCATTTTTTAAGATTATTAATTTCAGCATCTATAAAATTAAGAGTCTCTTGTTTGAGATATTTGTTAACCTGCTGGAATTTTTCGTACTCCAACAACATATTCAAGTCTTCCTCTAAAATTGTACGAGTAACTTTGTCTTCAATGAATTGTCTTAATTTTTGGAAATACTCTAAAACAGATACACCTCTCCTCTCCGTTATAATCTCTCCGTTGTAATTATAGCCACGAAGAAAAAAGAAGTGTATATCGTAAATATCTCTTCCGGCGATACTTCCACCTTGTTCATATCTATCTATGAGAGCAACTAGCTTGTGTGCAAACATCGTATCAACTGTCTGGCATATTGCTGTTCTGTCAATTGGTAAAAGATGCTGGGTTTCATATTTATTGCCCTTATAAATCTTGTCTAAAATCTCAAGTTTTATTGTATTTCTTTCTCCAGACAATGAAGGATATTTTAAAAAAAATTGCAAAGCTTTTTTGCTCTCATCTTTTATCTCAAAACCTAAATTATTAAATATAAAATGAAGTTTATCGCGGAATATTTCTTTATTTACACCATCTTTAACGTCAAAATCTAAATCAACCGAAAAACGATCCAAATATCCCAGCATTCTGGCACAAGTACCTCCTTTGAAAAACACATTAACGGCAAGATCTTTATCGTCTAAAATCTCCGTAAGAAGACGATACATATAAGCCTCATGTCTGGACTGCTCTTTATTGGTAAATACCATAAATTTAATAACCTACTTTATTTTGAATTTCCTTTACTTTTTTCCAATTAATATTATTTTTAGCATCAAAATGATAATTTGGATTAAAATACAACATATCGGCCACCGCCCTCTCAATAGATGCAAACCTAATCCCTTTTTTGATAATTATTCCCGTTTCGTTATGTAAATAATCATCTTTCATCTGACGCGCCATAAACTTATATCCGGCGATTTCAAATCTATTCGATATATCTGAAACCAAAGTTATATATCGAATATCCTGAAATATCAGCCCCTCTTTTACAAAAATGCTTTCTGTACTCATATAACTGTACCGATGAAGCCCAACAATCCCAAGACAAGCAGAGTCAATTTTATCCAATGGAACGGTAGAATAAAAACCCTTATGAATCTTGTTCAAAATCCCCCTTTTAATATAACGTTTAATGGTAGTATAAAGCGTACTATGATTATCTATACCCCAAAGAACCGCTAAATCTTGAGTATGATAAAGCTCTTTTGAATTCTGTATAAGCTTTTTTATTTTCTGATCCTTCGTTTTATTCATGTCATTACTATATAAAAATCGTTAGTTTAAGTGGGACACTTATGTACAGAATAACACAACACAGTGATTAAGTAAAGCTTGATTGAAGCCGTTTAAAATCTATGCAAATATGTCAATATCTATGCAAAATAATTAAAAACTATGCAATATAAATTCATTCTGTGTTAGATTCTTGTCTTTCTCGGTTCAGAAAGGACAAAAACCACCTTAAACGCGTATTTCCTTATAAACGAATTTAAAAATAAAAAACTATCTACCTTCTCTAATAATTTTAACAGAAGCTTGCCTCCAGGTAAATTTAAAAAAGGAAGAGCCAAAAAAGAAACTATGTGGAAATAATAAACCTCTATTTTATTAAAATATTTTTTTGCTGCATCTAGATCTTTTTGTTGAAAAATATGACTTTCAGCCCAACCCGTTCTTTTACCCGTTACTTTATTCACCTTTCTTTTTAAATTAGTTATGGGGTTGTGGCCAAACGTTTCAATACCGATTAAACATCCTTCCGGTTTTAAAACTCTCCTTAACTCCGGAAAAGCCTTATTTATATCTAAAGAAGAAAAAGTCCCACCATCAAAAATAATATCAAAATAATTATCTAGAAATTCTAATTTTTCACAATCCATCGCTAAAAACTCTATCTTGTCCCCTACGCCTTCTTTCCTGGCTTTTTCTCTGGCTATATTTAAAGATACTTCTGACAAATCGATCCCTACTACTTTTTTAGCCCCAGCTTTTATGGGAAAAAATGAATGAATACCATTGCCACAGCCATAATCTAAAACTATTTTATCTCGACAACATTCGGATAAAAGCTTATATAAAAAACTAAAACTTGCCAAATCAAGAGGCTTAAAGCCCTCAAAGTCGCTTTTTTGTCTTTTTCCTGAAGACTCCTTTATCTGACTTTCGGCTTTTATATCATAATGTTCAATTTCTTTTTGTTTTCTTTCTTCCATTATATTTTTTTAATTAAACCGTAAATTGAACCTAAACCATAACCAAAATGACGATACATAAAAACAATAGGCATTATAAAAAAATATTTAAATCCTTGCTTTAAAGCAATT
>Ga0247842_10002019_pt1 | contig 31380 bp, 28 predicted proteins | sample LaCruzMarch2015__3_FD_192411 | JGI IMG/M metagenome (GOLD analysis project Ga0247842, IMG submission 192411) | Freshwater microbial communities from meromictic Lake La Cruz, Castile-La Mancha, Spain - LaCruzMarch2015_19m | ecosystem: Environmental > Aquatic > Freshwater > Lake | place: Spain...
CCAAGGACGTCGCTAAAGCGTATTTGGATGCTGCAAACGAAGTTTTGAAACGTGACAACCAGTATCTTAATGTGGACAAGGCGGCGCTTCAGAAAGAGCTCACTACATTGAAGGCCAAGTTTGATTCGCAGACCAACACCATCACTCGTTTTTCGGCTGAAAACATGGCTCTCAGGGGAAGCAATCTCACGTGTGAGAATGTTGCAAAGGCTACTATCAAGGAGATATTTAAGGATTATAACGACATCTCGAAGGCCCTCGCTGCTGCTGTGAAGCAGATTGCCATCTTGGAGGCCTCCGCCTCCGCTAATGTGTAGCGTTTAGCTCCTTGGAGGCCGCCGACATCGATAATGTTTAGCACTCAAGCCACTGGCCTTCGTTTAAGAGGGAGGCTGCATTATGCTTATGTTTTTTTGTCAGGAGCGCATCATGATAAAAAAAACGTGAAAGCAGGAAGCGGTGCATTGTGTTTGTGTGTACTCGAAAATACATTTTCTGATGGAAGAATTAGCTGGCAAGATTTACGCTGATCTGGATGCTCATAATGCAAACATGGTGAAAAGAATCTTAGATAGAGATGCCCTGTTAGTGCAAGCGTTAGAAGCGCTTCTGAGAGCGCAGGATTCTATTGAGAAATTGAACATTGACAATGGGAAATTAGTGGAAGCCCTTGCAGTGTCAGAGGCGCGTGTTCGCGAATTGGAGGCTGGTGGTGATGCTGCTTAGTATGACGTGCACATGCATACAAATGGGCATGTTGCTATAAACGCAAGTCTTTTTCTGCAAGGTGATATCAATGCGTTTGCCTTTGAAAGACATTCTACTGTTGGGCTGGATCACGTTCTCGGCGGCGGCCTTCAATGGCCAGCTAATATTCTACGCCGTCGACAAATACATTGAACCATTTTAAAAAAAAAAATAAAAAAAAAAATAAAAGCTGGACGGGGTGTGCGTGTTGGGCTTCACGTTCAAAACCATAAATGCAGACTGAGCTTAAAGTGAGATACGCGACGGCGATGGAGCGAACCAACGCTTTGATTGGGGAGACAACCGCGACTATGAAACGATCCAGCGAATTGAAGGTGACTATTGAGGCGACGATGAAGAAATCGCACCTTTGGAAGATGGCCATGGCTAAGTATCTGAAGACGCACAAGCACTCGAGCGCGTTGCGTGCATCAACTGCCAGGGTCGACGCTACGTTGGCGCTAACTCGCAGCATGAAGTTGAAGGTTAACGCGCAGATCAAAAAGTGTTGTGCTTTCATAGTGCAGCTTAATGCTGAGCTGGCAGAGCTGGAAGCTGCAATGATTGATGCGTAGGCAAAAAAATAAATAAAAAAAAATGAAATCCAGACAGGTGTGTGCGTGTGTCTGTGTTGAGAAAGTGGGCGAGATGAATGATCAAAAAGTTTTTATGAAGCGAGCGAGACACACGGTAAAGACACTCGCTGCTGCCAAACAAAGCATAGACACGCAAAAATTTGAGGACATGGTCAAGAGGGCAATGAGCGAGACGGGGCTAGTAGTGCACAATGCTCAGCTGATGGTGGCGGCTCTGACTGCAGCCAAAGACAAGTTTGACCAAAAAACGTTTGCTCGAATGAAAACGGAAGTGCTGAAGGAAACCGAAGAGGCTGTGGGGCAAGCCAGGTCGTTGGTCATGGCGCTGTCCGCGGCTAGAACGGCGATGGCGGCTCCCATAGCCGAAGCCCGTGAAGAAATCGACGCTATGGCTGCGTCATTGGCGGAGCATAGCTTTTAATAAAATAATGGGAGCATATGCACGCATCAACGGAAGCCATGACTTTAAAAACAAACATAGAGACAACGCTGTGATGCTATTTTTTCTTAGAATTGTTCATTCAGAGCGAAGCGAGCAGCAAACAGCAAGCATCCCAATAGCAACCAACGCGTCTTTTTTGATTTCAAGCGGCGCTCCACGCACCGCCTTTGACTTTGATGACATATGCGGCGACGCTAGGCAGGATTGCAAGTGGCGCGCCGACTATCAGCGGCGCTATTATGTTGTATAGCTTAAACGTGATAGCCCGCTTGGGCTTCTGGAAAGGGACTAGCGTCGGCCGCATCGGCTAAAGGCTGAGTATCCGGCTCATCGAGCTTATCAAAAAAGGATTCCAAGGCGATGACAGGCTGAATGAAGAGCCATGTGGCCCTAGCGGCGACGCCGGCAGAGGGTGCTGGTGTTTTAGGCTTTGGCAGCAGCTGGGCTGCATTTGTTTTTTCGGGCGGCGGCACGGGTGCAGGGGGCAAAAAGAGCACAGACGCAGCGAGATAGCTTGAGCCCGCTGCCGCCGCCATTCCTAGGTAGAGCATGCGCCAGTCCCAAACTGCATTGTTTAGCACCACAATGGCTATGCTGTCCACGAGAGCCACAAAGAGGAAACAGTACAGGACGCACGCGTGTGGTGTGGCGTGAAAGGTGCCCTTGAAAACAAAGGCGACCGAGGTGGAGACGAGGAAGGCGCAGTTGAAGCAAATTAAGGCGAGGCCCACCATGAGGCGTCCTGAGAGCGCGTAGGGTGTGAGGGCGGCGCACTCAAAAAAGTCAGGCCTATTCTCTGCTATCCAGCCTGTGCCTATCGTTGAGAGCTCTGATTGTGGGATCATGATAAAGTGGGGCGTTGACATTGTGGGATAAACGCTAAAAGAGGTGGTGCCCGATGGCCCCATGACGATGACCCTGTCAAGGTCGCTGTCGCGGATGACGCGAATGATGGGGTCGCACACGGTGAGGGCTGCAAAGAAGGCACAGAGCAAGGCCAAGCTCAGTGTGGCCATCACGTTGCCGATTCGCAGCATCCAAAGGTGCGTTGTGGGGAAAACACATCGCATGCCGATGCAAGCCAATAGGTATACGCTTGCTGCCAGCATAGGAATAGCAAAGCGCGTCTCGGGCCTATAGAGGGTCTGCACCCATGGACTGCTGTTATTACTTTCAATGTGAACCACCACCAGGCAGCATAAAGTCACGAATAGGATTTGCACGGAGATCAAGATGTGAAGGCCCTTGTGTGCTGATATTGGCTTCGCGCTGTTGTCCTTGGCGTTGGGGTTTGGCTCCTTGGTGGTTGCGTTGGAATCCTTTGGGGACGAGAGGCTTTGGTATGAGTTGCGCGCAAACATTCTTTACCTAGTTTTTTTTTTGAAATATATATAGCATTCCGAGCCTAGGCCCCTCTCATCACGACACGAAGGCCAATGGCCCCATCGTCTCTTGTCTTTAGAGACTGCATGTGGTGTGAACGGTGTTGCGCTTCCGAGCCTAGGCCCCGCTCATCACGACACGAAGGCCAATGGCCCCATCGTCTCTTGTCTTTAGAGACTGCATGTGGTGCTCTTTGAGACGCTGGTTCACAGTATTAAGCTTGGACCGCAGCTCGCATAGAAGCAAGTGATTATTGGTATTATGCAAACTTTGCAGGGACAAGGTTGCATTTTGCTCGTACATAATTTCGTTGCGTTTGACTTGTGCAATCAAAAGGGCTTCAGTATGGGTTAGCTGTACAGCGACCAGCGATGCATCAGCAGCTGTGGCGGCGCGAGCGATGCTTGCTGCTGCAAAAAGTGCAGTCCCATAATTTTTTGTTCATTTCTTCGGTCTCGCACTTGAGCATGTGGAGCCTGACGATTTCACATTTTAAGATCTCTACGTTAATGGCTTCTGTGTTGCTGGCGATTAAGTTATTTTTTTGCTTGGCAAGCAGGGCGACCTCTGCCTCTAGAGATCGTAGGCAGCGTTGGCGCAGCAGCAGGTAGAGCAGCAGACTCAGCGTAAAAACCAGCAGCAAGACCATGACCCAATGCAAGATGGTGCACATACGCGTTGGCCCCGTTTCCTATATAAAAAGCCATATCGCTTAAATATTACGCGGCTCCCAACCATGGAAAATTTGGCCCAAGTGATTATAGAGCAGCCTCCTGCACGCGTAGCCGCCAACGCAGGCGTAGCCATCGATGTAGCCGAAGCCAGCGGAACAAAAGGCCAAGCGATCACAGGGCTAGCCGCGGCGATGGAAGCCAGCGGAACAACAGGCCAAGCGATCGCAGATCTAGCCGCGGCGATGGAAGCAGTGAAAGTGGCAGGAGACAAAAGCCCCCTCAGAGGCAAAAACACAACATCACGACAGGCACTCAAGCTGCAGATCGATGAAGACGAGCTCATAAGCCAGCTCTTTTTGACCAGTGCGCCAGTAGACAAGAGCACCAAAGCATACGGTGACCAGCGCTATATGGACGGCTTTCTCGAAGCGCAAGCGCTGGAGCGTGATGAAATTTTAAGGGCCATTGAGCAAGTGAGGCAGCAATGCCTCAAAACACACGAGCTAATTATGAGTCGACCTGTTTTATCACGAACGGGCAGCGATATATCTAACCTTGGGAGCAAGGAGCCAACGCGTTTTGTGCGGCAAGCGCTTGCCCGTGTGCCTGTCGTCGACGCTTCGCTATAGCCAGAACAAGCCGCGTCAAGGGAACCATGGACAGCTATAAAAACAGGATTTCAGGCGAGGGAATAAACAAACAAAAAAGATGAAGCGGCGTTTTTTATGCCTGTTGTTCCTTTTTTTATATCAAAGCAGGGCCGACGGCCAAACCACAGAATTATTGTTTAGCGTAGAGATCACAGCGGCCACACTAGAGGGCCTAAACATAACGGTGAATAGTAGCTTTATGGGGGGGATAGCGTTTGGGCAAACACAGTCAGGGCCCACTGTGGCAGCTGAAGTACAGTGTGCAGCACCCTATTTTTTTAATGGTACCTCGTGTCAACGATGCACCGTATGCAAGCGCCCCAACATCATAGTGGCGCAGCTGTGCACAGCCAGCACAGACACCCTATGTGATACGCACTGTTTATCCGGGGCCGCCCTATTGGGAGGCCTTTGCACCATGTGTGCGCCTGGAAAATATGCCACACTTGCTGAATGTGTGGCATGCCCCGTAGACTACTACTCTAGTACTGTCGGCGCGTCGACATGTGCTCCGTGTGCTCCAAATCAGAGCAGCGGCTCAGGATTCACCGCCTGTGTTCAGGTAAAAAAGCCATCCGATAAAATGGCTCTCTTGTATTTATGTAGCAATTTTTTTGGCCTTGTGGACTGTGTTGTTATATATAGCACGCTTTCACCCCCCTCATTTGCTCAGCTATATCACGCATATGATCAAATTGTTTATTTTACTTTTTCTGTATGGTGCTGCCGCGCAGACGTGTATATCGTCGTCGGGAACCTACTGTCCCACCAGCACATCGGCGCCCACCCCCTGTTTGGCGGGCAACTACTGTGATGAAATTGGCATGCACGCATGCCCTATCAATACCTTCCGCGCAGCCGTCGGGGCTGCCGTGGTAGAGGAATGCCTGGCCTGCGCCGAATTTACGACGGCAAGCACCGCTGGCAGCGCCTCGTGTCACCTGTGCCAGGCAGGGACCTATTACTCCAACGGGGCGTGCACTGGCTGTGCTGCTGGCTCCACCTCTCTCGTCAACGCAAGCGCCTGCTCATTATGTCAACCGGGCAGTTTCGCTGTGGCGTTTGGCTCGGGTGTGTGCAATCTGTGCCGACCCGGCTTCTATGAGGACCAGCCGGGTGCCAGCACCTGCCGTGCGTGTGACTCTGGAAAGTACACCTACAGCACCGGCAGCAATGGCCAGGGCTTCGATGCCGTGTGGGGCGCTACCAGCGCAGCGCAGTGTGTGACTCTGCCCAGCTCCGCCGCGCCCCTTGTCTGTTTGCCCGGCACCTTTATGGATGGCGCCGGCTGCAAGTTGTGCCCGCTGGGCTACTACTGTCCCCGAATGACGCTGACGGATGGCGAGGGTATTCGGGCCTGCCCGCTTGGCAGCATGTCGCCGGCGGCGGGGGCTTTGGACTTGTCAGACTGCACGGTGTCGTCTCTGCTGCAGCCGTTTGCGTTTGAGACGTGCAGCATCGCGCCGGGTGGGATCGGTGCGCTGGCGGGGCTTCCGGTGACTGCCATGACGACTTCCCTGTCAACCAACACCGTGTTTGTTACGACGGCCACGGCCGTCTACCGGCTCTTTTTGGAGACCACGAGCCTTGAGCTTATTGCGGGACAGGAGGGCACCGTTGGTGTCCGCGACAATGCGATAGGCGCCGATGCTCGCTTTGCCTCTATCTCTGCCATTGCGGTGGATCTTGATGGGCCGGAGGCGGGTGTGATTGTGGTGGGCGATGGCAACGCAGTGCGGATGATCAATGTCTTTTCCAGGGTGGTCACGGTAGTGGGCGTAGTGGGCGACATTTCGCAAGCCGGGGGTGTGGCCCTGCGTCGCGATCAGAGTGGGGCGCGTTTGGCGTACGTGTCGGATGTGACGCGCCACCGCATCATGGCCTTTAATCTGGAAAACATGCGCAGCTTTCTTATTGGTGGCGACGGCACGGCGGGTAGCAGTGACGGGACGTATCCGTACACCTCCTTTAACCAGCCTCGCGGCCTCGCCTTTTTGGAGAAGGTGAGATTGTTTTATTTTATATTGAGATTTTTTTTATATTGAGAACACAGCTAGACACGCAAACTTAGGCTAGTCTGAATTTTTTTATTCTATATGGCAGGCGCTCAATTCCAGCAAGCTTCTCCTTGTGGCGGATACGGGCAATGGGCTGATTCGGGTGGTGGACACGGACACGCGCGCCGTAAGCACCTGGTTCGCTCCTGCTGACCGGACGACGCCCGAGATGGTGTCCCCCGTCGCCGTGTCGGTGGCCCTCACCAGCAGCCCGCAGGCCGTGCCCATTGTGTACGTGACGGAGGCCAGCGGCCGTGTTGGCGCGATTCAGTTCCCTGTCAGCGTGGATCACACCGTCAAGGTCCTGACGCATTTGCTGCAGCTTGAGACCAACAGCCTCAAGGCCGTCTTCCCGCACAGTGCCCTGAGCTCGGGCGCTGACAATGCCGTGGGCTATGCCCAGCTTCTTGTGATGGACGGCACCACCGTCAAATCGCTTGTGCAGGACAACATGGCTCTGTCTGCGGCCGCAGGCGCGCCCGGAAGCTGCCATCTGCCGTGTGTCAATAGCGACTGCACGCCGCTCACGGCAGCCGCTCTGTGTGGCAACTCGTTCTTGGACGCCGGCGAGGAGTGCGATGACGGCTTCGCCAACCCCAACTCGGGCTGCAACATGACCACCTGCACCATCCGGCCAAAGTTTGCGTGCGCGGTGGGCGCCACCGCCTGCCAGGAGCCGTACCCCGCCTTTGAGTACGTGCCCACGGGTGTGTGGTATAGGGCCGAGGACTGCTCGGCGCTGACGCCACGCGCGGGCTATACCATCGACAGCCACTGCGTGGAAACTGACATTGACGAGTGTGCCGCCAGCCTTCACTGCGATGTGATGGCCAAGTGCATCAACACGCCGGGTTCCTACACGTGCGAGTGCTTCCAGACCTATTTCGGTGACGGTCAGACCTGCACGAGCACCGCGTACGCTGTATACACGGTGGTGGACATTCCATCGCTGCCCAGCTCCGTGTTTGCGCTGCCGCTCAGCACCAGCGGGGCGACGGTTTTGACGGCATTGGAGCAGGGCTACGCTGTGGCTCTGCATCCGGTGGACGGTGGTGAGCAGTTTCCTCAAACACAACACAACACAACACTAATGTTTTGAATGCACACATAATCATACTCAAACAATTTACCTTTTGCTAAACAGTATTGGCTATAATAACACAAAATAATCACAGCTAACATTGGACATGTGGCTTAGTGGTCTATACACCACCGCATCTAGCGAGCCTTCCATATGGGTTCAATACCTAGAACGTGTTCCAAAACGGGGTTGTGCTATACCTCGTGACCTTCGGGTTAAATGAGATGCTGTTTCAGCTATAGAGGCCATTAGGTCCTATAGCTGTATTTGGCTGTATATGACGGCTCTCAAAATGGCAGGGGCCACGTCGTTTTTGTGGATGACCGCCACGGAGCTTGCCAATCACTTTACCACCAGCTCGCTCGATCCCTCCAAGACGGCATTTACGCGGTTAGAGCTCGTGACCCTTTTCGAGACCGCCGCCGCCGCGGACCTTGTGGCCGCGCAGGTGAGCAACCTGGCCGCGGCGCTCACGACTGCCGTTGGCTCTCCGGTCACTGTCTTTCAGGCGCCCAAGACGCGGGTGCATCGGGCAGCGTCGGGCTATACGGGGGCCAGCGTGATTGAGGGCTGGGGCATGAACATTACGTCTGTCACCTACAACCGAACGTGTGTTGTGACGGACGTCACGCCCACCGGGGGCTGCTGGCAGGTCGAGATGATCTATGTGGGCGGGCAGGAGCTGCCGCAGAGCAACCAGAACCCCAATCTCATTCAGCAGTCCAAAAATTTGCTGTACTTGCCGCGTCTGGATCACGACGCGAACATGCAGCTGACAGCGCCATCGCAGGCCCTGACGATGAGCTCCGGGATGTTCTTTCCTTGCGATGTGTCGGGCAGCGCCGGGCTGTCGCCTCGGGCCACCGCGTGCTGCCTTCGAAATGTCGAGAGCACGTATAGGCCGCACGCTGGGTTTGCCGATTTTCTAAACTCGGCCGACTACAGCGCTGCCGTCGGGAGCTGCACGGGTCTGAACGACACCTTTCCTCGGTCGGATGTCGTGTTCAATTCGGCGGCTGGCGCCACCAACGACCTTGTGGTTGGCAAGCTGGAGGGCATGCCGCACAGCGAGGTCCGGCTGCTTGAGACCATCGACTACACCACGCGAACGTTTCGCGTTTTGCTCGTGCTCGAGGAGGGCGACTTGCGGATGGGTGCGGCGCTGACGGAAGGCATCTGGGGCCTCGATTATAACCTCACATTCTTTGTGGGCCTCGCCAATTTCAAGGGCACTGGGACCTCGATCATGAACACGCGCAACGCGGTAGAGTTTATTACGGTCAGCAAGAGCAGCACGCTCACCATCAGCACCTTTGGAGCCAACCAGGACCCTTTGGTGAGCTCGGTGGACATGCAGCTCAAGCGGATCAAGGTCACTGATTTTTTTCAGCCGGTCAAGTACCTCTACTATCTGGAGCCCGTGTTTACGCTGCCGAGCAACTTCCGAAGCAGCCCCAGCGGCTTGATTGTGCCCACCAACAGCATTCGTCTGATCAAGACCCAGGGCCTCCCAAGCCACGCGGCGGCTGGCTGGCAGCAGGCGTGCGCCAGCGCGGACGGCAACTACATTTATGCCAATAGCTCTTTGCAGGCCCTGGTGCAAAAGGCGCAGGCGGAAACGTGCGTGCAGGCCAACTTGCAAATGTGTTATCCGCCCAGCAAGGCCAGCAGCGTGATCAGCTTTGGCATCCCGCTGCCCATTGACTTTTTGCAGAGCTCAGACTATTCCGAGTCGAACCCCTTCACCCTCAATGTGGAGTTTGTGGTGCAAGCCTACGACACGAGCTCCATGACCAATGTTTACTCGACCCTCGCGCTGTCCGTGGACATCACGCCCCTCGGGTTCACGGCCATCTGCGAGACCATATCGGCGTCGCAGAATCTCGCCGACATCATCAGTGGCAACATCTACATTGGAACCGCCACCAGCGCGTCCGAGTGGGAAACCACTGTCCAAAAGAAGACCAACATTGATGTGCCGGGCACCGTGCCGTCCAACAGCTTTGAGTTCGCCGCCACCACCGTGCAGGGCGCTGTGATGACCTTTGCGGCGCTTGGCGATCCTGCCTACTTTGAGGACCCGCGCAGCCTCACCCAAAACGTTCACATTCACGATTTGCACACGGTGCACTTTTTGGAGCCGCTCGGCAGCAAGTCGGGGCCATCGCCCAATTTTGACGCGGTCAAGGCGCTCTTCCTGGCGGGAACGGCCTTTAATGTGCGAACGGATGCGGCGCAGCACAGCGAGTGGCTTGAGCCCTCGGCGGCTCTGCTTGCCATTTGCCCCTACCGCGCCACGGCCGGCAAGATGGCGTGCCTGACGCGAACAGAAAGCACCTTTAAGAACACGATTGTGACCAGGGATCCCAACAATGTGGTGGAGCTTCGCCAAAACGATGAGGCCAGCGTCTCAGAGCTTAAAAACCTCATGTCGCGCGTCATTCTGCAGGGTGGTGTCAATGACTTTACCAACCAGTTGGGCTCCGGGTTCTACACCGAGCTCTCGACGAAGCTGTCCCTCAACAATCGTTATCGCAAGGCGTACGTGATCAACCCGATTATGGACTGGACGTTTGAGGCCATGCAGGGCTCGCAGTTGGGCTCTACTGGCTACACCGTGTGCAGCAAGATCCTGGCCATTGGCATGATCACCATCCGGACGCCCGATGGCACGCAGCTCGCGAGGCGTCTGCTCAGCACCGAGCTGACTCCTGCCATTGCCGTCGCTGCATCAGGGCGCCGGCTCTTGCAAACCGGTCCTTCCATGACGCAGACTGGTAATTCTGTGCAGCTCAACGTGGACGTGCCGGGCTATGATGCCACCTCTCAGCTGTGCAACATTGTGCTCAACGCGCCGTACAACCGATGCAACATCTTGCAGCTGCAGACGCAGCTGCGTGGAAACGCCGCCGCCAACGTCTGTCGGGCCCAAGAGCACGGTACCCTCGCCTCCTCCCTGCATTCGGGCCTCGTCAACACTCTGCAAACCGGTGCGACGCTCGCTCAGATTCAGGGCGTAGCTCTCCTGGAGTACACCGTGGACGGCTGTCCCACCACAGCGGCCGGCCGACGCCTTCTGACCACCACCTCAGACTACACGATTGTGACCCAAAAGGTCATTGTTAGTAGCGTAAACGGCTCGGCCACGCTCAATGCTAACCAGATTCAGTATCTCGCCGATTTTTTCAACACCACCACGTGGACCAATATTCTGGGCGGCGGCGGCTATATTTCGTTTGTGACCATGTCCTTTACTGATAATGGCGGAAACGTGGTCAACGCGGACATTACGATTGGAATCAAAAACGCCACCCAAAACGGAGACCAGGCGGTGAACACCATCAACAATACTGTGGTTTACCAAAACGGCGACCGCATGTTCGCCAATGACTACACGTACTACAACGTCAAGTCGGATGGTACCAAGATCTACGCTATGCTTGGTATTAACCTGCTCACGATAGTCGCTCTGGCGGTGGCGCTATTGAGCTAAATTGGCTTTCTTGCCAGCCAGCTACTTTGAGAGCCAAACTAAAATCCAACCCTAAGACCTTAGTGGCTGTTATTGCCAGCCAGCTACTTTGAGAGCCAAACTAAAATCCAACCCTAAGACCTTAGTGGCTGTTATTGCCAGCCAGCTACTTTGAGAGCCAAACTAAAATCCAACCATAAGACCTTAGTGGCTGTTATTGCCAGCCAGCTACTTTGAGAGCCAAACTAAAATCCAACCCTAAGACCTTAGTGGCTGTTATTGCCAGCCAGCTACTTTGAGAGCCAAACTAAAATCCAACCATAAGACCTTAGTGGCTGTTATTGCCAGCCAGCTACTTTGAGAGCCAAACTAAAATCCAACCATAAGACCTTAGTGGCTGTTATTGCCAGCTAGCTACTTTGAGAGCCAAACTAAAATCCAACCATAAGACCTTAGTGGCTGTTATTAATGAATAAAGCTGTCTATTTTTTGGCGTAGCGGGGCCTCTTAGCTCTGTCAAAGTCTTGGTTCTTGTGTTTGCTTGCATAAAGTTTAAAGTGAGCGTTGACAAACGCCTGATCGTTTAGTTCCGACGCCAAAGGGAACGCCCCTAAGCGAAGCTGCACCAAGCCGCTCTCGTTTTCTTCGATCGTGTCTTGAATGCCAAGCGAGCTGGGCGTGACTAGGGCGTGCATAAGCCTGTGATTGTCAAACACGCAGTCTGGTTTTGAAATGCGGTCGTTATAACGCATGAGACCGTCAAAGTGTCGCTTTAAAACATCCAGCGTTTTGGGAAAACACCGTTGTACGATGAGCGTCTTTCCCGTCTCGCATGCCGCTTTCACTAGCGCATACATCACGACTAAAAACAGTCGATAGCCAGCAAAGCAGGGCCGGATAGCAATGACGTCCATCAAGATGACATTGTAGTCAACATGCAGCTGCACCAAAAGCACGTCTGCTTGATCAACAACTTCGCGTCCGCGTGCGTTTTCTATGCAAACAACATGCATGTGGCACGCCTGCTGAATCTGCAGCAGCAATTGATTCACGTTTTGCAGATACGCTGGCCTAATGTCCCCAAAGTAAAAGCTAGAGTCTAACAGTTTCGGGCTCCTAAATGTTTGCATCTGCTGGCTATCAAATGTGTAGCCGTCGGGTATGGGCGCAGACACTCGCGCAACATGATCCATTTTTTTTTTATTTTGAATATTTTATTTGAAGACCGCATACATATAGCCTGCTTTATACGAAGTGCTGAAAGGCTACAAGCGACGACGTTTCTGTGCCCTCTCGTTTTCGTCGTCCGAGTATGCCACCACCATGTCGTTGGGAACAGTGTAGACGTGAGTCGTTTGCGTGTTGCGCACTGTCGACAACGTAGGGCCAAAGTCCATTAGCTCGTAAGCCGCCGTGTCTTCGCCGACGCGCACGAGCAGCAGCAAATCCGTGAGCGCGACCACCGCTGTTTCGGAGGGGTTTCGAGTCAAATACGCGTAGGTATCGGCGACTGATGCCACATTCCATTGCTCGTGCTGCAACGAAACGAGGCTGCCACCCTGTATGGACAACATAAAGCGAATGATGGTTAGTATGGCCAGCGAGGCTGATATATATAAGCCGAATAGCAAGGCGTGTTGGATAAATGGCGGATAGGCGAAGCGCTTACCACGCGGGCAGGTCGGTATCAGAGTCGGCCCACGAGCTCATTGGACAGCTTCCGTTGCACTTTTCTCAATCGGAAGGCAGGGGCAGCCTGAGCTTTTCTGAGCTCTCGTACGCCCTCGACGCTGTTGGCAAATCTGTGAGCAAAGCGGAGCAGCAGGAGATACTTAGCCAGCTGTTTGAAAAGGCAAAGCAAATTAGCGGTGACAGCGTTCTTGAAATGTACCTGCTGCTCAAAATGATGATTCCAGCCTATGACAATGAGTGCGTGTACGGTATGAAGACGAGACGGCTTGCCGTGACTACGAGCGATGCATTGCGAAAAGCTGGCCGTTCAGAAGGTAGCGCGACGATCAAGCAATGGCTCAAGAATGTGCCTCTGCAACAGAGCATGCTGGCCAAGGGCAAGGGTATTGTGTGTTTGCCTGAGCTGGTCATGGCAGGGCAGTGTGCTCGGGCGTCGTCGTCCTCCTATGGCCCTGGCCGTCCGCCCCCGCCGCCCATCACGTTGACCCGGATTGCGGTAGTGTGTAGAATGTTGACCACGGTGTACCTGTCGGCGCAGAGCTCGCAGCAACAGCTCGAAACGGCACAGAGCGAGATTTTGCGTCAGGTGATCGAAGAGGGCGGAATGTCATTCCAGGAGTGGCTCACGTTTCATCGCCTTTTGCTAAAAAAAATCACAATGGGCGTGGGTCTGCAAACGCTGCTTAATGCTCTGCCCTTGGACGGTGCGCGCGAACGCTTTGCCAAGCAAATGGATCTATCACGACTCGCCGAAATGTGTATAGCGCCCTCAGCGGCGGCTGTTGTCCTGTGTGGAGTGCCGTTTTGCCCAATGACATGTCGTAATATGCGATCACCGTATCTAATGCAATGGCTGTTTGTTAAAAGCATCAAAGCGGGCGATGGATTGGTTGGAGCCAAGGATAATCTGTTGGTCATTATAGGCGCCGACTGGTTCGTGACAGTGTCCAAGGCGGTATCCAAGGAAAAGCTGTATGTGAATATCAATAGCGACGCTGCGCTGACTACGATGAAGGCAAGACGCGGAATGGTAATGCGATTGCGTGAGTTTCAGCGCGCCGGGATGATCAGGGGGGCCAAGGGCCAAATTATTCACTTTCAGATGACAGACGACAAGGATGTTATTCAGATAACGCTGTTATCGCTCTCAGAACGCGAAAGCTCTGACCTGTTGCTGCACGATAACGACACCCTGTGGGAACCAGTGGAGGAAGTGGATGATTTAAATGACCTTATTGCGGTGAAAAAGGCCCAGGCCAAGACCAAGGTTCTGCAAGTGATTGTTAAGCCACCGCTGCAGCCCCATGTGAGCCTACGGGCGGGTTTGCGAAACGCTGGTGGAGCTAAAGCTAAGGCTGCGCCAAAAATCAAAGACCCGATGCTAATGGTGCAGCAAAAGTTAGACGGCGATAGAATTCAGGTTCACATCAAGTCAGCGGGCGAAGTGAAGCTGTTTACCAAATGGGGTAAGGACGTCACAGAGCTGTATAGCAACGTGTGCGATGATTTGGTGAGTTTGAATCTGGTCAGACACGCTCCATGCATCTTAGACGGCGAGCTACTTGTGGTTAACAGAGACACGTTTGAGCCAATTGCGTGGAGCAGCACCAAGTGGGCATATAACGAACCTCTGAGCAAGCTGGTGGACGACGGGAGCACTGCGGTGGCGCTTAGCTATGATGGGGGCGAAGAAGAGGTTTGTTATTCTAACTTTTTAGTTTATTTTTATTTTAGATTTTAGTATAGATGTTATATTTTAGTATAGATGTTATATTTTAGTATAGATGTTATATTTTAGATTTTAGTATAGATGTTATATTTTAGTACATATTTTATATTTTAGTACATATTTTATATTTTAGTACATATTTTATATTTTAGTACATATTTTATATTTTAGTATATATCTTAGTATATATTTTATATTTTATTATACATTTTATATTTTAGGGTTAGGAGACAAGCAGGCTTACTTTTTTATGCTGTAGGGCGGGTATGGCACCTTCAACAACACGGCAGATGAAGAGGGCGAGGGCGATCTACGTTATATGAGCTTCAGGGGCATTCGAAAGTGCGATCCGTGGGTAAGAGGACGGCTCATTGATAAGGGTATACTGCGAGTGGTATTTTACGATATCATCATGCATCAGGGCAAGCCGGTGCACGATCTAGGATGCCGGGCCAGGTTTGCGCTTTTGACGAGCGAGTTGGAGGCGCTGTTAGAAGGAAAGTCAAAGCATTGCAGAGTGCTGAAAGAATCGCTCGACATCAACATGCTTGAGCCGCTTATGGAGCATTTAAAATCAAGTGTGGGAAAGGGTCACGAGGGTCTCGTGTTAAAGGATCCGCTCGCGCGCTACGAGTTTGGCAATAGCGAGTTTATCCAAAAGCTCAAGCTTTCGGGGCCCGACATCAATACGGGGGTTATGGGCATAGGCGGCACGCTGTCGGGAAACCCTCGCATGTGCGGTTTACTGACATGCATCCTATGGGAGCACGAGATGGTGCTGAGCTACTGCAGAGTGGAATTTTTTGAGGGCGACGAAAATTGGAGGTTTGAGCGTATTTTTGCGCTTGCTTGCTTTCTTGTTCATTTTCTAAGGCGATGAGGCCGCAGGGGCATGGAGCACGTCATGGATGATTTAGACAGCCGTGTTAGCGTGAGCGACCTGGAGGCGGGAATGCGAGCGGGCAAACCGGTGAATCTAGCCAAATACTCAGTTTTGATGTCCAGCACGCCTCTAGGGCGCAAGGTGGTGTGGAGACCAGTGAGAGAGGAGGACATGCGTTTCCGGTGCGAGGCCTTGCTAATGCCAGGCGATCTAGCCGACGTGCAGTGGTTGGTTAGCCCGTACGAATGCCGCTTCGGCCTGTCCGTGCGAGGCGACCTCAAGGCGGTGGAATCAAATGAGACGGGGGCGAAGCTCTGGAAGCCAAGAAATCCAGTGGGAAGGTTAGAGATCAGAGGCTTTCAAATGTCAAGTCTAGACACGCACGCTAGCATAGTGACCAAGTTTGAGCATGCCCAAGAAATTGAAACGTGCGCGGAACGGCATGCCATCAGACGGATCATGGAATTGCGAGCTCTGCCGGCTAGGCAAGGGAGATTGGTGGAGATTTCGCGATTACTCGAGAGCATGCAAGGGGCGTCAAAATGGCCTCAACCCGTGCCGCCGCAGCTACCAAGCATACTAGGCTTAAACACTCTGCTCAAGGCGGCAAAACTAAAGGACTTAACGCCCGAGGAGAGGCTAGCGCTTCGTGGTAATAAGAATGATTCACAATGGAAGACCTGGAAGCAGGCCAAAGGCAGTCGACTCGACAGCGCGGAGGTGGCCACAGAAAAGGCAGAACGGCTGGCGGACCTGGCCAAATTATCAGAGCGATTCAGGGAGCTCACAGCCAAAATGGCAGAAAAGGGGGGGTTTGCCCCAGTTATGCGTTCCACTCTAGTTCATAGCAGCTGCGATTGCCAGGTCACGCAGCTTAGCTTCAGCGAAGAAATATACTTTAGCCCTCTCGAGAAAATGCAAGAAGAATTTCTTAAAGAATACGAATAAAAAGTAGCTTTAGCCTTCAAAATCCAAATAAGAATAAAGAATAAAGAATATAGAATAAAAAATAAAGAATAAAGAAGAAGAGGCGAATGGACAGTTACCCTGCTGGGTCTATAAACGCAGTATTTATATACATTGCAGCAGCTTTAATGGTGGCTTCATCATGCCAGAAAACTTTTTCATATTTTTTTATTAACTAGACTAACGAGTGATCAGCCGTTCTAGTTGTTTCCATAAACAGCAAAACCAGCGGCATGGCAGCGCTCTGAAAAAATTGGCAGCCCAGCGACATGGGCGTCACGGCGCCCAGTATGGCGAGTGCGATAATAGTGATCGCTGTAGCGGTGCAAAACATGACTCGTAAAACCACGCGTTTTTGGGCAACCCACAGCAGCTGCGTTGCTCCCAAAATGAGCGAAAGGGCCAGCGGGTATTTGGCGTCGGGATAGGGCAAAAGGAACATAACAGCTGATATATTTCCCAACAAAACGCACACCAGCGCGAGCAAGCTCTGAAGGCCAAGTGCATAGCGTGTGTGATTATATTTTTGGAGCACAAAGGCTGTTGCAGGCATGGTGAGCAGGTGAACATAGGCTGAAATAATGCCCTGCGGCATTAGCAATAGGGGGGTAACCGCCACAATGCAGGCTATGCGCGCTGCAATGGTCCATTGAACCAAATTGTTGACAATGACTATAGGCTCAGAAACCACGACAACGGGGGGGAGGGGGGCAACGATTTTGAATTTTGGTGGTGGCGGTATTCTGAGCTTAAAGTCCAGCGATATCGACATTCCTGGAATCAGCGCATGTGCTTCCAGTTTCAATGACAAGGGCTATTTATAAAATGCAATCAAAACATACATTCCAACCTATATGTGCTGGCTGTGCACATTTCAGGGTGAGCCCCTCGGTAAAAAACTCAATGAGTTTATAGTCAAGCACATTGGGCTTATGGACATGCACTGCATATCACAGCAAGTCTCTGATTTTTTGCTGCTCAACGAACAGCAGGCGCAGCTCGCGACAAAAGACTTTGTCTATGTTCACATTTCCATCCACATGCTGCACCCCAAGGTTCGCACCGCCGTAATGCTTCGCCAGCTCCTCGACTTTTCGGGCCTGCTGCAGACGAGCCTTGTTGTGACAGAGGGCGGAATTTGCACTTTTGACAAGGCCAACGCGGAGCTCTATCTAAAGGTCATCAACCAGATCATGACCCTCTACAAGGCCGATACCCACACCATGCTCTTTTCTGATGAAGAAAAAGGGAACAAGGGCGAATCGCTTGTCAGCCGCTAGCATAGGCTAGGTCGCATCGCTAGCCCACTCTTCGAGTCCCTTGATATCACCGGGATAGGCATAGGCGGTGCCAATGAGGGGCGTGGTCGCGACGTGAGTCATGAGCATAAGCACGCGAGCACGCATGTAGGCAATGGCTTCGTCCTTGGAGACCAGTGGCGATGTTTTCCATTCGTCGAGACGTTTGAGCGTTTCTTCCAATACGTCATAGTATCGCAATGACATGGTGACCTTAAAAAACGTTTTGTGATGCACACAGCTTACCAGAAAATAAAAAAAAGAACTGTTTTTTAGTCAAAGGACGCTGATGCGAGCACTGTGATGAGTTTTTTTTCCAATGGCAAGGGCACGGTCATGTCTAAGGCCGTGTCTAAGGCCTTGTCTAAGGCCGTGTCTAAGGGCACAGACAAGGGCACAGACAAGGGCACAGACAAGGGCACAGACAAGGGCACAGACAAGGGCACAGACAAGGGAGGGGAGGGTATATTCAGCAAGGGTGATAAGGGCGCATCCAGCAAGTCGTCCAGCTCACGCATTAGCATGTCATCCGAGGTAAAATGCTCGTCGTCTCCAGTGGTAAACGCGCTCATTGCTTCCTGCAAAGTCGCGGCCTCATGGTTTCTGTCAGACAGAGATTCGCCAAGCTTCTCGATCTCGGCGGTTTTCTGGGCTAAGCCCATTCGCGCTGCTGTCGCATTATAGCCGCGCATCGCGTCGACTATGACCATGTCAACGTGCGAGGAGACGATGCTGTCAATCTGCTGCTGCAGCATATGCATAGAGCGCAACGCCTTGTCATGCTCAGACTGAATCCGCAGCCTGTCCTGCATAAACATGCGGGCTCTCGATCTCTCTCTGGCCACACCCGGCGGCGTTGACTCTCTCTTAGAAAGTTGCATGTGATAGAGGGCACTCTGCTTTAACTTTTCAATTTTCAGCTCCATTTCTGTGCACCGACACGTGAGCTGCTCGAGACACGAATGGAGGTCGGCGACGACCTCTTCTTGAATCTCCTGCAACATTCAGAGTTACTAAACACTATAAGCCCATTGAAAAAAAAATATATATGGTTGTGTCTGCTTGGCGGTCAGCAAGCCAAAGAGTTCAGGCGCACCTTGCGGCGATCCGTTATCCAACACTCGCGCATAGACATGTAGATGCGCGCGGCGTAGAGAAGGTGCCACGGCTGCTTAGACATATATTATCAGCCGTTTTTGATAGCGTGGTTATATACCCATCGCTCGCTTGATTGCTTTAAGCATGCTATAAAGCCAACCTAGACTAAAAAAAAAATGAGAACGCCGAGAGGACGGCCCGATTTGCGCTTGGCGGAAAGCTACATCCCGGCAGCGGTGACATACTCAAAGGGCATGCTCTATACCCTTGTGTGTCTCCTCTCCAGGCTCACACGATGGCCGCTGGTGCCGGCTCTTGTGACTCTCTATTACGATCACACCCTTTGGAGTTCATCATTCATGGATAGCAGCAGCGTGTGCCTTGACGTAGTGATGGGCACACTGTTTATGCTAAACCTGCAGCCTGCCGCCAATCAGTGGGTAGCGTGGGCAGGCCTTGTATGTTGGAGCCTTTTGGGTGCGTGTCACATCATGCTATGGCCAAACCATAGGCAAAACCTGGCAATTGCCATTGCCCACATGGTGATACCCACGGCGGGCTTCGCGTGTGTCCTACCCAATGCTACGGCCAGTGTAGTGGACCCTATGCCGCAGTGGCCATTTATGTGTCGCAGCAGCGTCTTCTTGCTTCTTGTTATTGTGGACATCTACACAATGCGACCACCAACACAGCGAGAGCGTGATAGAATCGGGATGATGCGATATGGCGCAGTGCTGTTTTCGCCAACTATCGCGCCTCTATGCATATGCGCGCTTATTCTTGTGACCGCGCAGGCTGTACGACTTTACTATCCCAATGACAGCGCTGCTATTTTACCAACCACCATATATGAGCATAAGCCAGAGTATAAGCCAGAGTATAAGCCAGAGTATAAGCCAGAGTATAAACTGGAGCATAAGCATAAGGTGGAGCATAGTGCTATAGACGCTCTTGATTTTCAGGAAGCTTTTAAGCTGGCCAAGCTGCAGTCTATGGACGGCAAAAACAGCCGCTAGCTTTGTTCAATGCTTGCTGTATTCGCTGAAGAATATGCCAGGCAATAAATTGTTGTTTGCGTCACGCAAAGGCAACGCGAGATAGCGTTTTGCTAAAGGGCTCACTTTGATCACAGGAGCCGGAAACCCCAATTGAATAAGCTCTTGCTGCACTTCGGGCTGTTCGTTCAAAGGCTTGTTCGTTCTTTCCCAAATGTTGTTTACCGCTTTCAGTATGGAGAACCACCGCCAGACGGCGTCGGCCACCGTTTGGGCGAGTCGTTGATCTAAAACAACATCGTTCCTGGGCTCATCCGACGCAAGCACTGACCAAGCAAACCGTGGATCGCAAAAGTGCGTCACTAGGTCGGCCACAAAGGGCATGATATCATCTATTAACGCGACTTCGCCATTTATGTGATATGAATACATGAATCTGTCAATGTCCTCTTCTAGCAGCAACAGCTGTGACTTGCACCAAAGCGCGTGATCGACGGCCAGGCTGTTTGTGTGCTGCAAAAATGACATAACGTGAACACGCGCGTCTTTGCTCAATTTGATAAACAAGCCCGGCCTGCGCGCTGCCAAGCCGGTCAAAGCGGCTATTTTGGAATGAGCTTGGGCTACGACCGCTTTAGCTTCCCTAAATTTATCCAAGTCTCTGAGGTGTGCGTGCTCGCCCGTGTTGTACAGACGACTCAAGAGACCGTCTTGGGTACCTTTAGACATCTCATCAAACCCCATGCTCGGCGCGCTTACTTTGCCAGACCGCTCAGCCAGGTACTGCTTGTAGTGCTCGCCCGTCAAGAATTCAGTGTCAACCTTTCGCCTGAGTTTGCTAGCCAGCTGCGCCAGATCCAGCACGCGCTCATCATCACTCAACTCAATGAATCGCATCTCCACAGGGACAAATGCATACAAAGCAGGGTCGAGCGACAAGGCAAGCCGCGCAAGGTCCCAATTACCTATTTTAACGCTGTGAGGTATAATTTCCTTATAGGCGTTAGGCTCTGCGTGTACCACGCGCATGGCTAGGTCGGGGCGATGAAGTTTGAAGCTATAATCCAAGTCGCTGTAGTTTGCCTGAATAATGCGAGTGACCCACTCTGGATTATCGTTTAAAATACCTTCAGGAATTAGCTTTAGCAGCCTCTTGTATTCCAAATGCGTGTTGCCTGCAAAATAAGAGGTGACTATGGCGCGGGACATTTCTTCATCTCGCATGCTCTCTGGAAGATATTTAAAAAACAAGAGATTGAGCATGACTAAGTGCTTGACATACGCGGATTCCTGCCTGAGCACGCTTTTGGGCACCATTTTCAGCCATGTTGGCCTTGCGCTGGGACGTATCAAAAACCGCAACAGGTCGGGATGTCTTTTCTTGCGCGGAACCATGGCATAGCCGAGGCCATGCCATTCCTTGACCCATTTCAGCGCCTGCTCAGCGCTCACGTCGGGTTCCCCTTGCATTATGCATCGAGGTTTAAAAAATTCAAGCCGATCGTAAATTTGCGTGTTGACCTTGAGCCACTTTGGCGGGTTGCTTAAAAAATACAAAAAACAATCGTACATAGTATCTGGCATGGACTTTAAAACTTTCATGACAACTTTAGGCGTATTGTTTCCCTTTTTTCCTAAAATACCAATAGCCAAATCAACAAGCCCCCAATTGTCATCTTTCCTAGCCATGGGCAACGAGCAATAGCACAATGCGTTTTTGGCTACGGCCATGTCGCCCAGGACGTCATGTTTTAATAACAAGTCTGTGGGAAAACGTTTAAAAACCCGTGGCAAATCTGCAGCAGACGTCTCTTCTATATCCACCAATGCCCTTTCGAGACTCATGTGGCCCAACAATCACTTAATGAAAGCATATATATATATATATATTTAGGCTTGTCAAGTAAGGCGCAAATGAAGCAAGTATGCCTCAGGCCGCTGTTTGCAGCCATGGACGACACAGAGACCGAAAAACAAAAGGTCTGCAAGCAGCACACGGCAGCGTCGCTTGTGACGGCCATCGACAGGCACATGGGCGCCTACACCACAGTGGTAAGCAGTTTTCATAGTCACCCTTCAGCTTGTTCGGCGTGCTCACCTCATCTTCAAAATGGCAGGCGGATATGAATGGTATCAAGCGCATTTTGCTCTGTCGACACGCGCTAGACGCCCTCGATCGACGCGGCTGGGATCGCTCATTTCATCAGCGCTTGTTTCATGAGGTGTTTTTTGAAGCTAAATTTGAATCCAAAAAAGTTACGTGTGTTTTCCGGTTGTCGGAATACGAAAATTTAACCTGGAAAACATCACAACGCAGGAATATCTCAAGAGCTGTGCCCGCATCTTTTTTAAGCGAGACGGACCAGGCTCCTTTGCAAAGTATCACAATAGGCTCCTGGAGCTCAATTCGTGGGACTCTACGCCACAAGAGATCTTGGTGAGCACACCAAGGCGCTTTGGCAAAACCATTTCAGTGTCCATGTTCGCTGCGGCCATGATGTTTTCGTGCCCCAACCTCGAACTCTCCATCTACAGCACATGCAAGCGCATCTCCCAAAAGCTGCTTCGAAATATTGTTCGCTTCTTGGACATTATTTACCTCGAGCTCAACGTGCCCAAGCACAAGGTCCTGCGCATGAACTCGGAGGAGGTCCACGTCCAAGGCAACGAGGGGCACGGGGACGTACGCGTCATCAACAGCTACCCCTCCAAAATCGGTGAGCTAGGCCCATATAGCCAATAGTTCAGCGAGGGGCTTGAGCGACAGGTAAGGTGACAGGTAAGGCGATACCAGCGAACAGCAATCGCTAATCACGATAGGGTCCCCCTGACAATAGCCGCGAGTCGCCGCCGTCATCGCAGTCTGCTCGATGCAGCCATCCGGCGAAAAGCCACAGACACACAGACGTCGGCTCGCAATGAGCGCGCGCAGTTGGCTCGGCTCATCAAACAGCATGTTCGAGACAAAAAAGGCATCGTTGCTGTCGTCGTCCTTGTCAAGCCCACGAACCACCATATCGCTGCCATCAAAGCCATATTGCAGCCCGTTTACCATCTCTGAGCCCCAAGACCTAAGCACACAGTGCGGATGCTGGGTCTGAAAGCTTATGTGCTGGGGGTGATGCAAGTCCAACGCAAATATAACTTGCCATTCCCTGTCTCTGGCGGCCTGGATGCAATTATTGACTCTCGCCAGGCTGGTCTCGCAGGTATATGCCACACGAGCGCTGTACTTATCATTTTGCATGCCCACTACTAGCAGCACGGCTGCCATTGTGTTTTTTTCCCCTTTTTTTTAAGGGCACAGGGCAAGAGCAACCTTTTTTTTTTCCGCTGGTTTGGCGTGCAGGCTGCCGGTGTCTCACGTGAACAATATTATTTATGCCAAAGCGCTTGGAGTGATGCGGTGGGATGGAGAACCTTTACGAGCGCGCTGGAGAATGGACCGAAACAGAGATGGCCCAAGTGTGGAAGGAATGGCTATGGGAAAGCGACTGCAACGCGCTGCCCTCTGAGCTCTGTTGTGACATGAACCGAATGCACGGCCTGGGCATTCTCTGCTGCGTCCATCTGAGCAAGCTCCCGATGCAGCCCATTGGACTGCCCGAGCTTTTGCCGCTGCTGCCTGCCATTCACCTTCACGGCGATAAGCCAGTGTGCGAGTTTTCGCTCCGAGAGCTCATGGATCAGCTCGAGTGCATGCAGCTGCATTGGGGCCAAATTGTAGGTGATAAGGCGCCGCTGCACGCCATGATGGCGCGCTTGGGCTTTATAGTGGGGCAAGCGTTTCAGACAAGCAAGCCGGAAGACGGGTACGATGGCGTCGTGCTCGACGACCCGCAGCACACCACCGTCCTGCCACAAACGCAAATGTCCATCATATCGCGAAAATCGCTTCGACAAATGATTTGTGTGCTGCTAGGGCTTGCCAGAGTGCAAGATATCGTCCAGAGATCCGTGGCCATACCGCCGCAGTGCGTGCAACACGTCGCAAAGGCCTTTAAGCAGCACCATGTGGAAGCTTCCATGGATTTTTTCAATGGTCTGCAGCAAATGATGCGGCTTGCTCCTGGCATGCGTTTGGTGTACCGCACCAACTTCTCTGGAATGTACAATGATGTGTCGCAGGTCATATACTTTCACTTTCCCAAGTTTGCCAGGCAGCCGCAACGCCCTCTCGCTGATATTCCAAACCATTCAATGAACCTGCTGCCCCTCATTCACGAGCTTGTGCCAGACATTCCAGTGACATATGATGATGATAGCCTGAGACCAGCAGGCTACTCGTGGCTCATCTGTTGCGGTAAGCAAACATAGTACCCCTTTCGCTTGTGGCTTTATGTGACTTGTTCTCGCAGGAGCCGTATTTTTGGCGCAAGACGAAACCATCTTTAGAGCAGACACCCTCTTGGAGCTTCTGTGCTTTTTCCTGCAGCGTACGGGACGGAGTCTGACTGTGGACGAAGGTCGAAAGCGACGAGCGGAAGAAGCCTGCTTCACTGAGCATGGCCATGTCAGGCTAATAATGTAAAAAAAAATCAAAAAGTAACAAGCTGCATCATTTGCTCAAAATGGTAGACGTAAAATATAATAGAAATGATAAAGAGACTTGTGCTATGTTTATGTTTTTTACTAAGTGTCTGCGCCATACCTAGTGGATTTAATAGGGTCATAAGGCTGGCGCCAGCAGCGGCCAACGGCATGACTCATGTTATAATCGTTTTTGAACTGGGGCAGCGCGAGTCTGCTCATGTGGATTTCCACTATACGAGGGCGCCACGCTGCCTTTTGAGGCTCTCTTCGCTTAGAGACATGGCCAATAATACAATGGCTTAGAGACATGGCAACAGCTATGGCCTAAATAAACGAAAGAAAGCAAGCAATAAAACAGACTAGCTCATAAACATGAGCTGATTTTGATTGTTGTCAAATGAATGATAATAGTAGTAGCGCCGACGACCGGGCAACTGCCGCTGGAGCCATTCGATAAATTTTTGTTTTTTCATGGGCCGCTGCATCACCATGCACGATCGCATGCTACGTGAATAGTGCGGACGACAGACGAGCGGGGCCATAGGGTGCGGTGGAATATGCTCTATTGGCATTGGAGCGTTGTCGATTGTCGCGTCGTCCACTGTGAAGGTAAGAGGGAGAATGTGAAAATCAAGGTTTTCAACTTCGGGTAGCGTTTGCATGCTGATTGTGAAGCCATGTTTGCGACCCCACGCGCACACAAGCAGCGACTTGTCAATCGCCGAGGCTACGCAAAAACCGCTTGCGGCAAAGAATTCATGAAGCTCCTGCGTGCTCTCTATTCTTTCGCTGCACACTACGATGAGATTGATATTAAATTTTGTATGTTTGTTGGCTCGAAGTTTGTCTATGGCTTCGCACGCTGTTGGTATGAGCAACGCCGCGTCGCGTGGCGCGTGATAGCAGAGTACGGTAAGGGTGATCTTGAGACTATCAACAAACATTCGCGAAATGGTAATGTGAGGCACAAACTTACCGTATGGCTTCATCGGGTAAGCAGCATACTGCTTAAAAAAAGAGGCCATTTGCGTGTTGACATTGAAAGCAAACTGATTTTCAACCTTTGAAAAGCAATGGTGAGCTAAGAGGCTGCGCCATAATAAGAGCATCAAAAATAGCGACATAAACACGCAATACCACAAAGGACAGCGCGCTAAGTACGCTATCGCCAATGAGGTGGGCACACACAAGATCACATAGCCTATAACAAGCAGCGACATTCCTTTGCAGTCGTAAACGGTCATGTCTTTCCAAAAAGACCCGTACCTTGAATCAAGGTTACGTGACCAACGCTGCATAAAGGGTCTGTCGAGCGCTTCACCCGTGAGACACAGCAGCAAAACGTCGCTGTGATCATCAGGCAAAAGCGGGTCGGCCGCTGGACCCGAAATGCGTGCGACATTCACTCGTATTGGCATTTTTCTGAGTTTTTTTAAGCTTGGTTGCTATTATATTCCCTAAACGCGTGTAGTGACAAAACCATTCATAATGCTTAGACCTAAAGTGGTGCTGGCAAAGTGTGAACGCGTGGCAGCGAAGACAGAGACGTCGAAACACTTAAAAGTAAAAGGAGTTTGCCATCCCCGTAAAACATAATGGCCGACGATTCGCTCCAGATTCCAAACATTGTCATGCAGCGCATCGTTAGAGAACAGATTCACAACACGCTGGAGCAACGCGGGGGCCAAACTCGCAGGGCTAAAATCAGCAAGCGCGCTCTTCTACTCCTGCACCATGGTGCTGAAAATTTTATTACCGAAATCTTTGAAACAAGCCACCAAATTGGCCTAAAGTTCAGCGGTAAAAAGACGCTGTGCTCTGGCATGGTGAAAACGGCAGCCGCAGCACGTCGGCGCTGATCCAGCTTAAGGCCTAGACAACAGCCAATGAGCCACGAGCCACAGCTAAACAACATGAAAGGATTTGGGCGCGGAGGTGGTGTTGTAGCGCATGCCCTTGCCGGCTCGCTCCGAAGCCTTGCCTACAAAGTCGGGCCCGTGGTGCCCGCAACCATAAATTTCGGTCCAATTAGACTCCTTGTCCGACTTGTAGTGATAGGTCCCACCATAGGCCAACCTTATGAGCGTCGCTTCGTTTTCGCACGTGGCCAAACCCGCACATTTAGCCGCGGCGCTGTTGCGATGCATGTGAAGCATGTCGTAGGTCACGCTCATGACATTACGCAAGCCATCAATGTGCTCGTCGCCCACTTTCTCCGCCACCCTGCTCAAAAAGCCCTGCATGTCTTCGACAAAGAGATCGGCGGTCGCGAGGCTGTGGGCGTTGGTGGAGAGAACCGTGTTGACGAGGTTGGCGATGGGCAGCGGAGACGGTAAAGTGTGCACTTTGGTGGGTAGCGGCAAGACCAGGAGGCTAGGGCCGTTGTAGGGCGCGGCGAGGTTATTGTCCGCCTTGATAAAGCGAGAGATGTCGTTGTCAGAGCCCCAGTCAAGGATGCTGGTGTCCTTGCCACCCACGTAGCCATCATATGCCACATCCCACATTCGCAGCAAATTCCGCTCATTAAACACAATCGCCGAAGCGTGGTACTTGTAGGACATGCCCCACACGCCATGCTGCCCGTCATCGAAACACGACAATTCAGTTTGGCCCCACAGCGTCGCTCCCAAATCATCAATGCTGCCGCCCTTGCCCATGATAATACCGAGCATGTGATGCTCAATATTGGGCCTCAAAAGCAGAATGGCCCCAATGTCGTCTGGAATGATAACGCCTGACAAGGGGTCCTCGCCGTGGCGGTTTCGGGCAACGCGATTGGCGCGAGAGATGAAGCGACGCGCCTGATCCAAAAGCTTCTTGTAGGGGATGACAACAAACGAGTCGCTGCTCTCGTCGTAGAGACGCACCTCGCCACTGCTCTCCTCCCCCCGCTCTCCTCCCGCTGCGGCATCATTCACCGCATTGTTTTCGCGTGACAGCGAGCTCAGTTGCAAGATTTCACCGCTGGCAACATCGTTGTTGGCCGGCAAGTTCGTGTAGGAGCAGTTGGGCAGCACGTAAAACTCAGACACGCGGACGCGACGCCTAAGCAAATCGCGAGGCGCTGTGCCCTCCTCGATGGGAAAGGACCTCGAGTGAATGATGTGGATGCCACGATATGACTTGACGTCCGGCCCTTGCTCAAGTCTCTTTTTGCCATCGGCGCCCTGCGTAATGTACTGCGTGCGCTCAGGGTTCATCTGCATCGCAAACGTTAAGCGCGAATTCAGCAAAAGAAAGTTGGGCTCTGAGGCGCCCCAGCCCCTGAGCAGCTGCTTGCCGTCCTCTATCAAGATGTCAAGGCCATTCATGTTCTTTTGCAAGAAGCCAAACATGTTGACGTAGTCGCGAATCTCATCCTCAAAGCTGTGGGGATCCCGATAATACTTCTCCCTGACCTTGCGAAAGTAGCTGCCGCACTTGATGAGCGCAATGTGAACGTGCAAATCGTTGGTCTTTTGGATGCTGCCCACCACTTGCTGCACCTGAAGGTAAAAGTTGTTGCGCCCCTCCTCGCTCATCATAAAGTTGTGCTCCATCGTGATGGCCAAACCGTGTCGAGTCGCATAGGCCGAGAAGCTCTCGCGACTTTGGGTCAAGGTGCGAGCAGCTGACTCGTAGGGCACCCTGCTGGCGAGACCCTCGTCAAAGGAAAAGACGCGCCACTTGATCTTGTTGTCGGGACGATCCCAGTGCATGTACGGTAAAATAACAGAGGTGAAAGGGCTGCCCGTGGCGTTGGTGATTAGGCCATCAATACGATCGGCAATGTAGATCTGCTGCCCCTGCAACTCCTGCGGCAATTGGCTGAGATGCATGCGGCTGGTTCTACGGTTACGATCCTTGTCAAGGTTCATATCGAGCGCCGCCGGGCCCCAAATCGACGCAAAATCGGCAATGGTGGGCTGGTTGCTGGAACTAGCAGACGCGATGGTGTCAAACGCAGACCCGCGCGGATACGCGTGGCCGTCCAAAAGAGCCCCAGCATCGGCGCCGTTAACCAGGGCAGCCATCTGATGTCTTGGTTGAATATTTTACCTCCATATATATACGATTGCGCTCGCGGGGCCGTGCTAACATGCCTAATGTTTTCCACTGCTCGCTTTTGTGTTCACAACAGTCGCGATGGTGGTGGTAATGGGCGTGTCAGGCAGCGAGTATTCGATGGCGATTCGCATCGTGACGCTCAACGGTCTGTCAAGATACCTGCGCACCGCTAGCTGACGTGCTTCCGCGATGAGGGCCACGTCGCTTGATTCCTTGATTTCATCTGCTATCAGCGAGTCGATTAGCTGCGGTCGGACATCCAACCACCGCGCTCCATCAGGCTTGGCGATGCGCACAGTCAAGTGGCTCAAATTGAAGGTGGAGGGTGTGTTTTGCAAAATATTGTCCCGAATATTTTGGACGCAAAACATGAAGGCGTCAATATCTACCTTGAACCAGCGCCCTTCTGCTGCTGGCTCTTGTGAAATGTGCACCCCAAGCTGATCCTGCTCGCGCCGCGTTAGGAAAAATATTCAAAAAGATTCAAAAAACAAACAAAAGCACAGTGAACAAACCTCGTTTGTGCGCAGCATGTGAATCGCGGGGTGCTCAATGTCCACAAAATAGTAGGAGGCCCCGGTAAGCCGCATTGTGCCCTCTTCGTGTAGGTTTTCATGCGTGTACCGTGGGTACTTGCGCATCCACGCGAGACCAAGCTCCGTGTTGCCCGACATGTTGAAAAGCTCCTGCGGCTGCGTGACACGCCCTTCGCCAGTTAAAAACATGGACGCACCATCGCCGGCCGCCGTGAATTCTTTGCACGGTAGCCCATCAATATGAATGGCCACAATCTCGTCAATATTGGAATTGCTCTCAAGTACAGTGACGCTACGGATCATGGCGCGGCTAAGCTTCTCATTCAGCAGCGCGTCGGATGTGCAATCGCCATCACAGCCAAAAATCGCGCCCGCACGCTCGGGGTTTACTCGCCAAACACCTAAGCAAAAACATAAGCATAGGATGCAAACACCTAAGCAAAAAAATGACCTTACCCCCATGAACGCCCGCGTGCTCCCATACGGCCCTGTTGCCAGCAATGTGCACGAGCAGATTGCGAGTGACGCCCTTATCTGGCGCTGCAGTGGACGGAGTCGCCTCCTGAACATCGAACCCAGATAACGCCCATGTTGATTTGCTCATAAAAAACCACTTTTTTTTAATTCACACGGCGGTGTTTTTATATAAAGTGTGTGGTGGCGGTGAGCCGGCAAATTTGCAAGCAAACGGTCTGCGTTATATATAGGCTAAAAGGTAGCGCGTGCGAATGTCGAAAAAGAGTCAATGGCTTCGCACACTTGGCGCCATGACGGACAGGCTCGTTGTATCCACAAGCTATAGCGCTGTGCGTCAGGGCAGCCTCTATATTCAGAGCGTGTCGTACTCGGAGTCAGCCAAAAGCCTTTTTCAGCTCGCATGTGCGTTTTTGTTCCTCATTTTTGCCATAAGATCAAGGACCCTGCAGGGCCTTCAAAACGTCCTCATCATGATCGCCGCCCAGAGCTTTAGCGCGGGTATGCCGCTACCACAGGAACCCTCTGGCTCCTTGGTTCTGCCAGCCATTGCCGTTTACTTTGCCCTTGCGGCGCTCGCCATGGGATGCGCGATTCAAATGGCCAGCGATAAAGCTATTATGACCCGAACAATGCAGTATATATCACTTTTTGTGACGGCTCGCGGACTCGCTCGCGTTCAGGCCATTAAGCAGCAGAATGTGCTGGGCATACTGTCCTTTGTCTATTTGATGCTGCCTCTAAGTCTGCAGCCAAGCGAAGACTCATCCCTGTCCTTTTTTATTCAAAACGTCGACTGCCTAGCCAATAGGGGCCTGGTCATCTGGCTCATCGAAAAAATACAGGTCTTTACCGGGGTTTCGTCTCTATTTCCAAACGTGCTATTCTTTTTGGCACTGCTCACGTGCAACCCGATGCGCAATGTCCCGAGGATGCAGAATTGCATAGGTGTGTTTACCTTTTACGCGGCACGCGAAATTGTTCAGCTTATGCAGCAAAAAATGAGCGCTGTGGTGTGCTGCTCCCTGCTCATGACCCTTAGCGTGTGCATGATAGCCAATGGTGATGCTGTGAGCCCTCTGTTTTGTGTTATTACGATGAGCACAGGGGTGCTCTTTACCACATGGCTGGAGCAATGGATAAGAAATTGGTCGCTTGGAAGCGATTGGATGGTTATTTACCTCATTGTCTTTGTGGCCCTTGAGAGCGCTGGCAAATACGTGAAAAGAAACGAGACAAAGGCTGAAATTATTATCGAAGCCATCGGACACCACGAGACAATGCTGGGCCTGCCGCACGTCGCTGATGCTAGCGGTGCACACTGAAACCATAAAAAAAAACAAAAAAAACACACGATGTGCTCGCCTGTCCGTTTTGTTTTTGCGCGAGACCAAGGATGGCGGTGTGCCCTTTTCGTTTGTTGGGGGTGCTCGTGGGGGCCTCCGCGACAGACATCACAAGGGCGTGGCGACGAAAGATGCTTGCATCGCACCCCGACAAAAATGGTGGGAGCGAAGAATCAGTCATTCACAGCAAAGCTCTAAACGACGCCAAGGAGCGCGCTCTCGCCTTGGTTGAGCTCTATAAAAGACCTTCCATGGCTGATACCATGCGGCATATGCAACAGCAGGAAGAATATCGCCGCAGGCGAGAGCAGGATGAATTAATGAAAAAAAGGGAAGAAGCCGCTCGTAAGAAAAGAGAAGAGGCTGAACTCAAGCTCAAGCTCAAGCTCCAACTCAAGGAAGAGCTCAGGCTTAAGCGCGAGGAAGAGCTTCGACTCAAGCACGAATACGCCCAAAGGCAAGAACAAGTACAACGGCTCAAACTACAGCAAGTAGAAGAGCTCAGGCAAAAGCAAGCGGAAGAGCTCAGGCAAAAGCAAGCGGAAGAGCTCAGGCAAAAGCAAGCGGAAGAGCTCAGGCTCAAGCAAGCGGAAGAGCTCAGGCAAAAGCAAGCGGAAGAGCTCAGGCTCAAGCAAGCGGAAGAGCTCAGGCTCAAGCAAGCGGAAGAGCTTAGGATCAAGC
>Ga0247842_10002023_pt1 | contig 31342 bp, 25 predicted proteins | sample LaCruzMarch2015__3_FD_192411 | JGI IMG/M metagenome (GOLD analysis project Ga0247842, IMG submission 192411) | Freshwater microbial communities from meromictic Lake La Cruz, Castile-La Mancha, Spain - LaCruzMarch2015_19m | ecosystem: Environmental > Aquatic > Freshwater > Lake | place: Spain...
ATCCGTGTTTCCGGTGCTTCTGGAGCATTCCAGCGCACCCCTCCTGCGTGTTTATCCGAAGGAAGCATCCATCGCTGAAAAGCTTGATGCAGTGGTGTCCTTGGGAATGGCGAACAGCCGGATGAAGGACTACTACGACATCTCCATCCTGCTTGGATCATTCGCGTTTGAGGGCAAGGCCATGTCGTCCGCAATCCGGGCGACTTTCACTCGTCGGGGCACGGAGTTTCCGGCTGAGACGCCACTGGGATTGTCGGATGAGTTCGCACTCGATCCCACCAAAGTTACTCAATGGAAGGCATTCCGAAGCAAGGGAGGATTCAAGTCGCCGCCACCCGAACTGCCGGAGATTGTAAGCATGGTTCGTGGCTTTCTTCTTCCACCGCTCATGGCGGCCGCGACGGGAAAATCTTTTGCAGCCTCATGGCTTCCTGGCGGTCCGTGGAAGGAGGTTTAAGGTCTGGCGGGGCCACGGGTGAATCGCTCCAAGGTCTGGTCGATGGCCGACTTGCGGTAACGGAGCGCCTTGCCGATGCGGATGTAGGGGATCATGCCCGACACCCGCCAGTTGTAGAGTTGGCGCACTTTGATGCGGAGGTAGGCGGCAGCTTCTTTCTCGGTGAGGAGTCCGTCGGAGATTGCGGCTGATTGCGTGTTCATGCCGGGAGCGGCGTGTCAAACGCCGCCCCCGGATCATCGGGCCGATCATGCCACCGCGCTGATTGGCACCACGTTCTCGGGCGCGGCTGGCATCACGCCGAACCATGCGGCCGCCTGGCTCTTCGTCACGACCTTCCGGTAGTTGTTGAAGATTTTCTGCGGTGAGTTGCCCATTTCGAGGCTGACCTTCGCCGCATCCTGAACCTCCGCCATGCGGTAGCTCGCATAGGAATGGCGCAGAGCATTGTGTTTCCAGACGAACGGTGATGCCTCTGGATCGGCCTCCTGACGCCGCACTGTGACTTTTTTCGCGACGCTCTTGAACGCCTCGGCAAGACAAACCGGCAGGCTGTAGCGAAGGACGGGACCGTGCGGCTTCTTGTGCGGCTCCAGCCATGCCCGAAGAGCGGGCAGGATCGGGGCCAACCGGCGTGAAGCGGTCTTGGTCTGATCGCAGCCAAGGTCGATCACGTCCTCTTCCCAGTTGAAATCCTCCCAGTTGAGCCGGAGGATTTCGGCGGAGCGGACACCGGCGAACGCTCCGATGGCGACCGCGACGGCGGCTTGTCCCTCGGCGACCGCCATCATTTCGGCCAACTCGGACGGGGTGAAGACCTGGATTGCGCCGCCCCGGACTTTCGGGCGTTCGACATCCACCACCTCGTGCGCCCGGTCCTTGGGCAGGTAGCCGCGCTTTCGGGCGTAGGTGAACATCGTGCTGATGAGCGTCCGGTAGTTGTTCCGGGTTCGCGCACCGACGCCCAGCGACCGGAGCCAGTCTTCGATGTCCCGGGTGCGGATGTGCGTGATCCCGATCTTGAAGGCGGCGGCGAAGCGTTTGAGCCGCCAGTGGGTGTCGGTGACGTAGCGGTCGCTCAGATTGTCCTGCCGCTTGGAAGCGATGAACTCTTCGAGAACCTCGGGCACGGTGCGCTGCAACTCGGACCGGATCGAGTTCCGGACGAAGAAGTCCGATGCCTCCAAGATCGTCGCGGCCCCGGCCAGTCGCGCATGGGCGGCGGCGTATTCCTGCGCGATCATGTGGAGGGGAATGCCGAGATGGCCGGCGACGCGCATGGCCTCGCGGAACATCTGCGCCTCGGCGACCGAGATCGTCGGGGCATCAACCTGCCCGGCGGCGAGGGCCTCGGCGGTAGCCTTGGCGAACTTCTTGGCGGTCGCCAGATCGAAGAACAGTTTTCGTTCCGGCTTCTCTCCGATGCGCCAATAGACGACGTAGGAGGTCTTGCCCCGGTTGAGGTTTTCGTAGATGCGGACGGTGACGGAGCCTGCTTTGACGGTGCGTGTGCGGGACTCTTTCCGCGGGGCCTTTTTGCCTGCCGAAGTCGCATGGTTTTTCATGCAACGTTCATGCAAGTCAACCTCTTCGACGTAAGTCGTTGAGGCTGATGGCGACCCTAACGGGATTCGAACCCGTGTCGCCGCCGTGAAAGGGCAGTGTCCTAGGCCACTGGACGATAGGGTCGTGGTGGATGCAGGAAAATGGGGCAACCTGCGCGGTGGCGCAAGGAAAAAACCCGGAAATTTCAATTCATTCCGAGAAGCGCGATGAGGTTCAGACCGAAGGCGAAAAGGAGCGCGCCCAGAAAGATGCAGACCGGGAGGGTGAGGATCCAGGCCAAGAGGATGTTTCGAAGCGTGGCCATTTGAAGTCCGGATTTGTTGGCGGACATGGTGCCGGCGACGCCCGAGGTGAGGACATGGGTCGTGCTGACAGGCAATCCGAAATGGTTGGCAGCGAGAATGGTGGACATGGCGACAAGTTCTGCGGCACCACCCTGGGCATACGTCATGTGCCCTTTGCCGATTTTTTCGCCGACGGTGACGACGATCCGCCTGTAGCCGATCATGGTTCCGAGCCCGAGGGCGAGGGCGACCGCGTATTTGACCCAGGAGGGGATGAAGTTGGTGAGCTCCTCGCCGTTCTTTTTGAGTTTTGCGGCTTGCGCCCTCTCGGTGGGATCGGTGAGGACTCCTGTTTTTTCCATTTTGGCGAGGGTCTTCGAGATGAGGTAGAGATCGGTGCGCACGGACCCGCGTTCCCCGGCCGGGAGGTCCTGCAAAGTCTTGGATGACCCGAGCCTTTGGAACAAGTCGTCGCACTTGTTTGCAAGGGCGGCGAAAACCCTCGGGGAGATTGTTCCGGAGGCCTTGATGTAATTTGTGAGCGCGTTATTGGATTCCTGGTCGGTGGTTGCGGCTCCCCCGGCGGACTTTTCAAAAATCGTGCCAAGGGATTTGGCGGATATCGCAATGTCGGCCACGGTGGAATGATCGGTCGCCATTTTCAGTGCGTAGGTTCCGGGGAGAATGCCGACCAGGATCAAGACGATAAGGCCCATGCCCTTTTGTCCGTCATTGGAGCCGTGTGCGAAGCTCACTCCGGTGCAGGTCAACATCAGGATGGAACGGATCCAAAATGGGGGAGGGGTTTCGCCTTGGGGAGCACGGTAGAGCGAGGGATTTTTTACGAGCGCCTTGCACAGCAGGAGGAGGAGAGCGGCGGCGCAGAAGCCGACGAAAGGAGAGATCAGGAGGCCTAGTCCGATGTCCTGGGCCTTCGCCCAGTTGACTCCCTCGGAAAACGAATGGGCTGGCCCCATGAGCGAGTTGGCGAGCCCGACACCGATGATCGAGCCGATCAATGTGTGCGAGCTGGATGCAGGAAGCCCAAAATACCAGGTGCCGAGATTCCAGAGGATGGCGGAAATGAGCAGAGAAAAAACCATCGCAAATCCGGAGGCGGAGCCGATGTTCAAGACCAACTCCACCGGCAGCAGGGCCACAATTCCGAAGGCCACCAGCCCGGAGGAAGTGAGGACGCCGATCAGATTCCAAATCCCGGACCACACAACGGCCGGAGTTGCTTTCAGCGTATTTGTATAGATCACCGTCGCCACGGCGTTCGCTGTGTCATGGAAGCCGTTGACGAACTCGAAGCCCAGAGCCAGCAGGATTGCCAGAACGAGAAACGTGTACGTGAGAAATGTCGGATCGGAATAAGCGGCGGCAATGAGGCACATGGGAAACCAAAGAATAGAACACTCGCTGGCGCGCATTTTTTCAAGAGCGGATGTGGAACAAATTCTTCATAAAATCCCCCGCCCGGAAATTTCTTGACGCGGATCAATTTTCCCGCCCTGCGTTCCGGCGGGTATCATGACTATCTTTCTCGCATCCGGGGGAGAAGTCGTTTACGTTTGTCGCATGGAAAAATCGGTGGTTCCGGTTCATATTCGCGCATTGGTTCCGACGGGCGTCGGGTGCGCTGTCTTTCTCGGCAACGAGGAGAAGGTGTTTGTCATTTACGTGGACCAAAGCATCGGGGCGGCGATCGGGATGTTTCTCAGCGGAGCGGACAAGGAGCGTCCGCTCACGCACGATCTCCTCGCGCATGTGCTTGCGGCCATGGGGGCGCACGTCGAGCGCGTCGTCATCAACGACTTCAAGAACGGCACGTATTTCGGACGTCTCATCCTCACTTCCGAGAATGAGCTTCATCAAAAAAAGATCGTCGAGCTCGATGCCAGGCCGAGCGATTGCATGGCGATGGCCGCGCAGCAAAAAGCCCCGATTTTTGTGAGCCGGGTTGTTTGGGAAGAGGTGGAGGACAGTTCCGAATTGCTGGCCAGCCTCCAGGAGGAATCCCCGGCTTCGGGAGAGGAGAGCTAGTCCCGGAAATGATGTCTTGCGCACCGGATGCCATCGCGGGCAATGTCTCGCCCCCATGACAAGACACGACGGCCGGGAACCTGGCGAACTCCGAAAAATCGAAATTCAAACCGGGATCGCGCCGCACGCGCAGGGCTCGGTGCTCATCGGGTTTGGCAGCACGCGGGTGATTTGCGCTGCGATGATCGAGGAGAGCGTCCCGCGCTGGATGAAAGACCAGGGAGTGAGCGGCGGATGGCTCACGGCGGAATATTCGATGCTTCCCTACTCGACCACCAGCCGCAAGCCGCGCGATTCGTCACGCGGCAAGCCCGATGGACGGGGCACGGAGATCCAGCGGTTGATCGGACGTTCGCTCCGCGCGGTGGTGGATCTTGAAAAGCTCGGGCCGCGCACGCTTTGGGTTGACTGCGATGTGCTGCAGGCCGACGGAGGAACCCGCACGGCGGCGATTACGGGGGCCGCCCTGGCCATCGAGATCGCCTGCCGCGCACTCGTCAAGGCCGGGAAATTGAAATCTCCGCCCATCAAGAACCGCGTGGCCGCCGTGAGCGTCGGAATTGTTGGCGGGGAGGTGCTGGCGGATCTGGATTATGTCGAGGACAAGGACGCCGAGGTGGACATGAATGTGGTCATGACAAACAAGGGGGATTTTGTCGAAGTGCAGGGCTCCGGCGAAGAAACTGTCTTCAGCCAGGGGCAGCTTGATGCGATGGTCGCCGCCGCTAAAACCGGGATTGCCAAGCTCCTCGATATCCAGAATTCTGTCCTCTCAACCCTATGAAAAAAGCTCTCATCACCGGAATCACCGGACAGGACGGTTCCTATCTTGCCGATTTTCTTCTTTCAAGAGATTACGAAGTCCACGGAATCATCCGCCGGGCCAGCACGTTCAACACCAGCCGGATTGACCATCTCTACCAGGATCCCCACGTCAACGGGGTCCGCCTCTTCCTCCACTACGGCGACCTGGCCGACTCGGTCAATCTCGTGAAGCTGATCTACGAGTTGAAGCCGGACGAGATCTTCCACCTCGGGGCCCAGAGCCATGTGCGGGTGAGCTTTGACATCCCGGAATACACGGCGGATGTCACCGGGGTCGGCACGATCCGGATCCTCGAGGCGATGCGCGAGTCCGGAGTGAAATCCCGGTTTTACCAGGCGTCAAGCAGCGAGATGTTCGGCAAGGTGCAGGAGGTTCCCCAGACCGAGACCACGCCCTTCTGGCCGCGCAGCCCGTATGGAGTGGCGAAGGTTTTTGCTTATTGGGCGACCGTCAATTACCGCGAAAGCTACGGGATGCACGCCACGAACGGGATCCTCTTCAATCACGAGAGCCCGCGCCGGGGCGAAACTTTCGTGACGCGCAAGATCACCCGCGCGGTGGCTGCGATCAAAAGCGGCCGGCAAAAGGCGCTCTTCCTCGGCAACCTCGATGCCAAGCGCGACTGGGGATACGCGCCGGAATATGTCGAAGGCATGTGGATGATGGTCCAACAGGACACCCCGGATGACTATGTGCTGGCGACGAACGAAACCCACACCGTGCGGGAGTTCGTGGAGGAAGCCTTTGCCCATGTGGACTTGGATTGGAAAGAATTTGTGAAGCACGACCCACGCTACGAGCGCCCCGCAGAGGTGGAGTTGCTCGTCGGCGATGCCTCCAAAGCCAAACGCCAGATCGGCTGGGAGCCGAAAACCAAATTCAAGGCCCTTGTCCGGATCATGGTGGATGCCGACCTCGCGGCGTTGAATTCAAAATAGGAGAGGAATTTCAACTGCGGAGAGAAGGAAGGAGACGGTATCCGCAGATTTTCAGAGGAACGCAGATTTAAATCGGCGGCGGTGTCGGTGTTGGCGTCGGATTAACGCTTGGTGGGCTTCCTCCTCCCCCAGAACTTCCTGGGCCTGCCCCCCCAGTGTATCCTCCGGTCACTTTGACCCGGAGGAATCTCCTGTTGCCGGGGGACTGGGCGGTCACTATCACCGTGCGCAGACCGGTCTCGGTGTCGGAGACCGTGCTGAGAGCCCTTTCGGGAACCGTTGTCGCTCCGCCGGTGCTCGTCGCAATGTCGGTCCAAGTTGCCAAATCGGAAGATTCCTGCACGGTGTAGATGATGTCTGCGCACGCGGTGTCGCACTTGAACGAAATCTGAAGCCTGTTGCTTCCATCGACATTCAGTGCCGGAGAAATGCCCGCCGCATCGGCGGATTTCGGATCTCCGCCAAACGCGTATTCGAGCAGGTTCGCCATCCCGTCGCGGTCGAAGTCTGCGGTCATGGTCGTCAATCCCGTCGCGATGTCATCAGCCGTGAACCGGCTTCCCTGCCATGCCGCAAAAGGCAAAGGATCCAAATTCACACTCGCGTAGCCATTCCAGGTCGGCGAGGTGAAATTTGCATTCAGGCCGTGGTAATACACGGTAAAGCCGCTGGCTGTCGCATCAAAAACAGCCGGCCCCATGGATGCAGGGGCATTGCCCAAGAACTCCGCCCTGATCAGACTGCCGCACCCATAAAATGCGGAATTTCCAATGCTCGTTATGTTCCCAGGGATCGTCATGCTGGTCAGTCCGATACACTCGTAGAACGCAGATACCCCAATGGCGGTGACGCTGTCGGGGATCGTGATGTCCGTGAGTCCACCGCAATACGCGAATGCATGGTCTCCGATGCTGGTGATCGTGCCTGGGATTGTCACACTCGTGACCTCGGTGCATCCGGAAAATGCATAGACCCCGATCCTGGTCACGGGTTTCCCGTTGATGGTTGCCGGAATCACGACAGCACCAGTTGCCGAATCCGGGTAGTCTGTGATGGTGATCGCTGTCCCGTCGTCGGTGTAGGAAAACTCGCAATAGGTTCCGGTTATCGAGGTGGTTTCGTTTGGATTTATGGTGATCGCGACACTGGCGGGGGTGTTCCATCCGTCCGCCGCTTTGAAAGTTACCGTGTGGTTTCCCGGCGCAAGCCCGGCGAGGGTTTCCCCGCCTGCCTGCCACGCCCCGCCATCCACCTGCCACTGTGCTCCGGCAGTCACCGCAGCCGCAGGAGAAATCATCACCTGCAACGAGCCGACCGGGTTGTTCACTGTTACTGCCACGGAGAAAACAATCGGGATGAAATTCGCCGTATCCGTCGGCGTGAAAGTCACCGCCTGGTCGGTCGTGCCAACGTTCGGAATCGTGTCCGGGAAGGTGAAGGCAAAGACACCGGGCACCGATGCCACACCGACGGTCAGCGTCGAATCGGCCAGTGTCTGGCCACAGGTGATCGGCGAAGCTGTCGGCGGGGTTGTTATCGTCGGGACGGCCTTGCTGACCGGCACGCTCACGGCAAAGAAGACAATCGTGTAGTTGGTCATATCCGTTGGCATAAAAATCACAGACTGGCTGGTCACGCCCGCATTCGGAACCGTGGCGGGCGTGGTGAACGCGAAGGTGCCGGGCACCGATGCCGCACCGCCGGTCAGCGTCGAATCGCCCAGTGTCTGGCCATAGGTGATCGACGAAGCTATCGGCGGGGTTGTTATCGTCGGGATGGTCATGTCTGGCGTGCCTTTTGTGATACGATTGTTGCCGGAATCAGCAACGTAGAGATTCCCAGCGCTGTCCAGTGCGAGACCAGAAGGCCCTGAGAAGTTAGCGAAGCTACCAAGACCATCTGCCCCGCCAACAACGCCAGCAACGCTCCCAATAGTCGTCACAACACCCTCTGCCGTCACCTTCCGGATGGTTTGGTTGCCGGTGTCCGCCACGAATACATTACCCGCACTGTCCACCGCCACGCCCGCAGGTTCTTTAAACCGCGCCGCACCGCCCGTGCCATCCGCACTACCAGTAGTTCCCGCGCGACCAGCCAGTGTCGTCACAATCCCCTCAGGAGTTACTTTCCGTATCGTGTGGTTCCATGTGTCAGCCACAAATACGTTGCCCGTGTTATCCACCGCTACGCCGGAAGGATAAGAAAACCGCGCCGCACTACCCGTGTCATTCGTACTGCCCGATAAACCCGCACTGCCTGCCAGCGTCGTTACCACGCCAGTCGAGGTCACTTTCCTGATTGTATGGTTGTAGGTGTCTGCCACGAACACATTGCCCGTGCTGTCCACCGCCACGCCACCAGGATAGTAAAACCGCGCCGCGCCGCCCGTGCCATTTGTACTGCCCGATGAACCCGCGCTACCTGCCAGCGTCGTCACTACACCCGCCGCCGTAATCTTCCGGATCGTATGGTTATTTCGGTCTGCTACGAACAGATTATCCGTACCGTCCACCGCCACACCCTGAGGACCAAAAAAACGCGCCACACTACCCGTACCATCCGCGATGCCGATAACGCGCGAACTGCCTGCCAGCGTCGTCACCACTCCCGACGCTGTTACCTTCCGGATCGTATGGTTGTCGGTGTCCGCCACATACATGTTGCCTGAACTATCCACCGCCACACCCTCAGGACTATAAAATCGTGCTGCACTGCCTGTGCCATCTGCACTCCCAGTAGATCCCACACTGCCCGCCAGCGTTGTTACCACTCCCCCCGCCGTCACCTTCCGGATCGTGCAGTTACCTGTGTCTCCCACAAACACGTTGCCGGTGGAATCCACCGCCACGCCGTAAGGATTGCAAAACCGCGCCGCGCTGCCCGTGCCATCCGCACTTCCAGCAACTCCCGCGCTACCCGCCAACGTCGTTACCACCCCTGCCGACGTCACCTTCCGGATGGTTTGGTTACCAGTGTCCGCCACATATACGTTACCCGCACTGTCTGCGGCCACACCCTTAGGACTGTAAAACCGAGCGGTAATGCCTGTGCCGTCCGTACTACCGGAACCCCCTGCACTACCCGCCAACGTCGTTACCACCCCTGAGGGGGTCACTTTCCTGATGGTTTGGTTGCCGGTGTCCGCCACGAACACATTACCCGCGCTGTCCACCGCAACACCAACAGGCATATTGAACCGCGCCACACTTCCAGCGCCATCCGCACTACCCCACATCCCCGCGCTACCCGCCAAAGTCGTCACTACCCCCGCTGGCGTCACTTTTCTGATTGTGTAATTGTCCCGCTCTGCCACGTACACGTTGCCCACGCTGTCCACCGCAACACCACAAGGACAATTGAATTGCGCCGCATTGCCTGTACCATCCGTACTTCCAGCAGTTCCCGCGCTACCCGCCAACGTCGTTACCACCCCTAACGGCGTCACCTTCCGAATCGTATGGTTCCAAGTATCCGCCACGTACACATTGCCTGCGCCATCCACTGCCACACCGACAGGATTGCAAAACCGCGCCGCGCTGCCCGTGCCATCCGCACTTCCAGCAACTCCCGCGCTACCCGCCAACGTCGTTACCACCCCCGCCGCCGTAACCTTCCGGACCGTATGATTGCCGTAATCCGCCACATAGATATTGCCCGCGCCGTCTATCGCCACACCCTCAGGATTGTAAAATCGTGCCGCACCGCCGGTGCCGTTTACGCTGCCACTACCACCTGGTTGGCCAACGAGGTTTGCCCAAGCATAGGTGGGCGTGCTGGCGATCCACACAGTGGCTGTAGCGGTTTGACCATTGTTGATTGTTACACTCTGATCTGGAGGAGATATCCAACCATTGCTCGTTTTGAAACATATGGCATGGTTTCCGATGTCCAGCCCTGTAACCACATCGCCACTATTCTTCCATACCCCGCCATCCACTTGCCACTGCGTTCCTGCTCTCACTGCCGCCGCTGGAGTAAGTGTCACCTGTAATGAACCGGTTTGCCGCGTGCCTTTGCTAATGCGGTTGTTGCCCGAATCTGCCACATAAAGAATCCCCGCACTGTCCACCGCGATGCCGGAAGGTCCTGAGAAGTTCGCGTTACCCCCAATGGTCGTAACTATCCCCGCCGCTGTCACCTTCCGGATTGTAGAATTTCCATCATCCGCCACGAAAACGTTTCCCGCGATGTCCACTGCCACGCCGGAAGGATAACTGAAGCCTGTCGCCAGCGTCGTCACGACCCCAGCCGAAGTCACTTTTCTGATTGTGCGATTGGAACGATCTGCCACGAATACATTGCCATTCGTATCAACAGCCACTCCGGAAGGATTGTAAAACCGCGCTGCGCTACCCGTGCCGTTTGCCGTGCCGGGATTCCCAGCGCTGCCCGCCAGCGTCGTCACCACGCCCGCCGACGTCACCTTCCGGATCGTATGGTTGTCGGCGTCCGCCACATATACGTTACCCGCGCCGTCCACTGCAACACCGGAAGGATATTTGAACCTCGCCGCGCTACCCGTGCCATTCGCGCTACCAAAAGTTCCCGCACTACCCGCCAGCGTCGTTACCACCCCCGCCGAGGTCACTTTCCTGATTGTATGATTGTAGGTATCCGCCACATATACGGTGCCCGCACTGTCCACCGCAACGCCGGAAGGCACGCGAAACAGCGCCGACAAGGGCGATCCATTGGTGCTTCCATTAGACCCCGCGATGCCCGCCAATGTCGACACCTCACCCGTCGGCGTGACTTTTCGGATCGTGTGATTATAGGTGTCTGCCACATACGTGTTGCCCGCGCTGTCCACCGCAACACCGCGAGGCGTCTTGAAACAAGCCGTGCTTCCCGCCAGTGTCGTTACCGTTCCGGCAGAGGTCACCTTCCGAATGGTGTTGTTCCAGGTATCCGCCACAAAGGCGTTGCCGGAAGTGTCAACCGTCAGGCCACAAGCGCCATAAAATCGTGCCGAGCTTCCGTTGCCATCTGCACTGCCGTAACTGCCTGCACTGCCCGCCAGCGTCGTCACGACACCCATCGCCGTCACCTTCCGGATCGTGCGGTTGTAGAAGTCCGACACGAGCACATTACCGCCACTGTCCACCGCCACACCCAAAGGATAGTGGAAGCGTGCTGAGCTCCCCGTTCCATCCGAACTGCCGGAATTCCCTGCGCTGCCCGCCAGCGTCGTCACCACTCCCGCCGACGTCACTTTTCTAATCGTGTGGTTGTTGTAATCCGCCACAAACACATTACCCGCACTGTCCACTGCCACGGCACGCGGCCAATAAAACAACGCATAGATACCAGTGCCATCCGCACTGCCCGAAAACCCGGCGAAACCCGCCAGCGTCGTCACTACCCCTGCCGCAGTCACCTTCCGGATCGCATTGTTCTCGGAGTCCGCCACGAAAATATTGCCTGCACTGTCCACCGCCACGCCCCAAGGGTCGTTGAATCTCGCCATGTCGCCTAGGCCGTCTGCACTGCCAGAAACCCCTGCGCTGCCCGCCAGCGTCGTCACCACTCCTGCCGCCGTAACCTTCCTGATCGTGTGGTTGAAACGATCCGCAACGTATAAGTTGCCCGCAGTGTCTGCCGCCACACCGCTGGGATTGTCAAAGCGCGCCGCGCTGCCTGTACCATCCGCACTGCCAGAAACCCCTGCGCTGCCCGCCAGCGTCGTTACCACTCCATCCGCCGTGATTTTCCGAATCGTGTGGTTTTCGGAATCCGTCACGTAGACACTGCCCGCACTGTCCACAGCAGTATATTGAGGAAAAGTAAAAAGCGCCGCAGCACCCGTGCCGTCCACACTGCCCGATACGCCTGGATGCCCTACGAATTTGGACCAGGAATAAACGGGGGCAGCTCGGAGTGCCGCCGAGCTGGCCAGCAGGACAAGCACCGACAGGCACCATGCCTGACCTGCATGGGCAATGGGAGCTCTTGTTCCACGCGTTTTGCCTGAATTCGGGATTTGTTGGTGCATGGCAGTGTTTATTGTGTCACAGGCTTTCGAGCCTGTGCCCCCCTCGAACACAGGCTGGAAATTTTGTGAGCTGCGGAATGTGCGCAATGGCACTCGCCCAAACACCCGACGCTGATCCATTGGCGTTCATGCTAAATAGGGGCTGACAGATAGGGGGCAATGGTGCCGGATCCTCAATCAAAGGCAAGTAATGCTTGCTCAATTGTTTGCTCAACAATTGACGCAAGTTATTGTTTTTCAGATAATTATTTTCGATCATTGTGGATCGACGATGACGCGGATCTGAGCAGCCAGTGGCAGGGCGCCCGTGGAGCGGGCGCGGATCAGCCATGATCCACCCGTCCGAGCGGCGGCCTCGGATTCCCTTTACGGAACCAGTTGGCGAAGTGTTTTTTCACACCCTCGCGGAACGGGAGGTAGTGTCCGTCCGGGCTGCCGCCTTTGCGGATCGCCGCGAGCAGGGAGGGAAGGGAGAGCTCATCCAACTCAAAGCCGGTCGTGCTCACGCCGACGGCCGAGCTGTGATGGGCGTCGCTGCCTGCGATCATGGAGAGCCCGCGGCCCTGCGCATAAGCGAGCGCTTTGTCGTTGTAACTGCGCGAGGTGACCGCCGCATTGAAGACCTCAATGGCTTCGAGATCGTCGAGCGTGTCGAGGACCGCCGGACGGATCCCCGCCCGCCAACGGTCGAAGGGATGGGCCGGGATGCCGATGCCGCCGCCGGATTTCACCATGTCGAAAACCTCTTTCACCGGAGCCCCTTTGAGGCGGGGAAGTGTGAGCCCGAGGCAGATCAGGTGGCCTTCCGCCGTACTGACCTCGACGCCAGGCACCACGAGAAAACCTTCCGGGAGCGGTTTGCCTTTCAAATACTCGTGAGCCTCGCAGGTGTCGTGATCGGTGATGGCGATCCCGCTCAACCCCTTCGCCCGGGCGGCTTCGATGAGGGATTCCGGCGAACCGGCGGCATCTTTCGAGAAGAACGAGTGCGCATGAAGATCAAATCGGTGGAGCATGCCGGCCATCATTTCCCTTTGCCGAATGCCGGCTGGCAAGCCTGAATTCTCTCACCGGCCGGACGCCTGCCCGAGAGCGCCCGCTGGAGCGTGAGCTGGTCGGCGTGCTCAAGCCCTCCGCCGGCCGGAAGCCCGTGCGCGATCCGGGTGAGCGGCACGCCAAGCGGAGCCAGGATTTCAATGAGGTAATTTGTCGTCGCCTCGCCCTCGACGTCCGCACTCAGCGCCAAAATGATTTCCGTCGGCTTTTCGTTTTGGATCCGGGTGACAAGTGGTTCGATCCGCAGATCCCCGGGGCCGATGTGGTCGAGCGGTGCCAGGCGTCCGCCGAGTGAGTGATAGACCCCGCCGAAGGTCCCTGTCCGATCCAGCGGGAGAATGTCCGTCGCCTGCTCAACCACGCACATTTCCCGTCCCTGCCGCGACGGTTGCGCGCAGATTTCGCACAGCTCACCGGTCGCAAAAAACCCGCATTGCCGGCAGGGATGGATCTTTTCCGGAGCGCTGCCAATGGCGGCCGCAAGCGCGGAGGGACGGGCATCTTTGTTCGAGAGCAGCCAGAGCGCAACCCGCTCGGCGCTGCGGGGACCGATGCCGGGAAGCCGGCGGAGCTCGCGGGCGAGATCGAGGAAAGGGTCGGGATAATCAAGAGGCATGGCAGCGTCCGTCTTCTATGCGCAGGAGGCGGTCTCCCCGTCGCGCCAGGTGCTCATCGTGTGTCACCACAACAAGCGTCCTGCCGTCTGTCTTCGCCACCTCAAGAAGGATCCCGATGATTGCCTCGCCGGTGTGCGAATCCAGGTTTCCAGTCGGCTCGTCGGCAAAGACGATCGCGGGATCGTTGATGAGCGCCCTCGCGATGGCGACGCGCTGCTGCTCGCCGCCGCTCAGCTCCGCAGGAAGATGATCCAGCCGTCCGGCGAGACCGACCCGTTCCAGAAGCCCGCCCGCCCGCGCCCGCGCCGACCGGCCGCCGATCATCGCCGGAACCAGCACGTTTTCCATCGCAGTCAGCTCCGGGAGCAGGAAATAGGATTGAAAGACAAAGCCCATCTTTGCGTTTCGAAGCCGCGCCAGGCGGTCGGAGCCGATCCCATACAGCGACTGGCCCTCGAACTCCACCGTGCCGGACTCGGGGGTCTCGAGGCCGGCCAGCGTGTAGAGGAGAGTGGTTTTTCCCGCTCCGCTGGCTCCGCGCAAAAAAACCGCTTCCCCGCCGGAAATCTCAAGGCTGATCCCCTGGAGGACCGGGATCACGGTCTTGGCGATCCGGAATGATCGTTCGAGATTCCGCGCTCTGAGTTGAATGGACATCCTCACACTCTGCGTGATTTTTCCCCGCCGAGCGAAACGAAAATGCCTGTTTCATGAATTTTTGTCCCAAGTCTTCTCGTCGGGTGTGAGGAAATCCGAACCGGGCAGGTTGACAGGCGTCGGCGGCGTCCCCATAGTCCCCCCCCGGCTTTTAACCGGCACAACCTATGGATAACATTCGCAACATCGCCATCATCGCCCACGTGGACCACGGAAAGACCACGCTCGTGGACCAACTCCTCAAACAGGCCGGGACATTCCGTGCAAACCAGAAAACCGAGGAGCGGATGATGGACTCGATGGACCTCGAGAAGGAAAAAGGGATCACCATCCGTGCGAAGAACGCCGCATTCCGGTGGAACGGCTATCACGTCAATATCGTGGACACCCCCGGCCACGCGGACTTCGGGGGGGAGGTCGAACGCATCATGAAAATGGTGGACGGTGTCCTGCTCGTGGTGGATGCCTTCGACGGACCGCAGGCCCAGACAAAGTTTGTTTTGCGCAAGGCGATGGAGAACGGCCTGAAGCCGATCGTGGTGATCAACAAGATCGATCGCGAGAACGCGCGCCCGCACAAGGTTCTCGACATGGTCTTCGAGCTTTTCCTCGAACTCAATGCGAACGACGAGCAGCTCGATTTTCCGCACATTTACGCCAGCGCGAAGGATGGATACGCCAAGCGGGAACTCGTGGACCCCAGCGATACGATGCTCCCGCTCTACGAGGCGATTGCCTGGCATATCCCGGCCCCCAAGGCCTCGGATGCCGGTTTTTTTCAAATGCTCTGCTCGAACCTCGACTACAGCGATTACCTCGGACGGATCGCCTACGGACGCATCACCAGCGGATCGGTCAAAGTCGGACAGAGCATCGTTTGCATCCACATGGACGGACGCAAGGAAAGAGGAAAAGTCACCGCTCTTTTCGGGCACGAGGGGCTCGAGAAGGTGCAGATGCCGGAGGCCTTTGCCGGGGATATCATCGGCCTCACCGGCTTCGAGGATGTCTTCATCGGGGAAACTCTCACCGACACCGAAGACCGCGAGGCCCTGCCTTTTGTGCATATCGATCCGCCGACGATCGCCATGAAAATCTGCGTGAACGACTCCCCGCTTGCCGGACGCGAAGGAAAGCTGCTCACCGCGCGCCAGATCCGCGACCGCCTGATCCGCGAGACCCGGACAAATGTCTCGATCATCGTCAGCGACACCGAAATCGCCGGCCATTTCGACGTGAAGGCCCGCGGGGAAATGCAGATCGCGATTCTTGTCGAGCAGATGCGGCGCGAGGGCTTCGAGATCCTTGTCTCACGTCCGGAGGTCATCTTCATGAGGGACGAGGAGGGGGCGCTCCTCGAGCCGATGGAGACGCTTTACGTGGACGTACCGCCGGAGAACCTCGGCGATATCCTCCAATCCATGGCTGCGCGCAAGGCGGAAATTGTCAATATGCAGCACAACCCGCACAGCGTGCTCGTCGAGGCGACGATCCCGACCCGCGGGCTCATCGGCTTTGAGACCGATCTGGTCAACGTCACCAAGGGCCACGGCATCGCGAGCCACCTCTTCAAGGAATACGGCCCGCACAAAGGCGACATACCGAGCCGCAACAACGGCGTCCTCGTCTCGATGGAGGGCGGCACGAGCATGGCCTACGCTCTCGACACGATCCAAATCCGCGGCCGCCTCTTCATCGGACCCCAGGAGGAAATCTACGAGGGCATGATCATCGGGGAAAACTCACGGCCGGACGACATGCCGGTCAACCCATGCAAGGCAAAAAAGCTCACCAACATGCGGAGCCAGGGTGACGGAAAGGGGATCTCACTCGCTCCTCCGCTGGTGATGAGCCTCGAGCGCGCGCTGGAATACATCGCGCCCGACGAATACGTCGAGGCCACGCCCAAGACCCTTCGCCTGCGGAAAAAAATCCTCGACGCCAATGCCCGCAAGCGGGCCGGAAAGGTCTGAGGCGCGCCGGCCGGTCAGGCGCGTGAGGCGATCCTGTCCCGCAGGTTTTTTGCAGCCCGGTGTCCGCCCGGACGCCCGCGCACGGCGCCCTGCCAAAAGCATTCCCATGCGTCTGCCAGTGCGGAAATCCCGTGCCCATGGGTCTGGAAAAACCGGCGGAAGTTTCCCGGAAGGTATCTCCACAGGTGCGCGCTGTGGCGCGAGTGGAACGAGAGGAAGGAGAGGTTTTGCAAAAGGGAGCAAAACTTTCTGTAGTCGGACCGCCGGGCTTCCTCTGGATCAACCGCCGTCGGCGGCAGGTGCGGGACGCTCGCAAGGCATGTGAAAACTGCCGCGCCGCCGGATGCCAGTCGCATCGAATACTCCAGATCCTCTCCCAGCATCCAGAAATCCGCGCGGTGCAGCCCGCTGGTCGCCAGCTCGTCGCTGTCCACGAGGAGGCAAGCCCCGGTCGCCCAACAGAACTTGTGCGGACCCGGTCCGAGAAGCCGGAGGGCGTCGGTTGGCGTCACCGCCTCGCGGATCAGCTTGCGCTGTCTCGCGTCCAGAGGCTCGGGAAAACCCCAGAGCTTGCCGTCGGCATCCTCCAGCAGCGGGCAAATCGCCCGCGCTCCCGATTTCTCCCGCAGCAGGATCTCGAGCGTCGCCGGTGGCAAAACCACGTCGTCATCCAAATACAGAAGGTCTGTTTCCCCAAAAATTTCGCGGGCGCGGCGCGCTCCGTTTGCCCAGCCGGCTCCCGGTCCGGGATTGGAAAGATCCTGAAAAACCCGCACCGGAAAAGAGAGCCGCGTCTCCTCCGGCATCGTTCCCGCATGGTCCATCACCACGCAGCCGGCAAGGGGAGACGAGGAGGCTTCCAGGCTCGCGAGCAGACGGGCAATCTCGCGCTCACGCCGGAATGTCACCACAACCGCAACAATTTTTTTCATGCGCGCTTCCATTCGCGAAGCGTCCGGTCGAGCGACTCGTGGACCTCCAGCATGGGAATCCCAGAGGCCAGCAGCTTCGAGGAGTCCAGGATGCAGTTCGCGCGATAGACCCGGCCCGGAGTCGAGAGGAATTCCTCTTCGCCCTGGAAATACTCGAACCGCTTTCTGCAGATCCCGTGCCTCTCCAGGGCCGCCGCCACTTCGCTCGTCAGGATCGAACCCGGATTTGTCGCATTGTAGATTCCGTTCGGGATTCCGAGCCGGAGCGACTCGACCGCCGCTGCGGCGAACTCGCCCAGATGGGAGATCGAGTTCCGCACCTCAAGCAGCCGGTCGTAGCGCATCAGCTTCGTCAGGTAATTCCGCTCATTGTCCAAGGAATCAAACGGGATCCGCAGCCTCCAGATCACCACTTCGGGCACTCCCTCAAGAAGTTTTTCCGCCATCCACTTCGTCCGTGCATACCATCCGGAAAGCGGGTCGGAGACGGCGAACTCCGGCTCGTCGGTCTCCGTGAATCCCGCCCCGCCCGGTCGACTGCCATTGAAGATGCATCCCGATGACACATGCCCCCAGCGGATTCCCGCTGAACCCAGCACTTCGGCCAGGACTCCGGGCACGACCGTGTTGGCCCGCAGCGTATGCCACTTCTCGACTTCGGTTCCGTCAATATTCGGACGCCCGGTGAAGCCGACCGCGTTGATCGCAAAATCCGGCTTTGCGATTCCGGCGAGCCACTCGGCCACCGCATCGCGCGAAGTGAGATCCAATTCCCCGTGGGTCGGGGCAAGAAATTCCAGCCCGTCCTTGCGAAGCCGTGCGGCAATCGCGGACCCGACGTATCCGCTGGCACCAAAGAGAACGATCATCCGCGCCCATCTCTACCAGCGGAAACCCCGCGATGCCAGAAATTGTCGAAAATTGGAAAATTTTCCAAAGAAAACGTTGCATCCACCACGCGTCCGGGCATAGTCACTAACTCCCTTCACAAGGAGTCTTAGCTCAATTGGTTAGAGCGCCGCCCTGTCACGGCGGAGGTTGCGGGTTCGAGCCCCGTAGACTCCGGTCCTTTTTCTGGCTCTCTCCACCAATGACAGGGAGCGCCGGCCACGTTTCTTACGGGCTCCCCCAAACCTGACCGGGACGCGATCAATAATCCCGCTCGTCGGGTTCCGGCACGGCATCGAGAAGTTTTTTGACGATCTTGTCCGTGTCCATGCCCTCCGAGTCGGCGGTGAAATTGGTGAACATCCGGTGCCGGAGCACGGGGCTTGCGGCGGCGCGCACATCGTCCGATGTGACCAGGAGCCTTCCCTCGATGACCGCGCGGGCCTTGGCCGCGATGACGAGGTATTGGGTCGCGCGGGGCCCGGCACCGCAGTGAATCCACTTTTTGATGAAGTCCGGAGCCCGCGGGTCCGCGGGGCGGGTTGCGCGGGCGAGGCGCGTGGCATATTTGACCACGTGATCCGAGATCGGAAGCTCGCGCACGACGCGCTGCAGCGCCAGGATCTCAGCCGCGGTGAGGATTTTGTTGAACGTCACTTTTTCCGGACGCGTGGTCACCTTGGCGATCATCTCTTCCTCGGCTTCGCTCGGGTAATCGACGTGGATGCTGAACATGAACCGGTCGAGTTGTGCCTCCGGCAGCGGGTAGGTGCCTTCCTGTTCGAGCGGGTTCTGGGTCGCGAGGACAAAGAAGGGCAGATCGAGCGGATAGGTCTGTCCGGCGGCGGTCACGCGGTGTTCCTGCATCGCCTCCAACAACGCGGCCTGCGTCTTGGGAGGCGTGCGGTTGATTTCGTCCGCGAGGAGAATGTTTGAAAAGATCGGCCCCTTGATGAACCGGTATTCCTTGTGTCCGGTCGCCTCGTCCACCTCGAGGATGTCCGTCCCGGTAATATCCGAAGGCATGAGATCCGGCGTGAACTGGATGCGGCGGAATTCCAGGTCCAGCACCTCGGAGACGGTGCGGATCATCATCGTCTTGGCCAGGCCCGGCATGCCGATCATCAGGACATGCCCGTTGGAAATGATCGCCGTCAGCAGCTCGGCGACGATTTCCTTCTGCCCGATGATCGCCTTGGCAATCTCGTCCTTGAGCAGTTGCGTCTTCACGCTCATCTCGCGCACCGTCGCCTGGATTTTCTCGTCCTCCGGCAAGGGCGGCCGGGCCGGGGGAGCGGGCGGCTGCGGGGCGCCGGATTCTTCAAAAACGAAAACCGCCTCGCCGATCGTGATCGTGTCGCCGGGTTTCAGCGGGTGGTCCTTGATGCGGGATCCGTTCAGCTCAGTGCCGTTCAGGCTGCCGAGGTCTTTGACGTGCCAGTCGCCGCCGGATTTGTAAACCGTGGCATGGTGGCGGGAGGCCGGCGAATCGAGTTCCAGCCGGATATCGCTATCGGGGTCGCGCCCGATGGTGAGTTCGCGTTCCTCCAGCGGAAAAACTCCGCCTTTGGGGAAACCTTTTTTTGCTCGAATTTGCGGCATACGGTTCAGTTGGCTGGCAGCGTCAGGGTGCCAAGTTGTTTTACACTATCGACCACGCGGAGATTTCCAATCGTGGAAACAAAAAAATGTTTCATGAACGAGGAATCCGTCGTTTCCTCCTCGCGGTAGATATGGCGCGTTGCGGACATCTGCCAGTCATCGTCGGCGCGTTCCAGCGAGATGATTTCGAACCTCCGCAGATTGGCACCCAGCTTTTCGCCGGACTGCTTCAGCGTCAACCGGTCCCGGACGCGTTCCACGAAGGCCAGGGCCTGGTCTCCGGTGAGGCCGGCGCGATGGATCTCGAAGCGGTTGAAAAACGAATCCGCCGCTGCGATGCGTGTCCGGAGGTTTTGTGCGGATACGGCATCAAGGCCCTCCGGCGGGTCCCCAAGCGATACGCCTTCGTAAACCGCGCGTGACTCCGCCACCAGCACCAGATCGAATTTTCCCACCGGCAGGTGGAGGAAGAGGAAGGATTTTCCTCCGTCGGTCAACTCGGCGCGAAAAACATGCACGCGGTCGCGATCGATCGCCAGGGCGTGGGTCAGTGGCACGGTGGTCGCGCCTTCGATGCCGCCCGTTGAGGCCGGGTCGGGCGCGGTGTAGATCCGGCCGGGATCCGCGCGGAGCACGACCGCACAACAGAACACGGCGATAAAAAGCGCTTTTGCTGTGTAGAAAGCATAACGTGGCATGGGTGCCATGTTTTTCTGGATGGTTGCGCATGGGCAGGATGCCCATGCCACAGGATCCGGCCGATGGGGAACCTCGGGAATTTCGGTTTTTACCGAGCAATGCGCTTTCATGGTTTGGCGAGCTTGTCCTTGCTGGGGTTGGCGAGCTCGTGGCGCGGATACCTGGCAACGATCCCGGACCAGATGGCTTTTGCCTCGTCCGATTTGCCCATGGCTTTCAGCGCGTCGGCACGGTAAAAGTCGGCATCGATATCGCAGGGGCTGCCGGGCTGGATCTTCTTGAACGAGTCGAGTTCGACCATGGCCTCGGACCAGCGGCCGAAAGCATTGAGCATCCTCGCGCGCAGCAGCAGGAAATCGCTGTCGAATTTCGCCATGGGATGGCGCAGTTCCCATTCGCGAAGCTTCGCGGCCGCCTCGTCACGCCGGCTGGTTTTCAGCAGTTCCCTCACGGCGATCGAGAAAGCCGTGTCCTGCGCCGGCAGCTTGCGTCCACCGGTTTCGTCGGCGACAGATTTCTGGACGCTCTGATATTGTTCGACGGCCGGTTTGATGCGGCCGGTCAGCCGGTAGAGGTCGCCGATGCGGATTTGTGCGAGCGCCGCCAGCTCGGAGTCCGGATACTCAAAAGCGATGCGCCTGGCCAGATCCTCGGCGGCGGGATCGCGCAGCGAGCAGACAAGAACCTCAAGCTCATACAGAGCGAAGGCCTGCGCGTGTTTTTTCCGGGCGGCGGGATCCAGCCGCCTCAACTCCTCCAACGCTTTCCGGGGGTCAGTTTGTTGGAGTGCGCGCAGGCGGGCCATCTGGGCCGGCAGCCACAGGGGATCGCCCGGCGGGTGGTTTTTGCGGAGCCAGGCCGCGGCAAACTTCGCAATGCGTCCGTCGTCGGCGACCTCGATCAGCAGCGCCAGCACGGCGTCGAGGGCGGGTGTGGCAAGCTGGGTTTCCTTGTCCAGCAAACCCAGATACCGCGTCACGTCGTTCCAATTCCTGAGCGAGGCTTCCGGCGGGCTGTCCGGAAAAACCAGGCGCTTCACCCCGGCCGTCGCATCTTTCCCGCGCCGCAGCGTCAAGGTGACGAACTGCGGGTTGGCCCCGACGATCACCCGCTCGCATTTCGTGCCGGTGAAGGTGGTGCCGTCTTCAAAGCGCCACTCTGCGGTCCAGTCGGACGGCAGGTCCGCCGGGGCCGAGCATTCGACATCAAAAAACCAGTTTCCGCCGTGTCCGATATAGGAAAGGCAGGAGACGTTGATCAGCGGAACGGGCCATCCGCGCGCGTCTTCCAGCCCGGTGATCCGGGCGGTGCCCGGATGCCTCCACGCCTCAGGCGGCACGGGCTCGAATTTCCCGTTCTTTTGCCAACCGAGAACCGCGGCAGACTCGCCGTCGCCGATCTTCGCCTGGTAGTAATCGATTTTTGTGAAGCCCGGAGAGCATGTCACCGACTTGCTCCGCACGGTTTTCGGATTTGCGTCGGGCGAGTGGATGCCCGGCCAGTCGAGGGCGAGCTTGTCGTCCACCAGGACAAAGGAAGCGTCGGATGACAGCGTGTAGAGGACGATGTTGCCACCATCCGGCGTCGCCAGCCAGCCGGAATAATGCGCCGCAAAATCGGCGCTGCGGCCGAAGGCATTTCCAGCGTGATAAATGTTGCCGACAAAGCCGATCCCGTCGACTTGCGACGCGGTGCGCCAGGTGTTCTCCATGTCCTGCCAGGTGTCGATTTTCGGGTTTGCGGGGAGCCGCCGCGTCTCAAGAAGGAGGCCGGCTTCGGGGATCCCCGTCCGTGGTTGGCGGGCGGTCTGGCCCCCGAAATAGATCGCGTAATCCTTTCCCGCCTCAAGCGATTTTGCCAGAAGGATCGCCCGCTGCCCTTCGCCGCGCCAGACTGCGGCGACCGGCTGCGTCGCCCCTGCGGAATCCACCAGCACGGCATCGGCCAGGTCCGCCCGGCCACCGCCGAAATCCGGCAGCTCAATCGCCACGCCCGCGCCTGGATATTTGGGAGATTCCTGGAGCCGGATCCCGGCCCGGAACGGAGCGCTTTTCACCACCCAGTCGCCGGACTGCCCGTTCGCATCCCAACCTGTGGTGAAAAAAACTATCACAGCGAACAGAACGAGAACCGGACGGATGGTTGTTCGGGTTGCGATTTTCATTTCAGAAAACAGGACGCGTCCCGCCAGTGTGTGGCAAGACAGTCCCGACGGCGAGGCATGGAGCGCAGTCATCATGCCGTACGGAATATAATCTTCCCTTGCTCTGCTTTCGCAACCATTAACCCGGATAAATCACGGAGGAAAAGCGTTTTCGGGATTAATGAGCGCAGCACAGGAACAACGGGGCTGCAAATTATCCGCGCGTGGTGGAGCGAAGCAATTCGCGGCGAAGCATGTCGAGCGCGGACTGGGAAGCGAGCTGTTTGAATGTCTCGCGGTCACGCGGAAAATGAAATTGTCTGCAGGCCGTCGGCTTTCCCTTCTGTGCCATGGCGATGAAGACCGTGCCGACCGGCTTCTCAGGTGTGCCGCCTCCAGGACCGGCGATCCCGGTGATCGAAAGCGCAAAGCGGCTCCCCGACTTGGCGAGACAGCCATCCGCCATCGCGCAAGCCACCGGCTCGCTCACCGCGCCATGCGCGGCAACCAGGGCATCCGGAACTCCAAGATCGGAGGTTTTTGCATCGTTGGAATACGTCACATACCCGCGGGTGAAAACCTCCGAGGCTCCGGGAACATTTGTGATCCGGTGGGCGAGCAATCCGCCCGTGCACGACTCCGCCGTCGCCACCGTGCTACCGGATTCGCGGAGACGTTCGACAACCCAGCGCTCGATCTGCGCGCCATTTTGTGAGACAAGGTGGTCGCCGACAGCCTGAAGGATTGCAGGTTCGACTTCTTCGAGCACCGCCTTTGGGCCGATGATCCGGAGATCGACCTCGTTCGGACGCGCGCAGTATCCGACCTCGAGATCCGCGCGCCGGGAAAGCCCGAGACCGACAAGCTCCTCGACCGCGCTCTCTCCGAGGCCGACAATCCGGTAAACCCGGCATTCCCGCTCCGGCAGCCCGCCGCAAAGCGTGCGGAGAAGCGGCAGTGCGGAGGCCAGGAACATCGGCTGGAGCTCGCGCGGAGGACCTGGGAAAAGAAAAATGTGCGGTGCGGATCCGGCCTTGGGAAGATAAAGCCCGGGGGCGGTGCCGTGTTCGTTGGGAAGAATCGTCGCTCCTTCGGGAACCATCGTCTGCCGGAGCATCCGCGCGCGCAAATCGAACCGGAAAGCGGCCAGCCGGGCTTCGATTTTTTGGAGGATGCCGTCGTCCGCCTCAAGCCGGAGTCCGAGAAGTTCCGCGACCGCCTCACGCGTGATGTCATCCGTCGTCGGGCCGAGGCCTCCGGTGACAAGCACGATGTCGGCGCGACCGAAGGTCTCCGCGAGCGCCTGCCGGATCGCCTCGCCATCGGGCACGGTCGTCTGGCGGGAAATTCTGAGGCCAAGTGGAAAGAGCTGTCGCCCGAGCCACGCGGCATGGGTGTTGATCACTTCGCCGAGCAGCAGCTCCGTGCCCGTGTTGAGAACCTCGACGATCATTCCACGCAGCACTTCAGGGCCTGCATCCAGTGGCGGACGCGTTCACGCTTATTGCAGTCCCCGTGCAGATCGTAAACGTAAAGAAGATTCGACAGGATGCGCAGCAGGATCTGGCGGTGAGTGGCCGGGCGAAGGTGGCTGTCCCGCAATGCGAGCCCTTGGCGGAGCAGGATCCCCTCGACATCCCGGCGAATCAAAATCCTGCCGTGGTGAAACGGATCAAAATAGACCTCGCCGTGGCGCGCAATAAAGTGCCCGGGAAGGTTGATTCCTTCGATTTTCATCCCCGCGCGAGATCCGACCATCATGTAGATCAAGGTCAGAGTGAGCGGGATCCCCGAACGGGTTTCGATCACGCGGGGAAGCAGGGAATTTCTCTCGCAGTAGTAGTCGTCAGTGTTCCCGCGGAACTCGAGTTCGCCGGCAAGAAATTCGGAAAGGAGGAGAACCCGCTCGCGGTTGCTGACGGCACTCGAGATTCGCACGAGAAACTGGCGTCCCCAGTTGCTGAGCTTGTGCTCGTAGGGGAGGATGCAGACGCCCGGCTCCAGCGCCCGGGCCAAGGCCCAGCACGCCTGCTCGACATCGGCCCCGTCTCCAAAAAAATGGCAGAGAAGCGAGAACTCCTCCTCGGCACTGCGGCCGCTAATCACCGTGAGCACCTCCCGGGCATGGCGCGACACGCTCTCGTCATCCACCCGCATCAACTCCTGCAACTCGGGAATTTTGTCCTCTCCAGCCGCCGCGAGCTGCTCTTTGACAAGGCGTACGGTTTCCGGGTCATTGTCATGGAACAGCCGGATCAGAGCCTCTTTTTGAGAAAACATTCTTATTGCAATAAAGCCGGAAACCGGGTGGATGCAAGTGATCTTCATCAGGTTTCATCAGGCGCTTGACCCGGACCCCGGCTGGGACCACGATGCGCGACCGCATTGAAGACTTACGACACATCCCAGTGGGACATTGGGTTCCTGGCAGACAATCCGACGGTCCGGGCAAAGAGGTTTGGAATGCCCGGCGAGGCGAAGGCCGTGCGCTACCCGCTCCGCCTTCTCCGGTATTGGTTCGGATACCATCTCCTGCGCCAGGAATGCCTCCGGGCCGGACGCCCGCTGGCTGTGGCTGAAATCGGCGTCCACCGCGGCCAGATGCTCGAATTCGTCAAATCCGCGCCTCCGGGTGTCTCGTGCTCGCGCTGGACGGCGGTCGATGCCGTCATGCTCACGCACAAGCTGATCAAGGCGGGCTACGAGGATTTTTTCGAGGCGAACCTGGAAGACCTGGACTTCGCTCTTCCGGCCACCTGCGACTGCGCGATCCTGCTCCATGTGCTCGAGCATTTGTCAAAGCCGGAAGAGGCGCTGAAAAAAATTGCCGAAGGGATCGCGCCGGGCGGATCGTTGATCGGCGGGTTCCCGGTGGTGCCGGAAGTATTCCGCGCCACCCGCGAGGCACAGGTCCGCAGGACGGCGGGCCCGATGGGCCATGTGAGCATTTTCTCGCCGGTGCGCGTGCGCCGGATGGCGCGCGAGGCCGGGCTCGTGACCGAGTTTTGCAGCGGCGCCTTTTTCCTGCGCAGCAAGGGAAGCCCGCTTGAAAATTCGTCTGCCTGGATGCGGTTCAACCTCGCCTGGGGCCGAATCTTCCCCTGGTGGCCGGGCGAAATCTACTGGCTCATGCGCAAACCGGCGTGATCGCCGGTCAGCGGCCGGGCATGGCTTCGAGGACGACGCCTTTCAAATATTCCGTCTCGGGCAGTCCAAGAACGACCGGATGGTCGAGCGGCTGGCCGATGCGGCGGATGAGCCGCATGTTGCGTTTCGCGTCCTGAAGGCCTTCCGAGATCGCCTCCTCGAACTCGTGGCCCGCGACATGGTGCGAGCAGGAGAAGCTGACCAGGAGACCTCCCTTGGCCAGCAGGCGCGCGGCACGGGCGTGCAGGTCTCGGTAGCCGCGCAGCGCCTCGCCCACGCGGGCGCGGGCCTTGGTGAAGGACGGTGGATCGAGGATGATCAGGTCAAACTCGCCGCCACGATTCAGCACGTCGAAGACATCGGCGTGCCTGGCTTCGATCACGACGGCATTTCGTTCCGCATTTTCGCGCAACTTTGCAACACTCTCCGCGCCGGACTCCACCGCGACCACCGACGCCGCCCCGGCCTTCGCGCAGGCGAGCGCGAAGCCGCCCTGGTTCGAGAAACAGTCCAGCACGCGGCGGCCCGCAGCCATCGGGGCGACGATTCCGTAGGACTCGATCTGGTCGAGATAGAGACCTGTCTTGTGACCGGCGAGCGGATCCACAAGGAATGTGATCCCCGCCGCCCCGACTTCGATCGCTCCGGACGCTTCTCCGACGAGCAACCCGGTGGAAGCTTCGAGACCCTCCGCCGCGCGCACGGGAGCGTCGTTTCTCTCGATCACGCAGGCCGATCCGCTCTGCTCCAGAACCACCCGGGCAATCACTTCCTTCCGCATGTCCATCGCCTTGGTGAGCGTCTGAAGCACGACCACCGGACCATATCGGTCGGCGATCACGCCGGGCAGTCCGTCGCTCTCGCTCCAGACAAGCCGTCCGAGATCGCCCCGGCAACCGGCATGTTTCCGGTATTCGAGCGCCTGCGAGATCCGGCGGCGGAAAAAGTCCTCATCCAAATCCTGCCGCCGCCGCGAGAACCTCCGCACAACAATCTGCGACTTGGCGTTGTAAATCCCGACGCCCAGAAGCTGGTCGCGACCGTCTTTGATCGAGACCACACTCCCGTCCTCCGGGCTTCCGAATGTTTTCAAGACCTCGCTCGAGTAAACCCAGTCGTGCCCGTGCAGGATCCGCGAGCGCGGACGGATGATGATGCCCCCTCCCATAAAATGATCAGACGGGCAGAAGCTCGTCGTGGCGGATGGTTGCGGCCGCGCCGCCACGCTCGGGGTATTCGAAAATCCGCCCCTCGAAATTCCGGATCACCACTTTATCCTTGTCGTGGGAAACGACGTATTCCGGATTGACCGGCACCTTGCCCCCGCCGCCCGGCGCATCAATGACGAACTGCGGGATCGCATATCCGGTCGTGAACCCGCGCAGCGCCTCGATGATCCCGATCCCCTTGGCAACCGAAGTGCGCAGGTGGGACGATCCCCGGATGAGGTCGCATTGATAAAGGTAGTAGGGGCGGACCCGGCACATGAGGAGCTTTTGGACCAAATCCTTCATCGATGCCGCATCGTCGTTCACCCCCGCAAGAAGGACGCTCTGGTTGCCGAGAGGGATCCCGGCGTCGGCCAGCCGCCCGAGCGCGTCGCGCACTTCAACAGTCAGTTCGCGCGGGTGGTTCACATGGACGCTGATCCAGAGCGGATGGTATTTTTTCAGCATCTCGCAGAGCTGCGGAGTGATCCGCTGGGGCAGAAAAATCGGGACGCGGGTGCCGATGCGCAGGAACTGGATATGGCGGATCGCGCGGATCCTCCGGAGGAGGCCCTCGAGTTTCTCGTCGGAAAGGATGAGCGCATCGCCGCCGGAGAGCAGCACGTCGCGCACCTCGGTGTGCCGTTCCAAATACGCGAATGCCTCTTCAAAATCCGTGTGCAGTTCCTGCTCCCCCACCCCGCTGACCACGCGGCTCCGCGTGCAATACCGGCAGTAAGACGCGCACCGGTCGGTCACCAGAAAAAGCACGCGGTCGGGATACCGGTGAACGAGACCCGGCACCGGCATCGCGGAATCCTCGCCGCACGGGTCGGACATTTCGTAGGGCGAATCGCAGCCCTCTTCGATCCGGGGGATCACCTGCCGGCGGATCGGGCAAGCCGGGTTGTCGCGCTCGATGAGGTTGAAAAAGTGCGGCGTCACCGCGAGCGCGAGCTTCGTCCCCGCAAGCAGCACGCCCGCACGCTCTTCGCTCGTGAGGTTGAGGTGACGCTCCAACTCCGCCAACGAGGTCACACGGTTTTTCATCTGCCAATGCCACTCGTTCCAATGCGGTTCCTCCCTCCAGTAGCCCGGGGCGTGGGAAACAAACTCTGATGCGCTCTGCTCCATGAAATACTGGCGCAACGCTACGCAAGCCCCGCCGCGTGTCAACGCACGATCTTCACACCGAATCCGACCAGACACGCGAAAATCACACACCAGGGAACGACCCCGAGCGAAAGCAGCGTGAGAATCCGGACCGGCCGCTCCCCCACCACCAGGGCCAGGATGCCGCCGACCTGCGGGCCGACCGTCACCGGAGCCAGCAGCCCCAGCCCGACGAGCCCCCACTTGTCCCAGATCCGCCAAACCAGCTTGGTGGGATCCCGCTCAATCGGGATTTTCAGGCGCCGCACGAGCCAATTCCTCACCGGAGCCCCTGCCGCCAAAACCACCGCCCCTCCCGCCGAATACCCCAACCACGCGGCAACTGCCGCCATCCAGACCGGCGCCCCGGCCGCCGTGCCCCCGGGAATCGCCCCGATGAAGTAAACAAATCCCAAGACGAAAGCTGCTGCGATACCCGGAAATGACATGATTCAAAGAATACCCGGATTCGACGGCTCGGCCGCCTGAAGAACGTCCATATCCAGCGTGGCTCTCACGGCTCGGATGCTTGCGCATCACAGAGGAAAAATCAAACGGATTCCGCCCTGTGCGCAGGGCGTTTGTCGGAACGAGGGATCATTCAGGACGGAAGCTCTGGGAGCCCGTCTTCTCCCATCACAAAACCCGCCAGGTAAGTCTGTCGGGGAAGTCATGCAAAAGCGGATCGTTTTCTCTGTCGGATCGTTTTCTCTTGATCCCCTGTGCCAGCGCAACTAGATTTTCGTCCCTTGCCATTCCGGAGTAGCTCAGTGGTAGAGCGGTCGGCTGTTAACCGATTGGTCGTAGGTTCGAGCCCTACCTCCGGAGCCAGCGATGGTGCTCAACTCATCAGCAACGGGATGAATGCCGGCTCTCCACCAAACAATGGGGATCGACGTCGTCGCCGTGCTGAAGTTTCTGAGGCGAGTTTGATCAGATTTCGGATTTTGCGAGGGGGATGGTTGCATTTGCCCGCATTTTGTCACTACCTCATCAACGTCCCCCCTCAAAACGCCCAAGCGGTTCAGTTATGCCGCATTCCGCCAATTTTTTGCGCGATTTCTTCAACCAGCTCCGGCATCGGTTTATTGATGGCGGCCGTGATCGCGCTACCGGGTTCCTCAAGTGTGGCAAGTTGACTGTCGAGGAGCCTTGGATCCATGAAATGCCCTGACCTGTTGGAGAGGCGATTTTCAATGCATTCTCTCGACCCCTTCAGGTAAATCAGGGTGAGTTCTGGAAGTCCGTGACGGAGGCGCTGCCGGTAGGCTTCACGCAGGGCAGAACAAGCGAGAAACACAGGGGCAGAGGTTTCTGAGAGCTTTCTAAATTCAATGTTCAACGCATCAAGCCAACCCCACCGGTCCTCGTCCGTGAGAGGGATTCCAGACGCCATCTTCACCTTGTTTGCTTGCGGGTGGAAGTCATCCGCATCAAGAAAAACGCCGCCGGTCCTTTGCGCCAGTGCTCGTGCAACAGTGGTCTTTCCGCAACCCGACACGCCCATGACAACGAAAAGCTGCACAGCAAAGTTTCCCATGTTTCCGCCATATAGTCACCACCGTTTTATGTCGCACCCGTGATGAAGTCATCGAATTCGGCAGCCAGAAACGCAACAGCGCGTGCCACGTCCTCCGGAGTGCCCGCCCGACCGAGAGGAATTCCCCTTACCGTTTCTGCGGCAGACTGAGCGGTCGTGTGCATCGTGTGAAAGTCTGTGTTGAGGATCAGGCCTGGAGCAAGGGCATTGACGCGGATGCCTCGGGGCGCGAGTTCCGTAGAGAGGCTGCGGGTCATGGCGATCACAGCTCCCTCGCAGGTCGAATACCGCTGAACCCGTTCTGCCTCCTGAATCCCGGTTGAATTGGCATAGGCAAATAACTTATACTGAATGTATAATTATTTTTGTTGCATAATCATGCAACAAAAAAGAATGTGGAGTCATGCAAAATTCCACCCGTCCGGTCATGCCCCTCAAACAATATCTCGTCACGGTCATCGCGGCCGTCTGTATGCTGCCTTTGTCCGCATCGGCGGTTGGCTTCACCAAGATTTATAACTCCGCTTCCTTCAGTTGGCTGGATCAATACAGCCTGACGAACGCCATCAATGGCAACATTGCTTCCCAAGCGTGCGTTCCCACATCATCTGTGAATGCGCTGACGTATCTGCAAAATTCTTCGCTTGCCTACTTCGGGACGAATCTTACCGGCACAGACTATGCGAGCTGGACGCAAGCAGGCTACACGCTATCCGCTCCAGATTACCTGAATACGATGCCAGGGGAGAAAGGCGGCACCATGCTTGACCACCTTCCCTATGCCCTGAACAAGTATATCACCACGACCAAAGGGTTTTCCAATGTTGTGTTTTCAGGAATGGTTGCGACAAACAATGGTTGGACTGACCCATTTAATAAGCCCGAATACATTCTAGCGGAAAATCCCACGACCACGTTTCTAACCAACGCTCTATTTTTAAACCAAGCCATTTTGTTTTCAAATGAATACGCAGCAGGAGGCGGTCATGAGATGACTGCGGGCGGCCTGGAGTGGAACGATCTCAACAACAACGGGATCATGGACAAGACTGACGGCGCAAAACTTTTCATCCTCGACCCGCTCGATCCTTCAATAAACTATTCGCCGGCTGTTCCTACCGGCTCGGCAAAGTACACCGAGGGACATATCTGGTATGACTCCGGCACTTCCAAGCTTATGCTCGATTACCCTCAATACACTGGAGGACTGCCCTATGTCAGCGGCAGTTCCCCGGTTACGAACAGTTTTATCGATGCAATAATTACCATTGCAGTTCCCGAGCCATCGACTTACGCGCTGCTTGTGCTATCGGGCGCTGGCTTTGCGTATGTCCTCCGTCGCAGGGCGAGTAAGCAAGTCTCCCGACTGAGGTGAGCTGGTTGGAAAGCGGAGGCTCCGGCGGCCAAATCATGGGGCTGCCCCGAGTGGCACTGGCAAGCCATTCGGGGCAGTCAAAGATATCTGACAGATTCGAGCGGCGACGTGGTCGGGGGGCAAGCAACTGTGGTTTTCAGCAAGGGGAAAGTTGAGCATTTTTCAGGAGCGACTGGATGTGAATAAGCAGCTTTCGCATAGCGGCGACGATGGCGCATTTGTAGGGTTTGCCCCTGTCGCGCAG
>Ga0247842_10002028_pt1 | contig 31290 bp, 28 predicted proteins | sample LaCruzMarch2015__3_FD_192411 | JGI IMG/M metagenome (GOLD analysis project Ga0247842, IMG submission 192411) | Freshwater microbial communities from meromictic Lake La Cruz, Castile-La Mancha, Spain - LaCruzMarch2015_19m | ecosystem: Environmental > Aquatic > Freshwater > Lake | place: Spain...
GCAACCCGGTTCCGGGTCGTGGCGCCGGCAATGGCAAAAAAAGGTTCCGGTTTCCGGTTTTATGCTCTTAACACCATCCTGTTCCTTTTAATTTCCGCCCTTTCGGTCATCGGCGTGCGGGGCGGGCTCCAATTGCGCCCGATATCCTTGGTTACCGCCGGGGGCTATACCTCGGCCAAAAATGTCCCCCTGTTGTTAAATACCCCTTTTACATTGGTAAAAACCTATGGGAACGAACCTTTGAAAACGGTGACCTGGTTTCGTAAAGAGGCGGAGCTGGCAAAAGTTTATTCGCCCATCCACCGGGGAAGCGCTGCTGGTTTTACACCGATGAACGTCATGATTATCATCCTTGAAAGTTTTTCGACGGAACACATAGGTTCACTGAACCGTTCGCTTGAAAACGGACGTTATCAGGGATTTGCCCCCTTTATGGATTCGTTGATGCGGCATGGGTTTTATTTTCACGCTTTTGCCAACGGGAAGACCTCCATTCAGGGCATCCCGGCCATCTTATCGGCCATCCCTTCGCTGATGGACGAATCGTTTATCCAATCGAACTATGCCAGCGATAAATATACAAGCATTGCCGGTTTACTGAAGCCCAAAGGTTATACCACCGCTTTTTTCCATGGCGGGACCAACGGCACCATGGGATTTGACGCCTATACAAAAATGACCGGGTTTGACCAATATTATGGAAGGAACGAATATGGCAACGAGAAAGATTACGATGGCAAATGGGGCATCCGCGATGAGGAATTCTTTCAATATACGGCACGGGTCGTGAACGGTATCAGGCAACCATTTGTAGCTGCGGTCTTTACCCTCTCTTCCCATCATCCCTATTTTGTTCCCGGGAAATACCAGAACCTCTTCCGAAAGGGGAAACTGCCCATACAGCAGAGCATTATGTATGCCGATCATTCGCTGAAACGGTTTTTTTATACCATCCGGAACATGCCCTGGTACCCCAACACGTTGTTTGTGGTTACTGCCGACCACACTTCCGAAGGTTATTATCCTTATTACCGGTCGGATGCGGGCCAATATGCCATTCCGTTGTTGTTTTTCAAACCTTACAGCGGACTTCAGGGAAAATCGGACGTGATTGCGCAGCAAACCGATATCCTGCCAACCGTGCTGGGATATCTTGGTTATGATAAAGATTATCTTGCCTTTGGCGCCAATTTGTTCGATACCACCGGGGCCCATTTCTCCATCCACTACATCAGCGGGCTATATGGATTGATCAAGGATGGTTATTATCTGGAATTTGACGGCGATAAATCGACCTCTTTGTACGATTTGCGCGTGGACCCGTTACAGAAAACGAACTTAGTGACAAAAAAACCGGAACAGAGGGAAAAGCTGGAGTTTTTTATCAGGGCGGTCATTCAACAATACAACAACCGGGTCGTGGAAAACAGGCTGATGGTCGAAAATTAAAACGATGAAAGGAGAAAAATACCAGGCACTTTTTATTGTCAACCCTGTGTCGGGCGCTGGTAAACAGGGGCGGGTTGAAAAGTTGTTGTCGGACAAATTGGATCACCAGCGTTATGACTATCGCGTGGTATATACCGAAAAGCCGGGCCATGCAACGGAGTTGAGCCGGATGGCAGCAGCGGAGGGGATGGATGTTGTGGTTGCCGTGGGGGGCGATGGAACGGTCAATGAAACGGCTGCAGGACTTATTGGGTCCGCGACGGCCATGGGCATCCTCCCTGCCGGGTCGGGCAACGGATTGTCGAGGCACCTGCACATACCCATGCGGTTATCGGGGGCCATTGCGGTGATCAACCGGGCAAAAATCGTGAAAATTGATACGGCTACCCTAAACGACCAGGTTTTTGTGAATGTTGCCGGGGTCGGGTTCGATGCCCTGGTGGCCAGGAAATTTGCAAAAGCGGGAAAACGGGGGTTCGCCACCTATTTCCGGATTACAGCCAATGCCTATAAAGGTTACAAGCCCCGGAAATATGTTTTGACCATCGACGGAAAAGAGTATAAACGGCGCGCTTTGTTTGTCAGCTTTGCCAATTCAAGCCAGTTTGGCAACAACACTTCCGTCGATTCCAATGCCTCGCTCGACGACGGGCTTATTGACGTTTGTATTGTAGGCAAAATCCCTTTCTGGAAAACCGGTTTTCTGGCCCCTTTGTTGTTTATCGGAAAGTTTGATCAAACCCGTTATGTGGAGATCATCCGCGCCAAAGAGGTTCAACTCATCCGAAAAAAGGGAAAAAACGCCCATCTTGACGGTGACCCGAAAAAAATGGGAAAAGCGTTGACCATGAAAATAAACCCGCTATCGCTGAAAGTGATAGCGCCCTGAGTTGTACAAAAATGACCCTGAAAAACAGCATCCATATGGAGGAAATTACTACGCATACCCTGAACAAAGGGCTGAAATCGACCCTGATGGATTGGGGCTTTAATGATACGTATGCCGCTTATCTGACCGATTTTTCGATCCTGATCATCATCCTGTTTGTTTCCATCATCGTTTATTATCTTGCTAAATTTATTATTAACAGGATATTACGGCGGTTGATCGAGAAATCGCCCGGCAAATGGGACGACCATCTTTACGAACAACGGGTGTTTACCCGGATGGCCATGTTGTTGCCTGCCCTGCTGTTAAAAGTGGCGTTGGCCCCCAGTATCGCCAAGTATCCGGAAGCCATCAAATACATCGACCTGGGGCTGCAGCTTTACATTGTTTTTATTGTTTTGCTGGTCATCGTTTCCTTTCTGAACGCGGTTTGCCATATTTACGGAGAGTTGGACGTGGCCAGTTCAAAACCGATCAAAGGATATGTACAGGTGGGAAAAATTATTACCTTCATTGTCGGTGGGATCACCTTCGTTTCGATATTGATCGGGCAATCGCCCATGGCCTTGTTGGCAGGGTTGGGGGCCATGTCGGCCGTTTTGTTGTTGATTTTTAAGGACAGCATCCTGGGTTTTGTCGCAGGGGTGCAGCTTTCGGGAAACAAGATGTTGAATATCGGCGATTGGATCACCATGCCCAAATACAATGCCGATGGAACGGTAACCGATATTTCGCTGGTAACCGTCAAGGTAAAGAATTTTGACAATTCGGTCAGTTTTATCCCTGCTTATGCCATGGTATCGGATACCTTTCAGAACTGGCGCGGAATGGCCGAATCGGGAGGCAGGAGGTTGAAACGTTCAATCCTGGTCGATGTGGCGACCATCCGCATTGCCGATGCGGGGCTGCTTGAAAATCTGAAAACGAAAAAGCTGTTGGTTGAAGCCGATGGCCCATCGGGCACAGAACTTACCAACCTGGGACTTTTCAGGGTTTATATTCTTGATTTTCTCAGGAATACCCCCCCAATCAACCAGGAGGCCTCTTTGATGGTACGTATCCTTCAGCCAACTGAATTCGGGTTGCCCTTAGAAATTTATGCCTATTATTTGTCCCCCGACTGGGCCGATTTTGAGATTTTCCAATCGCGGTTGTTTGAACGCCTGTTTGCCATCCTCCCTGAATTTGGGTTGAAAGCGTTTCAACGCCCATCGGGAAGCGCTGTTCAGATATCGGCAGAAATACAGGAACAGGAAAAGGGGGGCTGAAAAGAAATAAATATCGAAGGATGCGATGTTGGCAAAAACGGCATCTTGAACACAATGTTTCACTAAAAAAAATGGAATATGAAAACATGGGTAAAATTTTCATCCGTCGTCGTGTTGTTGTTCATCCTGCTCATTCCAGGGGCAGGGGCACAAACCTGCCTGGCCGGGGTTTCGGAAAACGGAAAATGGGGATTTATTGACAATCAGGGCAACTGGGTCATCAAGCCCGGGTTTGACGATGCCCATAACTTTTCAGAAGGGCTCGCGGCTGTCCGGTCGGGAAGCAACTGGGGATATATTTCAGTATCGGGGGCGTGGGCCGTTTCGCCTGTTTATAAACGCGCCGAAGATTTTTCGGAAGGACTTGCGCGGGTCATTGATCCGCACACTGGCGATTGGATATATATCGATAAAACCGGAAAGCAACCTTTTGGCGAACATTTTGCCAATTGTATGAACTTTTCCGAAGGACTTGCGGCAGCGAGGGTTTCTTCGCGGTGGGGGTACATTGATAAAACCGGGAAATATGTCATTCCCGACCAATATGAACATGCCGAGACCTTCAGCGAAGGGATGGGGCGGGTTGCCGTTGACAATGTATATGGATTTTTAAACCCGGCGGGCGAGTGGGCGTTGAAAACCAACCTCGAGAACATCCGGGACATGAACGACGGGGTAGCTCCTGCCAAAGGAAAAAGAGGCTGGGGTTTTATCGATCGGACAGGGAAGGAGGTTGTACCCGCCATTTTCGAACACGCCCGGAATTTTTCGGAAGGGTTGGGCTGTGTCAGGGACAACGGCCTGTGGGGATATTACGATGTGACAGGAAAACCGGTCACTGCTTATGCTTTCAGCAAGTGCCGTGATTTTTCCGATGGAATGGCGGCCGTTCGTGTTGGAAAATTATGGGGATACATCGATAAAACGGGAAAGACGGTCCTTGCCCCGCAATTTCAGCAAGCGCTCGATTTTTTCAACGGGTTTGCCCCTGTCAGGGTTGGGGAGCGTTGGGGGTATATCGACAAAAGCGGAAAGATTTTCCTTTCTCCCCGGTATGAGGATGCTTTGCCGTTTGCCAAGGTAAATTAAGCTTTCGAAAGGGAAATGCTCCCACGCCGAACACGGTAAATTTCATGGCACGGTCATTTCCTTCATTCTGTTTTCAGGAGAGAAGTATATAATTTGTTATTTTTGTCAGGAAAAAAATCAATGAGTTTACCCGTCACTTATCAATCGTAACACATAAATTCACGCCTATGTCATTCAATCTTCGCAACCGCAATTTTTTAAAGGATTTGGATTTCACTCCCGGTGAAATAAAATTTTTATTGGACCTTGCCATTTCCCTAAAGAAGGCAAAGTATTCCGGGACCGAGCAACCCCGTTTGAAGGGAAGGAACATTGCCCTGATTTTTGAGAAAGCTTCGACCCGGACGCGTTGTGCCTTTGAGACCGCTGCTTACGATCAGGGGGCGCGGGTCACCTATTTAGGTCCGGAAGGTTCCCATATCGGGAAAAAAGAGACCATGAAAGATACCGCCCGCGTTTTGGGGCGCATGTACGATGGCATTGAATACCGGGGTTTCGGACAAGCCATTGTGGAAGAATTGGGAAAATATGCCGGCGTTCCGGTTTGGAATGGGTTGACCAACGAATTTCACCCGACGCAGATTCTGGCCGACCTGATGACGATGATGGAGCATTCCGACAAACCGTTGCACCAGATTTCGTTTGTTTACTGTGGCGATGCCCGCAACAATATGGGCAATTCGTTGATGGTAGGCGCGGCGAAAATGGGGATGGATTTCAGGGCCTGTGCCCCGAAAAAATATTGGCCCGACGAAAAACTGGTGGAGCAGTGCCGTGCCATTGCCCATGAGACGGGGGCAAAGATCACCCTAACCGACCAGGTTGAAGCAGGGGTGAAAGGGGTCGATTTTGTTTATACCGATGTATGGCTTTCGATGGGAGAGGCCAAGGAGTTGTGGGACGAGCGGATCAAAGAGATGTTGCCTTACCAGGTAAATGCAAAAATGATGGAGTTAACGGGCAATCCGAAAGTGAAATTCATGCATTGTCTGCCGGCATTCCACAATAAAGATACGGAAGTGGGCATGGATATTTTCAAAAAATATGGGCTGGATGGCCTGGAAGTGACCGACGATGTTTTTGAATCGCCTGCATCCATCGTTTTTGATGAGGCCGAGAACCGCCTCCATACCATCAAAGCCGTGATGGTAGCTACGCTTGGGGACTAAAAGCGACTACTTTTCCATGTTCGCACATCACCGTCCGGGCCGGGTATTTGTCGAAAAAGGTATAATTATGCGTTGCCACGACGACTGCCCGGCCGGTTTTCGATATATCCATCAAAAGGTTCACAATTCCTTCCGAACTTTCGGGATCCAGGTTTCCGGTAGGCTCATCGGCCAGGATCACTTCGGGATCGTTGACCAACGCCCGGGCAATGGCAACCCGTTGTTGTTCGCCACCCGATAACTGATGGGGCATTTTGGCCCCTTTGTTGCCGAGGTTGGTTTTTGCCAATACTTCGAGCAACTTTTTCTGCATCTGGCGGCGGTCTTTCCAACCGGTAGCCCGCATCACAAAAAACAGGTTTTCATTTACCGACCGGTCCATCAGGAGTTGAAAATCCTGGAAAACGATGCCTAACTTGCGCCGGAGAAAAGGAACCTCCCGCTTCCGCATCATCCGCAAGTCGTAACCGGCTACACGGGCTATCCCAGCCCGGATGGGCAATTCGGCATAGATGGTTTTCAGCAGGCTGCTTTTTCCACTGCCCGTTTTGCCGATTAGATATAAAAATTCGCCTTTGGTAACGGTCAGGTTGACATTTGCCAGTATCAGGTTTTCATTCTGATAAATCGATAATTTATCGAGCTCTATGATACGTTCACCAGTCATTTGAAATAGATATACAGAAACAAAGTTAAAAAAAATGGTTGTATTGATTGACTTTTTCGTTGGGTTGCAACCGGTATTGGTTGTTATTCAAAATCCAGTCTTTTTATTTCGCCATAATCAAGCGCATGGGCAATGGCCATGATCTGGTCCATTTTATCGGTGAGGTTGCAACGCGCCAGTGCAGTTTTGGGATTGGCCACTTTGAAATAGGCGACAAGGACAAAATTTTCGTCCCTGATCTGAATGTAATCGGGTATTTTGGGCGTGCCCTGTATCTTTAAAATGTACATCGTTTCCCGGTTTTTACAGGTTGGAATTTCTTTGCCTGAGGATTTCAAATAGGACCACGCCGGAAGCAACGGCAACATTCAGGGAGTTTATTTCGCCATGAAGGGGGATTCGCACGGAAAGATCGGCGAACCTGAGCAATTCGTCCGAAATGCCTTCTCCTTCCGAACCTAAGATCAGCGCCATGGGCTGGTTAAAATCGGCTTTGGTATATTCCAGTTCTGTTTTTTCAGTTGCTGCAACAATGGAAACGCCGCTGTCTTTGAGAAAGCGAATGGATTCCTTCAGGTCGTTGCAACGGATGACCGGTATTTTATACAGTGCCCCGGCCGAGGTCTTGATGCCATCGGAATTGATCAGGGCAGAACCCCTGGATGGGATCAGAAGTCCGTCAACGCCCGCACATTCGGCGGTCCGGGCAATGGCACCCACATTGCGTACATCGGTGATGCGGTCGAGGATTAAAAACAGGGGTTGGCGGCCCTGTTCAAAAACAAAGGGGACAATATCTTCGAGGCGTTGATAGGTGATTTCGGAAACGAACGATACAACCCCCTGGTGGTTCTGGTGCGACAGCCGGTTCAGTTTTTCGACGGGGACAAACTGAAAGGGGATTTCCAGTTCCCGGATCAATCCGAAAAGTTCGCGGAACCCTTCCCCTTTGAGGCCGTTCTGAAGAAAAATTTTTTCCAGTTCTTTGCCCGATTTGATGGCTTCAATGGCGGGCCGTATGCCATAAATATAGGTCTCTTTTTTCATAAAAAATCAAAATTCGTTATACCATATTCAACCTTCATTTTCCCCATCCTCCTCCGACTTGTCCAACAACGATCTCGGAATCTCTTTCCCGGCTTTTGCCCCTAACGATTTGATGTTTTCGACCCTTCGGATCAGGTTCCCTTTTCCGGTGTAGAGTTTGTTCATGGAGGCATCATATACTTTACGGGTGGCTTCGATTTTTGAACCGATATCCTGCAGGTCTTCTAAGAACCCGGTAAATTTATCGTACAATTCGCCGCCCTGACGGGCAATTTCCATGGCATTTTTGTTTTGGTATTCGACCCTCCAAAGGTTTGCGATCATGCGTAGCGCAGCGATCAGGTTGGTTGGGCTTATGAGCAGGATACGCCTGTCGTAAGCCCAGTTCCAAAGGTTTGGGTCAAATTGCATGGCCAACATATAGGCCGGTTCGATGGGCATGAACAGCATGACGAAATCAAGGCTTTTCAGCGAATAGATGTCCTGGTAATTTTTACTGTTCAGGTCGGTGATGTGGTTTCGCACCGAAAGCAAATGGTCGCGGGCGGCAAGGTCCTGTTCTTCTTTGGTATCTGCCGAGGCATACCGTTCGTAGGCCAACAGCGAAACCTTGGAGTCGATCACTACGTTGCGTTCGCCGGGATAGGCAACGATCACATCGGGCTGAAGCCGTTTTCCGGTTTCGCCGGTAAAGGATTGCTGGACAAAAAATTCCCTGTCACGCGTCAAACCCGATTTTTCCAGAATGCTTTCGAGGATGATCTCGCCCCAGTTGCCGCGCGTCTTTGCCTGTCCCTTCAGCGCATTGGTGAGGTTGGTGGCTTCCTTGCTGATCTGTTGGTTCAGGTCGGTGAGGTTTTTGATCTCTTTTTCAAGCGAAAAACGTTGTTTCGACTCCTTGTCGTATGTTTCCTCCACTTTTTTTTCAAAATCGCGGATTTTCTCCCCCAACGGTTTCAGGATTTCTTCGAGTTTTGTTTTATTCTGTTCGGTAAATTTCTCTGTTTTTTCTTCCAGGATTTCATTGGCCAGGTTCCTGAATTCAAGCCGGAATTTGTCCTGAAGTTTTTCGAGATCGGCTTTTTGTTCCTCCAATTTCTTCAGCAGGTTGTTATATTCTGCGACCGTGGCCGCAAGTTTTTTGTTCAGTTCAAGGATCGCAGCATCTTTGTCCCTGATTTGCAGGAGCCATTCGCCCGACTGCTCCTGCAGCATCCTGGCCCGTTCTTCCAGGGCGCTTTTTTCTTTTCCGAGAAGTTCAACCTGACGTTGTAATTGTGCTATCTCATTGGAAACATCTGTAGGTTTGTGTTTCCCGGCTTTAAAATAAAGGAGTACAAATCCCGTGACAAAAACCAATCCGAGGATGACAAGAAGTAAATCTGACATACGGCATACATTGACAACTACAAAGGTAGTTTTAATCAGTGAATTTTTGTGTTTTTATGCCGGTTTGTTACAACCTAAAACGATTTTCCTCGATTCTCCATACATTCTGGGAATCGGGGAGCCTTACCAGGAGATTTTTGCCACTACGGGAAAATGGTCCGAAGCATACCGGCCGTCGCGTTGTTCCCTCAGTATATAGTATCGGGTTGCATGGAAACCGTATCCTGAAAAAATATAATCGATCCGTTCTGTGGCAGGCTTTGTGGTATCGAAACCGTTAAAAGTGCCATCGGGCGCCATCGACATGGAGATATCGGCCACAAACGAATCCTGCAGGGCAGCGCTGAGGATTTTGATCGGTTCGCTTTCGGGCGGTGCATTGAAATCGCCGCAAAGGATTACCGGGTTCCCTTCTGTATTGAGGCTTTGGATCTTTTGCAGGATGAGCAGGGCACTGTTTTTCCGGGCTTCCGCCCCGACGTGGTCAAAGTGGGTATTGAACATCCAGAAGTTCTTTCCGGCCGCCAGGTCCTTAAAAAGGCCGTAGGTACAAACCCGTTTGCAGGCGGCATCCCATCCCATAGAATTTTTTTCGGGCGTAGCCGATAACCAGAAAGTCCCTTGCCGGACCAGTTTGAATTTTGAGGTGTTGTACCAGATGGCGCTGAACTCGCCCATGGAGTCGCCATCTTCGCGCCCTACCCCGATATGGCGGTAACCGGTAAAAACGCTGTCGATATAGCGTACCTGCTGAGGCAGCCCTTCCTGAATGCCGAAAAGGTCGGGGTTAACCTGTTGAATCTGTTCGCAAAGCCAGGCTTTCCGGAGCGGCCAGCCATTGGGCCCGTCCGATGGGGCATCGAGCCGGATGTTGTAGGTCATGATCATCAACGACTGGCTGCCGGCAGTGCCTGAAACAAATCCCAACAGGAGGAACGCGATTAATTTTTTAAAGGACATGGCGAGGGTATTTGGTCAGGTAAAGGTAAGAATAAATCCTGGCAGTGCTGGTTTTTTATGACGATGGTTTTTCGTGGAAGGATGCATCCTTCTCCGGCGCATCAAATTAAGATTTGACATAAATTTTAGGGTATGTTTTGGATTTTGCCTATTTTTGCATTCCATGTCCCGTTCGTCCCGAAATATTGCCTTTAGCCTGTGCCTGGTGTTTTTCTTTCCGGTCGCCTGGCAATCGGTTCACCGGTACCAACATGCAGGGCATCGCCATCATACCGATCCCGGAAAGCCGGTTCAAATTGGTCATTACGAAACCCAATGCGCCATTTGCGCCTATGAGTTTGCAAAAACCGACCGGTTCGAAAAATCGTTTTCCTTAAATCCCTCCGATTATCATTGCTTTGTTGCCCATTATTTTCTTCAAGCCACCCCTGAATCTTTCAGCGGGTACCACTTTTCCCTGAGGGCGCCCCCTGCCCCGTGCCTGGCTTTTTCCCAGGTTGGTTAAACCGGGGTTTCCCATTACGGGGCGTTTGTGCGCTTCCCGGTTATGGTTGTTTTCCGAAAATTGAGTATTAAATTTTGATCTCTATGATCAGGCAACGGATCATTCTATTCATGGTTTCGTGGATTTGTATTGCCTTTGTGTCGGTGGCCCAGGAAACCATCTCCATTCGCGGTATTGTCGTGGACGAACGGGATTTGCCATTGCCGGGCGCGGTTGTTTCCATCCAGGGAAACGAACGGGTGTTGGTTACCGGCAGGGATGGCCGTTTTTCCATTGCCACGTTTAATCGGGATTCGGCTTTGGTCACGGTTTCTTTTATGGGTTATCATACCTGTTCAAAGATGGTTGGGCTGAATTCCCTGCCGGAAGTTTTAACGGTCCGGTTGTTGCCGTCGCCACAGGCGCTGGAGGAGGTGGTAATCAGCGACCATTATGCAGAACAACGCCGGAAAGAAGAACCCCGCGGGGTTGAAGTAGTTGGCCACGAATACATCCGGCAAAACCTGGCAGGGAGCCTGATGAAGTCGCTGGAACGGTTACCGGGAATCACGACCATGGACATTGGCGCGGGCCAGTCGAAACCGGTGATCCGGGGTCTTGGGTTTAACCGGGTTTTGGTTGCCGACCAGGGGGTAAAACACGAAGGGCAGCAGTGGGGAGCCGATCACGGGTTGGAGATTGATCAGTACGCCGTTGAACGTGCCGAAGTGGTCAAAGGCCCCGGATCGTTGATCTATGGCAGCGATGCCATTGGGGGATTGATAGAACTGAACCAGGTTTCCGTTCCCGAAGAACATAGTTTCGGGGGGAGCGTGAACCTCACCGGAAAAAGCAACAACAACCTTTTGGGAGGGTCGGTACAGGTTTATGGCAGGAAAACAAACGGGTATATCAAAGGAAGGATCACCGCCGTGGATTATGCCGATTACAAGGTTCCGGTCGATCGTGTTACCATCAATTCCTACCGGGTGCCGCTCCTGAATCATCGGCTGCGGAATACGGCCGGCGAAGAATTCGATGCCCATTTGTGGGTTGGGACAATCGGGAAGCGGTTTTCTGCTTCGCTGTATATTTCAGATATTTTCACAAAATCGGGTTTCTTTGCCAATGCCCACGGTCTTATGCCATTGATGACCGATTCGACCTACGACCGGTCGGAACGCGATATACAGCTTCCGTTTCAATGGGTCAACCACCTGAAAGCGATTCTGAAAGGGGTTTATTATCACGGGAAGTGGAAAACCGAAGGCGAAATCGGGTTCCAGAATAATTTCAGGCAGGAGTTGGGCCCCTATATTGCCCATGGATATATGCCGGCCGTTTTACCCGATTCCTTAGGCTTTCAATCCGATTTGGCGCGTGAATTCCGGAAAAACACCGTTTCGTTGAACCTGCGGACGACCCATCCGGTGCAACAGCTCCATTCCCTCACCGGCGGGTTAAATGCCGAATACCAGGATAACCGGATTGACGGGTGGTCGTTCATCATCCCGCCATTTACACAGGCTTCGTTAGGGCTGTTTCTGGTTGACCGCTGGAAGGTATCCGAGAACATGCTGGTCCAGGCTGGGATACGGTACGATGCCGGGACGGTTGCCATTGGCGCATATTCCGATTGGTTCCCGACTCCGGTTACCGGCCAGGGGGACACCACCTGGGTCTATGCACAGCGGGCGGCGACGTTAAACCGTACCTTCGGAAGTTTTAGCTGGTCGGCAGGGTGCAGTTATTCTAAGTCCGGTGTGACTTTGAAAGCCAATATCGGCCGGAGTTTCAGGATGCCCATTCCCAAAGAACTTGCAGTGAACGGAGTGAACTTTCATTATTTTATTTATGAAGAAGGCGATCCAGGCCTGTCACCGGAGATATCGTATCAACTCGACCTGGGCGCCGAATGGCATATCCCAAAGTTTGCTCTTGAGATCAGTCCGTTTGTGAACTATTTCCCAAATTACATCTACCTGAACCCGACCTATCGGCACGATTATACCTATGGGGCCGGGAACCAGGTGTATCAGTACACCCAGAATGAAGTATTCCGGTTTGGAGGCGAGTTGCACCTCCATTATCAGATAACCCGGAACCTGATGGCCGGATTGATCGGCGAATATGTTTATTCCCGCCAGCTTTCGGGCGATAAAAAAGGGTTTGCCCTCCCTTTTTCGCCGCCACCCTCGGCGATCGTTAACCTTAAATGTACGCCAAACCTTGGGAAAGGGATGTTCAACACGTGGTTATCGTTGGATATGGTTTTTACCGGGCCACAAAACCAGATTGTACCCCCCGAACAAAAAACCCCCGGCTATTTCGTCGTAAATTTTTCATCCGGGAGCGAAATCCGGGTTGCCAAACACCGCTGGACGGTTGGTTTCCAGGTCCAAAACCTGTTCAATGCCACCTATTATAACCATACCAGCTTTTACAGGCTGATGGATGTACCGGAACCGGGAAGGAATTTTTCGGTGAATATTTTAATCCCATTTGGAAAATGATGAATGAAAGGAAGTGACAAATTTTGCAAAACCGGTAGCAACCGGTATATAAAAATTACATTTAATATTGAAAATCGGATAGATATGAAAAAAAATTCAAAACATTTTATGTTTTATTTATTCTTGGTCCTGATCGGTTTTTCCTGCAAGAAGGAAGAGATGGCCGCACCTCCGGTGATCACCGGCATGGAACTGGGTTATGAGAACAACAAAAGGGCCTATCCGGGCACGAATCTCCATATTGAGGCCGTTGTAGTGGCGGAGGGCAAAATTGCCAGTATTCAGGTGGAGATTCATCCGGAAGGCGGACATGGCACTAAATCCGTTGATCAGTCCCATTCCGGTTCCTGGGAATTCGATTCGGCCTATGGCGGGAAATATGCCGGGGTTAAAAATACGGTATTTCACGAGCATATTGATATTCCGGCTACGGCCGATACCGGGATTTATCATTTTCATTTCATTGTTACCGATATGGAAGGAGGCCAGACGGTGTTTGAAGATGAACTCTATGTGGCAGCCCCTACCGACCCTGAGGCACCGGCAATCCAGGTAAACAGCGCCCCTGTTCCGGGCCAGCCGTTCAGCCATGGCCAAACGATTTCCATTTCGGGCATTGTAACCGATAATTTTGCCCTTGGGGGGCTCTATATCGGTTTGGTGTCGGTAGCGCAGGGGTTGGCAGATGCGATGGTCAACCACGGCAATACCATCACTTTTTTGCATACCCACGATTTTACCGATCCGCGCTATGTGGCTTTTGAGGCCCAACTGGTGGTGGGTTCCGCCTTCGACAATGATATACCGGCGCCAAAACCCGTTATCTGGACTCCCGGGGATTATTACATCCTGATCAAATCGCCGGATGCCTTTGGTGGGAATGTCGCTTTTTCACAACATTATCCTATTGTAATTCAATGATATATTATACATTGCTAACCATTAATACCATGAAAAAACAGATTATTTTTTGGATGATGTTTTTTGTGCTTGTCGTAATTTTTCCATCCTGCAATAAAAGCGACAGGGACGACATCTATCCTGTGATTGACATGAGCGGGACAGATGCTTTTCCGAAAGATTGTGATACCGTTTATATGGGCAGGTCATATGCTTTCAGGGCCGTTTTTACCGATAACCGGGAGCTTGGGGCCTACAGCATCGATATCCACAATAATTTCGACCATCACACCCACAGCAGTTCTATTGTGGATTGTCCGCTCGACCCGGTCAAAACACCAGTGAATCCCTTATTGTTCATACAGGAGTACCTGATTCCTTCGGGGGTGGACCGTTATGAAGCTTCGGTGACCATTGATTTTCCGGTAGGTGTTGATCCTGGCGACTATCATCTGATGGTCCGGTTGACCGATCACGAAGGCTGGCAAACCTTGAAAGGGATCAGCATCAAAGTGTTACAGGAATGAAAAAGAATTTCCGGATAACCGGAGTTTTTGTATTTTTGAAATAAAAAACCATGAATAGGAAACCCATTATATTTCAGGTTGTTATCATTTTGCTCCTTTCTGGCTGTGTCTCAACCCAGGTGGGTTCCAATATCGATGCCGGCTCCATTGGGGTCGATTTTGCTTTTCAAAAGGAAAATATGTGTTTTGGGCCTTCCCCACAGATCACGCTCACCCATCTTCCCTCGGAAACAAAGGGGTTGAAAGTTTCGTTAAGGGACCTCGACCATCCGGGGCCGATCATGGCGGGGGCGACCTGAAAAACTTTACCGCTTCAATCATCCCGGCAGGAGCTTTGAAGGGGTACCAGGGGCCTTGTCCTTCGATGAGCGAGCATCGCCGTTTTCATTATGTTTTTAAAGTGGAGGCGTTGGACGAAACAGGCAAAGTCATTGCTTTCGGGCAGAGAATGAAAGAATGTGGCTGGGTCGATTTTCAATAAACACCGATTTTCATTGCGCCATGAGCAGCCCGTGAAAGGGGGATAAAGTTGTTCATTGAAACCTTTCGAAGAAACCCAGCAGGTATCCAATCCTGTCCGGCAAAGATAAGCCATCAGCCGGAAACGAGTCTTGCGTAGTATGTAGAAATACATGCACGAAGCGTAGACAGGGATTACAAAAGCTGTGTGATTGAGCCTCGTAAGTATGATTAATGACGGAGCTTTCGCTGTTGAAAAAGCGTGAGCAGCACCTGAAGCATGAAAATGCGGCTAATGCAAAGGTCCGTCCGGGGTCGGAGAGCAGGGCAGATGTAAAGCGGGTTTCACGGGAACATGGGAGAGCCTCCTGTTTCCCCGACGAAACGATACCAGTAATAGGGCAACTGGTTGACCTAAGCCCAGGTATACCGGAGGCGTCTCACAGCCGGTATAAGCGAAGTACTGAGACACGTCAGGGGTATCGGATACGAGCGAAGAGCGAAGTTAAGAAACAAACAGAGGCAGTCTTAGTGCCTTCATAGTACCGATTGAAAGCCGGCGAACTTGCCCAAAGGAGCCGGTAAGTAGGGAAGGGAGTGCATCGGGTTATGGAATCGGTTTTGAGAAACACTAAAGTGTACACAGGAACAAATGAATGTGTTAACGAAACAGAATCGAATAGCAGAAATTGCTAAGAAATATCAGGACAAGCCTTTGGTGTCCTTGCATCACCATATGGATATGGACTGGATGCAGGAAGCCTACAAAAAGATCAAGCCAAATACAAGTCCGGGTGTTGATGGCCAGACTCTGGCGATGTATGAAGAAAATCTTGAACATAATCTTCAGGAGTTACTTGAACGTGCGAAATCGGGGAGTTATATTGCTCCCCCCGTCAAACGAGTATACATTCCCAAGGGTAATGGGACGGAACAACGGCCCATCGGTATTCCTACGGTAGAAGATCGCATTTTGCAAAGAGCTGTATTGCAGGTGCTTGAACCAGTATTCGAGACAGATTTTTCTGACTTTTCGTATGGTTTTCGACCAGGCAAGTCGCAGCATGATGCGATTAACTATCTGTGGAAGCAAATCTATCAAAAGAACATCGGGTGGGTTATTGATATCGACATCCGTAAATATTTTGATACAATCAACCATCAACATTTAAGGTCATTTCTTAGACAAAGGGTACAGGACGGAGTTATTACAAGGTTAATTGGTAAATGGTTAAAAGCAGGAGTTCTTGAAAAAGGAACAATCAGTTTTAACGATGAAGGTAGTCCACAGGGCGGCGTGATATCACCACTACTGAGCAACATTTATCTGAATGAAGTTTTGGATAAGTGGTTTGCAAAGGATATCATGCCATTGCTAAAAGGTAGAGCGATTATAGTTCGTTTCGCGGATGATAGTGTTCTGGGTTTTGAGAACAAAGAAGACGCCGAACGGGTATTTAAAGTTTTACCGAAGCGATTTGCCAAATTTGGATTACAACTGCATCCGGATAAAACCAAATTGATTGCTTTTCCCAAACCACCCAAAGAAAACGATAAAGACACAGGAAGGCGCAATACATTTAACTTCCTTGGCTTTACGTTCTACTGGGGTAAATCCCGTAAGGGAAACTGGGTTGTAATGCGAAAGACAGCCAAAGACAGGTTGCAAAGAAGTGTCAACAGGATTAACGACTGGTGTAAGCGCTATCGTCATGAGAGCCTGACATTTCAGTGTATGATGCTTAATTCGAAGCTTAGGGGACACTATAACTATTATGGTGTTACCGGCAACTATAGAAGTTTAAGTACATACTATTTGCTGGTTACCCGTCTCTGGAGGAAATGGTTATCCAGGCGATCACATCACATGCTTTCCTGGGATCGTTTTAATTCGCTTACCAAGAACACGTTTATCTTAGCTTTGCCTAAAATCTACCACTCTGTTTATGCAGCGAATCCATAACTTGAGGAACCGGATGCGGGAAATCCGCTCGTCCGGATCTGTGGGGGAGCGGGGAGGTAACGATCCGCTCTACCCGGATAAACTAAATTGCCTGTAATTTTTCCTTAGGGTGATTGCTCCCTGAAATAGAAGTTCTTTTCCACGTAACCAGGGATATGCCATGGGTTCCAAAGTTCTTTTGCTTACTTTTCGGAACAGGAAAACATTTTTTTCTTCACGATCACTTTATTGCTACTGTCATTGGACCCAAAGGTTCCATTTTCCGTTAAGGCGGTAACCTTAGAATGAGGTCCAGTCCCGAAAAGCTAAAGTGCCCCTTCGTCGTAAGCCCTTTCCCCATGCAAAGCGGCATCGAGGCCTTCCTTTTCAACCGATTCATGGACTTTAACAGGGGTGACAAAGTTAATGACAATGAGCATGATATAGGTAAACACAAAAGCATACACCACAGCTCCGGCCACAGCTACAAGCTGTTTCAGGAAAAATCCGCTGCCGCCCAAAAGCAGTCCGTCGGCACCGGCCCCGTTGATGGCTTTTGACGCAAAAACCCCCAGCAGAATGGTCCCCAGCACCCCGCCAACACCATGCACGCCCCAAACATCAAGGGCGTCATCCCAGTGCATCCGGTTCTTAAACTGAACGGCATAATAACACACGAGTCCCGCTGCAATGCCGATCAGGGGGGATGCCCAAAGCGGAACAAACCCGGCACAGGGCGTAATGGTCGCCAACCCCGCAATGGAACCGGTGAGCAAACCGATAAACTTGGGCTTCCGCTCCTTCGTCCATTCAACAAACAACCATGCAATGGTTGCAAAGGAGGCAGCAATATCGGTATTGAGGAAAGCCAGGGAAGTTATAAAGTCAACGGCAACCTCGCTGCCTGCATTAAACCCATACCAGCCGAACCACAGAAGGCCGCTCCCGATGGCGACCAACGGAATGCTGTTTGGGGTTGAATTTTTATCGACCCGGGCACCGACATAGATCACCGAAGCCAGTGCTGCAAAACCTGCCGTGGCATGGACGACAATACCACCTGCAAAATCGAGAACACCCCATTGGGCCAGCAATCCACCGCCCCAGATCATGTGGACGAACGGGTAATAGACCAGGATTTGCCAAACGGTCAGAAAAAGAAAATAGGCCTTGAAATTCACACGGTTAACAAATGCCCCGGTGATCAACGCAGGGGTGATGATGGCGAACATCATCTGGTAAGCGATAAAAACAAACTCCGGAATTTTCCCGTTGCTGTATATGGAGTCCATCCCTACCCCCATGAGAAAGGCTTTGTCGAAGTTGCCGATGATACCGCCTTCACCGCCGCTGAAGCAGAGTGAATAGCCGAATATTACCCACAATACGGTCGTCCATCCCAAGGAGACAAAACTTTGTATCATGATGCCCAGGATGTTGCGTTTGGTGGCGAGACCGCCATAAAACATAGCCAGGCCGGGGGTCATTAACATGACCAGGCTGGAGGCGAGAAGCATAAATCCGGTTGAACCCGTGTCGATCATAATTGTTTCATTTTAAAATTGTTTATAAAACTATTTGTCATTCTGTACCCTGTCAGGGCCATCTTTTTTGCATCAAAGCGAAAACCCAAAAACAATGTAGAACCTGTTTTGCAGCGGGTTGGCGATCAATGCTGCCTGGACGGGGATGGAATATTTTTCCGTTACCGGGATGCCACGCGAAACTTTGATGCCGACATTGGTAAGCCCGGCTTTGGTGTTGGCATAATAACCTGTTTCCTGAAGGTCTGTTTTGGGATTGTTGATGGTCCCACCCACAAAAGCATTGAAATCGAAGCCTTTGATATGCTTTTTAAATCCGAGTTCGATATAGGTCGAATACTGGATGCCATCTTCGACAAAAGTTGAATCGTTCACTTTTTTCATCCGCCGGGCATCGTTGCCATAAAAATTGGTGGCGACCATAAGGGTAAACGGGAACTTTGTCGTGCCGTTGAACATCACTATGCCTTCAAACACGTGGCCGGTACTGTCTTTGGTATAACAGAAATAGTCGTTGCGCTTTCCATTATAAAGGTCCGGAAAGAAATAGTCGGTCACCATTACCGTCACCAACCCTTTAAAGGTATAACTTGCAAAGAGGTCAACCTCCTGGTTGGCCGTGGCACTGAAGGTATAAGCGCCCCAACCGCCGATGGAGAAGAGGTGATTGGAATTTCCGACGTTAAGTTTCAGGGTGGGCTGAATGCTGGGGCCTGCACCGCCCAGGTTAAGTCCCCGCCAGATGTAGCGGCTCATAAAATCGGAGCCGATCTGAAAATCGGCCGAACATTTATTTGTGTCCTGTGAATGGACGGCCCCGGTGAAACACAGGAGCAAAGCGATGATGCCAGTTAATAGTTTCTTCATTTGCCATAACGTTTAGAACAGGCAAATAAAGCATTACTCCAAAACCCCCGAAATAAAGGGAATGCTGAATTTTATCTACGTAAAACCCTTAGGGGGCTCAAGGTTGTACCGGATGGGATTATTATGCCCATAGAATGAACTGTGAGCGGGAATCGTTCAGTCGATCAATCTTTTAACATGAACTTCCCAAATCCCGGAGTGTAATGCTCCTTGATCTCCCCGGAGGGGCTGCTGTAAATGAAATAGCCCTCGGTGCCAGGATGCCGTGCCAGGAATGCCAGGGCTTTTTCCATGCCCATCACCATGCAGGCAGTGGCATAAGCGTCGGCGGTCATGCAGTCGGAAGCGATCACGGTCACGCTGAGCAGGCTGTGGCATACCGGGCTACCGGTTTGAGGATCGATGGTATGCGAATATTTAACGCCATCGCGGACGAAGAATTTGCGTGAGTTTCCGGAGGTGGCGACCGATAGGCCCGCGAGCGCTATTTTCTGTTTCACCTCCTGAGCTGCTGAATCGCTGGAGGCTGGCTTTTCGATGCCCACCACCCAGGGCGCCCCATCGGGCTTGTTGCCGGATACGCGTACCTCGCCCCCGATCTCCACAATGTAATTGCGGATTCCATGGAATTCGAGCAGCGATGCCACCAGGTCAACGGTGTATCCCTGGGCAATGGCATTGAAGTCGAGCAGGGCACCCGGGTCCTGTTTCACCAATCTTCCGCTATCCAGGGCTACCTTGTCATACCCCACCCTTTTTCGGAGACTATCGATCCGGGTTTCATCTAAGGGCTGCTGGTTTTTCCGGTAAAACCCGTATGCCTTGACCAAGGGGCCGACGGTGATGTCGAACGCCCCGCCCGTCTCCTTCGATATTTCCATCGACCGGTTGAAAAGGGTTATAAAGAAAGGGTTAAGGGTAACCGGTTCGTTGCGGTTAACCTTAACAAGGATGGAGTTGGAATCGTACAGCGAAACGGTGTGGTCGATCAGGTTGAAAATAGAATCGATGCCATTGACAATGGCCGTTGAATCGGCTGTTCCGAAATACCGGACCACGAAAGTGGTCCCCTGGGCATAGCCGGAAAGGGTCACCGGTCCCTGTTTCCGGTTGCAGGAGGCAAGAATGGCCATGAGCCCAAGGAGCAAGCATGAGAAGTGAAGAATCTTTGGTTTCAAGTGTTAAGTGTTAAGTGTTAAGTGTTAATTGTTAATTGTTGATCGTCCATTTCCATGCAGGAACAAGTTTAATTTTCCGCCCGTTTTGTTCGAGTGTTGTTTCATGGTTCCAGGTAATGACCAACAAATCCGTGCAATTAAGTTCAGTTGCTGTTTCAATCAGTGCGTCGGTTTCACGCTTCAGGGTTTAATCCTTTGGAATTTTATTTATAAACGTCCATTCGTCACGATTTTCCGTGGCTGTTTTGCCCAGGGTGATTTTGAATTTTCGCTGTAGCCGTTCCCGGAACAGCCATACCCCCCCGAAATAGGCCACCGCAACAGCAAGGGCTAAAAGGGCCGACCATCCGTCGCCGAAACCGATGGCTGAGAGCGTAAAAAGTGTTGCCAGCAATAAAACGACTGGTAGGAGGTAGGCAATGGAAACGGCTAAGTAACCCAACGACGGCCCCAGGTGGACCTCTACCCGGTCGCCCACGGCCACAGGCCATTCGGGAGGCATTGCATAGATGACCTTCTCCTGCATTTCGCCTGCCGGACAGGCACTTTTGGCATGACACCCCGAACAGGCGGATTCGACCAAGACCTGCACTTCAACAGAATCTTCTGTTATTTTTTTCACAATTCCGGACCGACAAATATTTTCACTCATCTATCTAATTAATAAATACATATAAATTTACATGTTCAATTTAATCTATATGTTTTTCTAAATGTTTATGGTGCTCCCGGATAAACTTCGTAATATTGCAAAGAAACTGAAAAAAACGACATGATGGACCTTAATACTACCTACATGGGATTTCACCTCAAAAATCCCATCATCATTGGCAGTTCGGGGCTCACCCGTTCGATGGAAAACCTTCGGGAATACGAAAAGCGGGGCGCTGCCGCGGTGGTGATGAAATCGTTGTTTGAGGAGCAGATCATGTTCGACATCAATAAGGAGTTTGACCACCACACGACCGATAACGCCTATCCGGAGGCGCTCGATTACATCACTGCTTTTACCCAGGAGCGCTCGGTTTCGGATTATATGAACCTGATCCGGGAGGCCAAAAAAACGGTATCCATTCCGGTATTGGGCAGCATCAACTGTGTTTCGGACGATGAGTGGGTCAAGGCGGCCAGGGACATCGAAAAGGCGGGCGCCGACGGACTGGAACTGAACATCTATTTCATGCCGGGAATCCTCGATATCGACGGTGCTGCGCGGGAGAAGATGTATTTCGATATCATTGAAAGCGTAAAGCAGCAGGTAAAAATTCCGGTTGCCCTGAAGATAGGCTATCATTTTACCAGTTTGGTACAGACCCTCCGGAAATTTTCCTGGTCCGGCATCCAGGCATTGGTGATGTTCAACCGGTTCTATACGCCCGACATCAACCTGAAATCGATGAAACTTCAGGTTTCGTCCATCTATAGTTCCCCGGCGGAGCAGGTCATCCCGCTTCGTTGGATCGCCATGCTTTCCGATAAGGCGACCTGCGATATTTCGGCCGCCACCGGCTTGCACGATGCAGATGCCGTGATCAAGCAATTGCTGGTAGGGGCCAGGACCACCCAGATATGTTCAGCCCTTTACCTGCATGGGCCCGAACGCATCACCGCGATCCTCGAAGGGATCACACGCTGGATGGAGTTGCAAAAATTCAAATCGGTCAACGACTTTCGGGGAAGGTTCTCGGTAAAGAATTCCGAAAACCCGGTTTTTTACCACCGTGTCCAGTACATGAAACACCTCTCGGGAAAAGATTGACGGCATAAACCTACTTTCAATTGAATACAATATACTCATTGCGGTTAAACAGGTATTGCGAATTAACGCTCCTTACAATATGAACAGCGCCATTATTTTGACCGTGGCCACCCTCAGCGTACTGGGGATCGTGTCGGCTGTGGTCCTTTATTTCATTGCACAGAAATTCAAGGTGATCGAAGATCCGCGGATCGATGCGATCGTTGAGGTCCTCCCTGCGGCCAACTGTGGCGGTTGCGGCTATGCCGGTTGCCGTAATTTTGCCGAGGCTATTGTCAAAAACGAATCGCTTGAAAACATGTACTGCCCGGTTGGAGGCAACGACGTGCTGAAGCGCATTGGCCCCATCATCGGGCAGGTGGCTGTGGAGAAAGACCCCATGATCGCCGTGTTGCGGTGCAACGGTTCTTATGCGCACGCCCCGTTGAAGTCGGCCTACGACGGCATCAGCTCCTGTTTTTTTATGCATTCCCTTTTTTCGGGCGAAAACGGATGTCCCTATGGATGCCTGGGGGGCGGGGATTGTGTGGAAGCCTGTACTTTCGACGCCATGTACATGGACAAGGAGACCGGTCTCCCGGTGATCGTCCAGGATAAATGTGTGGCTTGTGGCGCCTGTGTGAAAGCCTGCCCACGGAACATCATCGAATTGAGGCCCAAAGGAAAGAAAGACCGGCGGATCTTTGTAAGCTGTGTTAACAAGGAAAAAGGGGCTGTCGGAAAAAAGAACTGCGAAGTGGTCTGCATCGGATGTGGCAAATGTGTGAAGGAGTGCAAGTTCGATGCCATTACCATGGAGAACAACCTGGCTTATATCCATGCCGATAAATGTACCCTTTGCCGAAAGTGCGTTGCAGTCTGCCCCACCGGCTCCATCCACGAGCTGAATTTTCCCGAACGGAAGAAACCCCTGGCAGAAACGGAAACCGCTGAAGTCTCCAATTTATGATATCATCCTATTTATCAAACCATTCCCTGTTATGTTGTTGAAAACGTTCACCCGGGGCGGCGTTCATCCCGAAGAAAACAAGAGGTCGTCCGGAAGTCCGATCCGGCGGGTCGCCATACCAAAAACCGTAACCGTTCCCCTGGCCCAGCACATCGGTGCCCCTGCCGATCCATTGGTAGCCAAAGGCGACAAGGTCAAAGCAGGACAACTGATCGCACGCGGACAGTCGTTTATTTCGGCCAACGTGCATGCCCCCGTGTCGGGGACCGTCACTAAAATTGACGATTTCCCCGATTCAAGCGGCTACCGGAAAAAGGCGATCCAGATCGAAACAGAAGGCGACGAGTGGATCGAAACCATCGATAGGGATTCGGCCGTTGACCTGCAGATCAAACTCACCAAAGAGGAGATCCTTGCCCGCATCCAAGAAATGGGCATTGTTGGGATGGGGGGCGCCACCTTTCCCACCCATGTCAAGATGATGGTACCTCAGGGCAAAAAAGCCGAATTTTTGGTGATCAATGGCGTGGAGTGCGAGCCCTATCTCACTTCCGACCACCGGTTGATGTTGGAACGGGGGGAAGAGCTGATGACCGGCACCCGGATACTGATGATGGCCCTTGGGGTCGATAAGGCTTACATTGGCATTGAAAACAACAAGGCCGACGCCATTGAGCACCTGACCGGCCTGAGTAAAAAATTTGCCGGCATCACCGTCGTCCCGCTAAAGGTCAAGTATCCGCAGGGGGGCGAAAAACAGCTCATCAAGGCCATCCTCAACCGGGAGGTCCCCTCCGGAAAATTGCCCATCGAAACCGGCTGTGTGGTCCAGAACGTGGGAACGGCCGTTGCTGTTTATGAAGCGGTTCAGAAAAACAAACCCCTCATTGAGCGGGTGGTGACCGTCACGGGAAAATCGGTTAAAGACCCCTGCAACCTGCTGGTACGGATCGGTACCCCTGTATCGCTTCTGTTAGAGGAGGCGGGCGGTATTCCCGACGATACCCGTAAGGTGATCAATGGCGGCCCGATGATGGGCAAAGCGCTGGGCATGGTGGAAGTCCCGGTCGTCAAAGGAATGTCGGGCATTACCGTGATGCCCGGAAAAGAAGCCAATCGTCCGAAGGTGCACAACTGTATCCGTTGTGCCAGGTGCACCTTTGCCTGTCCCATGGGGCTGGCCCCTTACCTCATTGCCCAGATGGCCGAAGCCCATCTTGAAGAAAGTGCCGAAGCGGAACGTGTGATGGACTGTATCGAATGTGGTTCCTGTTCGTTCGTCTGCCCGTCGGGCCGTCCGCTGCTCGACAACATTCGTGTGGCAAAATCGAAAGTCGGACAACTCATCAGATCAAGAGCAAAATAAAAAAAATATGGCAAACCTTTTAACAATCTCTGGATCGCCGCATGTGCATGGCGACCAGTCTATCCGGAAGATCATGTGGGGGGTGGTGGCCGCGCTCGTCCCGGCATTGCTGGTATCGTTCTGGTATTTCGGCATCGGCGCATTCATCATCACGGCTGTGGCGGTCTTATCCTGTATGGTCACCGAATACCTGGTACAAAAATATATCCTGAAGGGGCAACCCTCCCTTTCCGACGGTTCTGCCGTGATCACCGGACTGCTTTTGGCCATGAACGTGCCCAGCAATCTCCCCTGGTGGATGATGGTCATTGGTTCGGTTGTCACCATCGCCGTTGCCAAGATGAGTTTTGGCGGGTTGGGCAAAAACCCCTTCAACCCCGCACTGATTGGCCGCGTCTTTTTGCTGATCTCTTTTCCGGTAGCCATGACCTCCTGGCCGCTGCCCATCCAGAACCGGTGGGTTTTGACGGATGTTGTTACCGGCCCCACCTCCTTAGGGGTGATCAAAGAGGGCCTCGATAAGGGCGAGTCTCTTGGCAGCCTGATATCGAAAGTTCCCTCGTATGCCGAGATGCTGATCGGAAATATGGGCGGATCGCTCGGCGAAGTTTCGGCACTGGCCATCCTGCTTGGCGGGCTTTACATGATTTTTCGCCGTATCATTACCTGGCACATACCGGTATCGTATATCCTTACGGTGTTCCTCTTCACAGGCATCCTTTACTTGGTGGACCCTGCGAAATTCATCGATCCCCTGTTCCATCTGCTTGCCGGCGGTCTTATGTTGGGAGCGGTCTTTATGGCCACCGACATGGTGACCTCGCCCATGAGCAAAAACGGCATGCTGGTCTTCGGCTTAGGGTGTGGCATCCTGACGGTCCTGATCCGCGTATGGGGCGCCTATCCAGAGGGGGTTTCCTTTGCCATCCTGATCATGAATGCCTTTGTTCCGTTGATCAACAAGGGATTTAAACCTTCAAAATTCGGAAAGGAGGTGAAGCATGGCTAAAAAAGAATCCACCTTTCTGTCGATGACCCTGACGCTGTTCATAGTCACCTTTTTAGCCTCGCTGGCCCTGGGCGTGGTGTACGAACTTACCAAAGGCCCCAAGGCCTTGGCCGAGGGGGCCAAAAAGAACTTTGCCATCAAAAAGGTGACGCCCCCCTTCGACAACGAACCCAATGCCGAAGCATACCGCATACCCACGGCCGATGGAACCGATTCGCTTACCTGTTACCCGGCGAAAAAGGAAGGAAAACTCGTGGGCACTGCCATTGAATCCTATACGATGAAGGGTTTCAGCGGGCTGATCCGTGTCATGGTCGGGATTGCCCCCGATGGGACGATCTTTAACACCTCGGTATTGGAGCAGAAGGAAACCCCGGGTCTCGGGACCAAGATGACCGAACCCTTTTTCAAGGACCAGTTTAACGGGATGAAGCCCGGGTCGCAAAAACTGATGGTTAAAAAAGACGGCGGGGAGGTGGATGCCATCACGGCTTCGACCATCACCTCACGTGCCTATTGCGATGCCCTCCAACGCGCATCGGATGCTTACATGAAAGGAGGCCGACATGAGTAACATAAAAGAATTCACCAAGGGTTTCATCAAGGAAAACCCGGTATTTGTACTGCTCCTTGGGATGTGCCCAACCCTGGGCACCACCACTTCGGCCATCAACGGGCTTGGCATGGGATTGGCCACCACTTTCGTACTGGTCGCCTCGAACGTTGTGATTTCGCTTATCAAGAACGTGATCCCCGACAAAGTGCGTATCCCCGCTTTCATCGTGGTCATCGCTTCGTTTGTCACCATTGTTGACCTGCTGATGTCGGCTTATTTCAATTCCCCGGGGCCCAACGGCGAGCCCAGCCTTTACGACAACCTGGGGATATTCATCCCGCTCATCGTGGTAAACTGCATCGTGCTGGGAAGGGCCGAAGCCTTTGCCTCTAAAAATAAGGTATTCCCCTCTTTCCTCGACGGACTGGGTATCGGGCTGGGGTTCGCCTTCGCCCTCTTAATACTGGGAACGGTGCGGGAACTGCTGGGAAGTTACAGCTTTTTTGGCTATCGACTGATCAAGTCCGACGGTATCCTGGTGTTTGTGCTTGCGCCCGGGGCCTTCATCGCACTGGGCTTCATCATCGCGCTCATCAACAACCTTAGAAAAACAAAATAATCACGACGCATCATGGAATACATCATACTGATCATATCGACCGTATTTGTCAACAACATCGTGCTGGCGCAGTTTTTAGGGATCTGTCCCTTCCTGGGGGTTTCCAACAGGATTTCAACCTCTGTTGGGATGGCCGCCGCCGTATTGTTCGTGATGACCTTGGCCACCATCGCTACCTGGCTGGTATATACTTACCTGCTGCTGCCCTTAGGAATCGGTTTCCTTCAAACCATCAGCTATATCCTCGTCATCGCCGCGCTGGTCCAGATGGTCGAGATTGTGATGAAAAAGGTCAGTCCGGCGCTCTATCAGGCCTTAGGCGTTTACCTTCCGCTCATCACCACCAACTGTACCATTCTCGGCGTTGCCATCTTAGTCATCCAAAAAGATTATAATCTTGTGACAAGTGTTATTTTTGCAGTCGGAAACGCCATTGGGTTCGGATTTACCATGATCCTCTTTTCAGGGATCAGGGAACAATTAGAGCTTGTTGGTATGCCCAAAGGGATGAAAGGGGTGCCGATCGCATTGGTCGTTGCCGGGCTGATGGCACTTGCATTTATGGGCTTCGCGGGAATGGTGTAGGCATAAGGCAGTAGGCAATAGTATATTAACATATTTTCTAATTTTCAAATCTTCAAATCTTCAAATCTATGTTTACATTGATGATTTTTGTGTTCATTCTGGGCTATGCGGCGATTGCGCTGGAACATCCGCTGAAAGTCAACAAATCGGCCACTGCCCTTTTCCTGGCTGTCGCGATGTGGGTCCTGTTCGTAATTGGTGGGGAGGGCATCCTGGTCAGCGATGTTGCTTTTCAGGAATACCTGCTGAAAAACCCCAACGGCAGTTTTTTAGACTGGCTGTCGCACCATGCGTTATTAGAAAATTTAGGTGAGATTTCTGAGATCATTTTCTTTTTGATGGGCGCCATGACGATCGTTGAACTGGTCGATTCGCACGAAGGTTTCCGCATCATTACCGATAAGATCACGACCCGCAACAAAGTGAAGCTCCTATGGGTAATCAGCATCATCACCTTTTTCCTTTCGGCCGTTCTCGATAACCTTACTACTGCTATCGTCATGGTGGCCCTGCTGCGCAAGTTGATCGGCGACCGGAAAGAGCGCTGGTTCTATGCCGGCATGGTGATCATTGCGGCCAACAGCGGCGGCGCTTTCAGCCCCATCGGCGACGTCACCACCATCATGTTGTGGATCGGCGGCCATGTCACAACGGTAAACATTATTATCAAAACCTTCATCCCGAGCGTTTTGTCCATGGTTATTCCCTTATCGCTCATCTCCCTGTCGATGAAAGGCGAAATCCAGAAGATGCCCCAGAAGGCAACTGAACACAAACAGGACCCCACCACCCCCTTCGAACGAAACCTGGTTTTTTACCTCGGGATCGGCTCCCTGTTGTTTGTGCCTATTTTCAAGACCATCACCCATTTACCGCCTTATATCGGGATATTATTAGGTTTGAGCGTTTTATGGATCGTGACGGAGATCCTGCACAAAACGAAGAACGAAGAGTTCAAGTCGAGGGTCACCGTGGCGCACGTGCTCCGGAAAATAGATACTCCCAGCGTTCTGTTTTTTCTCGGCATCCTGCTGGCTGTTTCGGCCCTTCAAACCGTAGGGCATCTCGACCTGCTGGCAAAAACGCTCGACAAGCATGTAGGGAACCTTTATGTTATCAACGTGATCATTGGGTTGCTTTCGTCGATTGTCGATAATGTCCCGCTTGTTGCCGGAGCGATGGGCATGTACCAGAACACGTTCGTCCCCGATCACTATTTCTGGGAAATGTTGGCTTACTGTGCCGGAACGGGAGGAAGCATCCTGATCATCGGGTCGGCTGCGGGCGTAGCCGTCATGGGCATGGAGAAAATCGATTTCATCTGGTATATGAAGAAAATTTCACTTTGGGCGTTGATTGGCTACCTGGCCGGTTCCGTTGCCTACTGGGCGATGAGCGAGTTTATCTTTCATGCATAAAAACAGGGGGAGAACCCTTGTTTTAATTTGCCGAATTTGATTTCATAGGCAAAAACCCTCACTTTCGCTCTTCAATATCTGCCATTCCGGTTCCCGAAGAGGTAGGCTCAAAAAAGCAATGTTCAGTATGAATAGATCCGGAAAATTGATTTTTCTGTTCTTGATCCTCATGGCTTCATACACCGGTAAGGCCGGGTTGACGATTGTGGATAACCATACGAGTTCGTTTTCGATCATTATTCCCGCCTTGCCCCAATCTCAGGAAATAAGAGCGGCCGGACTGCTGCAGCGTTATCTGCTGGAGATCTCGGCGTGTAAACTTCCGGTTGTACGAACGGATGCCCTGACCAGTTCGGATGCCATCCTTATCAGGAATTCAGACATAGTGGCCAATCCCGATGGGTTCATCGTTGAGTCCAAAGGAAATCAGTTACACATCACCGGCGGGACCCACAAAGGATGCATCTACGGTGTGGTTGACGTCCTGGAACGCTACCTGGGTTGCCGGATGTATAGCCCCGACTTTCAGGTTGTACCAAAATCAAAAATGGTGTATCTGCCCGAATTGAATGATCGTGATGAACCCGTCAACGCCCTGCGGATCGTCAACGGGTCTTTTTGTCTTGATGAAGATTATCAGGATTGGCAACGGTTGGATAAGGTGGAGGAGGTTTTTCCCGACGGATATTATGTACACACATTTCACCGGCTGATTCCCTGGGAAACCTATTTTGACAGTCATCCTGACTATTTTGCCTGGATGAACGGCAAACGGATCATCGACCAACCTTGTCTCTCGCACCCGGATGTGCTTAAGATCACGGTGAATAGACTCCGGGAAGAGATGAAAAAACAGCCGGATAAGCAAATCTGGTCGGTAAGCCAGAACGACAATTTCTCCTATTGTCAGTGTGGTCAATGCCTCAAAGTCATTGAAGAAGAAGAGAGCCCGGCCGGCCCTATCATCCGTTTTGTGAATGCCGTGGCCGACAGTTTCCCGGGAAAGACCATCTCCACGCTGGCTTACCAATACAGCCGCAGGGCCCCGAAAAAAACCAAACCGAAAGAGAATGTCCAGGTGATGCTGTGCACCATCGAACTCAACCGGGGCAAGCCCATTGCGACAGACCCGGGCAGCGCCTCGTTTGTACAGGATATGGCTGACTGGGGGAAGATATGCAACCACATTTACCTCTGGGACTATACCGTAAATTTTAACCACCATGTCAACCCGTTTCCCAACCTGGATGTGTTGCAGCCGAACATTCAACTGTTTGCCCACCATGGCATCCGGGAACATTTCCAGCAATCGAACACGGGCCAGGGGCATGAGTTCTCGGAACTGAAAGCCTACCTGATCGCACGGTTACTATGGAATCCGCTGATCAATGCCGATTCGGTGATTGCTGATTTCCTGAAGGGATATTACGGGGCGGCGTCTCCCCTGATCGGACAGTATATAAGCGAGCTCAATTCGGAGATGCGGAGAAGTGGAGAGCGGCTGGATATTTATGAGCACCCGACCGCCCATCAGAACAGCCTGCTTTCAGCAGACAACATCAAGCAGTACAACCGCTTGTTTGACGCGGCAGAAGAAACGGTGGACTCCAATCCCATACTGCTCCTTCATGTAAAAACGGCACGGCTTCCGTTACAGTATGCCATCATGGAGATTGGAAAGAACGATATGTTCGGTTCCCGTGGATGGTACACCCTTCAGGGCGAAGATTTTATACTCAGAAAAGAGATGGTCGCTGCGCTGGAGGAGTTTAACCGCGTATGCCGGGAGGCCGGGGTGGAGTCGCTGAATGAGTCGGGATTGATCCCCAGCATCTATTACGAAGCCACAAAGCGGTTCATCGACGTTCAGGTGAAAGGAAACCTGGCGTTCCGGAAAAAAGTTACCGCCTTTCCCCTCCCTGAAGGGAGATACAGTGGCGGAGACCTTACCATCCTGACCAATGGTGTGTTCGGAGCCAGCGACTTCCGGGCACACTGGCTGGGATGGGAAGCGAAGAATTTTTCGTTGACCCTTGATCTGGAGGATATCCGGTTCGTTGACACCATCCGGATCAGTACCTTCTGGGACGGGAAGAGCTGGGTTTTTCATCCGGTAGCTGTTGCCTGTTTCTCCTCCGTGGATGGCGAAACCTGGATTCCCGCCGGGGCGCAAAACGTTGAAGGAGATCAGCGAAACGAGCCTGTTATCCGGACCTTCATGTTCCGACCGGGGAATGCCCAGGCCCGGTACATCCGGTTTGATGTAACCGGATTGCTGAAAAACCCCGACTGGCACCCTTCGGCGGGAGGGGGTTGCTGGGTTTTTGTCGATGAAATTGTGGTTTCGGCGTCACAGTGAATGGAGTATTTTGCTAAATTCAATTATTCAAACTACTTTCCGAAGTTGGCTCACACCCTGAAACCCTGAAACATTGAAACCCTGAAACCCTGACCCAGTTTCTGGTGAAAGAAAAAGCGTTGTTTCCGTTGGTTTCTGTACCTTTGTGCCACCAAATCCAGAAGCCATGGCACGTTTCTTTCTCATTTTGACAGGATTGACCTTTTCGCTGTTTCTCCATTCGCAGGAAACGGTAAAAAACCTCATCGTGATGATCCCCGACGGGACCAGCAGCAGTATCCTGTCGTTGGCCCGGTGGTACAAATTTGGCCCCTGTGTGGCCGATCACT
>Ga0247842_10002032_pt1 | contig 31265 bp, 75 predicted proteins | sample LaCruzMarch2015__3_FD_192411 | JGI IMG/M metagenome (GOLD analysis project Ga0247842, IMG submission 192411) | Freshwater microbial communities from meromictic Lake La Cruz, Castile-La Mancha, Spain - LaCruzMarch2015_19m | ecosystem: Environmental > Aquatic > Freshwater > Lake | place: Spain...
ACCCCCCCCCCCCCTATAAGGGGGGGGTTATAGGCCGGGGGTGGCTGGCTAGAGATATCAAGGCAAAAATTTGACTAAAATTTTTCGGAAAAAAAAGATCTCCCAAAAATTTTTTCAGGCAGATTTTTTCATCTTTTTTCATAGCTAAAAATTTTTTCAAGGCAAATTTTTGACGCTTTTTATAGGGGAAAAATTTTTCTCCCCAAAATTTCAAGGAACAAATAGGTAACTAAAATTTTTTTCAAGGCAAATTTTTGACGATTTTTCCTATGGTAATTTTTTCTTACCCGACATTATTACAAACTCTTATTTAGAATTAGACTGACTTAAATATATAATTGACTGATTTACTTAACAATAGAATTAAAAATTAACAGATCAGAATTTTCGTAATACAATTGATTATCTTTTTTAATATCTAAATATTTACTAATAATAGAATTATATAATTCTTTAAAATCTTCAAATGACAGATTGGATTCGAATCTACCGTTATATCTTATACGATATTTCTTCATCATTTGGTATCCATCGTGTTCTATTTTCCACAGGACGGTATATTTTTGTAAATTTATTGTTATTTGGTATTCACCGATACCGATACTACCGATACTACCAATATCTTTATGTTTATGACTAATAGTTGGAATATTATCAGAGTCAAAATCTTCCACGTCAATAAATTCACCGTTACATCTTTCGGGTATACGGATAACGGTATTAAAATGATTACTTTTTTGTAGGATACGATTAACGAATGTGATCATATCTTTACTTTCTATTTTTTCAGTTTTCATAAGATATTAATTTTTATTTTCAAAATCACCCCATTTATGTTTATCTTTAATAAATTTCAAAAGACAGTAAAGAACTGTATCTTCACATTCACAAAGGTAACTATCATCACCGGATGAAACGTATATTTGACCATTGTCCCATCTATCTATACATATATTTTTTCTTTGGTCTTCGTACATTGGTATCCATAGTCTAGTTCCGTCTTGATGGATTTCAACGTTATAATTATCCAATATTAATTCTTTTAGTTCTTTAGCTTTTGTTTCCATAATAAAATCTCATTTTATTCGATATTTGATTCCGGTTAGAACACCATAAAAATAAGTCATTATATATGATTTGGGTACGTAGTAGTTCATTGAGTATTGTGAATCATCACTTGCAAAGTTGATAACTTGAACTTCACCCGCTTTATTAAGTAGGTTATAGAGTGTATATACTGTTTTGGATATTGGTTTTCTTAACCATTTCTTTGTAGTGAATACACGTTCGTGAATAAGATATTTATTATCGAATTTTTCTCTTACTTCTTGAAAGAGTTCATTTAATTCTTTATCTTGAACGGAAGTAAAGTCTCTAAGTTCGTGGTCGTAAAGGAATGTTGTCATCATAATTCTTGATATTTAAATATTTCGTTTTTAAGTGATATAACTTCTTCGTAGTTTTCTTCGTCAATACTTTTGATAAGGTTCCAGAAGAGGTAGAATATTTTATATTGTTGACTGGTGTGTTTAGATTTTTCTTTTTTCCAGTATAGAATTTCTTCTAACCAATTTGGGTTAAGTTCTTTTAATTTTTCTACTATAAGTTTTCTTTTAGGCTCGTAGTATTTCAATAATTGGAGACCGGGTAGGTTTTGAACTCTTTCAATTATATTGAGTGCTATTTCGTTATTCATCAGGTGTTGATTATTTTTGAGATAATCGACATCTTCTTCAAATTTCTTTTTTTCTTCTATAAGGGTATTATTTTCTCTTATAGATTTTACACCATGATAGAATTCATGAAATATGTCGTAGAGTAGTAAATAATTTTCGTTTTTCACAGTAACAATCCTTTTTTAAGTTCTGATACGAATTTAAGTTTACCTTTGATGAAACAGAATATTTTATTTTCTCTAACGACAACGGAGTCGATAGGAAATATTTGGGTTGTTGTATCTGTGTGGTAGATAAATGGAACTGCTTTATATTGGTGATGTATAGGATTTTTACAATTACCTTTATGGGTACCCCAAGAAGCGTCATAATGACCCCATTTATAATATTCACAACCGTCAATTTCATAGATTCTCGCGGTAATACCGTCTATTTTAATATCGGTTCCATTTTCTATTTTTTCTGGAATATCATCGTTACAACTTGTAAGAAGTGAAATGATTATTACTATTACATATAAGATTTTTTTCATTTGTTTTTTATTTGATGGTTAATTGAATTGAAATTTGGTAATTAATAAATTTTGTTAGTACTGGATTTATTTCAACTTCAGTAAATTCGGTGAATGTATAACCACATGTTTCTGATAGTTGTTTAAAGACTGGTTTCATCATTTGGGAGAAATATTTGTATATTTCAAAGAAGTTCATGTTTGGCTCTAATTCATTAATTAGAGATTTGTCAAAAATGCAGTAACATACCTGTAATATTTTACCATTAACGTTAATGAAATCTCGTTTCATTCGATTACCTGATTTAGATGTTTCAATAAATCGGAATGTAGGGAAATAATTAGGGTCTAATTCTTCTACTGAAGAAAGTATTTTAAGTGTTACTTTGTTATTTTCCATATTTTAGGATCGGGTTCACCGAGATCGATTGATTGAATCCAAATTGCATCTTTTTCCCAGAAATTCTTGCCCTCGTGATGGTATACTGATACGGTTGATATTTGGATAAGTATATTAAGTATAAGTTCTTCGACTATTTTCATTTTGGTGAATTCATTTTTCTTATCAAAGAATGTATCGAAGAATGTTTTATCTTCTATTTGTTCCAGAACTCTATCGTATGGGTTTCCTTCATAATATTTTTGTGAACAGATAGATTTGAGTGTTTTTTTGACACGATGGTATATAAGGGATCTGTCTATATGTTCTTTATTGACGAGATAGAATTTGGAGAATATATTTGTAAGACATTCCCAGAAGTCTTTATCTGATTCCCAGTCGTATTTCTTTTTTGAGAATAGGATAATGTGACGATCTATTTCGTCTGGTGTCCAAGTGTCGTTATCACGATATTTAGGTTTATCATCATCGAATTTACCGATTAGGGTAAGACTGTTTTCATTTTTACTAAGCTCCATAATTATTTAAATTTTTTATTTGTTATAGATTCGTAGACTTTTTTGAGGTCTTTAATATCTTTAATATTTTTCAGATACCATGTTGAACCATTTGTTTCGTTATGAAGAAACATGCTACAGTAATTAGTTTGGAAGATTAATTTGAATTCGAAGAGTCCATCGAACCAGATATTATCTTCATATTTTCTGAAGGTAGATTGGTTTAATAATTCTAATTCTTTCATTTTTTACTAAATATTAACCACATTAGATTTCCGATGAATGCACCTAGGGACGCGTAACCACCCAGTATACATAGGATACAGAATGAAGTGGATTTGATAGATTTTTCGATCACAGTAAAAAGTAGGTAAGATAACCACCCTGTTATTATCCAACCGATGACGAAGTAAAGAGTTACCATAGTTTAAAGAATTTACCGAATGTGTTTTCAATTTTGTCGTAGTATTTGAATAGAATAAGGAAGATAATGAGAATTAGGATTAGGGTACACTCGAAAGGCAGTAAGAAACTCGTGAACATGAAGGTAAGGAATAGGATGATTAGGATTGATAATCTGACTAGATATCTATTAAATTTTTCCATGATTATTTATTTTTACAGGGACAAGATTCCAAATGTACAATACCACCGTCACTACATGAAAGGTAAAGGTGTTTATCTACTTCTATGATAAAGAAACCTCTTGAAACCATATAAGTTTTTTCGATGAGTTTAATTCTATCTGATTTTGGGGTTGATGTTATATTAACTTGTGAGTCTTCGCAGCTGAAACACAAAAAAAGCAGTAAGATAAGGGTTAATTTTTTCATTGGTTATCGTTTTTAATTTTGGAGTCGAGTGTATCGACTAGATTGATGATAGATTCAGATTTCTAAGATCTTGAAGAATTTTTTCTATTTGTTTTTGTTCGTTCATTTGGTATAGTTTTTAAATTGTTCGTTTAATTCTTCATCTGTTGGTTGGTTTGATTTAATTTCATCAATCATTGATTGACTTATTTTACTATCTTTAAAAAATTTTTCTGCCATTTCGATGGTTATATCAACTGGTATAAAATTAAGAACGATTTCACCACCCGCTAATATTTGGAATTTACCATCTACTTCATGCCAGTCTAGTATACGATGAACACCAATGATTGGTTCGATGACTAGTTCACTTTTGGATATTATACGGGCATGTTTTTTATTTCTTTTTTTCAATTCGATTGATGGGAATCCGACACAAGGAACCAATTTTCCAATTTCTTTATCGTTGTGGTAAAGTATATCGTATGGTGTATAGTCAATTTTTTTCCTTATTGTTTTATATCCTAGATTATGAACAACTTTTTCCATTTGTGACAAATTGAGAATATCTACACAAAGAAAATAGAGCATACTACCATATTTTTTTGTTAAGGTATTATGAACTCTGTCATGAATTTTCATGTATTCATTTTTTGTCATTGGTATAGTCTTTATAATTGAGTTTGTGTATGTAGATTGACAGGACAAATAGAAGGGTGGTAAAGGTACCGGAAATATAATTACCGGAACACCAACAATCTTTATCGTTTAGTGCTTCTTTATAACCTGATATCCATAATATGATAACGAATACTGGTATGATTTTGAATAGTGTATTTTGTAGGAAAGTTTGGAAGTTTTTCTTTTTCCTTTCTTTATTTATTACTGCACTATTTTTATTTGTTGTATCGTATTTTGGGTAGTTATCATAATTTTTGTAGATGAAACGGATGAGAAGTGTACCGGTCGAAATCAGTAAGATACCGATTATAAAACCTGAAATAAAGGTTGAAAAGGGACTGGTTGAAAGAATTATAAAAGATGACAGTAAGAAACCTATTACTGAGAATTCCAATAGAGTATTTTTTGTTTTCTGTTTCATAGTGCCAATTCTTTTTTTAAACGGTTCCAGTTTCTTGTTTTGAAACTTTCTAATTCATTATCATCTTCATCGATTAGGGTATAAGAAAGTTCAAATCCACATTTTGAGCAAACTGTTGATTGTTTTTGTTTTGGTAAAATTCCGTGATTCAAATAGAAATTATCATTAAAACGGTCACCTAGTCCAATTAATTTTGTTTTTGTTTTTTTATGTTTACAATTCCACATATTATTTTGAATTTTTATAAAGTTAAGAAAAGAATTTGGAATAAAAAAATCAGTTAGGGGAGAATGTATGGTCTGAATTTTCCAAAGACAGTAAAAACTCGTTAAGATTGTGTAGGTCTTGTATAATAGTGTATTCCATTTCTTCCATTTTAGAATTTGGATATTTGAGTTCGGATAATCGTTTTTCGAAGAGCATAGATATGGTATGTCTATCTTCAAGATTTATGATTTGGTTAATTCTATCGTTTAGTTGTTTGTATTCTTCTTCCATTTTATAACAGTAAATACTAGTAAGAAAATGAAGGTTTCTAATACGAATAGGATAACAGTAAGGATGAGTGGGAGTATGATAACGATTTGATGACTAATGATTGCTGATAAGACAAAAAATACGACAAAGTAAAGGAGTAATTGTAACAATAGAATTTGGTATGGTCTTATTTTTTTATTTGAGTATGGGAATAGTGGATGTTTACTATTCAGATATTTCTTACCAAAAAAAGTAAGGAATTGTTCGATAAATATTTTTATAAACTTTTTCATGGTTCTACAATTTTAATTTCCGCGGTAAGTGTTGCGGGTGATATTTCGATTTTTCTGACATAGAATTCTTTATCTAAAAATTTAAGGAATTCGTTACGTTCTTCGTTAGTATTAAAGTAAACGGTTGTGTGATTTGGATTTGATTTGAAATAGATTACCACTTTTGGTCTATCGGATTGTTCTTCATAATAAAGAACATCTTCCATGTCGAAACGATGTGTTTGAATTTTTATAAATTTCATAAGTTTAAGTTTTAGATTTATTAATTACCACCAATATATTCCACCGTAAATAGCAAGGAATATCATATAACCTACAATTTCTATCACACCCCAGAAACCAATTTCACCTTTTCTTTTATGTGTAGAGAACCATCCACTTCCACTACGGGTTTCTATTGATAGTTGAATAATTATACCCACCAAGAATGCAAGGGTAAAGATTCCGAATATTAACCATTGAATTGATATCATAATGTAAAGTATTTATTAAATTTGACAATATTTCTTGTTTGACCGTGTTCTGGGGTGAATGATATTCCGGTTGGCGAAATAGTAATTTCATCATAGAAATGAATTTCTATACTTGTTGGTTTATCGTTTTTGATTATTTTGGTGACTTGTGCATCATCGAAATAGAAACCACCAACATTACCATTACAAATATCTTCGACTTTATCTTTGAGTTCTTTGTATGGTAAATCGAATAGTTTTTGAAAAGTTGGAAAACCTTCTTCCCAATCTTTTTTAAAATTTTCTAATAGGCTTGTTACTGTATCTTCCATTTTATTTATATTTTATCACAATAAATTTTATTTGCTCTTACTTCATAAACACCATCTGGTTTAACACACATTCCCATGTAATAAACTTTCATAATTTTGAATACGAAAATTTCTGTACCTTCTGGTATCCAGTCGTGTCTAGTATTTACTTTTACTTTAAGTAGTGGTTTTGATTTTTCCACTAGTTCTTTAATGAACCAACCATCAATTTTTCTCATTGATAGTTCCATTTTATTTTTCAAATATCTTACCATTTTCGTTTAAATTATCTGTTTCTATTTCTTTTATGATTTGTCCTAGTTTTATTTCTCTATATTTATTGATAAGTTCTTCGATTGTATTTTCTGGTTCGAGACTATCTAGATAGTTTTCGAATTCTACTGATGCTTCACTAAACATGGTTAAAAAATATTACGTTAGGTTTACCACCACATGACGGGGAGTTTGGTACAGCGTATGGATGACAATCACAATTTTTTATACTTTCGTTAATTGATTCTTCAGATACTTTTAAAAAATAATCTTTATCTGGTTTTTTGGGTATTTGTTTTTGTAGATGAGTGAAAGCGGGTTTCCAACCACTTCCTATAGTTATGAAAATGAATTTATCTTCATTTTTTAGTTCTTTTGTTGATCTATAATCTCTTTGTATGATGTCAATTCTATTATTATCAACGGGAATGAATCGGTAGTAATAAAGTTCGAAATTATTATCTTCTTTTGATATAAGGGTTATTTCTAATAATTTTGAAATATTGACTACTGGTTCTGCTAATAATTTTCTATAAATTTCTTGAATAAGTTTATGTCTAATAATGTCAATATGGTTATGGTGAGAATTTTCATTTAGAATATCAGTAATTTTTTCTACTGCACCTTTACCGTCAAAATCCATTATTCCACAGATACCGCCAATAATTCCTATTTTATCATTAGAGAATATTTTTGGTCGTGGTGGTAGTGGTTCCGCGTATCTTGTAATAACATTATTATTGTCTGTACGATAACCAGTATATGTTAAAGAATCACTGGCCATTACAGCAAAATTTTTATTTATGATACCAAGAACAACACTCATTTATTTTTGGATATTATATAATCATTATCAATTAACCATTGAAATACGATACCGATATATTCGTTATTAACTTCTATACCAGAATCACAACATTCGTCACAAACTTCTTGAATATCTTTTTCCATAAATTTAAAATGTTTCGTTTCTAAAAATATCGACACCTTTGACCCATTGAAGAAGAGTAATTTTTTCTAAAAGTCTATTTTCTTCAATTTTAAATTCTTGTGAAAATTCATGAGCACCGTTCATCACTTCATTTAATTCTTTTTCATAAATGATGTGATGTTGTTTTTCGTAATATTTTATTCTTTCGTCTATTTCTTCAATTTTTCTCATCTTTATTTTTTAATTTTATAATTAATTCTTTGAGTGTTCCTTTCCATATACAATCGTGGTAATCGATAGTAATTAAAGTTTCATTTTGATCTTCAAACAATTTAAAATCAATAAAACCGTCCATTCTTTTTGATGGGAAAATAGATATTTCTTCTATGTTTTCAACAACATTTCCGATTGATAATGGTGCTTCAAATTTCTTTTTGAAATAAATACCGGTTAATTTTTCTTTTTCTATTTTCATAATTTTTTCTTTTTCTATTTTCATAGTTTTTGCATTAGAGGAAATAACATTGGGATATATAATTTTTCTTTACCTTTTGTATATTCCCAACTACCAATTGGATCACCGAAGAACCACCCTTTGATATGTTTGTTCACTGGATGATCTGGGTTTACTGACCAAATATAATAATTAGCACCGTTTGCAGAACGGGTTACATACATGTAACCTTTATAGAGTTCGTCTGGATATTTAGCACAGAATGTATATGTTGAACAAGGTATAGATTCTTGTAAAATCACACCATCGAAAAATACGAATTCACTACGGGTTGATAATTGTGCAGGAATGACTTTAACGATGGTATCTTTTTTACAAGATCTGTCGGGGTCGAGTGCTTTTTGGATTTGGGCGGGAAGTTTGTAGACTTCATAAAGAAGAAAACAATTTATGATGATACTTCCTACGATAAGGTATTGACTAATTGATGATAGTATTTTCATATAAATTTATATTCGTAATTGGTATCTACTCTTTTATTAACAATTTTAAAAATGAATTCCGGTGTGAATACAGATACAAAATCGGCAAATTCTGTAATTTGTGTTACACTTTTAGGAATATAAATTGTTATTTTATCACCTGTACTATAACCATTTATTTCACACATTGTACCAGCTAAAGATTCATATGCGAGTTGGATTTGGTCACTAATGGTTTCGTCAAGTTCTTTGATTTTATCTTGAATTTCCTTAAATTCTTCGGGTGTTTCCGCTTGGATTTTTGTTTTCATATTTCAAAAAAATTAAATAAAAGCTACTAAAGCACTTACACCAAGAACAGCAAACCAAATTACAGCGTGCATGAATTGAGCGATAGCTTTGTTAGCATAATTATTATAATCACCATATTTATTTTTTTCATCAACAATATACTCATAACTTTTGGTTTGCCACAAGAAGAAACCAGTTGATGATGTCAATCTTCTATTGGTGAACATTCTGAAATATGATTTAGAAACAAGGAATGTTCCAATCATAGCAAGTAAAATACCCACAGCTATTCTAACGAAATCGATTCCAGCGACTTTCCATACAATAAGAAACATGACAGTTTTACCTAAATTTGAATTGGAAAGATCAATCGCCACATCTTTAACCGCGGTGAGACCTTCTTTTGCAGCGATTCCAATTTCTCTCCCCATTCCAGCCCATTTACCATAGGTTTCGATTTTGTTTGTGATTTCATTCACCTTCATTTGTTTTTCAATTTCCGCTTTTAATAACGGTGACATTCCGGTTGTATCGATGTTAATACTTTTTTGAGAAAATGATAACATCGAAAACAACATTACGACAATAATTAAAGTTACTTTTTTCATTTTGAATTGTTTTTGGGTTTAATTAATAAATCTTAATAATCTTTTATCGATAAATAAAGAATCAATTTGACTTTCTTTTGAAAATCTGAAAAATAATTTTTGAATAACAGAATCTCTAGTTACTACTTTATATGTAACTAGTATAGGTAGGTGTAAAATTTCTGTTGTATCTTCATTAATATGGACTCTGACTTTATTACTTAAAGTATATACTCCTTTATTTTTATCGTCTAATTTACCATAATAAGATAATGAACCATCTTTAATCATAAAATAATATTGGTCTGGGAATGGTTCTAGGTACACAGAATCTTGTTTAGTGATTACACCATTTTTTATTGGAAATAAAAATAATGTCATATTCACAAGAATTACAATTAGTAAGATACTTATACTCCACATCATACCAATTACAAAATTTGTAAATTTATTTGTATACCATTTTCTTAATAAGACTATTGTGGTCCACACCAATAGAAATAAGACAGTTAATGATAATGTTAGATTTCCCATATTTTAATAATTATTAATAATTTTATAACCTTTTCCTTCTAATAGTTTCCTCCAAATTTTTTTACCTGATTGTCCTAATTCCAAATATGTTTTCTTTGCATAAGTACGAATTTTAAACATTGGAACTTCGGAAAATATAGTTTTTCCAAATGGATCAATTAACGTCATTGACATTATTGGATGTTTCTTTCCTTTACCACCAAATTGAGAAAAATAATCATCTCTATCATCGGTCTGTAAATAATTGAATCCCATTAGTTTAATTTTTTATTTGGACAGTTAAAACGATATTTTTCATATTTTTTATCAATGTCAACACCCGATGAAAGACCATGACGTTTTCCGGTAGCGTTACACATTGTACATTTGTATTTGTCAAATCCACCCCTTTCGGTGACGAGACTTACTTTTACCCAATCGTGTTTAAGGTTTTTTGTGGATTTTTCGGTTTCGATTGCTGCAACGAAAACTCTTGCTGTTTCGTGAGGACGAAGTGTACTGTTAAAATAATCGATAATACTTTTACCATGTTCTTCAACGGTAACACCATTTTCGACATATTCGTTCATGGGTTCGTCCCACGCGGTTGAATCTTCTGTACCTAGTTTTTTAACTCTAAGGATATAAGAAATCTGTTTCATAAAATGAGTTTTTGGGTTTTGAAATACAAAGATATGAAAAACTGTGATAATAAAAAATTATTTGGAATAAAATCTATCTAATGAGTTTTTGATTTGGTCTGTTGTGAATGGTTTCGTTATATAATCGACACATCCTATATTAGTAGCTTTGGTTTTATCTTCAATAAAAGCGTTTGCGGATTGGATGATGATATTAACTTTTTTGATTTTTAATAATTTTGGAATTACATCATAACCGGATTCGAAAGGTAATCTTATATCCATGAAAACTAGAAATATATCGTCTTTATGTTTTCTGAACAGTTTTATAGATTCTTCACCATCTACCGCTTTTAGAATTTTAGTAACTCCAAATTTTTTTAAAGTTACATCCAAATAGAACATATTATCCCAATTATCTTCTACTATTAGGATATATTTATCTAAATGATATTCAATGTTTTTCATTATTAAAATTATTTTTTATTTTTCCTTATATATAAAAATCGGATTTTGGGTTATAGAAAAAAATCACATGATAAGTGACAAAAGTGTGATTTTTTACACGATATTGATATTTATTTTTCGTAAAAGATATTTAATATATACACTTTATAAAATAATAAATAGTTATGAAAAACATCAAGGATATATCAGAGTTTTTAAATGAAGGTTTGAATGAAACTATTAATAGTGATGATTTACCAAAGGAAATATTGGATGTATTGATTTCCGCTAGAACATTAATTGAACCGATGGTTGAAGTTAGTGAATATAAGGGGAAGAAAGTTTATACAATAAGGACAGGACAATGGTATTTTGAAAAAGAAGATTTAGAAAAATTTGTTAAATGTCCATATTTCTTTTCGATGAGAAAGGGTGGTGGTCTTAGATCGAAAGGATATAAGTTAGAACAGGATGATTCGATGGTATTGGATTTTAGAAAATAATGGTATTTAATGGTAAAGAAATTTAGAGCGATAGTAGTAACATTAATAAAGGAACCGAAAGATACTTATACTCGTAGTAATACGATGATTGGGAATTCTTTTGTAATAAATAAGAAGAAGTATCCATATTTGATTAAGTATGGTTGGATAAAAGTAAAACAATCTGATGGAACTATTTTATTATTCAATGAAGATGAAATAGTAATTGAAATGGAAGCAAAAAAATAAATTGTGTATATGAAACACTTGGAAGAATTTAGATTAAATGAAGAAGTAACTTATGAACAATCCAAAGAAATGTTGGTAATAAGTAATAAGATAAAGGATTATATCAAAAAAAATTATCCACAATTTCATTATACACACGATGATAATATTTTGGGTAGGTATGGTCATGGTTTAGGTAAAGGTAGTTTAAAGAAAATATCTAAATTAGCAACAACTGAAAAGGATAGTAAGTTAAAGAAATTGGTTGATGATTTAAATGATTTGAGTAAAAAATATAAGAATGAAAACACCATGATAAAATTTGAAGATTTTGTTAATGAAGCTTATGTTTCGAAAGAAAAGATGAAACAAGTACAACAGGATGTGAAGAAGGAATTTCCAGAATGGAGATTTTCTATTAGAAAAGAAAATTATTCTTCAATTAATGTACACATTCTTTCTGGTCCAATTCCAATGACTGATAAAGAAAATGGTTATGAACAAGTAAATCCTTATTGGTATAAGGATCATTATAAGGATGAACCAGAAAAAGCACAATTTTTAGAAAAATTAATAAAGATAATAAATGTTGGAAACTGGAATAGATCTGATTCGATGTCTGATTATTTTGATGTTGGTTTTTATACACATATAACAATTGGAAGTTGGGACAAACCTTATGAAGTAAAAAATAAGAATGTTAAGAAAATTTCATCGGTTAAGGATATTGAACCGAAATTCAAAAGATTTGATTTTGAAGAACATGAAGAAAGTCCAAAGAATTTAAGATATTTCGAAAACTTTTTAAGTAGGAATCAGAGAATGCCAAGTATGATGAATAAGATAAATAAGGATCAAGAAAGGTTTGACCATTTTTTATCATTGGGGGTGAGACCGAATAATACACCACAAAACGTATTGGATATGATTAAGGTAAGACCGGAAACTATTTTTGTTGATTTATCAGGTGAATTGGTTGATGGTGATTACGGTTTACAATATGATACAACTTATCGTAGTGTGTATTCTTTTAATTTGATAGATTTAAAGAGTGGAGAAGAAACAGGAGAAAAGAAAGATATAATGAGAGGTAATTTGAAAAATTTGAGAAGTATAAAAATGAATCAATAAAAGTTATGAAAACATATAAAGAATTTGTAAATGAATCCGTAAAAGACACTATTGAAGTTGGTGATACTTTAATTTGTATTTATGGAATGGATCCAAGATGGAATCCGGATGGTGGTCATGTTGCAATATCACAAGGTGATGATGCGAGGTCAGCGGATGCTGTTAAAGGTGATAAATTTATTGTTACTGATGTAACTAGAAATGAATTTTGGGTTTTTGGTAAACTTCAAATAAAGGGTAAATTTGAGAGATCACCGGGATTAAGTGGGCATGATCCTGAAGAATTGAAAAAGATTCCTATTCCAACATCTGGTATTGAATATGCTATTACAAGAAAGTATATCAATAATGTTAGAGAAGATGATTTTTGGGCTTGTTGGGAAACTTATGATTATCCTATTAAGGAAGAATAAACTGTTAACCAAAAATAATATATAATAAAAAATAATATGGTTCGAGTCCTAGACCGGATTTGAGTGGTGGATATTTTTGGTCTTATGATAGTAAATGGTACGCTTACGTTCCGGATTTCAATAAGATTATAAAAGACATCAAAGATTATTTGGAGTTTGTTGAAGTAATTTAAAAACAGGACTGATTTGTGTAATATATAAAAAGAAAATTATATTATGGAAATTATAGAAGATAATTCATTAGTTCTTGATATCAACACATTAGACCATATAATTCACAATAGAAAGAAAGGAAGATTGAGATTATATTTGGGTGAGTTTACAAATGGTGAATTCAAAAAGACAGTAGAAACGATTAATGATTTAGATATCGAAAATCAGACAAGATTAAAAAATCACATTAGAACTTTAGTACAGTATTTTTAATAAAAAACCCGGAAGATTTCCGGGTTTAGTTTTTAGAGAATTCATCAACTTTATATTTGACACTATTTCTCATTAATATTAATTCAAGAGAAGCTAATTCCCTATCATCCCTTAATTCCAATTTTAATTTATCAATAGTAATTGTGTGTGGTGTATCTTTTTTATCCTTAAACCAGTTGGATATTGCTTTCGCTCCTTGTTCATCTATAATTGACATAGTTTAAATTTTTAGTTTTATATATTGTAAAAATTGTATAGTTTATATAACAGTTAAAATTAAAGTAACAACAACAATCAAAACACCAATTATCAGTTCCATATCCCAATTGTCTTGTTCTATCATATTACCTTAATTTTTATCTTTAGTATTTTCATCTTCAGTATTTTCCTGAATTTCTTCAACGTTCTCTTGAATTTCTTCCACATTCTCCTGAATTTCTTCTACGTTCTCTTGAATTTCTTCAACATCTTTTTGAATAACTTCCACATCGGATGCAACTGAATTCAATTTTTTTGTTTGTATATTAACACTCATTTGAATAAATATTGACAGGTATATAGCTTCCAAAGAAACTATTGTGGTAAGTATAAGTAATATCTTATCAATTTCTATTCCGAATAGAAACAAAACAAAAAACACCATAAATAAAATAGTATGGACAATTAAAGAGCCAATAGATCCAACTCCTTGGATTACTTTACTTGAAAAATTTTCTAATTTTTTATCTTCCATTTTAAATACTGAATGAATTACAATGATCAAATTCGAATATATTGTTATAATCTAATATTGGTATTTCTGTATTATCAAAAAATGATAAATATTTTTTATCGAATTTTGAATATCCATGAAATTTATCAAAATTTGTTAATCTTTTACCAATGATTAATTTTTCCGCGTTATTTTTTGAATCTGTCAAATGTAAGAATTTTTTTGTAATAACCAAATAAAAATGTCTTTCTTTTAAATATTGAAAAAACTTATCCTTGAAATTTATACCGAACATTTCATCGACTTTTTCTTTCGGATAATATGATGTTCCGATATAATCTTTCATTTGATTATCCCATATTCTTTTTCCATCAAACTGATTATCAGGTATTTGATATTTTTCATTATGATCTTTTTCGATTAACACTTCAATTCCCAAAAATACGAAATATGTTGATTCTGTTTTTACATCTCTTGTATAATAGTGAGCACCGGTATATCTACGACTTTTATGCCAATAATAATATTTATTGATACTTTCCAAACTTGGTTCATGAACAGGATTTTTTTTAGCATGTTTTGCCCATTTTTGAAGTTTACGAAGATCTTCCGGTGATCTGATAGTTTTCAGATCTTCCATTATTTTTTGTTCAATTTCAATCGGATTCATTTCTTAATATGTCTATAATTTCTTCACAAGTTACATCTTTAAAATAATCTTCTTGACATTGTTCTAAAAACTTTATGAAAGCTAATTTAGTACAGTATATTTGCCAATGATCATGACTATCGTACATTAGTTCATACCATGACTCGTATGAATGTTCGTTAGCGGTTTCTGTTAATATTTCTTTAAAAGATTTCATTTCAATCCGGTGACACCACCAATTTTTTTAACTTGTTCCGTTAATATTGTAATTTGTTTGTTCATTTCATCTCTTAGGATTTGAAGTTCACTTATTATGGGTGGGTTATCATGTGTACCATCGACTAATGATAAACCATGTTTCAATCCATTATTGAAATCTTCAAAATCACAATCATTTAAGGTATTACCTTTTTTTACATATTCAGCAACAATAATACCTATGATGTTTCCGACATCAGATAGATCGGATCCGTTTGGTAATTTGTCTAAACCATTTTTTAAATTTTCTATTAATTCTTTCATATCAGTCTCCATTTATACAAAATCCTAAACAATGATGAAAATTTTGAGCGTCTGACATAGCTCTTCTATCATTACTATATTTAACAGGATACCATTTTTCAATATATTTGTCTACCATATCCCAATCAACTCCTCTTGATGTCGCGTAATAGAAACAGACATATTTTCCATTAATTTGACAGAATGAGAAACTAACAGTAACAGGTAAAACTTCTTCATTAGATTCTATTTGTCCGATGGTACGATAACAACCCATATTATCTTCAACCCATTCAATTTCATCGTGATGATCTTTCCACAGACTGAATCTTTCATAATCACTAGCTTCTACAAAAAATTGTGTTCTCTTTAATTTTTCATCTGGTTCCATATTAAAATCTTCTTTTTGCGTTATTAATATCTATATCTTTTTGTGAATCAACTATTTGTAACCAACGATAGAATATATTTAATTCTTGTTCGTCTAGTTTTTCTTTTAGGATTCTTTCTACATCATTTGTTATTCCACAGTTTCTTGAAACAGAAACCATTTTCGGTAAAATATTTGTCATAGGTTTAATAATTTTAAAAATTGTTTTGAATATTCAACATGTTCTAAATCTTGGTGTCATCTTCATATTTTTCAAATCCATCTTTATCATAATCATATTCACAACAGGGGTATTCTCTTCCCTGTTCGTCTATATTTGTCCATGTGTGGTTATCTATCCATTTTATTGGATCATCTTCTGATGTTGGTTTAATACCTCCCGGTGGGAAATAATCTTCATCTCTTATAGATTGATGATTACAAGAACAACCTCTTGGAACACATTCATCACAATAATAAGGTTTAGACTCACCATCATACCCCGGCATATAATACCATACAGCTATTTTTCCACAAATTTGACAAGTTTCTTTTTCCATATTTAATTTCCAACAAATAAATTTCCCAAATCAGGGTCTATTCTTTGTAGTTTTTTAATTTCTTCTTGTTGTCTTTTAGTTTCTTCGATTAATCGAATTATTTCCGGATCGTTTGGATCTAGTTTTACTGGTTTCATATTTTTTATCAATTCGGATAATGATTCTTTTCTAGTTTTACATTTTGAATAACCCAAGAATTCTTTATATAGATTACAACCAGTTAAGATGGAACGAATTTTTTCTTCATCTCTTTCTACTAAATGGAATCTACATTCTTCGTTATTACAATAATATTTCGATTTTCTCATAATTTTAATAGTTCATATATTATCCACTAAATGAAAAAATATCATTTACCAGCTAATATTTTATCTGTTAATTACAAATTTTATTATACCATTTCCAGAAATCTACAGTTTTACCATCTTTTACCACAAATTCCATTAATGTTTCCCAAGCGTAATGTTCATCGTCATTACTTTTATAACCATCTTCTTTAATACGGTTTATTGTATCAATTACATAATTATACATTATGTTAAATTTGATAACTTTTTCATCGTAACTAAATTCGTTAATGGGTTTAATAATATCCGTAGGAATTGTGTTTTTTAACTTTTCTTTTAAATCACGAAGTTCTTCTTCTTTTCTTTTGATTTCTTCTTCTAAGTTCATATTAAAAAAATTTAAGTTCTATATCTTCTTTTGGGTATTTAATTCTAATTGTATTATCTGGATCTAATTCTCCAACGACAACAATATATTTTCCTTGAATATAAGCACCTTTTGCTTTATAGTTAAAACCAAATGGAGTGTTTGCTTTTGTTGTCTTTTTTATTTTTACTTCTACACCGTTCATATTAATAATGCATATGGATTAAAAAAATATCAGGATCTATGTTTTTTTCAATATCTTCTCTTGTTGATGGTTTTCTAATTCTTACCGAATCATCGGAAGGTTTCAAATAGTGTGGACCACAACACCACGCTGGTACGAATTGATCTTTACAATCGTTTAATTGTTCTTCAGTATAAGTTGGGTGTGGTTGTTGATCTTCCCAATCACCGTTTGCAACATCTTCGTTATATTTTTTAGCAAAGTAATGGTTTTCACCTTCAACAAGGTAAACACTCCAACCTTCACTTTTACTTCCTTCTGGAAACTTACCGTCTGGTGTATCTTTACAACCACCGAAACCACTAATATCGTTTCCATCGAAATATCTATCTTCGATTCTTTCCACCATTACAATTGCATCTGGTGGCATTTTATAAAGAATTTCTTTCAATTTTCCAACTGTAAGATATCCATTTTCTTTATACCTTTTTAGGTCTTCTTTGGTTAGTTCTTTCATTTTTCTATAAAGTAGACTGGTAATTTTCCATGAACTTCAATCAGTTTTTTATATAATTCACTTCCATCAACAACTTTCATTACTTTGTCGATTTTTACACCGTCTTTTTTAAATGGTATATAGTAAACTTTCTTCTTATTAATTTCGATAAATTTATCTATCAAATTAAAATGGTCTTTATCGTTTATTTTTAAATAGTCTTTCATATTTCATTATTATTAAAGTTCACCACCCAATTCAAATTCTGGTGTATCGTTTAAATAGAAAACATCACCATCAATAATTAAATAAACTACATCTAATAACGGAATATCTTCTTCCTTAAAGAAGTCATAAAATAAAACTTTCATATCTAATTTCTCCAAAGCAATATTGAATTTCTCAATGGATTTATCAATGTTAATTTTATAATGTGTTTGAATATCTGGTGGTAGATCTGTTATTTTCATATTTTCTTTTAATTGAATATACTAAAAATATTTGGAATAAAAAAATTAATATATATCTGAAAATAATACACATCAATGGAATATTTAGAAAAATTGTTAGATGATTTAAAGTCTGGTAAATATAAAAAAGAGTTTGATTTTAGTCAACCAGAAGATTTTGAAGAAAGTCAACAATTTAAAGATGATATTTTATTTACATTTAATAATGATTCCATATCATGTCAACTTGAATGGACTTATTATAGAACGAAAGGAATGAAAGGTGATGGTTATTTAACACCGGATGATTCGGATGATATAACCCTTGATTATATTGGTGTGGAAAATTTTATATACACGGAAAATGATGAAGAACATCAACTTGAAGATTTACATAGATATCCAAGATTAAAGAAAATGTTTTTATTATACATTATCGATTTAATGAAAAGTGAAATGAATGGTATTACTAAAGTGGATAATGGTATATTCAAATATTACTTGGGTGAAAGTATGAAATATATTAAGAATTTCGAATCTTTTAAAAATTAAAATAGTAAAAAAATGATAATAGGATTAATTATTGGTTTTGTGGTTGGTGTTGCCACTACATTTCTTTTCTTGGTATTAAATCAAAACAGAATAGATAGAGGATAAATAAAAAAATTAATTTTGAATTTCTTCCGGTTCAAAGAAGAATCTAACTTTACCCATTGGATCCCAAAATGTCCAATTATTAGCACCAATATTTCCAGCAATTTTAGTCATTGCACCGGTTATATCTTTTGGTAGTTCACCACCATATGCATATGAAGAAAATGTTACAATGATTTCATAATTATCATAATCAATATTATCAACATGTAATCCATATTCTTCGAAATCATTTATCATTTCACTTTCTTCGATTTCCGGAATCATTTTATAAAAAGGATTCGACCAATCTTCATTTAACCATTCTTTAAACATTTTAATCATAAGTATGATGATTATTTTTTTGTATATATTAAATTATATAAACAAAAAACCCGATGTCACCACCGGGTTTTTTCATAAACAATTAAATATACAGACTGACTAATTATATTTCGATATTGCTAAACTTTCAATACCATCTATTACAACATATTTGAATTATTGACAGTTAATTTATAAGCTGTCCAATCACTGGGTGAATCTACTATTAGTTCAACATTTACAGTTTTTGGATCGTCACCAACATATTCAATCATGGCAAGACTTTCCACCGCATCAATAACAACAAATTTATTTTGTGTGTTTTTATCTTTAATAATATAAACTGTGAACCCACAATTTCCAATCATTTTAGGTTCTATAATGGTTCCAGTTTCTTTGACTTTACCATCGTCATTGTGTGTTTGTGGTACACAAGCAAATAGAAGTATAATAGGTACACAACAAAATAAAAATATCGGTATGAGAATAGGAATAAACTTTTTCATTACTTATAATAGATTGAATTTAAATTATCTGGTAAGGATGGTGTAAGAAAATTAATAGTCCAAGGATTTACAAATGTATAACGAATATCCCTTACAATCCTACGCATTTGGATTTCCACATCATAAATATCGGTATATAAAACTTCAATTTTATCAACATAATTGATATTGGTAAGTGAAGCTTTGATTTCCGGATATTTAACGAAAAGAATCTTGAAATCTTCCGGTGTCATTTTAGCAAAAATATCCTTTTCATATTGAGGATAACTTTTAACAAGAACATCTGAAAATTTTCTTGACATCGTATCAGCTTTTGTTTGGAGGATTACTTTAGATTCCTGTAATCTCACAAGTTCAACATAATCCGACTTTTGATAGGTAAAGACAACCATGTTAGTCAAAATTGTTACAAATAATAAAATTGTGGTGAAAATAGTACAGGTTATCATTGATGCTCCATAATGAGTACCATCTAAAAAATAGATAGATTTCTTATCTAAATAATACGCGGTTCCGAACCACACTATAAACGGAATAAAAAAGAATAATAAATACATAGTTTTAAAATTTAAGGTTTAATTGATTAGTGAATTACAAATATATGTTAAATGTATTTAATAAAAAAATTTAAGAATTGAAATGTACTTTTTTACCGTGTTCCAATTTCAATTCCTTTTTCATTTTGTCTATAATATCGTTTATAATATGTTGTGGACCAACATATCCGGAAAGATTCAAATTTTTATATTCGATATTATCAACACTTGCATATCCTTTAAATGGATAACCATCTTTTCCAACTAATCCGTTAATGGGATTAATTTCCGCGGATATTTTTACTGTTTTAATTTCACCTGAAATTTTATAGGTGAATTCTTGTGTTTGTTTTCCTGTTGTCATAAATTCAAACCGTTTATTTTTGGATCTTCTTCATTTAACATTTTTTCTTCTTCTTCCAAATTCATGAAACAATGTCCAATTTTACCTTTATATTTTCTATAAAACTGTCTTATTTCTTTTTGCATGAATCCTTCGGAATTAAATTCTGGTTTTTCTAAACCCAGATGAGCTTTCGATAATAAAAGATTACAATCAAGTAATAAATCTTTTTTATCACTTCTTTCTCTTTCGAGAATTTTCATGATTGTTGGAATAATTTTTTCATCACTTGAAAGTACCGTAATAATCATATATTCGATAGTTTCTTCTGGTAATCCTGAATTACAGATTTCTTTAATTGCTTGAACATTCATAATTAAAAGATAAACATTGTTCCAATCAACCAACCGATAATTAAGGTTAACCAAGGAGCTAAAATAGAACCAGCTAATTCGTTATTTCTTTGTTCATCTGTTTTGTTGTAATTAAAAGAGTTCACATTAGAAATATTGAACAAACCGATAAAAAAGAATAACCCAACACATTGATAAAATGTTAATGATGGTAAAGATGGAAAGATTGGTAAAATAAACCAATACCAAAATTTGAAACAAACAAATCCCCAAGAAAAGGATCCATAAATCATCGCACCAAGTACGAGTAACAATACAAATAAAATAGCTAAAATCATAAATTTATTTTTTAAGGTTAGATTCAATTTTTATTAATTCATCGAAAATTTCTTTAAGTTTATCTTTTTCATAAAGATAAATTGGTTTACAATCAAGTGATTCACATTCAGTATTTAACCATCTGTTAAATTTTTGAATATCACCAAAGACTTGTTTACCTTTTTTAATTAGTTCCGATTTTCTTACTCTTTTCATTATTTTTGTTTTTTCCAAAATCTATCTTTACGAATGTATTTAAAAGTAAGAGTATCACCTTCTTTCTTACTCCAATATAATGAACTACCATATGCATCTCCCAATGATCCAAAATTATGACCACTTAATTCGGTGTATAAGGTAGTGTCGGTAACACTTCGAACTAGAAAATATTTGCCAACGTTTGTGAATTTTCCATTTCTTTCTGCATAACCACCTTTTTCGATGATGGTTACTTTGTGGTTGTAGTATAGTTCGTTTTTATGACGAAATCCTAAAATACCAGAAAAAGCCACAATAAGAACAAGAGCAATAAATCCACTTGCCCACCATTCCCATTTAAATTTAAATCCTTTTTTCATATATGGATTATTTATTATTCGTTATCGTTACCACCGTTTGCAGCTTCCATCAGATCACCAATGGTTTCATAACCATCACATGAATCAATAACTTCACCTTCTTCTGAAAGAATTTCGATTACAACACCGTTGATTGTTTCCGACACATTACAATTAACATTCTTTGTGTTGTAAATTTTATTATCGGAATTACTAATAAAATAATAAGTCTTTTCCATTTGTTTATAGTTTAGAATACAAAGATAATTATTTCATTGATATAAAAAAATTTAAACGTTGATAAAATAATATATAAAAATAAAATCATTGTATGATTCTATATTCACCACCTTGTCCTTTTGTTGTTATAACCCCTGATAAATATGAATTTTGTAGTGGTGATACTGTAACAATTTATGCGGATAGTTTTTATACAAATTATACTTATTATCAATGGTTTTTAAATGATGTTCCAATAAATAAGGAAATTGGTCCGGTATTAGTTGCGAATTATATTGTAAGTGGTGACTTAATTTATTGTAGAATAACAGGATCCACTTGTGATTCTAGAAAATCAAATGAAATAAAATTTACAGTTTATCAACCAAATACACCAACGATAACAATAAATTGGACTAAATATGGTTCTATTTTAGAAGTTAATCAAACCTTGTGTTCAGGTGACACCGCTATTTTTTCGAGTGTTTATACTTATGGTGGTAGTCATCCAACTTTTCAATGGTATCATAATCATGGAATTGGTTGGTCAGCGATTGCTGGTCAAACATCACAAACAATGTTACATGTCCCTATAAGTGGTGAAACTATAGCATGTGTTATGGGATCAAAAGCTAGTTGTGTATCCCCGACCGGTGCAACAAGTAATGTTCTCGCTATGGATGTTCGTGATAAATTACCAGTTAGTGTATCACTTACTAATAGTCCATCTGGTACTATTTGTCCGGGAACATCAGTAACATATACTGCAACTGGTGTGAATAAAGGATTATCACCAACTTATAAATGGTATGTTAATGGTACATTGATGGAAAGTAGTACACATTCTACTTATACTTATACACCAAATAACGGTGATTTAATAACGGTGACAATGACAAGTAGTTTGGAGTGTAAAAGTGGTAGTCCGGCAACAGATACCATATCTCAAAATGTTGAATCGACAGTTACACCAACAATTACACTTTATAGTAATCCAATGTATGATCCTGAGGGTGGGGGTCTGTATTTGGCTTCTGTTGTATCTGGTACAACTATAAGTTTTTACGCATATGGAACAAATGGTTGTACGTCACCAACATATTCATGGAAATTAGTAAGGGGTGTTAATACTACTACAATATCAACAAATCAATCATTTACTTATTACCCAGCACAAGGTGATAAAATTTATTGTATATATACTAGTAATTGTCAATGTACAACAGTAAACCCAGTAACATCAATAACTGTAACAATATCACTTTATGATCCATTAGTTAGAAGTATAACAATATCATCTAGTCCATTTCCGGCAGCAATTTGTAGTGGTGATACAATTACATTTACAGCTCATCCAACTAATTATACTAACCCACAATATCAATGGCATATTGATACAACTCACGTTGGTACGAATAGTTCAACTTATTCGACAAATTCAATTGCAAATGGTAGTGTTGTATCTTGTGTATGTACAGAAAGTGGTGGACTAAATTCAAATACCAGTAATACTATAACCGTTACAGTAGTTCAAAGAGTTACTCCAAGTGTCACTATTTCTAGGGTACCCACAGGAACAGTTTGTTCGGGTGAATTGATAACTTTTTATATTGGGTCATCTTCAAATTTAGGGTCATCACCAACATATCAATGGTGGTGGTATGATGGTAGTGATTGGAGACAATTACGCGGTGCGACAAATTATTTTTATCAATCAACTTCATGGGAAAATGGTAATTCAATAAGATTGATAGTTTCAAATATAAATACAACTTGTTCTACAAGTACAACTGTAACATCAAATACTATTACGGTTACAATACAATCGAATGTTACCCCAAGTATAACGATACAAAGTAATATGGCGTGTATTCCAACTGATAATAATTTAATCTTTACATCATTTGTTACATATGGTGGTGTTCTTCCGACATATGAATGGTATTATTCTTCGAACGGTTCAAATTATACACTTGGACAAGGTGGAACAACAACATCTTGGAATACTGGAATTAGATTTTCCGGATATACAAATTTATTTGTGTATTGTAATTTAACATCTACTGAAACGTGTCATTCACCTGATACGGTTTCATCAAACATTATTGTATTATCAACATGTACGGGTTGTACTCAAAATGTACAATTGGTTGAAAATGGTGATGGTTGGGGGAAAACAGATTGGATAAATCCGACAAACGGGTTGGCAGAAAAATGGATAAAAGTTTCTAGATTAACACTTCCACCATATACACCCGATTATACTAATATTATAACAACAGTAATAGGAAATAATTCAGATGGGTTCACAGATAATTATCAAAGGGCAACTTTTGATTATAATACTCCGAATACTTGTTGTGTTATATCAACTGATGGATATACATTTAATGTAACAGAAGGACAACAAGATTATGTTTTGAGGTTTAAATATAGATGTGGTTACTGGGATGGAACTTTTGGAACTATGACATATAGTGGTATTTATCCATCTTTGGGTGTTTATATTAAACAATCAAACGGAGCACAAATCCTTAAAGTTGGAGCTTTGCCTAATATTAGTAATGCGATTCAAACAGGTGTTACATTTTCTCACAACAATAGTGTTTCATCTGGAACAAATATTGTTTCTTTGTGGTTTGGTCATAGTGTACTTGGAAGTTTGGGTACTATTAGAATTGAATTGGATGAAGTTAATTTATGGGAGTGTCCAAGTGGGATTTCACCATAGAATTATATTTAAAATTTAATATATAAAAATAAAAAACGATCGATATGAATCTACTAAAATCTATTTTAAGTGTATTTACTAAACAATATCTAATGTTATGGGGTGTTCAAGACTTTGAAAATCACATAGATAAATTATCATTCAAAGAAAATAGAGATATTACCTTTAATCTTAAAAAGTATGATAATAAATTATATTATTCTTATCCACAATCGTTTGGATTATTAAAACATATATTTAGATATCCACCTGTAGGTAGTCATGCACCTATTAAGGATGTTATTAATGAATGGGTTGTGAATAAGATAATTGTAAATTCAACACCTTATTATGTATATAATTTCATGATAAAAATGGATGATGCTGGAAAAATATCATATGGTTTTAATTTTTCGGAATAATTAATAATATTTTTATGGTGTTTAAATTTCAGGATTGGTTGGATATTGATAGTATTGATATTGAAAATGTATTTGAATATATGGAAAAATACATTGATCATTATCAGGATGCGTTTAATAAAATATATAAACCTAATATGAAAAGAGATAAGTTGATAATAAAAATGATAATGCATTTAAAGACAAGGGGAATAGGTACTAAATTTGCATTACCATATCTCGCTTATGATATTGAAACTTGGTTAGAAAATAAAAATATTTTATGATAGAAAGAGAATCCCAAATAAAGGAATTATATGATTTGAAACACCGTAAAGATGTTGAGTTACATACCCATTTTGATTACGAAAATAAACTCCTAGAAAAAATGTTACCAGCTTATATTTTCAAAAATCCAATAATGCAGGATTTTTTAGTTAGGTTACAGAAAATTATGGTATGGACATATGAATCAAATGTTGTTGTTAGAAATTGGTATAATTTCACGTGCGGGAAGTACTATAATCGTCATTCAAACTAATTATACGAATTTCGGACTTTTTTATTTAATATATAGTAGAAATAAACTACTATATGATAATTACAAAGGAAGTAAATATTAGAATAAATCACACAAATATAAATTATTATAAAAATTTGGGTTATGATATAAAAACTAGTGATGTTATAATTGTACCTGTTGAAAAATTATCTAACGGTTCTCACGCAATTATTAAAGTTTCTTGTGATGATTGTGGAAAAGAACATGATTATCTTTATAATAGATATTTGGGATTTTTAGAAAAAAATAAATACCATAAATATTTTTGTTATAAATGTGTAATAAAATATAGAGATGAAACTAATTTAGAAAAATATGGTGTAAAATCCACCATGCAAATTAAAGAAACAGTTGAAAAGAAAAGAAAAACTTGTTTGAAAAAATATGGATTTGATCATCCAAACAAAAGTGAAGTAATAAAAAATAAAATATTTGATACAAACATAAAAAGATATGGAGATAAATATATTTTCGTTGGACTTAGAAATAAAATAGTAAAAACAAATATAGAAAAATATGGTGGTATATCATCTTTTTGTTCAAAAGATGTGAAAACAAAATGTGATAATACAATGTTGAAAAAATATGGACATAAGTTTTCAAATCAAATTAAAGAAATACATAATAAAATAATTGAAAATGGGTTAAAAACAAGAATAAAAACAATTAAAAATAAATATTCAAACATATTAGATATAATCGGAACAAATTACATTGTAAAATGTGATAATGGTTGTAATCATAATTTTGAAATTGATTCTCTTAATTTTTATCAAAGAATAAGATATAATACTATAATTTGTACAACATGTAATCCGATTGATAAACATTCATCTGGAAAAGAAATAAATTTCATTAAGTTCATCATTGATAATTATAGTGGAGAAACAATAAGTAATTATAGAATATTAGATGGTAAAGAAATAGATATATTTATACCAGAATTAAAAATTGGGTTTGAATTTAATGGGTTGTATTGGCATAGTGATGAATTCAAAAATAATGATTATCATAAAAACAAAGTTGATGTTGCAAAAATAAAAGGAATAAAACTTTTCCATGTTTATGAAGATGATTGGTTTTATAAAAATGATATAATAAAGAATGATATTTTAAGATTATTAAAACCGTTGATAAAAGATAAAATTAATATTTTTGAAACGAATCAAGATATATCCAATTTATATGTATCTAATAACAATTTATATGGATACGAAAAATCAGGTATAAATATTTGTGTATCTAATTTGGATAATGATATAATCAGTATGATTTCGATAAAAAGAATTAAAGGTAAATTTGAAATTGTAAGATTAACGGGTGATGATTATTTTGATGAATTGTTTTATTATTTTATTAATAAATATAATCCAAATATTATATACGGATATATTAATAAGGATTGGAACATTTATAATTTTTTTGAAAGAAACAATTTTATAATTGAAAGTGAAAGTGAACCAAAATTTCAATATTTATTCAAAAAGGAAAATAAAAGATCAGATGTAAATATTTTATTGGAAAAACAAATACCGAAAGTTTATAATTGTGGTAGAATAAAATATGTTATCAAATTTTAATATATACCGAAAAAAGAAGATGACATTATTATGAAATATTTAAAATTGTTCGAAAATTTTGATGAAATAGAAGAAAGTGAAATATTATTTTCAGCTGAAACTCAAAGGGGTAAATATAAAATAGATGTTTACCAATCTGATTATGATAAAGAACACAATAGTTATTCATTTAAACAATATACCGGTAAAAGAAGTACTGGTGGTGGCGGTAGACAAACCAAATTGGATATGGAGTCTTTGTTGAATGATATGTTTGATGGATCTTCAAAAATTGATAATATAAACTATATCGTTAAGACAAATAAACAAGATTTTAGAATATTATCGGTGAACAAAGATGAACCACCTAGATCTGAAAGATACTTTAAACAATTGTTACAAGGTATGAATGGTGAACAAACAGTTCAACAACCAACACCAATTCAACAAGTTGTTGGTGATGCACCGGTTAGTCATGTTCCACAACAGATGATTTCTGATCCAATGTCACCAATACAATAAGGAAACATGTTAAATTTTGAACAATTTGTATTTGAACAAACAGATTATAAAGATTCTTTTTATAATCAAATTTATTATTCGATTTTAGAAAAACCGAATGATAATCAAAATTATGAAACTTTATAACCATGTGATTTTCTCCATTTTTTTATGGATTTTTCCCTTTCATCAATAATATTTTTGACATATTTTTTCCAATCCTTTTCAGACATTTCAATTTCTGATAAAGTAATTTCCTGATCTGTGTGATAACCATTTATTGATAAATTAACATTTACTTTATCTTTATAAAAATAATATCCGGTGAAGATAATTTTTGTATCTTTATTCACTATATCATTTGCTAACTTCAAATCAAAAGTTCTTTTGTTAAGAAGTTTTTGAAATTTTATTACATTATTTAGTAAATTTTTCATCGTTGTTTGCATGTTTTATCTTTCATGTTAACCTCAATATAACAATCCGATTTGGGTTGAACAAATTTGGGTGTTTCTAATTTCAATGATAGAATTTCTCTATTTTCTTCTGTATCTTTCACATATTTAATATGTTCCGGAAATGTTTCTTTTGAAAATGGTTGATAATTCATAATTTATTTATAGTTTGTTTAATTATATTTTGTTTAATTCTCTTTGATATTTTTTCTTCCATTTCTTTGATGATTTTGGCTTCTTCTTTTTGTATATCTTCCATTGTCGGAAGTTTATCCCAATCTTCTTTCATTTGTTTTGTCCAAAGTGCTAATAAAGAAAACCATTTTAATTCATTGGTTTGTGTTGATGTCCACATTTCTAAATCACCAATCCCGACTTTATTTTTTGATAATTTCCATTTATAATCTTGATAGACTTTCGAAGAATCTTTTATTATTTTATCTCCTCTTTTTTCTATTCTTTTAATTGCAACATTTCTTCGACGTTCTAAATGTCTTTCAGCAGCTTCTTTTGTGTTAAAATATCTCATTTGTAATATTTTTGTAATAATTGACCAATTTTTGGAATATCGGGATTTAATAATTGTTCTAATACATATGGTTTATTTGTTAATTTTCTTTCTAATAATTCAAAAGCTAATTCTAATCCCGCTTCGATTGCAATTTTTCTATTAGGAAATTCACCTTGATCACCGTATGACATAGTACCATCGTAATCACCATTAAGGTTCCAAAGAATTTGCATATTAAATTGTACACCAAAATCATAAAATTCTGTATCAACATTAATATACAGATTGTTGTTGTCAAAAAATTCCAACAAATCATCTTTCGGAATAATAGTAATTATTTTAGAAAAATGATCTTCAATCAATTTAAAAGCGTTTGGACATATTTCTTTTATTTCATCTCTGTTCATAAATTGCATTTTGTAATTTAATTATAATTGATTCACATATTTCTAATTCTTTTATATCTTCTTTCTTATTTTGTAAAATCAATAAATTCTTTTTGAAAATCATATCATTAATAATATCTTCAATATTTTCATTCGTTAAATCAATCTTCTTCATAATCCGTCTTTTTTAGTATTTTGATTGAAAATAAGAAATAAAATTGGAAATAAAAAATTAGGCACCGACATTTTCACCGGTACATGGATCTATTTTGACATCATTGTATGTATTCATACACACAAATCTTGTGAATTTTGTTGAACCATCTTGTAGTTTTCTAGTGATTTGCATTCCATGATTTAATGGATTATGACAGTAATAAGAACCATACCATATTGTTAAACATGCACATTCTAATTTTATTTGAATAAAAGGTGAACCAGCAGCTATAGCCTGAGCTTGTGCTAAGGATATATCTAGTTTCCAATATCTATCACCAGCAGTAGCTTGATATGGGATACTACCGGGAAGTGTTCCACCAAAACCAGTTTGAATTACTAATCCAGCGTCATCAACACCAGCATTATTTAAATTAGCAATACCAATACATGTTGTATTTCCAGATACATAAAATTTGGCATTATTACAACCATGACCACCAACACATGTACCAGCTAATGGATTTGTATTATTATAATAAAAAATTTCAATTGTTAATCCAGACATACAAACGACAGGATCTTCACCGACTAAATAAACTAAATGATAATTTCCAGATTCAGCGGTTTCTTTCATTTCACATTTATTACTGTCAGCACCATCTAGTACAACTCTATATGCCATTTAATATTGATGTTTTGTTTTTATATATTAAAAATAAGTGTATCAAATTATTTAAACTTATAACATCAATTAAGAATATAATAGTATAACCATGATTAGACAAATAAACAGAGATAAACTTAAATTCAAAGATATTGAAATCAATACGAAAGTAATGAATGTTGATGGATATGTCGGTATTGTTTCTAAAATAGAAGATAAACATAATGTTTATGTCGAATATGGAAATGGTGATTTTGGAATATATTGTTTAGATGAAAATTGTAAAGAACGTCACGAATCCGATGTTTTATACAAAGTGTGAAATTATGGATATTTTAGACCTTTGTGTTTCAATATATATTCATAAAATTACACATTTCAATTATGACAGATGATTTAAAAAATCAAGATGAAAACGTTCACTTCTATGGTAAGGTTGCTAAGATGCCAAAAAATACAAAGGCTTCTAGTTCCATTAATTTCCTAGAAAAGATTAAAATATCTAAACAAAAATTATGGTATGTCATAATTGAAAAGGAAGAATTATCAGAATTACAAACTATTAAATATAATAATAGAGTTGGTGTTAATTTAAAAGATTTTAGTGAAGCATTGAGAAAACATTACGAACACAACGAACTAATGAAAGAACATATCGAAAAATTGATTATTGATGGAAATGATAAATTTTCAATGATCAGAAATATTCCAAATGTTGAAATAAATGGAAAAAAGTTGATGACAATTTTAATGGAAGATCTCATTAAATTATTGAAATAATGGAAGATAAAGATTTTAATGAATTATGGCAATCCTTAACAACGTTACATGGTTTAGGGGTTAACCAACTGCTAACAAAATCTTGAACAAATCTACACAAACTTACACAAATCTACAAGTAAAAATAAATATGGAAAAAATCGGTATTTTTAATTAATATATAGTATTTATAAGAAAGGGAATAAAACACCACCTTTTTTTGTAAATCTATGTTGAAAGCAGTTAAAATACGATTATATCCAACAAAATCACAATCTGATTACATCAACCGCTTGTGCGGTTCATATCGTAAAGTATATAATATGTGTCTTGAAAAGAAGATAAACGCTTATAACACAGATAAAACTTCATTAGGTTTAACTGAACTTGGTCATTATTTTCAT
>Ga0247842_10002033_pt1 | contig 31259 bp, 50 predicted proteins | sample LaCruzMarch2015__3_FD_192411 | JGI IMG/M metagenome (GOLD analysis project Ga0247842, IMG submission 192411) | Freshwater microbial communities from meromictic Lake La Cruz, Castile-La Mancha, Spain - LaCruzMarch2015_19m | ecosystem: Environmental > Aquatic > Freshwater > Lake | place: Spain...
GCTCGGAGACCGGCCCCTACTGTAACAAAAATAAGTCGTAAAAGGGTAGTATAACCCAAAATATGTAACGCGAAAAGGGTACTATTTTACCTTTTTCGCTTTTTTATTGTTCTTGAACATCAAGGTGTATTCTTTGACTATTTGCCAGTCTGATTCCTTTTTGCTTCCCTTGTCGCGCTCCTTAACGGTTAGGCGCTTATCAAGGTGCTCGGTCTTCTTTTCCTTTTCTACCTTTGAAGCCTTCTCAGTCTTGTTCGTAATTGCGGCTAAAGAGGGCATGGAAAGAAGCGTTACAACCAGGAGAATACGGATCATAGGGACCTCCATTCCTGTTTGTATTGTGGCCACGTGGCGTTCAAGATCTGGTTTGTCTCGCTGCACTTGTCACAGACGTGGGTATAAAAGTACTCTTTTTCGGAGTATGGGGCTGGTGTCGCCTTGCCGTTAAATACCATTTGACCGCCACAACGTCCATGCGGATAGGCTTTTCTCAATGTTATAAACTCGCCGCGTTCCCACAAATCAGACACAGGACCATCTGCGGGCATACTATAACGGCACCTAAAGCAATTACAGATGCGTTTAACTGGTTCATTGGCCTCTTGAACAGCTTTCAAGTTAGAGAGGCCTTCTGACCATACTGAAGACCTGACTTTCTCCTTGGCTGGGATGTCTTTATTTGTCAGCACTTGTAATCCCTTAAAGAAGGGAAGAAATGCCAAAACAACGATCACTGTCAGTATGATTGTGCAAATACATGGACTTATGTTCTTCATAGTGTCTCCAAAATAATGCCGTTTTTCACGGCGTTCGTTACGCCATTGATGACCATATTGGTGGTCGCCCCTTCCCAGATGTTGTCTCCGTCGTCGATCAACAGCGTCCCGAGCAGATCGAATCCTTTACCGCTTCCGGTTGGGCTTCCAAACAGAGCTTCTCCATTCCAGTCCCGGACAGAGTTTGTGAAGGCAATTGGGATCTCACAGCGGAACCAGTAGCAAGTGTGCGTGCCGGACTGCAGTGTTATAGGCACCAATACAGGAAAGGAGTTCGTTGTCGTCTCAGAGCTGAAGCGTTCAACCGTTCCGTCATCCCTGGTGCGTGCGTACTCGATCAGGATCACGGCAGGGTTAGTTGTCGCCGCCTCGTTAAAAGCAACGTAGTGATCTTCGCACGCCTTTCCGTTGACGTTGGTAGGCTGCACCCACACCGTACGGCCCAATACGTTCTGGCGGTCGTGATACGGAAGCCTGTCCGGGCTGTGCCAATCAAACGACAGGACCACGGTATTGTTTGTTTCAACGAAAGACTGGACCGCTGCTGACACATTGGTCGCTGTTGCGATTGCGTTGGTTGCGATAGATACCGAACTGACAGCCTGGGTGTTCGCCTGATAAGCTGGCATCAAAGCCCACTCCTGGCCGTGCCAGAAAAGCATCCGGAACAAAGAGGCTGCAGGATTGACTCCCTTGCTCCCGCCGCTAAGGGTGCACATGCACACAAGCATGAACGCCACGACCTGCCCAGGGATTCCAAGCGACTTCCACACGCGGGACAGTTCTGCCATGTACTGACGCGCTGCTCCGCTTTCGTAATAGCGTGCAATCAGATACGCACAGAACAGAATGGCGATAAAGAAAATCAGCATATAGCTCCTTACATAGGGGTGGGTTTGACAACGATTCCACCCACGACCTGATATAGGTTCGTCACTGACTGGACAACATTCGTCAGCGTGCAAGTCGCCCCCGCTCGACCGTCGACCGTGATCCCTCCGAAAACTAGCCAATAGAGTCCTGAACCGGAAGCCCCTGTTGAGTTATCGACAATACGGAAGAATGCTTGTGTGTTATCCGGCTTCGCAAGGGTGAACTGATACGCTCGAACGGCATTCGTCACGCCTTCAGGAATGTCAGTGATCGCGACTGTGGCAGTGATGTTAGACCATGCTCCGCCGTTTAAGGATTGCCGCCAGTCCAGCACGGGTGCAACCAGCGGAACCTGCTTGACGCTTCCGACAATGACGACATTTGAACTTGCAACGGCTACGCTATGGATTCGAATCGTCTGATTAGACGCGTCGTAAGGTACTCCGCCGATGCTCTGCACATAAACGGTGGAGGTCACCACGAAGTTGGTCCTGTATTGATCCGTGCGAGCCATTGCCGCAATTGCAACTGTCTGGGCAGCCGTAGCCGACGCCTGTAAAGCCTGTGCCTCGGTAAGCGTTGTCTCGGCTGTGGTCGTTGCATCGTTTACCTGCGCTGGGGTGGCTATGCTTTGAGCAGGACGCGTATTGCCAGAGTCATCAATCAAGACGGCTTTGCCAATCTCATTTGTTGTGGCCGCAATCAGGGACAAAGGGAAAAGAAAGAGGGCTATATACTTCATGGCAAAATCTCCTGGACTGCAAAGGTTCCGTTTGTGATGTCCCAGTACATGCGATAGGTCGCGTTTGTTCCGGCTGCTGTCCACGTTAGTGAGCTTCTTATCATTGTTGGGTGGGCCAGCGCGGACGCGTTGTGCACGTCGATTGGTACGCTTGCTGGAATTGTTAAGCTAAAGAACGTTGGAGTTCCTGTTCCTGTTCCGATGTAAAGGTTTCGAGCGCTTGTAGCGTTTCCACCCATTCGTTTAAGTCTTGCACACACGCGAAATGCGTTGGTGCTGACGGATGGGACATATATGGAAATTGATGTTTTGCCCATGGATGCCGGGATTGTGAATGGTGGCCCGCCGTCGCCCCATTCGCTCATTACGTCTGTTTCTAGGTCTCTTCGATAGATTTCGAGTTTGTACTGTTGGTCGCCTGCTTCGTTCTCGTATGCGTAAATATCGGCGTTGACGTATGTTCCCTGGACAGTTGTGAATGTGTTATTAGTATCTCCAACTGCAAGTACATAATCTCCGACATTTCCCGCAAGGAGTGCGACTACTGCGTTGGTTGCCAGTAAGCTTCCAGATGAGTCGCCCACATAGGTAGCGTTTGTTGGGGAGAATGTAAAAGCCGTTGTTTTGGCTGCGGTCATTCTAACGACGAAGTTGGCCGATGATGATTGCGCTATTTGGTTGGATACTGTTGAAGCGCTGACAAAGTTGCTTGGGTTGGTGTTAGAATAAGCCCCAACTCGTGCAGCCGTAACAGAATGAGGATTGTCAGTTCGACTTAGATGTGCTACCGCTGCTAAGAATTCTGCTGAATTCGTAGAAACCACTCCGCTTAAATCAATAGTTGCCACTGCCGCCTGAAGATCCGCCACCGATGCGAAGGTCTTCACAGTGTTTGTGAATATTCCAGTTGTTTTGTAAATGAAAAAAGAGCCGTAAGCCCCGTCTTGCGGTTGGACAGAAAAGGGGAAACCAACAGGTTCTAATGTCACATACCAAGCCGATGGAGGGTAGTCGGAATCTATTCGCGTGTTTAATGATCCGCTTTCTCCAACTGTAATAGTCCAGCCATTATCTGTCACGGTAGTTGTTGGATTAACTAGGTCTTTTGGAAACGTATATCCAGAAGGAAAAAGAGGGGGCATAAGGTTTCCGCTGAGGACATCCTCACCATAGGTAATCGTGTACTCTTCAACATTACCTGAGTTGACGAGCAACACAAGATTGGTTCCTGAAATTCTCACGAAATAGTTGCTGTCCAGGCTGACGATCTTGGTATTGTCATACGATGGTATCTGTGCGGCCGTGATCCACGGCGGGTTCGTGATCGATGCAGCGTCATGCTCATGGCTCGACGGAGTATAGGTTGAAGGTGGATTTGTGATAGAGGACCATGCCTGATTATGATCGCTTGGTGGAAATATGGTTGGTTTACCTGAAATATCGTTCCAGGATGGAAGCCAATCGAATGCCCTATACAGACCCGCGTGAGAACCCCAGCTAAAGGCGATGGATGCCTTAAAAACTGTAGAAGTATATGTTGCATCCGTCGCGCTTACCTTCCCAGCCATTTCCGTCCAAAAGTTTGTTGACCAAGAGACTGGCAACGGGCTATTTGTGGAAGGGTAGTATAGGCCGGATAACTTGACTATGCCGCTTGCCCGCATGATCCGGGAGGCGTTCGCCTGGGCGCATTCAAGCGTCCAGGTTCCGGTTGTAAGCTGGTACGGAAGCCAGTCCTCGACGCTGATCCGGACGCTGGCCGTTCCGTTGGATCCAGCCGTGCCGCTAATCTGGAAGGATGTCCCGGCTTCCATTCCATTGGTTGTGGCGTGCAAGGTGACGGTTGCGCCGGTGATATCCATGACAGTACCGTATGAAAGGAACTGCATATCAAGGTCGACCGTCTCGCCTCGGCGAAGATTGAGCTGGTTCTCTTGAGGGTTGGATGTCTCAAGCTGGCGCTTGATCCGGCTCACGCTGATTTGGGCGGTTGCCGTCAGTGATAGCATCAATGCTGTCAGTAGTAGGATTGTTCTCATTATGGCCTCCATGCTGGTGTGTTAGTGGCTGGCGTAAAGCCACGCCCAAGGTGAGTAAAGTTCCAGTCGACAACTATCATGATCCGTGAGTAGTTAAGTCTGTAGCCTACGCTGTACAGGTATTGCCAGCCAATTTCCCTAGGCCCGCTCGATGCAGTAGTCCAATCAAAGTAAGCGTAGCGGCTGGCAGGGTCTGCGTGTGTAATAGTACGCTCTGGGAGGTCAAAAGTGATAGGGCCTGTGGGGCTGTTGGTCTCATATATCTTTGTAAAAATAGCACGGTCTGTAAGCCCCAGATTGCCTGCCCCGTAATATTGACGGTCCAGTCCGTTTATTCGAGTTGATGGAACGGAGTGACTTGGTGTATTAAAAGTCAATCCGGGAGATGATATACCGAAGTTACCCTGATTCCAGTATTCGCCGTCGACCGTATGAGAATAGAAATCGCCAAGTGCTGTCCATGAGTAATAGGACTCAGTACTTGTTTCTATTGCTTCAGCCACGGCATAAACTTTGACGGCTGCCACGAAATTATTAGTCAGCGCCCAAAGCGACGGATAAACCACGCTGCACCCTGTAAAGGCATTATGCTTGCGTTCGTTGGAATATCCAAAAATGGTGACGTAGCTCCACCATTCCGGAGTAGAATCGATTGTCGCCAAGCCGCGTTCTTGAAACGAAAACAAAGTTTCGGCGAAGTAGATTGGCGAGGTAGCTGCATAATTATTGGTCGCTGTTTGGGTGATAGCCGAGAAGTCGGCCAGCAGATCAGCTTTCGTGTAGCTGTCATAATAAGCCGGTGCGTCGCCAGAGCCGTACTCAAACTCGCTGACATAGTTCGTATAAGGATGGCTGTAAACAATCTCAGTACGGCCTGTGCAGGTCAAAGCATTTATACCGCCGATATAGACGGTCCGGTTCAAGTTCGTCAGGATCTGGGCGAAGGCATTCAGCTTGTTGGTCGTTATCCGGCGGTCATCCGTTGCCGTAAAAGCCGAGGCGACTGCGTTTGACGTTGCCGTGGCCGTGATAGCTGAAGAAGTCGAAAGGTCAGATGTCACGTTGAAATAAGCATTTGTTTTAGCATAAGCAGCTGTTTTAACTGATATCGCAACATAGATTGGCGCGACATTCGTCTGAGCTGGAACCCATATTTTGAGGACGGAAAGCGAGTTCGTAGGTGTCGGAATCGGATAGCCAGGATAATAAGGTTCCGGATATGCCATCACGTCTAAAAACTGATATGATGGACCGCCACCGCCAGAATACATAAACAAATAATCCCCGGCGACAATGCTCCAAGCCAGGCTTTCGTAGGCTGCTGCCCCTTCTTTCTTGATATAAAAATTAATCTGCCAGTTTTGCGCCCACGTCTTATTAATGGAATAGTCAGTTTCGTAAGGTCCACCAGAGTAGTTATAGAGGTAAATCGGAGAAGCGGCCGATGGAGGCTGAACGTATGCAGATTGAATGGATGTGTGGCCGGAGACATCCATGATGCTGCAAAGCGAATAGCCGGGATTGTTGGTATCCGTCAAGCTGGCATTAAACGTCAAGGCAAGCGAATTCGTGCTGAGCCAGAAAAGGTTTGTATATGCCACATTGCTTGCCGAGTAGGCAAACATGGTCACACGGCTATGCGTCGGATAACTCCATTGCTCCCAGGGAAAGGCATAGGACCACTCAAAAGGCCACCCGGAGCCTGCGGTCTGAAATCCGTTGGTATTAGACAGGCTTAAGGCTGCGCCACGGCCGTAGACGAGATTAGCCAGGGGGACGTTTGTCAGGCTTACGGCCGTGTAGATCGGTCCTGATCCGTCATCGGTCGTAATGGTCTCATGGAAAAGGCTGTTGTTTGTCCATTGCCGGCTTGCGGTCGTAACGATGGTATCTGCAAAGGTGTTGGTCGAATACTGATAATAGCGATTAGTCACGGCCCAGCCGCCGCCGTTCAGTTCATCCACCACGTATCCGGCCACTTCCTGCGTGTCGCAATAGCTGCCATAAGAAACAGCCAGCTCGGCTGTGTTGGAGAAGGTTGCCGATGTCCAGAATATAGCCCCGTCTGACTTAGTAACGACCTGACGGACCTTGTTGGCCATGTTCAGGATGTCCTGATATTTGGTAGGCGAATAGATGCTGTTTGAGGGGTAAGCGTTGCCATAGCTGTTGACGGATTCCCAGTCCGGAACCTGCGTTCCAGTCAGGTAAGGCACGACTAGGACCTCTTGAACCTGCTCAAAGATATCGGCGGTATCCTCACCCATGACGCGCGGATCAGCGGGACGGTTAAGCCAGACTACCCCTGCAACCAGGATTGCAGCAGAGATATAGTAATGACCGTATTTAATCATGCTACTCATGGAATAGAATAACACTCCCCCTGCGGTCGCAGGTCACTGTGCAGGTCTGGCCGTCCGAGCTGGCCGTGATGTCATAGAGAGCCAACGGCAGCAATTCAGGTGTCGCTGGTGTCCAGACGTAATTCATCGCCGCCGTAATGACACCCGTGCTTGTATTGTAGACTACACACACAACGCCATTTGCAATGGTAACCGTGGGCTCGGTAGCCAATGTCAGATATTGGCTCTGGATCTGGAAGTGGCAGCGCGTCAATGTAATGATCCCGGAGGATATGCTTTTAATGTCAAAGGCTCGTGGATAAACGTTTGTTACCGGGCGAGACTCACGGCTTGGCTGCTGTGCAAGTGAAATTATTTTACCGTTAAGTGTCTGCTTTTCGGACAACCCGAGACCGGTCGTGACATTGTTTTTGATGATGGATATTACCATCGCTCTAATGTCATCTGCCCGAATCTCTTCTTCTTTTTTGGGTTGTCTTAACGAGTTCATACAGCCGGCGTTTCATATAAGTCTGTATCCCAGGAGTCAGCACCCTGCCAAGTTTCCGTCCGTAGCCACGTCTTATCCTGCTGCTGAACTGCTTGATCCGAGTTCTTCAGATACACATAATCCGCAATGTTTACCGTTGGCGTTTCGATCATTGCGCAATTGCCTGTATTCGGCATGCTGCTGTAGGTCGATTTTTTTGATATGACAGGGGAAAACGCAAGATAACCCTCAATCCCTGCTGCAAGCTTCTGGCAAACCTTCAGTGCTTCGCTATCTGCAGGTAGATCTTCCCAGTCAGCATCAACCATCGGATCCGCCTCGCGTGTCAATGTGTTTAGAGGCACTTGATAGTTGCGCTTGCGCTGCTGCGGTGAATCCCTCCAGGCTGATACCAGATCAATGCAGGTCTGTGTTGCACCGCTTCCCTGGGAGACGAGTTTAGGGTTGGAAGTCAAAGGCTTCTCAATAGAAACCCAGTTAATTTCCCATGTGGTATCCAAAGCGTCAGGATATGTGTCGGTCGTGGTACCCTTGCTAACGATATTAAGCGTAAGCTTTGCCATTGCTCCCGGAAGCAGACGCATATCAGTTGATAGAATAACCCAGTCAATTTCATACGTGCTGCCCTTAGCATACACACCATTCTGAAGGGCCTCCATGGTTGTACGCTTGCCCTTGATAACCACTTGCCGAGTAATCGTATCAGCAACCGTCTTGCCGCCCTCAGCCTGGACTTGGTTGTCACAGTTGCCTTTATAAGTTACTGGAGTGCTCATGCGTATACTGCCTTTGTTGATGTGCTTTTGTCTGCGATGCGCTGCAGGACATTTAGCATGGACTTGGAAATAGAGACGTGCTCGCGGGTCATATCCGCAAGCCGGGATGTAGAGTCGCTACCGCCGATGGTTCCGCCGATCCGCTGGAGGGCGTCTGTGGCCGCTGCCTGACCGGCTGCGTTGGAAAGCGCCTTGATTGGGCTGTCCGGGAGAGCGATTGCTCCTGTGCCTTCAGGCCCCTTCTGGTTTGCCGAGGTGTACAGGTCGCGTTTCTTTTGCTGATAGGTGGTAGAAGCGGCATTGAAAGCGTCTGAAATTTCTTTTTTCTCCTGGCTCGCATCGTAAATCTTGTTTCCTTTGCCGCCTTGCGCCATGCCCTGCAGGTCTTCAAGGTTCTGCGTCCACATGTCCTTCATGCTCGTCATCTGGAATCCCTCGAGCCCTAGAACCTTGTTGACTCCAGGTATCTTGGACAGGCCGAGCATGATAGCTTCAAGCTGCACTTGCCAGCCGGTTGCGAAGGCTGCGAGCGGATCGGATAGGATGTCCCAGATTGCCTTGCCGATGTCCATGAAGACGCTGATAATCCCGTTGGCTGCTTCTTTGATGCCGATCATTAAAAGGTTGCCTACCAGGATACCCCAGTCATTCTGCCGGAACATCTGTACGACCGTACCGATGAAATCGCCGATCATCTGGCCTACCCCTGTAAGGTCAATCCCATCCAATGCAGCCGTCACTTCGTCAAACATAGGAGCGATCCCCTCGGCTATGCCAGCCCAGAAGCCCTTGGTCTTTTCCTTGATACGGCCCATGCGGTCGCTGATATTGTCAAAGGCTGCCGCGCTTCGGTTCATGACGCCTGGCAGACTCCCGAGGCTGTTGGCTGCCGTGCTGATGGCATTGGGGTCCTTTAGGAAGGAAAGCATCTGATTGCCGGATCGCCCGAAGATGCCCATGGCTGCAGCCGTCTGTTCGGTAGGGGATGCCAAGTTACGGATCGCCGCACCGATGGTGTCAAACTGCTGCTGCGCCCCCATGCCTTTGAGCGCTTCCATGGAAAGCCCTAGGCGGTCAAACATCTTGTTTGTAGGCTCGCCATTCTCACTGACCCCAGCAAGGCTCCGGCGCATGATCGCTAAAGTCTGACCGAGAGATTCAGCACCTACACCCGTATCCGTGAAGGCTTGCTTCAGAATCATGAGTTGTCCGGGTGCTTCACCCGTCTGAGCGGATAGATCCGTCAGGGCTCCGCCCAGGTCAAACGCATCCTTAAGCTTGCCGCCAACGTCCATGGCAACGTTAGCCAGCAGCTTCATGCCTTCGACAGCCTTTCCGAGTGGGGTCGTGAACGCCCCGCCGTCGAGCTTAAGGATTGCGCTTAGTACGAGTGCCATGTTTAGTTTCCTTGATAATTCCTACTTTTTTGCGAAGCTTGTCCAGGGCTTCCACTTCTTCCAGGGTGAATCCGGTGCTCTCACCGCTTGCCGACTTGATCTGCCTCCACATCAGCATCAGCTGGGATACGGAGGTTTCCATAATCTCGGTCCACGACCATCCGAAATTAAGCGCGATGGTCGCGGCGAGGGCGACTATCCAGCCGTCTCCGTTTTTTTTTGACCGTCTTCTGATCCGGAGGCAGGAACCATGCCTTGAGGGGCTACGTCACTGATGCGCTGCATGATGCGCTTCATGGCCTGTACGAGCTTGGCTCCATCCATGACGGGTATTCCCTCGCCCCACTCACAGACGGCCCTGTCAAAGCTCTTATCGGCCAGCATGCGCTTGCATTCAAACGCAGGGGTGGCCAATACGAAAATAGTCGGCAGCACATCGCCAAGGGTGATGTCTTTAGCCTTCTTCCCGGACATGACAGGGCTGTTGATCGCCTCAAGGATCGCAGCCTTAGACAGAGAAACTTCGGAAAGCGTGACCTTTCCGACCGTCTCGCCGCATGCATTGATTGCCGCCAAAGCGGATTTTGGATTATCCATAGAGTCCTTTCTCCGGATCCGATTAAGCGAACGTGCTGTTCGTGTACTTCTTAGCCGTGATGGACCACTTGGTCAGTCCCTTGCCTTCGGCATTCTTTTCGCTGCTCATGACAAGCAATCCGGCTACGCCGTCGATCTGGAGAACAGTTCCAGCGTCAGGCTTCGTACCGGCTGACGGTGCCAGAATTTCAAGCTGCACTGTCGATTCGATGTCATAAACGACTTCTCCGACCGTCGCGCCCATGCTGTTGGGTACGGGTTCGGTTTTCGCGTCATCCTTGAGGGAGTGACTCAGGCAAGTGCCGAGCGTCGTGATTCCGTCCGCTCCCCACTTGACATTCGATCCGCCTTTGATTGTGTATGTGTTCGCCATAAATACCTCTATTCCTCTGTTGTTTCTTCAACTTCATCCGCATAAAGCGGCTCATAACGCAGGGCGTAGCCGTGCATCGCGCTGCCGTCCTGATACTGCAAGGGAACCATTCCCTTATAGACAGCCTGTGATACCAGGTCAGTAATGTCTTCCGTCCGGATCAACTTGCGAAGGGATGCTATCTTATCCAACACGGATATTGAATCTCTGCCGTCCCGTATCTTCAGCCCCTGCTTCTGTGCCACGCCGATCCGGATGTTCGGACGTAGAAGCGTATCTTCCAGGAATTCATCATTGGCGGGTTCATCACCGCCATAGAACAGGACAACCGCGCAGCCGTTAGTCTGTCCGGCTGAAAGTAGATCTATCGCATGCGCCGGATCATCCGCAACCGTGACGCGAGCGTTGTTATCAGCCGCCCACTTGGTACGGATAAGCTCTTCGTATGCGCTCAAAAGTTGTGAAGGTGTCATGTTCATGCCATCAGTCCTGTGGTTGGGGTCGCCGCGAGTTCGACAGTCTGGGCCTCACCGGCTCCGCTCGCCCCTGCGTCCGGGCGTTCAGCCCCGGATGACAGGTTTGTCAGCCGCTTTTCAGCAGCGTTGGCTTGCGAAGAGAAAGGATTGGCCTTATCCGTGAACCCACGGCGACGGAAGAGGATCTCCAGGATAAAGACCTTCAAGGCATAAGCCGCCGGTGCCGCGTATTCAGAAGGTGTCGCCCCGCCGAATGCGTTTGTCACGCGATCGGCTGCCGAGGCCTGCACCTGCGTCCATGCCGCTTCATCTGCCGTGCCGTCTTTGTTGTCATCCAGCGCGTCAGTGATATCCGTCAGCGTCATCTCACCTTGAAGGTCTGTTATTTCCATGGTTATCCCCTTGGACTATGCAACTGCTGCCCAAGCCGTCACGGCGATGCCGCCGCGATAGGCCAGGAACGGGAGCGTCAGGAATGCTTCGCCGCGAGCGTCTGTACCATAGAGGTACTCATTGCGCATGAACACGTTCTCATCCGTGTCTTTGGCCATAGCCGTAAACACAGGCAACTTGCGCTGCTGGACGCATACCGGCTTGATGCCAGCCTTCTCGGCGAGAATGAACCAGGCAGCCGCGTTATCGCCGACAAGGTTCTCATCCACGCGGACCTGCAGGCTCATAGCCGGGGAGACGTTGGACACGCTCACCGCTCCGTCGCTGATCAGCGTCGCCTCGCAGATAGCCTTAGCCGTCGCTTCCAGGCTCGGGCCGACTACCAGGTACTTAGGCGTGACCTTTGCGGGCTGGTTGCCGTAGAGCATCCAGGAGCGCATGGTTGACAGGCCAGTTTCGACAGCGGCCTTCGACAGGGCCGTTGTAGCGCAGTTCGTGATGCTAATGTTAAGATCAGCATTCAGAATGCGGCCTGTGCAGAAGAACTTATTCTGGTCCGCCCAGTTTCCGTTTGCCAGGAGAGCGGCGATCCCGAGTTCCTTCCAGAGTTCCTGCGCGGCGGCACCCATGGAGGACATCAAGGGCGAATAAACGCCGAAGTTATCATCTTCGATTGCCGTGCGGGGAACACCGATAGTGCTCTCGAAACTACGGTTTGTCACAGTGATCTCGCCGACGTTGAGGTTATTGATCTGGCGTTCGCCGATCCATTCCTTCATGCCCGGAACCTGGTTGAGCCATGCGTGAACAGTGGCTGCACCGGAAACGACCATCATCATGGCCAGCTCAGTAACGATAAGCTGGTTGACGTAAGCGCGTGTCATCGCGTTCGCCATCGCATCATTGAATCCAGTTTTGTACGTCTGGAAAAGGGATGCCAAACTTGCTGCATTGATAATCATAGTAGTATTTTCTCGTTTTGGGGTTTTGGTTTGGGGGCGGGCCTCACACGAGGCCACGCCCTAAGATCAGGTTCCTACGGTCATCGTAGTGCTGCCAAGATTAATGGCAACCCACACGGAACCGGTTGAAATGAATCGGACAGCCGCGCCGATCCGATGGCCAGTGCCATACGTGATACTGTCAGCAGCTGCATCATTCGGCGCGATCAGCGTGTCAGCCGTAGCAGCCGAAACAGTGGGTGCGCATGAGTCACTGCCGATGATGACAAGATCAAACCACGAACCAGCAGCCGCCCCGTTCGCCGGTAGCGTAATGGCCACGGTGTTGTTGGTATTGAGCAGCAACACCTTGCCGTAGTGCGCACTGGTGATGGAGAGGGTTGTCGCCGTGATTGCAACGGTAGACTGCACAGACGGCCTCAAAGCCCCGGTTACAGTCAGCGTTCCGCCGACCGTCGCCTCGCCGGTGATGTCCGCCGTTCCGGTTGCCGTGAGATTTTCCACGGTCGCCGTGAGCAAGACATCCTGATTGTAGGTGTCCACCCATACGCCGTAGGCATCAACGTCGACCACGCGGCCGGCCGGGATGTCATTGACAGCCGATGCCGATTTCCAGACGCATACCGAATTACTGACGTAAGCCAGCTTTCCGATATCCCCGTCATCAAAGCTCGCGCCATTCGTCCATCGGAACACCCCGCGCTTGATCAGCACGGTTGCGCCTACTGCCGCTGACTCTTCCGCACGGCCAAGGACTGCATAGTTTGCGGTGTCCGCAGCCGGATAGGCTTCGTCATCGCTCGACAGGATCGCAACCATCTCGCCCTTGACAATCGCCGCCCCTGCAGTAAGCTGCACGAACTGGCCATCACGCTCAGGCGTATCACGCTCAGCGGCGATCACACAGGATGCCAGCGACAACGCGACCATAATCAACACATTCAATTTCTTCATTTTCATTTCCTCAATTTCAGTTTCAAGTTCCAGGCTTCCACCTTTAACTTTTTACTTTTTACTTACCTTTACCGTATACCTTCTCTGGATCCTGACCGCAGGCCAGAGCAATCGCACGCTGTTCTTCCGTGATCGTACCGATAGCGCCTTCAGCCACATGGGCCGGAGTCTGGGCGCTCAAGGGAACCGTCACCGGCAATGCCGCGACATGCTGCTTCAGGGCGTCCAGCGAGAGCTGGCCGATAGCTTCAGCATTCAAAGCCACTACTTTGCCTTCGATCCGTGCCGACAGAATGACCTGCTCTTTATCGCGCTTGGTCATCTCGGTGCGGAAACCTTCAATGCTTGCATTCAGCGGGGCTACCGCGTCATTGACAAGCTTTGCGACATCCACGCTCAAAGGAGCGGGTGCTGCAGGGGCCTTCATGGCCGCTTCCAAAGCTTCCATGATCTGTTCGTCCGTTGCTTCCGGAGCGAGTTTGAGCATGGCAATCAGTTTATCTCTCATGAGTTGTTCCTTGTTTTGGTTAGTACTTACCAGCAATGCACTCAGAGGCACATCAACGAATTCCATTCCCGGCACCGCGCCGACGCGGCACAGCGCCACGCTGGTGATCCCCACTACGTTTCCCTGCTTATCGCACAGGGGCGTAGCTGATACGTCAGCATAGTTATGCGCCTTGTCGAGTCCGAGCGGAGTCCACGAATGAATCAGCATGTACACGCCATCCTTCGGCACAACTTCAAAGCCCACGTATCCGGCCACGTCACGCGGCTCTTTCGAATCCGCATAAGCCGTGGTGCCGGGCGTAGTGTTGTGTTCGAAGTCAAGCGGCACCTGGTTGAACGGGTAGACAGGACTCTTCATGTTCGAGAGCAGCATGTCGCCCACTACGACCTTTGCGCCCCGCGCATTCAGATTCTCGCCCCAGTTCAATACCTTCACGCGCTTCGGCAGTTTGCCAGCCTCTATCAGGCTTGGCATTGCCGCCGCGAGTGTGATGACGCATCCATTTTTCTGTGTCGCCCAGTGATTGCTTTTCATGGCCGGAATATTATCTTAATCCGTTATATAGCGCGTGTGCGCGTGGGGTCCATGGGGGAAGTTCTAAAGTTCTAAAATGCTAAAGTTCTAAAGTAAAATGAAAAAGCCGCGCCAACGAGTGGCAGCGGCTAGAATTTTAGAACTCTCGAACTTTAGAACTTTAGAACTGTTTCTTCAGATGGCCCTCCAAGACTTCCTTGATCGCCTTTTCAGCTGCAGGCAGCGCGGTCCCGTTGGCTGCTATCGGAATGAAGGGACGCGCCGGTATGTTCTTATAACCGAAGTTCTGAGCATTCGCCTGGGGCCGGTCGCTGCCGATCTCGATCTGGTCGCTCTGCGGCGCATTCGCCATCAGAGAGCGCATGAGAATGCCTTCATCCTTCAGCGGCTTGTCATGCCCCTTACGCTTGATCGTTGCAGCTGACAATGCTGGCCATGACGTCATGCGCATGCGCATGCCTGGATTGTTGAACGACTGCTCGCCAATCCCGATGACAGCTTCAGCCGCAAGCTTCAGCAATGGCCGCTTATCCTTCATCTTATCCATTGCCCTACGCAAGTCCGGGCTGATCAAGTCGCGTATGTTTAGTTCAGCACTCATTAGCTTATCGCCTTAAAGTCCGGGTGAATGGCCCCGCCATTAGGACATACGTTTGCAAAGTGTTCGCACTTGCCCTTACGGCAGCTATACCGTTCAAACAGCCCGTTCGCACCTCTAGCCTCAAATACATTTTTTGCCTGATGATAGCGCCCGCAACAATGACGCAGAGGACAGTTTCCGTTTACGCATTTCTTATCCATTGCCCACCTCCCCAGTTTCAAGTTTCGAGTTTCCAGTTTCAACCTTCTTCACATAATCATCCAAGTGGCAACCGATACGAAGCAGCATAGCGATTGTCTGGACAAGCTCTCTCCGTGCAAGCTCCCTATTGCCGATCAAAGCGGCCTCCAAAAACTCCATGTATTCTTCACCAAAAATAGAGTACCCGGTACAACCGTCTTTCGATTCATTATTAAATCTGGCTCTGTTGAGCTGGGCTTCAACCTCGGCTAAACTGTCAGCAGGATACAGCACATCCGGCCACTCCGGATAATACTCGACTGCACTATAAAGCTCCACAATCGCATCATCACATAAAGCTTCTAGCGCCATCTGCTCTATGACTGTCTTGATTTTATTCATGTTGTCCTTTCCGTGTATTCCGTGGTGAAAAAAGTTATAACAGTTCCACTATAATGCCGCCAGTAAGCGAGTATGTCTTATTCCCGACAGTAAACGTATTGTTTGACGTGGAAGGCGGATAAAGATCATACTTCTGTAACCTGTTCATCTTCATATCCTGTTCAACAAGTTTGAAGTTCTCATTACTGATTCTTATGTGATTCGTCAGGCATGACCACGCAGCCACCTCATTCATGTCGACAGCGTCGCAATTCTTGGCAATACTGATAATCGCCTTCCACATGCGTCGATTATTGATTACATCCAGATACGATCCGCAAGTCATTACTAAAACACAAATTCCCAGTAAAAAAATTGCGTAATCCCTCAAATCCATCCGTGTAATTAAACTTTTTTTCATTTTATTATCCTTTGTGTCTTTGTGTTCTTTGTGGTTAAACTCTCTTCGCCTCGCCGTTCAGTTCCATCAGATTCTTTTCCTTGCCGCCGATCTCAACCTTGGTCGACCGGAAAGCCGTCGTGATATCCTTCCACTGATCCGGCGTGTAATCTTCTGCCATCCGGTCCATGTCCACCGTCAGATCCTTCGGGCTGAAGCTGAACCCATTCTGAGAAGGCCCCGGCAGCGCTTTACTGTCCGCAATACCCTTCTCTTCAGCCTGGCTCTTCGTCATCTTAATCACCATGCACCGGCAGCCCCAGTCCCACGGCGGGTAGTGCGTGTCCCAGAACGGATCATCCCAGGGAAGCACCTTTCCATTGAGCGCGGCATGCTCTGCGCGTTCCTTGCCGTCTGCCATGGTCACATACATCCAGTAAGGGAAGGCGTCTGACACTTCCACGGCCGACGCATAGCGCCCGACCGCGTAAGCCTCAAAGCCGTTGACGCGCATGATCAGCTGCGCCCGAGCCTTTGCGCCCTCGACATCGCCGATCTCGGCTGCTATCTCATTGCGGACCTTGCGCCAGTCGCCGCCCTCGGGGATCTGGGCAACCAGATCCTGGATGCGCCGGAGCTGCGCCAGGTCATCCAGACGCGCAGCCGTAAAGGCCCTGGACTTCAGCTGATCCGGAAGCTTCCCGAACGCCCCAGGGGTCATTGTCGCCTTGCCCCTCAAATAATTCGCCGCCACCTTGTTCTCTTGAATCTTCATTTCCGAAACCTCCTTTTGTTATTCCTAAAAATCACACCGAAAATAATGGCGCAGCAGGTAACCGGCCACAGCATGGCAAGCGCAAGGCTGCTGATCCAATTATAACGGGTGCGCCACAGATAGGTTATAAATGCATCCGTAGCCATGCACATAAGCGAAAAAGCCAAATACACTATCATGATAATTGATCCGTCTTTCATATTGTCATCTGTTTATAAATTCTGAGTGCTATCATCTGGGCTTTAAGCTCAAAGTCGTTTGTCTTCTCACGCCATTTCAACACAAGAAGTTCAATCCACTCTGGTGAGTTTACATCAAACTTCAGGCCGAAGTGAGAAGAGAGATCTACCATAATCATTTTAGCTGCATACGAGCTCGAAAGATAATTAAGGTTATGCCTAATAACTTTAGCCCACGAATTGACTATCTGCTTAGATTCCCACGAAAGAGACTCATAAGGCGCATGGCGACCCAGTTTCAAGTTTCCAGTTTCAATTTTCATCTTATCCCTTCCGTGCCTTTCCGCCTGCCCGCCGTAGCTTTAGCGAAGGTGGGTGTTTTCCGTGAGCAGTCGATGTTTTCTGTTTCTGCTTCCAGCCGCCGAGCCCGTTGACATGCAGGTAATTCTCGCGCTCTTCGCTGCCATCCTCCCACATCTGCGGATTATCCATGCACTCTGCCAGGTGCCGGAACCATGAATCAAGGTCGAGGATCCAGCAGCCAGGGGAAATCTTCACAAGTTCGATATGCCCTGCCCGTGAGAGCCGCATCATGGTTTCGTATTTCCGGTTTCGGTTCATGTCCCGGAGACCAAGCGCAGCGCACAGCTCCGAACAGAGCCGGTACCACCGCCCGCCTACCGGAACAAAGTTATAGGTCCCGTCCGGCTGCGGGGCGAACTTGCCGACCTGCATAGCCGGAACCTCTGCCCCCCGCTTCGGGACGTATGCATTCTTATCCGGAGCGACCCGAAGCATGTCCGGCTTAGACAGTTCATGGAACCGCTTGGCTGCCTCTTCCGTCATCTGGCGGTTGCGCGGTTCTAAAACCAGAGCCGGACCCCCGAAAAGATCATGTTGAACTAATTTTTGTGCGTTCATCTGGCATCTCCTTTTAAAATCGCTAGAACGGGCGGGGGGAACGGGGGGAAACGGGGGGTAAGCCATCGGACGCATCAACATGCGTTTTTTCTACACCCCCCCTTAAATCGCATTTTAAAGCGGTTTCCGTCGATGCTGGCTTAGCTTGCTTTTTAGCCCTTGAGCGCAGGGTGAAGATTACCTGCCAGACCTGCTTAGCATTCGCATCCGAAAGCTTCACCTTGTGGATCTTCTCCATCAGCGAATTGGCGTAACGCATGGCTCCCTCTTCGCCGCCGAAGGATGAACCAAGCTCTTTGCATTCTTCCTTAAGACGCCAGACCGCCCGGCGCACTTCGTCTGCAGACTGCTTGATTGAGCAATGCACCTGCACCGTGCGCTTGCCGGACAGCACAAAAAATCCGTCCAAAACCTTATTGAACTCCGTCTGGTTGATAGTCCGGAAGCTCGTCTTGCAGACAAGATCCCAGAGCGTCTGCTTCCGCCAGTCATCAAACTTCACATCCGTCAGCCCCAGCTCCGTCTGTTTCTTATGGGCTGCATTCGCCGCCAGAATCAATTCGCGTACCTGCTCGCGATTCAGGAAAAACGCTCCCTGTGCGACAATCGCCTCTATATCCTTTCCCGCTTTACTCATAGTATCAGTCCCTTCTTTCAACGTCTCACTTTAAAAATCCCCCCGGACTCGTCGCCGCCGGGAGTGTCGGCGGTGTGGTTACTCCGGCTTAGACTCTTCGCCTTTGCACTTTTTCACTTTTGACTTTTCACTTTTAGCTTTCTTCTCGGCTGCCTTGGCATCCTTATCAGCCTTCGCCTTGGCTGCCTTCGCATCCGCATCAGCCTTGTCCGAATCCTTCGCCTTCAGGATATTGGCTGTGGTCTTAGCGACCGTCTTTGTACGTCTCCATACTGCTGGCATAGTTATTCACCTCCTTCCTTTTTCAGTTCAACAAAAAAGTTTTCCTTGTTCGCGATCTTCAACCCGACCGCCGCCAGGTTGGCAATCAGCCCATCCTGCTTCATCGCGTAAGCCGTCAGGATGGCATCCTTGTCCAGTTCCGTCTTCTCACGCAGGAACGGCTTGAAGCCCGGATTCAGCTTCATCATGTCAATGGTGTGCTCAATCTTCACGCCGCCGACCTGCTTCACAGCAGCCGGGCAGGTACGGAAGCCGATGATGCCATGGATCAGCTCGACGCTCTTGCGCGTCTCGAACTCCGCCTGGTTCAGCGTCGCCCACGCCTGGATATCACCGAAGAACGCCTCGGCCTTCTCCGTCAGCTCCGTCAGCTCCGTCTCATACCGCTTACGGATCGCATTAATCTTCTCCTCCATCTCCAATGTCTGCTGCTCCCGCTGAATCTCCAGCCGTGCATACTCGCCCAGGACTGTCTCCAGCTCCTCGCGGTCCCTGATCGTTGTCGGTTTCGTCATTTTCTTTGCCATAGTCTCTGTCCTTTAGAATTGCCTTATTGCCTTATTGCGTTATTGCCTTATTGAAAAAAAAGGGCAGGCCTGCGCCGCTGCCCGGTCGGCGGACCGGTTAGGCCGGTTCGTCTTTCACGTCCTGGGTCGCCACCGTGTTGGTGAACTGAACGGAGAAGAACTGATTGATCTCAGTCCCGGCCGTATTCACGCTGCTGCTCTTAGCCATCTGCATCATCGTGGGCTTGTCAGCCGCTGCGAGTGCATCGTATACCTCGAACAACTGGTTCAGCAGTGCGAACAATACCTTGCGGATATCGCCCGTAGTCCCGTCAGCCTCGGCGGCTGTCATCTCCGGAAGCGATGCGATTGGGAACGTCACGTTCGTCGCGTTCTCACTCCAGCTTGCTACCCATGTACTTGGTTTGGGGTCAAATGCCATTTCCTATTCACCTCCCTTCATGCCTGGCTGGCTCTCTTTCGTTGTTTCTAATTTATAAAGTTGTCCATGCTTTTCCCGAAGCAAAGCGACACATAAAACAGTTAAGATATCCTCGCGCTGCATATTAATATTTTCAAGGAACACTCTCACCCATGTCGGATCGTACATCATGGCCCAACGGTTAATTGCATCAAAGCCTTCAATTCCGTATGCGGATCCATCAATTTTCTTAATAATCTTGAGCATCGGAATAGTTCGATCCATTGTGTAACTAGTCATATCCTACCTCCTCTTAAGAACAGCCTGAACCGCCTCGGTCACGGCTGGCACTTCAAGCCCTCTCGTGCGGATCCGGCGGGCCACGTCCCGGACAAACGCCATGCAACCGTTCTGGATGGCAGCAGGCTTGATGATGCGGGAAGCCATAATAAGCTCCTGCTTATCCGCGTCCGGGAAGATGTTCGCCAGATAGGACCGCACATCGCGCTCGCTGAACTCAAGCTTGACGCGCTCGCTGATCCGGTTGGTCGAGAGCTGACGGGCCTCGACATACGCCGCCTTGTGAAGCTTCGCCCACATAGCCGGGATTCCGATCATGACGAATTCCCCTGGCGTCCGGTTGGTCAGGCTCTTAACCACATTCATGCAGTGGGGCCCCATGTGATGCGCCTCATCAATGATCAGGCAGCGGCGGGCGGCATTGAGCAGCTCACGGCACTTCTCAAGACGCTGCATCCCTGACAGACCTGCCACGGATTCCCATCCCAGCGCATGCAGGATCTCGCCCAGCATCGAGCTCGGGGAATCGTTCCACATATCCGTCGCCTCGATCATGACAATGCGTGAACCGTACTTACCGCACAGCACCTTGGCGGCGGTTGTCTTGCCCATGCCGGACTCGCCATCCACGAATACGACGCGATCCGTCCCCCAGCTCTTCATGACTTCCAGCACGGCCAGCCGGACTGCCACCACGGCAGGCAGATCATCATACAGAAGCTCGCCGGAGTCATTGCCGGTCATCTCCTGGATGATCGTAAAGACGCCCTTGTAGTTGTTAAGCTGCTTCTCCAGGTCATAGCCGTCCAAGTTACCCTCGCGCATATCACGGAAGGTCTTCTCGCTGCCGAGCGCAGGGAATTCCTGCATCAGCTTTTTGAGACTGAAGCCACGCCGCCCGGCGTAGCCATCAATGGCGCGGGAGATTTCCTGTATCTCAGCCGCCGCGTCAACCGTCATCTTCTCGTTACTCATTGTATGTGTCCTTTCTTTGAAATCCATCCCCGTTTTCGGAACGAAGGCTGGGGATTCCTTCTAGCCGGCCTGGCATTCGACCGTCGCCGTCTGCCAGTCTATTCCTGCTTAGTTCTTTCGCTGCCCAAGCTCAGCACCTCAATCTGTTGTTCACTTGCAATCTTTGTCAATCGAATCTGTTCAGCCAACCAGTCGCGCACCTTGATGTAATTCTCCTTTGATTTAAAAGCATGACCTTTATACATGCCCCATCCATTTCCGCCGTGACCAGCCCGCACCCAGTACTCATAAAGATCATGCTGCTCTTCCAGCCAAACTTAAATTGTATTTTCCATTTCGTGCCTTTCGTGTATTTCGTGGGTAAAATCAACTAATCATCAGATCCCGTTCAAGCTTCGCCCAGTCCGGTGCGACTTCATCCGCTTCATCCGCAACCGTCCTGACCACCGGCATTGCCGTCCCGAAGGCGAATGCTTCCTTGGAAGCCGTCTCGCCGACCGATGTCTTGGCCTTCACGCCGCGCTCGTCAAACGCAGCAGCCTTGGCTCCGATCAGGGCGCGTGACCCGCGCTTGATCATCCGGGCTTCCTCCCTTGAATCCTTTGCGCCTGCCATCCAGAGACCTTCTGCGCTCTTCCAGATCATAGGCGCTGGACTGATGCAGCCTGCAGCCGGATCAATGACATGCCCCTTTGGGTATTCCTGAAAACGCTCTGCCAGTTCAACGACTGCACCGGACTGTATATCGGTCGGGTCAAAAGATACCAGCGCCTTAGCCCCGTCAAACATATAGCCTTGAGGCATGGCGAAAAGATAGGGATGGTTGAATCCGAAAGGTGAGCAAGCCGTGACTTGTATCAGGCCGCCTCTGAAAATTGTCCTTACCTCGCGGACTGGAAGAGCGAACGCACGGAGAGAGGATTCAAGCTTGTGCCCGTAGCCGATGCCCTTACGTGAGGAATATTCAGCTGCCGGAACCCATGAACCGTAAAGGTCGTTTTTGCTCTCAACAAGATCATTGTTCATCCAGGTTATGCTCTTATCCAAGACATTGAGAAACTCCGGCAACGTCGGGAAGTACTTACGCGGATCATCGCGCCCTTCACGGCAGGCAATCCACTGCTGGGTCTCAGTCTTCATTTCGCCCCTGAAACGTCCGATCTGACCGGAAGGCAGATTGACTGACATGACTCCCCAGAATTTATTAAACCACTGTTCGATAAGCTTCTGATTCGGACGTCCCTTAGCGGATATGACCTTGACACCTGCGGCCTTCATCATGTCAAGTGTCCGCCCCGCTTGCCATGCACCGCCTTCTAAAACGATTTCGTCAGGGGCGTATCCGTTCATCCTCCAGGAGCGTTCAATCGCCGCGCATACGTCAGAGGTATTGTACGCGTCATTGTTGCGCATGACGTAGGAATACCCCTTGCAAAAGCCCGTTGCGCAATCTATCGCGCAGAGGAACTGATAACGGGCCACCCGGCATCCGTACTTCACGACGCACGGATCCTTGCCGCGCACCCAGTCAACGCACACGCCGACGTTGACGCTAGCATCATCCCATACCTCACGCTGCCCAGGGACAAGCGGAAGGTTTCCATCCATATCCATTCTCAGGAATCCAGGGCAGAAGTGCCCGTTATTCTGTCCGGCCTTCGGATCGCGGTACCTGGCAACAACTGCATTGCCGATACGCATAGCTTTCTTCACCGATGAAGGAAGAGCGCTCCGCTTGCTCGCCCCCAGGATAGCCTCCCGGACTTCCGTCCGTAACGGGGACGTTGGTTCCTTGGCGGCCATCCGAGCCGCTAGAGTCATGGAACCCATGTCTTTCCGGCTATTGCTCTTCAGGTAAAGCTTGCGCAGATAGTCAGCCTCTTCGGAATTGACCTCGCACTTCGGAGGGCGACCAGTCCGCTGCAAGTCTGCCAGCCCGTCAAGCCCGGCTGAACGCTCCCGTTCATCCAGACGGGTAAAAGCCTGAACCGTCAAGCCAGATTCTGAACAGGCAAAAGCAAGACTCCATCCCTGGGATACGAGCCTTCTAATATTATCAAGTTTCGCCTTACGTTCTAACTGTGTTTTGTTCATGGCTTTTTACCGTATTACGACATGATCTGGTTGATATGCTTCGCAACCTCATCCTTCAACTGCTTCCATCTGGCAATGAAATGCTCTTGTTCCTTACGGTTAGCATCGTGGATGCACACAACCGAACGGCTAATAGTCGCCATTGCATTAAGGAGCAGTTTCGCATGATCAGTCGGAGAGCGTTCCGTCCCGGTTGTGGATGCCGAGCTTGAAGCAGCAGCCCTCCAACGGCGTATCGGTGTATCCCCCTTCATGACGTTGTCCAGGGATATCTTCATAGAGGCGACCTGCTTATCATTCGCTTCATCCCATACGATTGTCTTATGCCCATCCTCTTCTTTGGTCACAGGAAACTTGGCTGTGTACATCGCCCGAAGGAGCTGAATACCGCTTTCGACGTCCTGTTTACAGACGTGCAACCGATCGGAAATAGCCTTTGGCGTATAGGATGGCTCACATGAGTCAACCCCTCTCTTTGCTCCAGATTTATGGGGGTCGCTATTCTCAATAGCCTCTTGAAGAACGCATACTTGATGCAGTGCCAGATATGCCATTATGCGTTGGCCCGTTGTTACTTTACGGCGCATCGTATTACGGTAGACGCAGAAAGTATCAACATCAGCCCCATTCATCATGAACTGATTACAGATGGCCGTTTTAGCGCCTTTAGTCCTTAACCATTTAAGCCGTCCGCAGCCATCTAGAACGAAGAACTTATCAGGATCAATATCATGTTTACAAATTGTCAGAGGGTCATACCCCATAGCATCCATGGCATCAGATGCACAGGCTCGGTCATCCTCATTAGCCGGGAGGGCTAGCGCAGCCGGATGCTCAATCAGATTCTCCAGCGCGATTTCAGACGTGCCCATATAAACGGGCGTTGTATCTTTAGGCTGAACCGGTTGATTCCTTTCGACATACGAACCGCAAGCCTCGCTTTTCGCCTTAGCATTACGGTCAGGACATCCGCCTTTTTTGAAGTAATGACAACCTGAACATGTCGCGTCTTTCTGAGATTCTTTGTGTTTCATTGTGTGTTTACCTTGCATTGTTTTTATTGCCCTTCTTTAGATTGCGTCATTAATAGCCTTACGCTCAGCAATTTCCGCATATCGTAAAAGCGTCGTTTGCGAGACAGTATCATCCATGACATAGCCAACATAAAAAGCGGCTTTTTTTGCAGAAACTCCAAGGGTTTGAAGAAGAATAAACCACCTTGCCATGATGGTAATCTGCTCCAATGTCCTTTTTTGTTTTCCCTTCATTCTCATATTCTCTGTGTCCTTTGTGTTCTTTGTGGTTAAAATTCTCTTTGCTACTTCGCCAGGCGCTCAATGACCGCCGACCATCCGATGATCACCGCCCAGCAAGCCATCAATAGCACTCCACCTGCAACGCAAATGCTCACTACCAACATGCAGTGCTGCGTCTTTGTCCATCCATCATCCGTCCAAACTTTTTGAATACCGTATCTCATGTGTGTTTCTCCCTAGAGGTTTCCCATCTCGTCCTTTTGCGAAGCCGCCAGTACGCCATCCAGCGCCGGGCGGAAAGCTGAGCAGACATCAGGCGGCATGATCATGCCGCGCAATGTCCCATTCCTAAAATTGACCATGCAAAACAAGCCGCTTCCTTGAGTCTCGGGACCGATGCACTCGGCAAACGCATCCTGCATCTTCTTAATCTGATCCTCATTCAGCGGCAAATTAAAGGTGTAGTACTTCATGCCATAGCCCTTTCCGTGTTTGCCCGGTGGCATCCGCAGGCCGACAGATCCGCAGCATGCCAGCACTGGGTCGGCTCGGCTGCAAACTCGCTGGCTGGCTGGATTGAGACGGCCATAACTCCGAACCGTGTTACCTCCGAAACTCTGAACGCCCAGCCGGATCCGCGTGGCGTGACCGTCGCCCGGCGAACGATCAGCCGGTCCGAGCAGGAATACAAACGCTGCCATCCACGTCCGGTCACATGCCATCCGGTCGACGGCCAGAATTCGTGAGTGCTGGGTGTTACCGTGATTCTGCTCTTAAAGATGGGTGTATCGTTCATGGCGACCTCCTTAACCTAGCGTGATTTCCACGCATCAATCATCGTGGTAATTTCTACACGCATAACCATGGCAAACTTAGCCGGAGCCTTGATGTATCCCGGATTGCGCATCAGGTATACGGTCAGCGCAACGGCGTTCTTGCCTTCCTCATCAAGCTGGCGATACCAGAGGTTATCGCCCCACAGCTCGTTGGATATCTTCGCAACCTCAAGATTCTTTTGATCACTCATGACTGCACCTCCGCGACCATGCTGGAGGCGAATACGCAGGCGGCGTAGTTCCGCGCTTCCATGGCTGTCGTATAATCCTTGACGATCTGATCGTAATTGTGACAATGCGCAGGCATTGATTTAACCTTGCGCTTCGCCCATTCAAATCCGGCATCCGCGTCCCGGTAATCCTTGAGCAGCTTCGTCTGTAGACTTGTAAGTGTGATTGTCTTTTCCATGATTTCAGTCCCTTTCTTTTTTCCGCTTGCTTATTTCCGTTCAATAGGTATAAGCTAAAAACCGTTCAGCAGCCCAGCGCCTCTTTTACATCACTTACGATGCGTTTAGAGAGTGGGCCGTTAAGCTTGCCCTGCATCGCATACCAGGCAGTACTCTTAGGCCATCCGCGTGACACGACGAATTTAAGGAGCGACCCATGACCGAGACGCATAGCCGAGATACGTGCTTCAATAATGTTGATGGGGGCGTGCTTCATTTTTTTTGGGGCTCTATGAATTGTGTTCATGGCGTGTATCTTATTAAGAGGGCTTAATAATGTCAATAACAAAATTAAGAGAACTTAATAAATTTTCTGATAGGCTTATTTTCCTGCGCGGAAAAAGGTCTAAAGCTGAATTTGCTAGGGAAATAGGTGTTTCTCAACCTCTTTATCACCAATGGGAAAACGGTGCAATACCGACCTATGATAAAGCACTCTTAATAGCAAAGGCGTGTAATGTTCCGGTAGACGTGCTGCTAACTGGACATAATGCAATGCACACGCTAACAGTTACACATCAGACAAACCGGACCGGGATAATAAGCTCAGAAGTCAAGGATGCTGGCGAGCCATACGGAACTTCTCAATGCGAAAACTGCGTGCTTCTGAAATCAAAACTTTCTGCCATGCAGGATCTGCTGGACAGGGCAAATGCATCCCTTGATATTTTCATCAAACACGAAAGAGAGAAGGCTAAGAAATGAGTAAGAAAAGCGGTGGTTGCGGCGGAACAATAGTAACGGTAATTCTTGTTATTGGAGGGTTCTCCATATTTGCATCGTTCATGGCAAAGAATAATAAGACTGAACCAGTCCCAGAAACTGGTACTCCCAAACAAGTCCAAAAGCCTGCTCCCGAAAAAAAGACAGTTAGCCCCGAAGATGCTGAGAAGATCAAAATAAATAAGGCGGCGCAAGACGCTTATTATTCAGGTCGCAAGTTTATCGAAAATACATTGAAGGTTCCATCCAGTGCAAAGTTTTCAAACTTTTATGGAGACGAAAACACAGGATCCAGCAAAAACGATAATGGCAGGTATATCTCCTGGGGAACTGTTGAAGCTCAAAACGCTTTTGGTGTTCCATTGCGCGAATCCTGGAGAACCGAGATGCAAGCCGAAGGCGATAAGTGGCGTGTCGTTTATGCCAGGCTTGGTAATAAGACTCTGCTGGATACACGAAAAGAGTTTGTAACGGAGGAAATTGCCAGTACCAAAGAGTTTATCGGACTCACAAAAGAGCAGATGATTGCAAAGCTCGGGGAACCGATTAAGCAGATCAAGGAAAACAATAGCCCGGATGGTTCATTCATGATCTACACCTATTCCGAAGACAAGGGCAAGGAAACCTTTTTCACGATATTCTTCAAGGATGGAATCATTTCAAGCGGAATGTATAATGGAGTATCCTTCAGCAAGTAATTTAAAGTACATATAACACGACCCGAGCCGTTCACCTTAACCGGTGAGCGGCTTTTTTCTTTGTGTTTTTTGTGTTCTTTGTGGTTAAACATTAGGGCACCATCCCCACACACACGCGCACGTTTATAATGAATATGCCATGATGCGGCCTCATTCATAAGAGACCGACTCCCGGCGGCGGGTGGTGAAGCAATCCAGTCCTTTCGTTGATGATCCACCCGCCGCCTTTTAGAAAGGCAACATCATGGATACAGCGACAACGATCATATCAGGCCTCGTGACCATCGGCGCGGCATTCGCGACATGGCTCGTCTCTAAGCGCCGCGAGGCAAATAAGCAGCAATCCGAAAAGAACGCCCTTACACAAGCCGTCTATTCCGGCGATAAAGACGCACTTAATAAGCATCTTCGTAATTCGCTCTGCATCGGTTTCGCATTGCTATTTCTAGCCGGTTGCACGACGGCCCCTGTCTACGTTCCAGCCGACCGCGAGGTTTATCCGATGGTCAGCACCAACAACGTGCCGGGCTGGTTCGTTCCGAACGCGGTCATGGATGACATCTGCCGTAAGCTCTACGATGTCAAGTATGGCGAGGCTTCAAAGTGATTTGGCAATTCCGCCAAAGTTAAAGGAGATCAGTTATGTGGAAATCAGTATGGACATGGATTACAGGTGCGGCTAAAGCTCTCTGGGAATTCATCGGCCCGAGCGTCAAGGCCGCCGCAATCGAATTCGTGAACGACAAGGCACTTCAAGCCGCAGCCCTCGGGGCTGTGAAGGCTGCAGCCAGCAAAGCACTGAAAGGTGATGATGCATGGGCCGTAGCCCGTGAGGTTCTCATGGATCAGCTCAAGCAGACGGGTAAGACCGTCGCGGATAACTGGGTTGACACCCTGCTGCAGAATGCCTATTTCGCATTCAAGAACCAGAACTAATATACAAAGGGCACTCCGGGGACGTCCACCCGGAGACGCTAATAAGGCATTACTCTATGGAAACAGAAACTCTCACAGTCGGCGCAAGTGCTGGAATACTATCAGCAATCGGAGCTTGGCTTGCAATGTACCTGAAAACCCGTGTCACACAGAAGGTTGACGTGCAATCCCAGCCGCCGACACGTCTTGAGCCGAATCCCCTGGAGGTGCGCCTTGTTGATAAGTTTGTAACGCTAGAAGAGTTCACCGCCTTAAAGCAAAAGAATAGCAGCGCTCACATTGATCTGTTTGCAAAGGTAAGTGACTTTGTTCCCAAGAAAGATTTTGAAGCTCATGCCCTGGAGGATCGTGGAGACCACGCCGAATTATTCCAGACGCTTCGAGCGCATGAAGCCAGAGACGCAGACAACCGAGCCGGTATCAGCCAGCAGCTTGGCAACATTGACGGAAAGCTTGAACTGATTATTGCAACGATGAAAGGACATAAGTAATGAACCCACGTACAGTCATTCTTGCATTCCTGGCCGGACGCTCTCCGGCAGCCTACAGCGAAGAGGCTATCAAAACTCGGGTTACTGCCAGCGGACTTCTGGACGCTACGCCCACCTCGGTCAACAGTGAGCTTTCCTATCTCGCCTCTGATCGCATGGGCAAGCTTGTTGCAGTCGATGTAAACCCCGCATCCATGGAAGCCGTATGGTACGCTACACCCGAAGGCGTAAGCCGCTGGGTTCGGGACGGCCGTCTGCACGTCGGTTAAGGAGCACCATGAATACACGCTACTACAGATCAAAGATTGGCCGCCTTCCTTTCGCCATCCGCAACGAACTGAACGAACGGATCAGGGACGGCGAGAAGGGCAGCGACATTCTCGCCTGGTTGAATACGACCAAGGAATTCAAAGCCGTCGTGAAGTCCGAGAAGTGCGGCCCCCTGATCCCCCAGAATCTGACAGACTGGCGGGATACCGGTTATGCCGACTGGCTCACGGATCAGGGCGAAGCCGACCGCCTGCGCCGCGTCACAGAAAGCACGATGACTCTGATCCAGGCCACCGGCGGCGACCCGTCTACCGTAGCCGCCCGGATGGCAGCCGCCTCGCTGATCGACGCGGTGACGCAATCCGAAAGCCCCGAAGCCCTGAACAACGCCGCCCGTTCAATCGCTGCCCTCCGCAATGCCGAGCTATCCCATGAGAAGAACCAGCTTAGCCGGGAGAAGCTGGCCATGGACGGCCAGACCCTGGAACTCGCCAAAGCCAAATTCCGGCGCGAGACCTGCGGACTCTTCTTGAAGTGGCAGGGCAACAAGGCCGCCCAGGCCATTGCCAAAGGCCCCGGCACAAACGATGACAAGATTCAAAAACTCCTCGCCTTCATGGACAAGGAAGAACAAGCGACATGAACGAACTCCCCAAACCATTCTACCAGTCTGACCGCGTAACCATCTATAACGCGGACTGCCTGGCCGTGCTTGCGTCCATGCCGGACAAGTGCGCGGATATGTTTTTCACAGACCCGCCTTATGGCCACAACAACAACAACAACGGTGACCTGATCGCAAATCGGGAAAAGGCTTTAGGCCAAAAGAAGGTTGCCGATGTGGCGCGTCCGATATTAAATGACGGCGAAGAAGCGGACGGAATTTTCTTGCTTTTTCTATATCGCGCTAAAAGAATTTTGAAAGATAGCTGCTGCTGCTGCTGCTGCTGCTGCGGCGGCGGCGGCCCAGATCCGATGTTCGCCCGGTGGTCGCTGGCCATGGATAGAGTCATGACGTTCAGGCAGCAGGTCGTATGGGACAAGGGGCCTATCGGGATGGGCTGGCAATATCGGCGGTCTACCGAGTGCGTGCTGGTTGCGACAAAGGGAAAGAAGAGCATGCGCTTTTTTGATGACTCGCATAAGATTGAAAACATCATCCGGCCCGGCATGCACGGCATTAAAAAGATTATCCCCTCAAAGCGCCAGCACCCGACAGAAAAACCCGTCGCCCTTCCGGCGTTCTTTATCCGTTTACACTCGCAACCAGGGGAAACCGTAGTTGACCCGTTTATGGGGCATGGTTCAACAGGCTCGGCATGTCTTAAGCTGGGCCGTAAGTTCATCGGTATTGAGCTGGATAGCGACCACTGCCAGAAGGCAGCCGAGCGTTTGCAGAAAGAAGAGGCCGCCCTATGACCCTAGCCCCCTACCAGAAAGAGCTGATCATGACAGGCCGCGACTACGGCATGCTGCTGATGCTCTGGCGCCGTCAGGGACGCAAGACTACCACGTTCGCCTGGCAGGCGCTGCGCTGGATGCTGGAGCATCCCGGCTGCCTCGTGACCTTCAGCACCTGCGCCCTGGCATTGGGCGCTGAGTTGACGGAGCGCGAGGTTCAAATGCTGATGACCATCATTGACACGATCAAGAGCGAGTCGAATGCAGCCATTCAGGTAGAGACCGAAGCCGATAAACTCCCCTGGTATGATGTCGCCGACCTCTTCACCCGTAACCGCTTGGAGGTCACGATCCACCACGACCGCACCACGCGCAGCCGTACCAAGATCATCGCCGCAAACTATGCCACCGCGCGCGGTTATTCCGGTTATGTCCTCCTGGACGAAATAGGCTTCATCCGGGACTTCAAGCTTTTCTTTGAAGCCGTTGAACCGATCTTTTCTTCTAACCCCGCGTACCGTCTCTGGATGGCGACCACGCCGCCGGAAGATGACGCCCACTTTTCTTACGAGCTTTCTGCGTATCCTCCCGGACGTGAGTTCATTGCCAACCCCCGAGGCAACTGGTATTCAAACGACAGCGGCCTGCCCGTGCACCGCGTATCCGCCCAGGATGCAGACCTTGCCGGCGTAAGGCTCTATGATCCAAAGTCCCGTCAAGTCGTATCCCCCGAACAGCACCGCGCCAAAGCCCTGGACAAGACGGCATGGGACCGCAACTATGGATTGATCTTCACCCAAGGCGGCATCAGTGCCGTTCAGTTACTGCCACTGTCACAGGCGCAAGCAGCTGGATACGAGCTTGGCTGCCGGTACTATTGCGATGACCTCCCCTCTATATGGTCCGAGAATCTGGATCCCCGTTATGAGACCACCGTGGGAGCCGATCCGGCCACCACCGAAAAAGAGAAGTCCAATCCTTTCGGCGTGGCAGTAGACCAACTCATTAACGGCAAGCATGTCGGCAAGATGTTCCTGCGCTTCCGTTCCTCCGATCCGGTCAAGTGCCGTATGATGCTCAAGCAGATATGCCTGGATGTCAAGGCCACCGGATCAAAGCTCCGGTGCCTGAACATTGACGCGACCTCCGAACGCTTCTGGGCAGCCGAAACCCGGACGGCAATCCAGGAGCAAGGCATCTGCCCCGTCAACCTGATTGTATCCTCCGAGACTGTAGAGCACCTGAACGAAACAATGACGTTCAAGACCTACCTCGGCAACATCGCCATTAA